>Ga0102940_1001663_pt1 | contig 14065 bp, 5 predicted proteins | sample SalPonR2_C_D1_MG_FD_78215 | JGI IMG/M metagenome (GOLD analysis project Ga0102940, IMG submission 78215) | Salt pond soil microbial communities from South San Francisco under conditions of wetland restoration - Salt Pond MetaG R2_C_D1_MG | ecosystem: Environmental > Aquatic > Marine > Intertidal...
AAAAGATGAAAAAATTTCATACTTTTGCCATCCGAAAAACGAGGAGGTCCCGTAGCTCAACTGGATAGAGCAACAGCCTTCTAAGCTGTAGGTTCCAGGTTCGAGTCCTGGCGGGATCACAAAAGCTGATTTGAGAGCGAGTATTGAACGTAAGTTTGGTACTCGCTTTTTTTTGTGATCAATTCTGCTCCAGATAGCGCTGCACAAAATACACCCAACTGTCCAACCGATCAAACAATTGTTTCTTAGGTTCCAAAGGAATAATGATATCTGGCGCAATGCCAATATTGTCAATGGGATTTTCAGGCAATCTCCCGGAACGGGTAGCTGGAAGCCAGAGATTGTATTTTCCGGAAGGCAATTCGTGTGGTGTGATGTTTGAATAATCAAGTATCCCGGCAGAATTTTCATTACCAAAAATGGTAACTTTATCGCTATGTTGTGCCGTCAATAAAAACTGTTCGGCCGCCGATGCATTTTGTCCATGCATAATAATTCCAACTTCACGTGGATAAGGATAAACGGTATCCCGCTTGACAACCCTGTCTCCTTCTTGGTGCGGATGTACGATAAATTCCCCTACATTTTCTTTCATGGCCTTTAGCAGAGCTTTTGATGCTTCCATTCCACCCTCTTTTATTCTACCCTCGGCTATAGCCTCTTCCCAGTCGGCGATTATCCCCTCTGTAGCAAGCCACTCCACACCTTTACTTTCATAAGGCTGTGTATAGATCAGATCTGCCAAAATACTGTAATAATTATCCTGTCCCCCTCCGTTACCTCTGATATCGATAATGAGGTTTGGCCGCGCCATAATTTCATCCCAATGCTTTGTTACAAGTTCTTTGGCCATATCACTGCTAAAAGTTACGATGCGCAAATAAAAGGTACTATCGCTCAAATAAGTGGCTTTAGGAAAAATATTAAGACCATTGGGATGTTTGGGCATATAAGAAGCCAGGAAAGCAAAATCTCTGACCCTGTCATTGGATTGGCGAACGAAACGGGTTTGATTATGCAATTCCAGCACTTTATTGTTGAGATACATTGATGCCTTGCCATCTGTTGGCTGGAAGTTCCTATATGGTGGATATACAGTGGACTCAAACTGGTTGCCTCCGGATGGCTTCAGTTCAAACATCACCTGAGTTGAATCGTAATTGCGAAAATTTAAAGCTGATGCGACATAAGAACCATCGTCCTGCTTTTCAAGGGCAAATGTTCCACGAAAACCAAACCATATATCTTCCAGTGAGTCAGCAGATGATTTAATCTTTATTAAATCAGGCTTATAAAATTTACGTTTGATCTCCGGTTTATCCTTTTGTGATTTTTTATTGTGCCGGTTCACAGAAATGCGCAAATGCCTGTCCCTGAAAAAGGCCGCATATTGATTTAAATAGTAATAACATGAATCCGGGTATTCATTGAGTTTTTGGCGTAAATGCATTTCAAGCTCTCTGAGTTCATCAATATTCTCTTCATTCACTTTGTCGCGATAACCGGGATAATCATTGGTAATGCGTTTCACCACATAATTAAAATCTTCAAGGCATAAATTTGATTGCGTAAAGGCATTGGAGGCAAAGATTGCCAGTAATAAAATCAGGAATACATTTCTCATGACTTTTTCTTTTTCTGGGGTTTTCACAAATCTAAACGACTAAGCTACTATTTATTATTTTATAACAAAGGCAAAAATAGCAAATAGTAGCTCACAAAAAAGCATTCATAAATTTTCGTGTCATAACCAGGCAAGCCACAAAACAACCCACGGCGACCTCTTTTGATGAAATCTTTGGTGGGTTAGCAGCTCAAAATGATGACAAGGCCATAAGATTCATTATATCATTGGTGGGATGTGAAGGGGATGGGGGAAGGCTACCATTCCATCACTGATTTTCTTTGTAGATAATTGTTCGAGATCGCTTTGTCGCTCTCACCTTCGTTTCTACTCCGGCGAGCAAGCTGCTCCGCGCGATGAACTCTGTTTAATCTGTTTTCTATCTGCTATCTTCAGCTTTGCGCAGCGCTTCTAATTAATAATTATTTTATCGCTGTAACTTGATTTTTCTCCAACAACATTTACAATGTAAATTCCATTTGATGGCAAGAAAGCATTTAAAGAGGCTCCCGTAAAGTTGCTATTTAAAACCAGCTGCCCACTGATATTGAATATCTGTAGCTTGTAATTTTCAACTACATCCATAGAAATATTAACCTTTCGGTTTCCTTTAGATATTATTGTCATTGAATTGTGGTTCCCATTGGCTGCCAATAAATCATCTGTACCGGTTGTTGTTATTGAAATATCCTTTTCGGCAAATAGAATAAGCTCGTCATTTTGATCATAAACTTCAAAACCAATGGTGTAATTTCCATTACCAATGTAATCCATAATAAACTCATCAGTATTTCCTAAAGCACTAGCGTATATCGTGTTATCAATAACAGGGTAGTTGTTTTCACCAGTCAAATACATATTCACACGGTAATCCAAATTGGGATTAAATGCCAGTAATTCATAGTAAAGGGATTTGTTATCCTGATTCCACCCGACATTGACGGCAAGTTGATTGTTAATTTTGGTAATACCGGCCAGGTTAACTGTAGGGCAATAAGCCTCATTCCAACTTATTTCTTCCAACGAAGAGAGGATGGCGTCTGTAAAAAATGCATCTGAAACCCCTGCCCACAGTTCGATATAATTGTCTTTTCCTCCATTACTAAAATCATATAAATCATTATCCACATTGTATTTGCCCCACGTCCAGAATTTCATCCCCGGCGTTTCAATGTTTTCAGAAATTCTAAAAATTCCTTCCTCATTATCATGATTAATAACGCCCCAATAATTATCGACTAAATTATTTGCATATGCTATCCCCATATCATCCCACTCGCTTAAATAATTAATATTTGTGAAATCATACAAACTGCCATAATTGCCAATCCAATTTCCCGGACTCCATGCTGCTTCATAGTTTTCGATGGGTACAACCATTTCAGAATTCAATGGTGAGCCTGTATTTCCAATATTAGAACCCGGAGTAAGTGTGGTACATGTCCAATATTCATAGTTCACATCATTTTCTGTATTGTTTTTTAAACTCACGTTGAAATCCCACAGGGACGAACCCATATAAACTCCAACTTCTATACGACAAGTAATGTTGGTTATGCCATTATTGAATTGGCCCGGTGTATTATCAAACATAGTGGTATCAGTATATTCCATACTAATAATTACAGAATCACCCGTATTTTCCTCCACATTAAAATTCCATGGTAATAACCAGGTTTTACCGTGTTCCGGTTCCGGAAAAGTGGGGAATATACCTCCATAAACCATTAACCAGTCATAATAAAAATTACCGTCATTCATGCCATATGGCGAACCACATTCACTTTGATACAGGTACTCATGATTTGTTGGTTTATACACAAAAGAAATAATCCTTGCTCCATATTCCGGAACCACGACCAACCGTATTAACTCATTCTCAATCACTTTCCCACTGAATTGAACTTGTTGAATGTCATTATCATTCGTAGAATACGTATTCACACTATAATCATCATTTAGCTCAAACATATGATGTTGCCAACTAATAATTGTATCACGGAGTTGAACCTGTGAATGTAAAACTATTGGCAATAAGAAAAAAGTCACGAGAGAGCGTCTAAAAAATCCTTTTGATTGTATCATAAACCTTAAGTAGTGAATTGCATTATTTGCGACATTTATACTAAATAAGCATAAAGATGTTAATATAAACCTTTCAGATCAAGCTGCAATAAATGATATGGTTTTTTTCTATAAAAAAGTAAAAAAATCAAGGCCACAGAAACGATTACGGCAGTGAGACCTCCAATGACCAAAATTATTCCGTATAATCTTTTTCGCTCGAATTTTGGTGCATTTGCTAAATTTTTCCACGGTGATCGGAAAGGAAAAATTAATGAAATTGGCCTCATTTTGTACAAATCTTTATTTTATTTCACGCAACGAACGCCACGGAAAGCCCCACAAACGCATCGCCTATCAATAAGTCTCCAACTCTTCTCCCCGCGCCCTAAGCCCTAAAGAGCACAAACGCACAAGGTTTCGGGAAAAACTCAACTAATCAACTCAATTCACGCAATATCTTCTTCGGTTTTCTGTGTAAAAGCTTGCACGAGATCGCCACGTCGCATCGCTCCTCGCGAAGACGTTTCCAGATAGAGATTCTGCATTCGTTGCGTTCGTTGCGAGCATCGTTGCGTGAAACCATCGTTTTTTTAACTTCAGAGTAAGTTTTTTCACCTTTCTAACAAAGTAAAGTAAAATACTGTTCCTTTTTCTATGCTACTTTCAAACCAGATTTCACCGCCATGCAACGCTACAAATTCTTTGCATAAAATTAAGCCTAATCCGGTACCTTTTTCGTAATTTGTTCCCAGTGTTGAATATCCCCCTTCAATTTTGAAAAGATTGTTCTGTTTTTCAGGTTTTATTCCTATACCATTATCTTCCACCATAATTTCAATTGCTTTTTTATGCTTTTTTGCTGCAATTCTTATTTCCCCATTTTCTTTCGAATATTTAACGGCATTGGAAACAAGGTTGCGAAGCGTTGTTTGAATCATTATTGGATCTGCCTCAATTTCAATATCTGCGGGTATTTCAACTTTTGCATCAATATGTTTTTCCTTAATATTGGCCTCCATAATATTTACTACATCGCAGGCAAGGTCTGCCAGAAAAACTTTTCGCGGCTTTATTTTCAATTTGCCTTTTTGTAATTGTGACCACTGCAGAAGGTTATCTAAAAGACTCACACTATGCTGCGTAGTCTCATAAATCAGTCGGATGTATTTTTCCGCTTTTTGGCGTTCATCTTTTTTTATTCTTTTCAAGGCAAGCTGAGAAGCCCCAAGAATAGCACTGAACGGGTTTTTAAGGTCGTGTGAAATAATACTGAAAAATTTGTCTTTGGTGGCGTTGAGCTCGCGTAATCTGGCTTCATTTTCTCTCAGGGCTTTCTCGGCTTTTTTCTTGGCTGTAACGTCGTGAATGATTGAAATAAGTAGCTGGGCAGTTGAAAATTGGACTTTCCCGCTATAAACTTCGACATCTCTAATTTCTCCATTTGCCAGTTTGTGTGTAAACTCGAAAAAAAATCTTTTTTCTTTTTTAGCATGAAGCATTTCCTGCTGAATTTCTTCCTTAGAGAGCATGTTTATATCCATGATTGTCAGTTGCTTCATCTCATCACCTGTATATCCGTAATATGCACGGGCAGATTTATTGGCATCCTTTATTTTGCCTGATTCCGGATCGATAAGCAGCATCACGGATTTATTATCGTAAAAAATTGAGCGGTAGCGGGCTTCGCTTTCCTTCAGGGCTTGTTCGGCTTTTTTTCGTTCAGATATGTCTCTAAAGATGCCATATACATATTGTTTACCTGCAAGTGTTATGATATTTGGGCTGATTTCAACAGGTATTAATTCTTTGTTCTTATTAATTACGGTCAATTCTTTGTATGATATTTTTCTTCTGCAATAAAGGTTATGTTTGAATGATTCTCTCACATCTTTTTTAATCGATTCGGGATGCAACTGGCTTTGATGCATGCCAATAATCTCATTTTTTGAAAACCCAAGCAATTTTTCAGCGCGGCTATTGGCTTCGACAATTTCCCCTGTCGCTGCATCAGCCAAAAATATTGCATCATTGGCATTTTCAAACAGGGCTTTAAACTTTGCTTCGCTTTCTTTAATTTGCTCCAGGTTTCGTGAATTAGCCAGTGCAATGGAAATTAATTCTGCAAATGATCCGGCAATACGTGCATCATAATCTGTAAAGTCGGTTTCTTTATTGCCCAATCCCAAAAGCCCGATGGTATTATCTCTACTTTTCAAAGGGGCTAACATCACATTTTTTAATGGGATGTGACCCTCGGGCATATGTTTAGAATGCGGACTTTCTGAATACCGATTGTCGTAATTTGTTTCTCCTGTTTGATATACAACCTTCCGGAGTCCATGTATGGGCATGGGCAGGTTTGGATTTACATTGCAGGACTCATTCCCAGGCTCCAGATATATAACATCGTTTTCTATTCCATTTTCATTTAGCAGGGCTACAAAACCGGATTGGGCACCTGTAATTTCACGGCAATAATCGAATACTTTTTGGGCTGTGGTTAAGAAGTCTTTGCTCTCAAGCACAATACGTGTACCCCTTAGTAATTTAACAATTTCATTGTTCCTTGCCTTTATTGCCTTTTGAGTTTCTATGTAATTAGTAACATCGCGATAAGCTCCTAATGAACCTGCATATTCTCCCTTTTCATTTCGTAATATGCGAATATTGCTTAATGTCCACACCGTTGAACCGTCTTTTCTTTTAACTAAGAACTCGTAATTTTGAACTTTATCACCTTTTTTTTCTACTTCTTTAATGAATTCTTCTCTTGAGTCGGGGTTTATATAGATCGAGGCCATGGGCTTGCCAATTAATTCATCCGGGTACTGGTATCCGCAAATTTCGGCTGCTGCCTGGTTCGCTTCTGTTATTTTGCCGTCTTGACCGGTTTTTAATATGCCTTCATTCAGTGTACTGAACAATTTTGCATAGTTTTTTTCTTTTTCCGTTTGTTCGATAAAATGAGACAAACGTTCTCCAACTATGCGTAGTAGTGTGTACTCTTCTTCCAGAAAAGGATTTTTCCAGGTGGTTGGGTTTTCACGGTAAACTATTTGTATTTGGCCTTGTAATGCTTTGTTTACAATGATTTCTGTTTTATGTTTCCACTGGGTTTCAGTATATTGAGCGGTTTGATATTGGTCATCGTTGTAGGTGATTTTTACTTCTGTAATTTCCGGAAATTGCCAACTGTTTTTAAGCACTGCGGGTATTTCTGTAAGTAAATCTGCTACAGAATTTTGTGTTTCAATAAGCTGGCTAAGTTGCTGTAGGCAATTTAGTTCTTTTACCCTTTCCTGCAATTGGTGTTCACGCTCCTTTTGCCGGGTTATATCATGGGCGTTGACTATTATTCCCTCTATTTCCGAATGATTTAGGAAGTTTTGACCGTTGGCCTCCAGCCATATCCAATGTCCTTCCGCGTGTAAATATCTGAATTGAACAGATTCTATACCTTCCGACTCACTGGCAACCTTTTGAATTTTTTTAGCCACAATCTGTTGGTCATCAGGATGAACGAAGTCAAGTGCTGCATGTTGATTCCGTCCCCCGCTTTTGTAACCAAGGATACGCTCAGTAGCATTGCTTTCAAAAAGTATGGTGCCATCCTCATCCAGTAAAGTGATGATATCGAACGAATTTTTTATTAGGAATTGAAATATCTCCGGGTTTTTATGGATTGCTTTATCAGCCATTTTAGTATTTAATTTACAAATATTTTTTCTTTACCCACGTTATTTTTCTCGCTGATTTTCGCAGAAGTTTCTTTGCGTGACTCTGCGAGAACTCTTTTTATTTTTAATTTTCAATAGTTATCTGTCCCCCAAAAGGTGCGATGGGACATCAATTATTGAGCACTAATTAGGCTTTCTCTTTTGGCGAAACAAACTGTGAGTGTTAAAATATACTCGTCATGGATGTTTCATTCTGCTTAATTTTTGTACAAATCAAAGACACATATTTCAACAAGATTAATGATTGTAGCACAAAATGATACAGTAAAATCACCTGTTTTTTTTAACTTACTCCTGTTACAAAAATTTCCGCAATAAAAGGCTTAGGTCTTCCCGCAATATGGGCTTGGAGATAAAATCATCGCATCCTGCATTTTTGGCCATTTCGATATCGTTTTCAGAGGAAGATGCTGTTTGGGCAATAACCGGCAGTTCAGGCAGGAAATTTTTAATTTTTTTTGTTGCTTCAATCCCGTCAATGCCCGGCATTTTCAGGTCCATCAATATCAAATCAATTGATTTATTTTTCTGGCATAAGTCAATAGCTTCCTGCCCATTTTTTACCTGAATAACTTCAAAATTACCTCTAATCTCGTCCTCCAAAAGCGCCTCCAAATATATAGAATTGCTTTTGTCATCTTCTGCAATCAGTATGGTATAATGCCCTCTATTGTTGTTTGTGGGAGTTATTACAGTTGCACTGCAGTCATTTTTGTCAATACCTTCAATGCGTGTATAAGGAAGCGTTACATAAAAAGCAGAACCCTGTCCCTTTTGAGAATTTAAGGTGATTTCTCCACCAAGAAGGATTGTGTTTTCTTTAGCAATGAAGAGGCCAATGCCCAACCCACCCTTTTCGTTGGCTATAGCGGTGTTTTCATGTGAGAATCGTTCAAAAATTAAATCTTTATTCTGAGGGTCAACACCAATACCTGTATCTTTTACATATAATTCTAATTTATCAGACTTCCGTTGATAGCCGATCTCAATAAACCCTGCATGCGTAAATTTGATGGCGTTCTCAATCAAATTTGAGAGAATTTTTATGAGTTTCGGCTTATCTGAAATAATGGTGCTTTCTCCATCTGAAAGGCTTTTTACCAGTGTAAAGGTCACTTCTGGCTGCACCTGTTTTTTAAATGTTGTATAAAGATGTTCTAATAATAAATTAAGGCAAAAGTTTTCAGGGAATACCTTCACCTGACTTGTTTCCAACCTTGAAATCTCAAGTATGCCATCAATTATTTTTAAAAGTTGTTTGCTATTTTGTTGAATTATACGTGTGTAGTACTCTTTTTTTTCGGGCCGCATGTTTGGCCTTTTGAGCATTTGCGCAAAGCCCATAATGCCATTCATGGGGGTACGCACTTCATGCGACATATTATTGATAAATTCACTTTTCAGGCGGCTACTTTCTTCTGCTTTTTCCAGGGCAGTTTTTAACTTATTTTCATATTTTTTGCGTTCAGTTGTTTCTTCTACAATTCCTTCAAGTATTTCATTGCCATTTTCATCGGTAACTTTGCGCAAATATAAGTTGGCATTGAATAGTTCTCCATTTTTTCTTTTATACACATTATCGTATTTGTCAATATTTATTTTTGAAGTGCTCTCAACGATTGATTTTCGTTTTGAGCCTTTTACATAAATTTGTCTTGAAATATCATAAATATTTTCAATTACTTCTTGTGAAGTTTTATATCCAAGCATATTGGCAAGTTTGGGATTAACTTCAATGAATTTTCCCTCCAACGTGGAGCGAAAAATTCCAATGGGTGCTCCTTCGAAAATGGTTTTGTACTTCAGTTCACTGATTTCTGAAAGCTTTTTGGCTTTTATAAGTTCTTTTTCCGCCTTACTTCGTTTGGTGATATCGTGTATTATAGAAAACAAAATTTGCTTTCCTTCCTGCTTAATAGGTGTAGAATGCACTTCTACGGTCCTCACTTCCCCACTGGAAAGCTTATGAGGAAAAACAAAATAGTTACTGTTCATTTTAGAAGCCTTAATACGTTCTTTTCTTATTTGATTTGGATTTAATTGATTAATATCCGAGATATACATTGAGCGTAATGTTGGTAAATCATAACCATAAAATTCAATGGCCGATCTGTTTGCATTTATAATTTCACCTGTTTTTGGTTCAATCAAAAGCATTATGGCGCTATGGTACTCAAACATATTCCTGAATCTTTTTTCGCTTTGTACAGCGTTTTGTTTTGCCTGCTTACTTTCTGTAATATCCAGGAAGGAACCTACCAGGGTTCTGGGTTGCTTGTTGTTGTCGTAAATAATTTCTCCTTGCGAACGCACCCAACGCACTTCGCCTGATGGCCGTACAATGCGTTTTTCAATGTTGTAAGGATTTCCGGATGCAATGGCTTTTTCAACTGCTTTGGCGGCTCGTTCCTGGTCTTTCGGATGAATACTATTAAATCCTTTTTCTGCCGTAGGAGCAAAGCTTTGTGGCTCAAATCCACAAATGCGGAAAAACTCATCTGACCAGATAGCCTTAGCGGTTTTGATGTCCATTTCCCAACTTCCGAGATGAGCTATTTGCTCGGCTTTTTTATAGCGTGTTTCGCTTTCTTTCAGGGCATGTTCAGCCTTTTTGTTGTCTGTAATGTCTCGTGAAATTACAACGGTACGTTTCTGTTTTTTCGTTACTTCATATACTGCACCTTTCGATTCTATAATGCGGTATGAACCATTTTTGTGCCTGAAACGCCAAATATCAATTCTTTGCTTTTCTTTGTTTTTTAGCGTTTCGTATTTCTTAAGACTTTCATGCAAATCATCCGGATGTATCAAATCAATAGCCTTTTGTCCTATTAATTCCTCTGCTTTGTAGCCTAAAATGTGTTCGTATTGTTTATTTAGATATGTGAACCGGCCTTCTTCATCAATTTCACAAACCAAATCGTTCATGTTTTCGACAAGCAAACGATAGTTATGCTTTGATTTTGTCAGTGCTTCCTCTGCATTTCTCCTGGCATCAATGTTCCTGTTATTGACAATTATTATGTTTCCATGAGAACTGATGTCTTTAATGACTTGTGTAACACTTTCATTCCAAAAATAATAGCCTTTTTTATGTTTTATCCGGTACGTGGTTGTGTAATTCGTGATATTTTCCTCCCGGTAATGTTCAATTTCTGCCAAAAGCTTCACTTTATCTTCCGGATGAACAATATCGAAAACATCCATATTATCAAACTCATCGGGATTGTATCCGCTATGGTTTACTGTAGATGGACTAATGTAGATAGGTTTCATGTTTTCATCGTACATAGCGATAGCATCGGAAGAATACTTGTTCAATAAGTCATAACTAATATTAAGCCTATTCAACTGGCTTTTTCCTAAAACATAATCTTCACTGGTATTCTTTATTTTATTCTCTTTTTCTTTTAACAAGGTAATATCGCGCATAACCGCAACAAAATGGCTTAACCCTCCATTTTTATTATATATTGGCGTAGTTTTTATTGAATAATGTTTTCCAAGCAACTCATTATAAAATTCAGAATAACCAGTTTTTTCATCCTTAAGATTCTCCAGAAGCAGGCAATAGCTTTCTGCCATATCTAAATGATGAAAAAAATTATAACATTTTTGTCCTATTACTTCATGCTTCTGTTTTTTCAAAAACGCCAAACCATATTGATTGATATCAATTACATTATATTCTTTGTCAATAACTATCACCACATCATCGACAGCATTCATTGCATGCTGCCAGTTTTGATTGATGCAGTACTCGCTTGTTTTATCGCGATCAGTGAAAATAATACCGTCAAATTCATTTTTTTCGTTGTAATGGGGATAATAATCCATTTGCAAACAGTGTTCTCCGCCATTTTTCTCTATATCAGCCAGGGAATCACAAGTAATTTGTTCACCTTTCAAACATGCATCGAAACAGGGTTTTACTTTTTTAAGGAAGTGCTCCTTACCTAAAAAAGCACTAACCGTTTTACCTACTATATCGCCGGGTTCGCAGTTGTAATAATTACTGTATGCCCGGTTAACAAACACATATTTGTAATTAAGGTCGACAAATGAAGTAGGTGTTTTGATAGCATTAAGTATATCTGTTTGATAATTCATGCAAACTGGTTATAATTGGTTAGATAAGTAGAATTGCTCGTACAATTTAACTATTTTAAAAATACGAAAGATGAGTAAAACTACCCGGAGTGTTAACTCTGAGTTTTTACTTTGCAATATCTTTAATGAGCTGTGAGCCCTTGGTGCCCTTTATTGTTTCCTCGAAACTTTCCAGCATTTTTTCAATTTTTTCTTTTTCGCCAGATTTGGCCGCCAGTATTTTATCAACCCCATGGTGGTCCAAAATATTGAGCACATAACTAATGCTCAGTTTATTTATATCAAGGGCTGGTTGATAAGCATTCACCTTATCCTGCTTTGTATTGACTTCCGAAAGAATACCTGCTTCGGCAAGGACGAATATTATATCACGCACAAGGCGAATTGGAATTTCAAGTTGCTGGCTCACTTCCTTAGCTGTGAGGGGAGGTTCTCCTTTGGCAAATTGTTTTACAAGCAAATGTGCAACCATCAGGGTCAATGCCCGGTGGCTAAATGAGCTAATATTGCGAATATCCGGATCATGCTCGTATTTTTCCACATTTTGAACAGCAAATGAGATCTCGGCACCGAAAAGTACAATGATCCAACTAACCTGAAGCCACATAAGAAACAATGGCAGTGCTGCAAAGCTACCATATATAGCATTATACTTTGATACGCCTATTTGAAAATAAATGTATGCCCATTGGACAAAAACAAACATTGTACCTGCAACAATTCCTGCAGCAAAAGCTGACTTAAAAGTAACATTGGTATTGGGCATAACCATATAAATAATGGTGAGCACAAACCAAAAAAGCACATAAGGAATAAGCTTAACCAGAAAAAAAATCAACGGGCTAATATACCCCAGAAGCTCTACTTCCTGGGTTATTTGTGTAATTTGAGTGGTAATAAATACATTCGAACTGGTAGACAGAATAAGTAAGATGGGTGCAATAAGCATCATTGTAAGATAATCGCTGAACTTGCGAAACCAAACCCTGGGTTTATGGATTTGCCATATCGCATTAAACGAACTCTCTATATTTCCAAAAACTTTCATTACAGTCCAAAGAAGAATAACAATACCTATTCCGGCAATTAAACCTCCTTTGGTGTTTTCCAAAAACCGGTTGGCAAAAGTTATAATCCATTCCAACACCTCCTGACGTTCCGAAAAATTCTTTTTTAATTGCTCTTCCAACATTTCATGAAACCCAAAACCTTTTGCAATACCAAATCCCATAGCCACAACCGGCACGACAGATAACATAGAATAAAAAGTAAGCGCTGATGCCCGGAGTGGTACTTTATCCTCCTTAAACCCTCTGAAGGCAATTAGAATAACCCTTGCGGGCATAATAAGCAGGCGCATAAATTTAGGTAAACCTTCAGGTGTTAAGCGCCAGACGTCTTCGCGAATAAACTGAAGTATGATTCTAAATATTCTCATATTGCACAATTTGGTCAGCACATAAAATTAAAAAAATATTATAAGCAATGTGATACATTGCATAAAAACTATCAGGAGCGAGCTGGTATTTAAATAATAACCAACTTTTAGTTCTGTGCGAAAAAGAGAAAACATTCAACCTGATTTTTTTCATAAGAGCGTTCATCTCTTAGACAGCAAGCCTATTATTTAAAAACATCAGCAACCCTTATTGTCAGCTTTATTGGGAATTGAAAACCAGAAAGTCGAACCTTTCCCAGGTTCACTTGTCGCACCAATTTCACCACCATGTTTGTCGACAAACTCCTTACATAAAATCAGACCCAGCCCGGTTCCCTTCTCATCGTTTGTTCCAGCAGTCGAAATATTTTCGCCGGCCTTAAATAATTTTGATATAACAGCATCATCCATACCAACTCCACTGTCTTTCACATAAACGAAATAACAATTTTCAAAACACTCACTGAAGATTTGAATAAAACCACCATTGGCAGTATACTTCAAAGCATTGGTAATCAAGTTGCGCAGAATTGTACGTAACATATCCAAATCTCCATAAATTATCAGATTATTATTTATGCTATTTTCAGTGCGCAATTGTTTTTGATGTGCCACATTTTCCAGCAACATTAACGATTCATCTACCAGCTCTTTTAGATTGATGTATTTAGGGTTAAATTGAATAGTACCTGACTGCGACCTTGACCAGGTCAGCAAATTATCGAGCAAATTGGTTCCCTGAATGGCTGTATTGTGCAAAATTTTTAAAAAAACAGACAGATTTTGAATATCGCCCTCTTCAATATGATCGATCAGCAGTTCGCTAATACCTACGAGTGAATTAAAAGGATTTCGCAGATCATGCGCAATGATGCTAAAAAACTTATCCTTTGTTTCATTGGCCTTTCTAAGTTGCTCTTCCCGCTCTTTTATAACCTTTTCGTTTTCTAACCGTTCCGAAATATCTTGCGCCATTGCTATCAGAACGGGGCGGTTCTTGAGTACCGTAGCAGTAATAAATATCTCTACAGGATAAGTCTTACCCTCCTTTTTCCGATGATATGTTGTGATATGCTGTCTGCTTCCAAA
>Ga0102940_1001669_pt1 | contig 14034 bp, 10 predicted proteins | sample SalPonR2_C_D1_MG_FD_78215 | JGI IMG/M metagenome (GOLD analysis project Ga0102940, IMG submission 78215) | Salt pond soil microbial communities from South San Francisco under conditions of wetland restoration - Salt Pond MetaG R2_C_D1_MG | ecosystem: Environmental > Aquatic > Marine > Intertidal...
AAGGTTAAAGGTTAAAGTCCCAAGGTTAAAGTCATGTCACATTTTAACCTTTACCCTTTTTACTTTATCCTTTTGCCCAGAGCAAATCCCCTATATTCATCCGCGTTCTGGTGCGCCTTAGGCGCATGGGCATTTCATGTTATTTTAATTTTGTTCCTTTTGTAAAGCCTGGCTGAGTGGACACAAAAACTAGAGGCTATGTAATTCGCCGGGCTTTAGTCCGGCAAGACATCTTGAGAATTACCCTAAAGGCCGGGGAACTTCAATGCTAATTCCTTTAACTTGATTTGCCCATACACCCGGCGTCTCCTATTCAAGATAGTAAAAAACAAAAATGATTTGCCAAAAAGGCTTTTGTATCTTTAGATCAAAGTCTAAACCTATGCGCTATCTTTCTTTCCTTTTTGTGCTACTAACCGCCTGCTCGCCAAGAATCCCCTCTTCGATCCCGGTAGAGCGAATCCAAATCGCCCGGGACCAGTGGGGCGTACCCCATATTATGGCGCCTACGGATGCTGAGGTAGCTTACGGATTTGGCTGGGCGCAATGTGAGGATAGCTTTAATACTCTGCAGGAGCAGATGCTGGCTATCCAGGGCAAGTTTGGGGAAGTACAGGGTAAAGATGGTGTCATTGCAGATTTTGGCATTCAATTTATGGGCCTGCGGGAATTGGTCGAATCGCGCTACGAAAGTGATTTAAGCCCCGACTTCCGCCATTACCTCGAAGAATACGTGGCCGGCATCAACAATTACGCCGCCCTGCACCCCAGGGAAGTCCTGCTCAAGAAACTTTTTCCGCTGCGTCCGCAAGACGTGGTCATCGGCTATCTGATGGGACTGGTTGAACTCTCCCAGGCCCGACCACACCTGGAAGCCATTGTGGGCGATCAGGTATTACCCAACACGGGGCCTAATTTCCCGAAAGGATCTAATGCCATCGCCATCAGCAGCACTAAGACCACCGATGGAAAGACCTACCTGGCCATCAATTCCCACCAACCCCTCGAAGGCTGGTATTCCTGGTACGAGGCCCATCTGATATCGGAGGAAGGGCTAAACATCCTTGGTGGTACCTTTCCAGGGGGGGCAACCATCTTTCACGGCGTGAACGAACAGCTCGGCTGGGCCCATACCGTCAACCACGTAGACTTATCGGATATCTACCAGTTGGAAATGCATCCGAATGGGGATTTACGCTACCGTTACGACGGCGAATGGCTCGAACTGGAGGAAGTGAGCTACCGGGCAAAGGTCAAAATCGGGCCCGTCAAGCTACCGATCAAGCGCAAGATCTACCGCAGTATTTATGGCCCTACCTTCCAGACGGATCAGGGCTTTTTCGCCTGGCGTTTCGTAGCCGGTCAGGATATTCGAGCCGTCGAGCAGTGGTACCACATGAATAAGGCGCAAAACTATACGCAATTTCGGGCAGCCCTGGAGATGCAAGCTATTCCCAGCACTAATATTGTCTATGCAGATCGCAGAGATACCCTCTTTTTCATCAGCAATGCCAAAGCGCCAATTCGTGATACTGACTATCAGTGGCGGGCCCTACTTCCGGGCAATACGGCCCAAACTAACTGGGACAGCTACTACCCCATCGATAGTTTACCACAAGTGTTGAATCCATCCAGTGGCTATCTGTACAATACCAACAATACGCCCTACTCGGCTTCAGCACCAACGGATAATCCGCCTTTGCGGAAAAGCCAGGGGACCATGTCTTTCCAGCTTCCGGATATGGAAAACAGCCGTAGTATTCGCTTTCAGGAACTGATCTCGTCTTTCGACAAAATGAGTTACGAAGACTTTAAGCGCATTAAATTTGATCAGCAATACGGCGACCAAATTCAAAGCCGGGAGATAATGAACCTGAATCTAATCTTTGACCTGGATCCAGACCATCAGCCCAGCATCCGTACCGAAATCCAACAATTAAAAGACTGGAATCGCAGCTTTGACATCGACAACCGGACGGCGCCGCTATTCATCTGTACGATTCAACAGCTGGTCCAAAAGCTAAGCGTAGCCGACCGCTACGAGTGGCGTGGTCAAATTACCAGAGCCGATGCATACCAGGCCATTACCGCAGCGAAAGCTTTTCTACTGGAACACCATGGCAGCACAAATATACCACTGTGTGACTTTCAAAGGCACCGCCGGGGCGCGGTCGACTTACCGCTGGGTGGTGGCCCCGATGTGCTGGCAGCAATGTACAGCGTCGAGCAGCCTGATGGCACTTTTAAAGGAATAGCTGGTGAATCTTATATCGAGCTAGTTCGTTTTGGTCCTGAGGGGGTAGAAATTGAGACTATCCACGCCTACGGTAGCTCGGAGAAACCGGAAAGTCCACATTACACAGACCAAATGGAGCACTTCGTCAGACAGGAACTGAAGACCATGAGCCTGGATAAAGTGGAGGTATTGCGTCAGGCGAAGCAAGTGTATGCACCGAAGCGAGTCTTGCGCCAATAGTAATTTACTGGCCTGAAGAAGGCACCCTATTCAGCCGTTGACTTTTGTATCTATCCAGTACACGTTGTAGCATTTGGTGTGTCTCCTGGGCTTCACTACCCAGCGCTTGCACCTCAAGCGGATTTTGCTCAGTATAATCCTGGGGAACTTCATAAAACTCGCCCGATTCGTACAACTTATAGCGCTGATTACGCACAAAAACCCTGGCCTTTTCTGCTTCCCCACTTCTAGAATACCAGCTGTAAATCCATTGACGGTGCAAACTACTATCTCCCCTGAGCAGCGGTACGAAACTTTTGCCATCCAGGTCCGGGCTATCTGAAAAAGGTACACTAGCGGCCTCGCAAATCGTAGGAAGGAAGTCACTAAAATCAATGAGCTGATTCGTCACCGAGCCGGGCTCCACAACACCGGGCCATTGTACCATCAGAGGTACCCGGGTACCCGCATCGGTAGACTGGTTTTTGGCGCCAGCCACCTCCCGACCTTTCAGCATCGAGACAATGGGGCGATCCGTACCATTATCTCCCGTAAAAATAAGGAGAGTATTCTCCTGAATCCCCAGTTCCTCTAGTTTTTGGTTAATCTTACCCACTATTTTATCCGTGTAGGCCACCATGTCTGCGAAGTACCGAGGCTCCCCTTTATACCGCATCACCGCCGTATCATTTTTCATCCAGTCGGGAGAATCCGGCGTAGGACTAAAGGGACAATGGGTGAGAATCATGGGGTAATATAGAAGGAAGGGCTTGCCCTGCTCGTGACTTTTTTCTATAAAATCCAGGCCGTAGTTGCTGACCACATCGGGACCGTAGTCACTTTTTGCATAGGTCTTTAGCTGGCCATCCACTTCGAGTACTGGCTGTGAGAAGCGCGTATCCCGACCGGTAGAATCCATCCGTCCTTCTCGTACCTGCCACAGACAGTGCTGATCAAAGCCCGCCAACTGGGGGCTGTTGGGTGCTTTACCCAATTGCCACTTGCCAATCACACAAGTCGCGTAGCCGGCATCCTGAAACAGATGGCCAAAGGTGATCTGGCTTTTCTCTAATAAGCCAAAGCGAACGTAATTGCGCACATTATAAATACCCGTCATGATTTGCACCCGGCTCGGTGTACAGAGCGGCTGGGCGTAGCAATGGTTGAAGCGCAAACCATTGGCGGCCAGCTGATCGATCGCAGGCGTCTGATAGGAAGTGCCTCCATTAGCAGCAATGGTTTCATAGCCCAGATCATCGGCCATGATGAGAACAATATTGAGGGGCCTGTCTATTTTTTCTTCAGAGCTGGAAGGTGTACAGCAAGACATCGCAAGCAGGTAAAAAATGCTGGATAAAAAATGAAAGGGCTGATATCTCATGCGCATGAATTTAGGTCGATTTTAGCAAGTCTTCACTAAGCGCCCATAAGCGCTCTGCCGCATCGTCGTCACAGGCGTGGGCATCTACCCCAAAGTAACGGGCCGTGGGGCTATCGGTATCCGTTGGTTGGGCGATATTACAATCCTCGCAGTAGACACCTGGTTTATCCGCTAGCGCAGCCGAAGTAGCCGCCCAGAGGGTAGTCGAGCAACCCTGCTCCGGTGTCTTAAAGCCTGTTTTCGCCATTTCCGTAGGTTCCCCATCTTCATCAATCCAGCCCAGGGCGACCATTTCTTCTTTGGGTAAATGCCGCTGCAGAGGGGTAAAGATCCCTCCGGGATGCACCGAAAAAGCTAGCCCGCCGCTCTCCTTCAACCTTCTGGATAGGGCATTCGCAAACAAGGCATTCGCCGTTTTAGACTGTCCGTAAGCGGCCCACTTATCGTATTTTTCCTTTTCAAAATGCAGATCCTCCCAGCGGATACCGCTGATCTTATGAGCCGTAGAGGACAGACAGATCACCCGCAGGCCAGGACTTTTCTTTAGCAGCGGCAGGAGTTCCTTTACCAAAGCAAAATGGCCCATGTGGTTAATGCCAAACTGAGACTCCCAACCGGACCCAATCCGTCTTTCCGGACAAGCCATGATACCGGCATTATTGATTAGAAAATCTACGCGATCCAGCGCTTGCTTCATCTCTCCGGCGAAAGTGCGAATCGAATCCAGATCACTCAGGTCGAGCGGGTAGGTCTGTACATCACCTTCCAGTGGCTGTAAGTTTTCGGAGGCCTTCTGTGGCGAACGTACCGGGACGACCACTTTTACCCCCTTGGCTACCAGGGCCTTAGTGGTTTCCAGTCCGAGGCCGCTATAGCCCCCGGTGACGATGGCCACCTTTCCGGTCAGTTGCTGGTCGGCTAATACTTCTTGTCCGGTGCTTTTTGCATGAAAGGTGGAGTCTACTTTTTGTTGATCTGCTTGTGCCATGTTACCTCGATATTTTAGTAGCCTTTATTTTGAAGCTATTTAAGAATTCCTAAACAACTTTGTATAGGCATAAAATACGATTTATGCTCCTTTTATACTAATCCGCTCATCAAATTAGTGCCTTCGCTTTTTGCCGAAAGGCAGCCCCTAGCCCCTACTCGCCCGGGTAAAGAGTACATACAAAATGGGGACGATTAGGAGTACAAAGGTCGTGGACGTGATCAAACCGCCAATAATGGTCCAGCCCATGGGTGCCCAGAGAGACCCGCCCGCCAACGTCAGCGGTAAAAGCCCCAATATGGTGGTCAGGGTCGTCAATACGATCGGGACGAAGCGGACTTCGCCGGCTTGCTGTGCCGCGCTGATCACCGACTCGCCTTCTTCCATCAGTTTATTGGCAAAGTCAACCAGGACAATCGAATTATTGATGGCAATACCGATCAGACTGGTTAGCCCCACAAAGGCCGTAAAGGAGAAGTTAATCCCCGTAAACAAAAGCGCCAGAATCGAGCCGATCACCGCCAGAGGCAAGGCCGAAAAGATGATCAAAGGCTGGGTGAAAGACTTGAACTGAATGATCAACACGCCCAAAATCAGTAGAATAGCCATCAGAGTCGCGGTGCCCAATCCACCAAAAGACTCACTGCGGTTCTCCAGATCGCCACGGAAGGTGTAGCTATAGCCTTCGGCCCAGTCCAGTTGCGCCAGACGGTCATCAACGTCGGCTATGGCCTCATCCAGGGTGACGCCTTGCTCCAGGTCGGCCAGCACCGTGGCGGTGCGCTTCCCGTCCAGGTGAGTAATGCGGCTGGGCGCTTCCGCAAATTCAATACGGGCCAACTGCCTCAGCGGTACGTAATTCCCACTGGCCGAGGGTACCATGATCTCGTCAAAATATTCCAATTGAAAATCCCCTGTATGTTTGTGTCGCAGTACGATATTATAATCTTCGGCCTCCTTGTCTCTAAACTTACCAATGACCCGACCACTGACGTAAGTGCGAATGGTCTGGTCGACCTGATAAATGGGTACGCCAAACAGCATAGCTTTATCGCGGTTGATCCGAAAGTACAAATCGGTACTATTAGTGCTCAGCGGATTATTCACGTTCACGGCACCCGGAGCAGCTAGCACGGCTTCCTCCACCTGGGTGGCATATTCACGCAGGCGATCCAGATCATCACCCGTAATGGCTACCTCCACCGGCGCTTCCGAAGGCGGGCCCTGCACAAACTCTTTCACATCAATCCGCGCAAAGGGATATCCGCTAAATACCGCCCGAAAGTGATCCAGGAGGCTATAAAACTCATCTACCTCATATTCCTTTAGTACGACAAAGACCTCCCCGTAAGAATTAGAATAGTTCTCGCTGGGTACATTATAGTAAATACGTGGATTACCGTGGCCAATATTTGCCGTGTAATAGCTCACCTGGCTGGTGGTATCCAGTATCGCTTCTACGTGGCGAATCGCCTGATCCGTTGCGTCCAGATTACTGCCATTCGGCAGGGTAACCGTAATCCGAAGCTGGGGTTTTTCCGCCTTTGGGAAAAAACTCAACCCGACCATTGGGAACAGGGCCAGTGCCCCCACCAGAGCGGCAACGGCAATACCCAGCGATACCCATTTGTACCGCATTGCCGCCTTCAGCAGACGACGGTAAGGGCCCTCTACAAAAGTTCGCATCAGCCGAAAACTGCTAGTCTGCCTGGAGCGTTCCCCTTTTCGTTCTTTTAGTATCCAACTCGACAGTAAAGGGGTCAGGGAGATAGCGCCCAGTAGCGACGCAATCAGCGTGGCAATCACCGTGATCGGCAGCGCTTTGATAAAAGCACCCGTTACGTCGGGCATCATGACGATGGGAATAAAAGCCAGTATCGTCGTCAAAGTGGCCGAAGTAATCGGAGCGATCAGTTGCTGTGTACCCGCAATGGCTGCCTCTTTTCGGCTATAGCCGGAGGCAAGGTAACGCTCGATATTCTCAATAATGGCAATCGAGTTATCCACCAGTAGCCCCAGTGCCACTATCAGCCCCGCGATGGAGATTTGCTGTAAAGCGAAACCCATCTGATTCACTACCCATAAGCCAATCAGGATCGACAACGGGATCGCCATCATCACAATACTCGCCGAGCGGTACCCCAGCACCAGAAAGATAATCAGGCCGACCAGCAAGATACCTTGTAAGAGATTATTCAGGAAACCATCCACCCGTTCCTCTACGCCAGTAGACTGATCGAATACGTAGGCGATGTCCATTCCCTCCGGGAGTTTGGCTTCCGCCAAAAAACTTTTTACGGGTTCGGAGATCGAGAAAATATTGTAGCCCTCCTTCTGCTGGATCGTGATGTACAGACAGCGCTGGCCATTGTGCCGGGCCACCCAGCGATCGTCTTCGTAATCAAAAAAGACGTCCGCGACGTTTTTCAAATAGATCAACCGCCCCTGATAGGAACCGACTACGGTATTGCGTATTTCTTCCAGGTCTCCGTAGGCTCCCGAGGTTTTGATATTAAAGGACCGGCTGGACACTTTCACAGCACCACCGGGGATATTCGCATTATTGCTCTGAATGGCTTGCGCCACGGCATCCGGCGTGATATTCATCTGATGCATCAGCATCGGATCCAGGGCCACCCGCACTTCGGATTCGGGGTAGGCCATAATGTCCACCTTGCGCACACCACTGACCGTCTCGAGTTGTTCCTTTAGCTCATCGGCCTGATATTTTAGCGCTGCGTAGGGCAGAGACTCACTGATGAGGGCCACCTGGAAGATCGCTACCGTATTGGTCGAAAATTTTCGTACGCTCAGATCGTATAGATCGGCGGGCAATTCTCCCTCGATCTCCGATATTTTGCCCTGTACATCGTCAAAAGCATCATCGGGATCCACTCCGAACTCAAACTCTACCTCCGTGATTGAGACCCCATCGCGAATGGTCGTTTTAACCTCCTTAATGTCATCCAACTCATTAACCGCCTCCTCAATCGGATCGGTCACCTGGCTCTCAACATCCTGTGGGTTGGCCCCCGGATAGACCGCTACCACGACCATGTTTGCGATATTCAGCGCGGGATCTTCGCGCTGTGGCATGGTAAAAAAAGCACTGAGGCCCATGGCCAATAGAAAAATAAAGGCCGTCAGGGTGAATTGATAATTGGATATGGCGAATTTTGGAATATTCATTGGTTCAGTTTTGAATAGGTGATTGGTTGAGTGCTAATTAATCACTTGCACTGCTTGCCCATCTTCAAGGTAGGCCGCTCCACTAGTCACGACTTGCTCACCGGCTTCCAGACCCTGACTGATCAGCAGATCATTGCCGGAGAGGCGAAAGATCTTTACCTCTCGGGCCTGGGCTTGCCTACCTTCTACCACAAAGAGCTGTCCGGTTGAGCGATCGGCGGAGACCAGAGCGCCGGCATCAATGGCCATCACAGACCTGCGCTGCTGCGTTTCGATCTGTACCGAGCCAATGAAGCCCGAACGCAGGGGTAGTCCTGCGGCATCCACCTGTACCTCGACCTCATAGGTGCCCGTATAGGCATCTGCCTGCCCGGCGATAGCTTCTACCGCACCCCGGAAGGTTTGATCGGGGTAAGCATCAAAGCGAATGGTGGCCGAATCCCCCAGTTGCAGATGGATGACATCTTTGTCCGTTACGGCCACCCTGATTACTTTGAAGGCTCCCTCCGTCCCCAGCACAAGGATGGGCGAACCGGGGCCAACCAGTTCGTTGGAATCAGCATAGCGTAGCAGGATGGTACCGGAGGTCGGTGCGACAATTTTGGAGTAGCGTAGATTATAATCGGCAATCGTTTGGTTCTGTTGGCTCAGGGCCAGGCCCGTCTCGGCAGCTTGTACCTGATTCTGCGCACTATTGAACTGTACCTCGGCATTTTCCAGCTGCTCGAGGGTAGCAACACTATCGGCGTAGAGTCCGCGTACATTACGCAGATCGCGCTCGGCCAATTGCAGGGCCAATCGGGCATTATCCAGGTCGATTTCTGCCTTATCTTCGCCAAGCCGCGCCTGCTGTACCTGTGCTTCAATCTCATCGAGCTGTAGTACTGCCAGTAGATCGCCTTTACGCACTCGCTGCCCTTCCTCGACCAGGATTCGCCGTACGATACCAACGGTCTTAAAACTAAGGCTGGTTTCTTCTTTTGCCGAAAGGCGCCCCGTGGCTTGCACGCGGGTCTGAAAATCGATCGGACTGGCAACCTGGGTGAGCACCCGTCGGGGGGCTACGCTGTTATTTTCTGCCGCATTGCCGTCACTACAGGCGGACATGAGCAGGCTGGTAAGCAATAGGGTAAAGATGGAGGCTAAGGTATTGGCTTGCATGGTGATTATTTTTGAATGGGATAAGTAGCGGCACTACGTTCCAGTACTGCCATTTTGATTTGATAATCGTAACGGGCGATCATGGCCTTTTGCCGAGCGTTGGTGAGTTGCGTTTGCGACTCCGTCCAGTTGACCAGATTGGCCTGGCCCTGGGTATATTTCTTGTTGATCAGACGAAAAGCCTGCTCCCGGGCACTTACTTCGGCGGTGGCTTGATCGACGGCCTTACGAGCCGCCTCGAGGTCATACCAGGCCTGTACCACTTGTAGAGATATTTGCTGGCGCACCGCCGCCCTTTGTTGCTGCAAAGTCTGAATTTCGATCTTTGCCTGCTGACGTCTCGCTTTGTTGGCTGGCTGAAACAACTTCCAACTCATCACTACCGAACCCATGAAGTAATCACTTTCATCCGTCAATCGATAATCGGTACCCTGGACGCCATAATCTGCAACCAGGTTAATGGTGGGCAGGTGACTTCCCTTTGTCATTTGCAGATTCCCCTGGGAAGCGGCGGCAGCAAAATCGATTTGCCGCAGTTCTTCGCGTTCTTGCAGCGCTTGATTTCGCATACTTTCCAGGCCTTCTATAGCCAGTGAGGAGACCACTGGCGATACAACTTCGATGGGGCTTTGATAATCACGATTCAACAGGAAATTGAAGAAACTCTGGGCTACTTTCTGGTTTTTCTCGGCCAGGGCGATCTGCTGGGCCACCTTTTCTACTTCGGCTTGCGCCAAAAAAACGGCATCTTTGGTAATCTGATGGTTTTGAAACAGACTCTCGGTCGTCCGTAGATTTTCCTGGACCAGGGCTTCGGTATTGTGGTACAGCTCCAGGGCTTCGCTAGCCTTGAGGTAGTTGAAATAGGCCGTTTTCACCTCCTGAATCAATTCTCTTTGGTAGGTCTGTACGCTGATGCGTTCGGCTTGCGCCAAATTGGCCTGTATCTTCTGAGCGTTGATAATCGCATTATTATATACGGGCATGGCTACCCGTACAAAGGTTTCCTGTTCGGTTTCCCGCAAAAAATTCTCCTGTACATTATCGATCATCTGGTATTCCGGGATGGTCGGATAATCGGGAGAGGCCGACTGGCCCAGTTCGTTGATTACATTCAGGTTTTGATAAATGGGATTGACCAGATCTCCCACCGGAATAGTGAAGGCCCGTCCGCCACGCGCTACCGAGTAGCGAGCTTCCAGAGAGAGCTGGGGCATAAAATTGGCTTTGGCTTCTTCCAGAGCTGCTAATGACTTCTCGTAAGAGAGCTGCTCCTGCCGCAGTGCAATATTACTACGCAGGGCCTCCTGGATATATCCATCCAGGATAGACTGCGCCCGGCTTTCCGCTCCTGACAGGACGAACACAGTGGTGAGTAAAAATAAAATTAGGCGATTTATCATGGTCTTGCGCTTAGATTATGCCTTCAAACTGCGTATAAATCAGCCAGCAAGCCAGTCTAAGTTTTTGAATTGTAAATATTCCCAGTTGAATGGTAAAGTTAGGTAGGTGAGTTGTGATCCTAATTTTTCTTATTTTCCCCAAAACGAAAACATGCGACCGCAACGCCTCTTCTTCTGCCTTTTATCGGTATTCTTCCTGAGCACTTGTCAGCCGGCTTCCTCCGGTAAGCACCTGTTTATCCTTTCCGGTCAATCCAATATGGCGCGTTTGGATCCCAATCGCACCTTTATCCCCACGGTGGCGGATGCCTTCGGAGCCGAAGATATTATTGTGGTGAAAAGTGCGCAGGGTGGGCAGCCCATCAAGCGGTGGTACCGCGACTGGAAAAATACAGATCAGACCATTAAGAATACGGAATATGACCTCTATGATTCCTTGATGGTAAAAGTAAATAATGCTATTCTGGAAGAAGAGATCGCCAGTGTTACCTTCCTTTGGATGCAGGGAGAGCGGGACGCTCGACAAAGCTGGGGAGAAGTATACGAAGAAAGTCTCCACGGTCTTTACCAACAATTGAGTGCGGATCTGGGGCGGGACGACATCTATTTTGTCATCGGTCGTCTGAGTGATTTTGATATGGGAAATGAGCGATATCCACACTGGACTAAAGTGCGGGAAGCGCAGGTGAGCGTGGCTAACTCCTCCCCAAATTTCTCCTGGATCAATACCGATGATTTGAATGACGGCATCAATCAGCAGGGCAAGGAAATCAAGAATGACCTGCATCTATCCGAAGTAGGGTACGCCGAACTGGGAAGACGTTTTGCGGAAGCGGCGATAGAGAAAATTCAGGAAGTAAGGGACACCCCAGAGTAACCAGGGGCAATTTAAAGACTGCTGACTACTGCTTTGAGCTTATCCCGAACTTCTTGGGCTATCCCTGCCAGTGCTTCGTTTTCGACCGCCTGCATGGAAGCCATGGGATCAACGGCAGCTACCGCTACCCCCTTATCTGTCTGCTGAACAATCACGTTACAAGGTAACATTAGACCTATTTTATCTTCGGCCAACAGCGCCTTATGGGCGAAAGACGGATTACAGGCCCCTAAAATACGATAAGGACGAAAATCGGCGTCCAGCTTTTTCTTCAGTGTTGCTTTGATATCAATTTCGGTAAGAATGCCAAAGCCTTCTTCTTTTAGGGCTTGCGTTACTTTCTCTATAGCTTCTTCGAAGCTTATATCTACGAGGGTCTTTTCGTGGTAGTATCTCATGTCGTTGATTATTTCTATTTACTGCTTAACTTAAATTACAGAGTACTTAAACCTTTTAAATAGGAGAACCTGTGATGAGGGTCACCTATCTGCAGAATCTATACCCAAATTTATTCCCCTTCATTCACCGGAGAAATCATGATGTGTGCCCGGTGCGTACCCGGATTCATAATCCAGGGATGGTTGGGGGCAACGGGTCTTTCCGGCAGGCCGGTAGAGGCGGCGGTAGCCCAGGGCATATACACCACATAGCGGTAGATAGCATTGGCCACTTCGCCCGTAGCCGGATCGTAGCTAGCTTCGGGCCCGTAGTAAATATGCAGGGTGGATCCCGCTTCTCCCATATCCAGTGTACCCGCTTTGGCTTCTTGCTCCCGGATATCAAAAATTTCACTAGCGCTTTTGCCTTCTGCTTTAAGCGCTCTTCCTCTGGCCATAAAGGGCTCCAGGTCTTTATGGTAACAGGCTGCGTTGAAGCCTTCTTGTTTTGGATTATCGGCCAGACAAATGAATTCATTCGACCCCTCCTTCAGGGTAACAAATTCACCCGCCATATTATAGCCGATTACGGTACTTTCTTCCCGGCTGGCTTTGGGAGCGGCCATCAGTGCCGTGGTAATTAAGGCTTCGTCAGAATCGATCGCCACGAAGCGAGTATCATCGGCCGGAGCTGGGGTCTCGACACTTTCTTCCGTTGCCGTTTGGCTATCCGTTTCAGTGGTGGGATTACAACTAAAAAAAAGCGTCAGGACGAGGAGGGATAAAATCACTTTCTGCATGGTATTATATTTTTAGGTTCTTAGAAGACAACCCTGTTAATATAGGAAATAAAAGCCCATAAAACAATGGGAAGGTCGATATGCTCCTCAATACATCCATTTTTTAATATTGTGTACTATTGATTATTTCAGTTTCCCCATAATACCCCATCCATTTGCCTGGTCTATGAGCACACAGTGAATTTTATTGACGCCCTGATTGAGCGAAAGGTATAAAGTGTTGGTATTGATATCCATATGCCCCATGTATTGTACACCTTTTGCTCTAAAAGCGTTATTACCCTTAAAAATAAGCTGACCATTCAGATAAACCATTATTTTGTCACTATAATCAAAGGAGAAGAGCCTGGTCTCTTCTTTGCTTGCGTAAACCGTAGTAGACGCTACTGTAAATACCTCTGTATTTTGCTCAAAATTACCCGCGGATGGCTTCTTTAAATATTTTGAAACCGGTAAGAGCCCTGATGCTTCGGTTTCTACCTTCCGGTATGTTTCTTTTGAGAAGCCCTCAAAATCAATCTCTTCCTCACGGTACAAGCTTGCACCCGTGATTGCCCACTGTCTGATAATACTGGATTCAACAGGCTTCTGATCTACACTCAACGGTTCTTTTATGGAATCTCTACGGCTGACCCTGAAGTTTGAGAACCGATTACTAAATAAAGCAAAAAGTCCGATTTCACCGGCATCCTGTTCTGTCCGGAGATAATCGATGGACATTACTTTTTCGTCGTTTACAAAAACTTCAGCTTCCCTGCCGTATACCTCCAATCGAAGGGTATTCCAGCCGGTATCCTTCAAGACAACCCGAGCCTGATATTCTCTGAACAGCTGCCAATTAGACTCATTATTAAATATAGGAGTGTACTGGACGGCATCCACCTGGCTGGACTTATGCATTCTCATATAGACCTCTTCCATATTCTCCGCCTGCTTTCTAAAGGTGATACCTGCAAAACTTCTTTTTGCATGAGCGAAAACGTCTACTTCAATCGTACCGTTGGTGAAATCGAGGTTTTTTAGCGTGGCCCGTCCACTGTTCAAAACCAGGGTATTTCGATGATCAAATTGCTCAAAAGTCGCATCCTCAGGTACCTGCCAATTCGATTCAACCATATCAATCTTTACTTTGGAAGCTTGGGCAATGGACATCTGAATACTGAATAAAAAGAGGAATGGACAAAGTAGTGTTTTCATCTGTATATAATTTTAGTAAAAGTCTGTTTTATAAATAGTTATGCAATTTCAGTTTTGACTAATTAAGAGTGTAAATTTTCATCTTCGTGCTCGAGGCGACAGTGTTTGGTGCTTAACCAGTCTAACGTCAATTTCATCTGCGGGCTCTTGCGTCCCAGTAAAAAACCGACTTTCTATTTTCAATTAGCAAAGATACCATAACCAGG
>Ga0102940_1001671_pt1 | contig 14031 bp, 10 predicted proteins | sample SalPonR2_C_D1_MG_FD_78215 | JGI IMG/M metagenome (GOLD analysis project Ga0102940, IMG submission 78215) | Salt pond soil microbial communities from South San Francisco under conditions of wetland restoration - Salt Pond MetaG R2_C_D1_MG | ecosystem: Environmental > Aquatic > Marine > Intertidal...
ACGGCAACTGACAACGCTGGCAGTAGTGCCAGGATGGCCTTGCGTAAACGATATCCGCAAGCACCCGCCCCCCTCTTCCCAAAAGGCATTCTTCCCTCTCCCCTCTTGTCGTCATGCAGTTACCGCAAACGTCGAACGGGCATTATTGCTCTTGATGTCCGACTGCGGGGTTAAGCTTGTATCCCATCCGCTGTCGCGCGTCCATGACTTTGTACAGTTTCTGCTGCGAGGGGAGAAATGAGTAACCGGAGAACAGGCTTACTGTTAAGCTCGCGCACCCCGTCGACCTGGAGCACGCCATGCACGGCCACACGCTAATCCGTTTTTCGATGGGATGTCTCCTGGGCATTGCTACCCTGATGGTCGCTGGCTGTTCTGACAACGACTCATCCCCCGCATTGCCACCTGACCCCGACCCCGTCGCGACGGCAGGACCCAATATTCTGTTCGTGGTTCTCGACGACGTCGGCATGGATCAGATGGAGATTTTCGGTTTTGGCGGCGCCACTGCGCCCGCAACACCCGCGATCGGCGAGCTCGCCAGCGCCGGCGTCAGCTTTTCGGACACCTGGGCCATGCCCGCCTGCTCGGTGACGCGCGCCGCCATGTTTGAGGGAAGGTTCCCCCTGCGCACCAACGTCAAGGCGGCGCTGGGCCCGAACGACCTTGCCAACTCCATGACCTCGCCTTACGCCATGACTATCCCCAGGCTTCTGGCCGGCCAGGGTTACGAGAGCGCACTCATCGGCAAGTTTCATATCGCTTTGCAGGGCAACTACCCCGCCGGCGACGCACTGGTCCACGACCTGGGCTGGGACTACTTTGCAGGCTGGCTGGAGGAAACCGGCGATCCGACCTCGATCGATACCACGGCAGGCGGCATCGCCCCGCCTGGCACCTACAGTTGCGGCTTTGTGCCGGGAGGCGATCTGGCCAACGGCGCCGATGCCGGCGCCTGCTATCTGGCTGACGGCAGCTGCTCCGAACACGGGGGCGATGTCGTCGCACCCGGTCGCAGCTGTCGCGATGCGGGTGGTCTGTTCGACCCGAATACCAGCTGCCAGAGCGTCGTGCCGGAGCGGCTTGACTTCAGCCGCATGAACGCCCACTCGGTATCACCGGTGACCTATAACCGTGCCGACGGCTCGGTGGAGAACCTGCCGACCACCGACCCGAGAGCGCGTCAGTTCCGCGCGAGTTTCGCTGTTGATGCCGCCGCCGAGTGGATCAACTCGCGCGCCGCGGACCAGGCGTGGATGGCCACCGTCAGCTTCGCCTCCATCCACACGCCACTGGTGCCACCGCCGGTTGACCCGGCATCCCCGGCCAGCATCGCCGCCACGAACCTCGATTGTTCGAACCTTCTGGCGCAGCGAGAACTGTCCAACCTGATGGTGGAATCGCTGGATCTTGAGATCGGCAGGCTGCTGGTGGAAATCGGCCTTGCCACCCGTGATCAACGGGGCAGCCTCTTGTATGCGCCCGAGTCGACCAACACCATGGTCGTGGTTCTCGGCGACAATGGTTCGCTGGGCTATACCGTGAAACTGCCCTTCGACCTCACCCGCTCCAAGGGCTCTGCCTACCAGACCGGCGTCTGGGTCCCATTGATTGTCAGCGGTCCGCTTGTGGACACCCCCGACCGCCAGGTGCGTTCGATGGTAAACGCAGTCGATCTGTTCGCCCTTTTTGCCGAGATTGCCGGTGTCGACGACGTACAGGCAGCGGTGCCACGGACGCTGGACGCCGTCTCCATGCTGCCATACCTGACCAACCCGGAGCACCCGGCCATCCGCGACTGGAATTACACCGAAGTCGGCCTCAGCCTGCAGGCAGATGGTGAGGTCAACGGTCCCTGCGTGATCAACAGCTGCACCCAGATACCCAACGTGCGCAGCATCTGTGAAGACAACAACGGTGTCTGGTGGGGTAAAGACAACAATGCGATGGTTAACGGCATTTCGGCGCCCGAGCCGGGGTTTGAGTACTGCTCCCAGGTGCTGGACTTCGTGACGCGTAATGGCGGCGACGCCTTCGAGATACTACCCCTGGTTTCCATCGCGGTACGCAACGATACCTTCAAACTGGTAGAGAATACCTTCAAGGACTGCAGCTCCGGGCCCTGCGTCGACAGCAAACAGCTGGAGCTGTTCGAGATAGACCAGCCGCTGGACACCCCATGGCTCGACAGGAAAGGCGACGAGCTGCCACTGGATGCACTGTCGGCGGGGCAGCAATCCGCCTACGCGGAATTGCAAGACCTGCTTGCAGTGCTCCGCGCCAGCGTCGTCGACTGCCCTGGCGATGGCAACATCGACGGCGTGGTTGACGAAGAGGACCTGCGACAATGGGAAAGCTACGCCAGCGGAGCGGGTCTCTCCAGCGTCTACGACCTGAACCTGGATGGTCGCACGGATGCACTGGATGAGGTTATCATTCAGTCAAATCTTGGCCTGGATTGCAGGGCCGATGGAGGCTAGTGGGCCATGCGTTAGCAACGATGGCACGACAGTTAACACGATTCTTTTGACGCCGTGGCACATCAAAACGTCATGACCTACTCCCTGTTCAAGATTATTCACATCCTCGGTGTCGTCCTGCTGGTTGGCAACGTGACGATCACGTTCATCTGGAAATTCCACGCAGACACTACGCGCGACCCGGTGGTGCTCGCTTTCGCACAGCGTATCGTGACCTGGACCGACTGGGTCTTCACCGCTGGTGGCGCAGCGCTCGTCATGATCGGCGGTTACGGAATGACCGCTGTCGCCCGTATCGATCCCTTCGGGACCGGCTGGCTGCTCTGGAGCCAGATCTGGTTCTACGCCGTCGGGCTTGTCTGGCTGTTCGTTCTGGTACCGTTGCAGATCCTGCAGGCCCGACAGGCACGCGACTTCGCCGTTACCGGCACAATCCCCCAATCCTACTGGCAGCTTTGCGGGTACTGGAACCTGATCGGCATCGCGTCAACGGTGCCTTTTTTGTATGTGCTCTACCTGATGATTGAAAAGAGCTGATGATCGCTCCTCGCCCTCGCCAGGCCACCGCGCATGCCGACGCCATAGCCCTCGAGATACCGGCCCTCAAAGACCTTTTGCAGGCGTGCTCCGTGGCAGGACCGCAAGCGCTTCCGTTTCGCACAGGAGGTCTGACCGACAGACCGGCGCTGCGACGAACGAATTGGGGAAGCCATGGTAGCCTGCCTCGCGGAACTTCTCCCGCAGGCGCAGGGCATCTAATGGGTACTTCAGATAGGTAACGGCAGAGACCACGTCCGCAAAGCCAGCCCCCTGCCCGGCGAGCAGCGCGGCAACATTCACGAGCATACGGTCAGCCTGGGCCTCGAAATTTCCGGGATGCGCGGTGCGCCCGGCCTCGTCGATACTCGCGGTTCCCGAGACCAGAAGTGCCACTTTGTTCATCTCCTCCACTCTCATCCCACGCACGAAGTCAGCACCGTATTCCCCCGCTTCGTTCAGCGTGGGTGAGGTCATGACCCGCCGCTGAAGTGGGCGCCGCTGTTTCACAGCGTAGATGCCAAGGCAAAGATCGTGGGCTTCGGGAACCGGACCCCCACAGATACCCGTGCTGGCCGGCACTGGATCAACCCCTCTCGCCGCAAAGAACTCCCGCCGTGCCCGATTCAGCTGCGGGTAGTCACGAGACATTTAGACGAACAGGGGCAGTCGACACCTCTAGTGGTCGAGCCGGATAACGTCGAACTCCTGAACGCCATGGGATTCAGCCTCTTTCAGCAGGGCAAGAGCGAGGAAGCGGTCGTTACCTACCGCCAGCTTGTAAAGGAACACCCCGGCAGCGCAGGCCATGAGGAACTGGCCCGCTTACTCGAGAAACTCGGGCGGGCGCAGGATGTGCCCGCCATCTGAGTGACTCAGACTTCGCATCGAGACGCCATGCGGCTCAGCGGTCTGCCACAAAGGTGATGAAGACTGCGGCGATTCTCGCCTGAGCAACGGCGGGTCAATGCCAAATTCTGGCGGTTTATCGACTCAGGCGTGTGTGGTGCTACCCTGTTGGCCTCACTGTCGGCCAGCCCTGGGAGTCACCGCCGCAATGAACGAATCGTTGAATCCGGGTTTCACTCTGAATGCGCTGGAAGCAGCTGCGGCGCTCGTGCACGACGCGATGCCCGCCACGCCGCAATACGCGTGGCCAACGCTGGCAGACGCCGTCAGTGCGGATGTCTGGGTTAAACATGAGAACCATACGCCGACGGGAGCTTTCAAGGTCCGCGGTGGCATCACGTTCATGCACTGGCTCCGGCAGACACACCCGGCCTGCCGCGGTGTGGTGACCGCCACTCGTGGCAATCACGGTCAGAGCCAGGCCCGCGCGGCTGCCGCGTGCGGTCTTTCCGCCACGATTGTTGTGCCACGCGGGAATGCGCGGGAGAAGAACGCGGCCATGCGTGCCTTCGGCGCAACGCTAGTGGAGCATGGCGACGACTTCGACGAAGCCCGCCAGGAAGCGGCAGGCATCGCGGCAAAAGAAGATCTCTTTCTGGTACCTCCCTTTCATCCCGCCCTGGTCACCGGGGTGGCAAGCTATGCCCTGGAGCTGTTTCGGGCGGTAGACCACATCGATACGCTGTACGTGCCGATCGGCTGCGGCTCCGGCATCTGCGGCGTTATTGCCGCGCGTGATGCCCTCGGCCTTGATACCGAAATCGTCGGTGTCGTGTCGGATGCCGCGCCTGCGGCCGGTCGCGCCTTCCACAGCGGAAAAGCCGAGTCGACGGACAGCGCCCACACCTTTGCCGATGGCATGGCCGTCCGGACCGTCGTGCCGGAGGCACTGGCGATCTACCGTCGCGGCGCCAGTCGCATCATTGAAGTCAGCGATGACAACGTGGCGGAAGCCATGCGCATGTACTTTCGCCACACGCACAACGTCGCCGAAGGTGCCGGCGCCGCCCCGCTCGCCGGGCTTATGCAGGAGCAGGAACGCCAGCGCGGGCGTCGCGTCGCCGTCATCCTGTGTGGCGGCAATGTGGATACGGACATTTTCCGGACCGTCCTGTCCGGCTCCACCCCAAGCCCCTGACTCAGGGTAACTGCAGCTCTGCGATACCTGACGCTCTGGCAAACTCGTTGAATGCCGGTATGTCCCGATTCAGGATTCCATTTAACGCGTCTTCATAGCCGGACCAAAGGCGAAGGTAATCCTGCGTGACTTCCCGGAATCCATCGGTCAACGGAATATCGGAGCCGTGCATGCGACCCAGAAGATCCTTGACCTTGAGCATCAACCGGCCTTCATGCTGGTAGACGTTCTGAAAGGTCTTGAGCTCTTTTTGCAGGATTCTGGCAATCCAGTCGTCGATGACTGCGTCCAGCGCGTCAACCCGGGCGAGAGTCACGTCATCGCTGTTGAGTTCGGCAAGCAGTGCAAGCTGCTTTTTGACCAGGCGCAGCTCCTTCACAGCGGTACCCATTGCAGTTGCGGCATCCATCAGTGAGGCGGAAAGCGCATCCATCTCGGCATACTCCCTGAGATTGGATGGCGTGTCGCCTCCCAGTCTGGGGTCGACGCGAATACGGAAGTCCTTCTCGTGAATGTCGTCGCCCAGCGTCATGCGGACGGTGTAATTACCCGGGACGGCGGTATAGGCGTCCATGCTCGTGGAAACGTTGTAAATTTCCGGGAGACACTCGAATGTGCCGACCTGCATGTCCCAGACCCAGAGGTTATCGCCCGGGTCGGTCGATATCGTGTCGGGGTGCGGCGCGGCTGCCCTGCCCATGCCACAGGTGGTCCGGTCCTCGTCCGAGCTATCCGAATACACGATCTCGCCCTTGCTGTTGAGAATATCGAACCTGAGCGGTGCATCCGTTGCCTTGCCGAGAATGTAGTGAACCTGTATGCCTCGCGGCGGATTGGCCCCGGGGCCGTTATCCGGATAACCATTCGATATGTTGCGAATCTGATCACGTGGCCTGAGCAGTACGGGGCGGGATTCGGCGAGACCATCAGCGAGCTGCTGGAGAGGCGTTACGTCATCGAGTATCCACAGCGCGCGACCCTGGGTGGAGACAACAAGGTCATCCTGCTGCAGATAGAGATCAGTGATCGGTACCTGCGGCAGATTCTGCTGCAGGCTCTGCCAGTTGTCGCCATCGTCGAAAGATACGAAAAGACCGTTTTCGGTACCCGCATAAAGCAGTCCCGGACGCCTGGGGTCGACGCGCACCGATCGCGCAAACGTGGTCTCCGGTATCCCATCGACAATTTTCTGCCATGACGCGCCATAGTCATGGGTTCTGTAAATGCTCGGTGTGAAATCGTTCATCTTGTAACCGGCACGGGCAAAGTACATCGTGCCAGGATCGTGCGGTGACGCATCGATGACGTTAATAATCCCCTCGCGCAAACCCTTTGGCGTTACGTTTTCCCAGGTCTTACCACCGTCACGCGTCAGATGCACCAGCCCATCATCCGAGCCCGTCCAGATGACCCCCTTTTCGATCGGGCTTTCCGCAATCACAAACAGATTGTTATAGCTTTCCGCGGTAATCTGCTCGTTCGAGATCGGGTAGCCGCCCAGGCCCTGATGCGCCTTGTTATTGCGCGTGAGATCTTTGCTCAGAACCTCCCAGCTGATGCCGCGGTCTGTCGACCCCATCAGATACTGTGATCCGTAGTAGATCTGGTCAGGATTGTGAGGCGAAACGATAACAGGGCCGTTCCAGTTGGCCCGATATCGGAGATTCTTCGGCTGCTCACCGGTGACCCGCTCAGGGTATGGCCGCACGTTCCGATATTGTCGGGTATCCCGATTCCACTCGCCCAGCATGCTGGCGAAGTAGGTGGTATAGACATATTTAGGATCGTTGGGGTCGAATGCGATAGTCGCGCTTTCGCCCGACCCTATTGACCACCAGTGCTTCGTGCCAATGCCGCCTGCCTCGAATCCGCCACTCATACTCTGGCTCGCGATCGTGATGCCATTTGAATCCTGCTGTGCGGAGTAGATGCGGTAGGGATAGGCATTGTCAGTGATAACGCGGTAGAACTGACCGGTTGGCTGATTCATTTGCGATGACCACGTTCTGCCACCATCCATCGTTACGTTGGCACCGCCATCATTGCCGTTGATCATAATGTTGCTGTTGGAGGGGTTTATCCAGATGGCGTGATGATCCACGTGAGGCGCCTGGTAAATCTCAAAGTTCTTTCCGCCATCAATGGACTTTATCAGCACGCCGTTCATCACCCAGACTTCATCTTCATCGTTAGGGTCGGCGGTAATGTGCATGTAATACCAGGCACGCGCCCAGGTGTTGGGGTCATCGCTGACCTGCGTGAAGCTCTCCCCTGCATCGTCAGAGCGGTAAACACCGCCCTGGCCATCCTTGGCCTCGACAGCCAGGTAGACGATCTTCTGATTCGCCGGGGAAATCGTGATGCCCATCTTGCCCTTGAGCGTCGGCAGCCCACGGGTGATTTCTTTCCAGGTGTCGCCGCCATCCGTGGTCTTGTAAACGCGACTTCCCGGTCCGCCACTCTTGACGACCCAGGGTTTGCGACGGAAATCCCAGCTTGTCGCCATGAGGACATTTGGGTCAGACGCGTCCATCGTCATGTCAGCGAAACCCGAGTCCTCGTTGACGTAGAGGACCTTCGACCACGTTTCGCCACCGTCCGTGGACTTGTAGATTCCGCGCTCCTCGTTCGGACCCCAGGGGTTGCCCTGCCCCGCCAGATACACAATATCCGGGTTGCGCGGGTGAATATGAATCCGGCTGATGTGGCGTGTCTCTGCAAGCCCCATATGTTGCCAGGTCCGACCCGCGTCGGTGGATTTATAAACCCCATCCCCATGCGAGGTCTTCACGCCGCGTACCGGACCTTCACCGGTGCCGACAAAAATGATGTTCGGATCACTTTTCGCGACATCGATAGCACCTATGCCAACGGTATTGAAAAAGCCGTCGGAGACATTCTCCCAGGCAGCACCCGCGCTTGTGGTTTTCCAGACACCGCCTCCCGTCGCCCCGAAATAGTAGGTAAGGGGATCATTTTCGATGCCGGCGACTGCGGTAACCCGACCCCCGCGGAATGGACCGATATTCCGGTACTTGAGGGTCTGATAAAGCTCTGGCGCCACCGTGTCGACCGCCTTCGCCGGGGCAGCCGACAAGGACCCTGACAAAAGGCACGCAAGGAAAACCGCAATTGTGCCGATGCGGCCACTGACTCTTCTCATATCAAGCTCCCCGTTACGTGCCAATGCAGGCGATTGCGGTGTCACCATCGCCCGAGACGCATTGGACAAGGCTCATGCCGTAATATATTTTATATGATCTACAAAGTAGACAATTATGCCCATGGCCGCAAGCAAAGCATTCAGCTCCCGACGCCTCCTGCACTTCATTGCTTTGCTCGTAATCTCAGGCATCGCCAGCGCTGATCCTTATCCGGTCAATCCACGCATCGATATTGAGCACTACCGCTTCGACATTTCACTCTCCGATGCCAACGATGTCATTGATGTGCAGGCGACCATCGACGTCAGTCTGCTGGATCCCTCGCTTCGCCAATTCGAACTTGATCTTGTCCAGCGCTCCGCTGCGCGCGGCGATCGCGGCATGACGGTCAGCTCAGTGACATCCGGCGGGGCACCCCTGCGCTACGCTCACCGCGAAGACCGGCTGCTGATCGAAGTGCCGTCCGCGGCAACCGCTGGCGGCCGGATATCCGTAGAGCTTCGCTATGCCGGCACACCCGACGACGGTCTTGTCATTGGCACAAACAAGCATGGCGACCGCACGTTTTTCAGCGATAACTGGCCCGACAAGGCCCGCCACTGGCTGGCGACCGTGGACCACATTGCTGACAAGGCCACGTCGGAGTTTGTGGTAAGGGCCCCGAGCCGCCTGCAAGTCGTTTCCAACGGCCTTCAGATAGAGCGGACGAATCTCGACAGCGCGGTTACCCTGACACACTGGCGACAGTCAGTACCGGTGTCGCCCTGGCTGTTTGTCGTCGCAGCCACGGAATTTGCCGTGCAAAGGGTCGACACCTTCGATCACAAGACGATCGAGACCTGGGTCTACCGGCAGGACCGTGACGCCGGTTTTCACGACTTCGCGGTGCCCACGAAAGACGCCCTCGCCTTCTACACCTCCTACGTGGGCAACTTCGAGTACGAGAAACTGGCCAATATTCAGTCGAACAGCGTCAGTGGCGGCATGGAAGCATCCTCGGCCATTCTCTATGGTGAAGATGCGGTAACCGGCGAACGTAGCCGACGCTGGCAGTCCGTGATCGTGCATGAAATCGCGCACCAGTGGTTCGGCAATTCGGTGACTGAAAAGTCATGGGACGATGTCTGGCTCAGCGAGGGGTTTGCCACCTACTTCACCTATCTGTACTTCGAGCATGCAAAGGGTCATGAGGAATTCGCGCGCTATCTGATGGAAGCCCGCGACAGCGCCATCGAGTTTGCCGCAGAGAATCCCGAGTATCGTATCGTTCACGAGAATCTTCAGGACATGGCCGAGGTAACGACCGGCCAGACCTACAACAAGGGCGCCTGGATACTGCACATGCTGCGGACCCGGATCGGCGACGACAGGTGGTGGCGCGGCATCCGCAACTACTACCGAAAATACCGTAATGCAACGGCGTCAACCGACGATTTCCGGCGCGAAATGGAATGGGCCTGTGGCTGCGATCTGCAACAGTATTTCAACTACTGGCTGCGCACGGGTAGCCGCGTAATACTCGATGGTGGCTGGCACTACGAGGCAGACGCCAATCGTGCGCATATTGCCCTTAAGCGCTCAGGGCATTCCGCCGGCTCCCCGGACATGACACTGCAGGCAGCTGTCTACTACGCTGACACTCCGGTGCCCGATATCGTATCGATACCGCTGGACGAGAGGGGCGGCTCGATCACGATCGACGCGCGCTCAAAGCCAACAAGCATAATGCTGGACCCGAATACGCGTCTGCTTGCAGCCTGGACTTTCGCCGAGCGGAGTCCCGCCGAGCGGAGTCCCGCCGAGCGGAGTCCCTGAGCGGGCATAGCGCCCATGAGTAAGAAACGATAACAACGCAGCCTACTGGAGGTGTCCTTTGTTAAATACATTCCATGCACGGCCCGTCATGCCCCCGCTGATCCTGTCGATCATTGGCGCAATCAGCCTGAATATCGCCGCCGCGACAAACGCCGTTACACCGCCCGAACCGGCACCGGTAGAGTCCCGAACCGAAGGCGAGGGCCCGTACGACCGGCTCATTCTGCGCGGTGGCTACATGGTGGACGGCACGGGGGCGCCCACACAGGGGCCGGTCGATATCGTCGTTGAAAATGACCGTATTGTGGAAATACGTGTCGTGGCTGCGCCAAAGCTTGCAATCGACCCGTCCAATCGCCCGCCACTCGACGGCGGCACAGAGATCGATCTGGCCGGTGCTTACATTCTGCCTGGCTTTATCGACACACACCTGCACCTGCATACCAGAAAGTCTGGACAGAACGTCGATCCGGAATACGTGTTGAAAATGTGGCTGTCGCACGGCATCACACACGGGCGCACCCTAGGCGCCGACAATACGAGATGGACCATTGATACCGCCAGGCGCAGTCGCGACAACGCCATCACGGGACCGAGGTTCGAGGTCTATCCCATGTTTGGCAGGCCCGAAATTGGATTGCCTGAGCCGACGACAGCGGCGGCCGCTCGCGAACAGGTGCGCTTAATGAAAAAACTGGGCGCGTCGGGCGTCAAGTTCATCGGCGCGCCGGAAGAGGTGCTGAATGCCGCTCTCGACGAGGCGGTCAAGCAGGGCCTGAATTCGACCATGCATCACGCCCAGATCGCCGTCATGTATGCCAATGCACTGGACACCTCCGCTGCGGGCCTGAAGTCAATGGAGCACTGGTACGGGTTGCCGGAAGCCATGTTCGAGGACCGACAGATTCAGCGCTACCCGGCAGACTACATCTATCAGGATGAGCAGAACCGCTTTGCCGAGGCAGGACGGCTCTGGGAGCAGGCCGCGAAGCCGGGCTCAGACAAGTGGAACGAAGTCATGGACACCCTGCTGGAGCGCGACTTCGCCCTGTCACCCACGTTCACAGCCTACATTGCAACCCGTGATGTCATGCGCATGGCGCGTGCCAAATGGCACGAGGAATACACCATGCCAAGCTTGTGGGACTGGTATCGCCCGAATCGCGATGCGCACGGGTCATACTGGTTCGACTGGACGCTCGAGGATGAATTGCAGTGGAAAAAGAACTACCAGCTCTGGATGCAGTTCGTGAATGAATACAAGAATCGCGGCGGCCGCGTTACCGTCGGCTCTGACTCCGGGTACACCTACAATCTTTATGGCTTCGGGCACATCATGGAAATGGAGCTCCTTTACGAAGCCGGATTCTCTGGCCTTGAAGTCATCCACGCGGCAACACTGCAAGGCGCTCGACAGCTCGGTATTGACGCCGACTTCGGGTCTATTGAAGTTGGCAAAAAGGCCGACTTCGTCATCGTCGAGGAGAATCCGCTCGCCAATCTGCACGTGTTGCTGGGTACAGGCACGGTGCGCCTCAACGACGAATCCGGGGAAGTCGAGAGGGTTGGCGGCATCCGCTACGTGATCAAGGATGGTATCGTGTACGACGCTGTGGAGATGAGGCGCGATATTCGCGGCATGGTCAGAAGGGAAAAGGAACGCCTCGGCATCCCACCGGGACCCATGCCGATCGAGACGGTACCCTTCGAAAACTGACAGCACGCGATAGACGTTCACGTTGACGGTGCCAAAGAGAGGGCAGGCGGTCTATGCAAACAGATAATCCGCAAGCGCAGGATTTCGATGGCCGCGTGGCGCTGGTCACAGGGGCCGCCTCGGGGATGGGCGCAGCGACGGCGAAAGAGCTCGCCGCGCGCGGTGCGCGGGTCGTCATCCTGGATCAGAACAAGGAACCTGCCGACGCTCTTGCAGGCCGGATTGACGGCATGTCCGCTATTGTCGGCGACATCAGCGACCCGGCATTCTGCTCGCGCGCGGTAGGAGAAGCCGTCGACCGGCACGGCCGGCTGGACGTTCTGGTCAACTGCGCGGGCATCATCGTCCGGGCTGACGCTGCCGGCACCAGCGATGACGACTGGCGGCGCATCATCGACGTCAACATCGGCGGCGTGTTTTTCATGTCACGTGCAGCAGTGGCGATCATGCGGTCGCAGAAAGGTGGAGCCATCGTGAACTACGGCTCCATCTGGGGTGAGGTTGGCGCGGCCGGCGTCATGGCCTACTGCGCGACAAAAGGGGCGGTGCACCAGATCACGCGGGCAATGGCACTCGACCACGTCGACGACGGCATCCGCATCAATGCGGTTGCACCCGGCGAGGTCAACACACCGATGCTTGCTTTCGGGCGGGCATCGCCACCATCGACGACGGACCTGCAGAAGCTCGCCGATGAAACCATTCCGATGCGTCGACTCGCTGAAGCCGGCGAGGTCGCACGAGTCGCCGCGTTTCTCGCCTCCGATGCGGCAAGCTACATGACCGGAGCCATTGTCACGGTGGATGCAGGGTACACCGCGCGCTGACAGAACAGATCCAGGCCTCAAGACGGCCACTGCAAGTAAGGGAAATCGTCATGGACTATCGCAGCCTAGGGCGCAGCGGTCTGAAAGTCTCATCCATCGCACTGGGCACCGACAACTTCGCTAATCCCACGCCCGAGAGCGAGGTCGAACAGATCATCGATCGCGCACTCGCTGCCGGCATCAATCTGTTCGACACAAGTGACATGTATGCCGGTGGCGAGTGCGAGAGGATCATTGGACGCGCACTGAAGAAGAACGGCAGGCGCAACGATGTTGTGCTGGCGACCAAGGTGCACTACCCGACAGGTCCCGGGCCCAACGATTCGGGCAATTCCAGGCTGCACATCATGCGCGCCTGTGAGGCATCGCTGAACCGGCTTGGCGTGGATCACATCGATTTATACCAACTGCACCGCCCATCGCCCGATATACCGGTCGAAGAAACGATCCGTGCCCTGACCGACCTGGTCCGTCAGGGCAAGGTGCGCTACATCGGCTGCTCGACACATCCGGCGTGGAAGGTCATGGAAGCGCTGATGACGAGTGAACTCAAGGGCCTCGAGCGGTTCATCTCTGAGCAGCCGCCGTACAACCTTCTGGACCGCCGTATAGAAAATGAACTTGTGCCGCTTTGCAAGGCATACGGCCTCGGGCTGATCCCATGGTCTCCAATGGCAATGGGTATTCTCGCCGGACGTTACGCCGATGTGCGCAACAGGCCTGACGGTTCACGTGCCGTGCTGCGCGGTGGCATCTATGCCGAACGCGTCACGGCGCGCGGTATCGAGATTGGCCGGCAATTCGTGAGTCTGGCGCAGGATCACGGCATTTCACCCGCTCAGCTTGCGGTCCTGTGGGTCAAGGAGCAGCCAGGCATCACGGCCCCCCTGATAGGACCAAAAACCGTCGAGCAACTGGAGCATCTGCTGCCCGCGGCCGGAATGTCGCTGAGTGACAACCTGCGCGCGGCCTGCGACCAGCTGAACCCGCCCGGCAGCGCTGTTACAGACTTCCACAATTCAGCGGCCTGGATGAAGACCAAAATACGCGAGTGAGGCGCGCAGTGAGGTCGGCCATCCTGGGGGGCCCATGCGACTGTCCGATGGCACCTCTCCAATTAATATATTATATATTTAGAAAGTGGCAAGGTGACATCACGGACAATGGTGTGGTCCCGTCCATCCAGCCCATCGGAGAGATCGAATGAAAAAAATCGCACTTGCGCTGCTGCTGACGCCCTGGGCAGCCCTCGCCCAGAATCCGAATCTCGTTCTGCCGCCTGGCTGGGCCGATGACCCGCCGGCTCTCAATTCGCTGGTGCAGTTCGCACGCAGCGAGAGCGACCTGAGGAATGCCATTCACCGTTACGTGCTCGATCTCGAGGCGATCGAGCGACGGTATGAAGTGCAGTATTCGCCGATGCGCATTCAGCGGCTTTCTCAAT
>Ga0102940_1001673_pt1 | contig 14016 bp, 9 predicted proteins | sample SalPonR2_C_D1_MG_FD_78215 | JGI IMG/M metagenome (GOLD analysis project Ga0102940, IMG submission 78215) | Salt pond soil microbial communities from South San Francisco under conditions of wetland restoration - Salt Pond MetaG R2_C_D1_MG | ecosystem: Environmental > Aquatic > Marine > Intertidal...
AAAGGGGTGAAGGGGTGAAGTTACGCACGCCGCAGATATCGGCCGTATAAGAGGCAGTCATTCCCGTTTCCACGGGAATGACTGCTGAAAAATACAGGCATTGCACTCAAGTGCACCGGCCAAGCCGGGCTGCGTTCCAATAAATAATTTAAATCAAGCCCATATTCATGCAGTCGTGAGACATGAAAAATTCCGGCATCTTGACAATTCCACAAAGGAGCAACCATACTCCCGAAATTCATTTCAGCCCGATCTTCCCGGACTGCGACCTTCTACCCCTTTCTCCACAAAGAATAAAGCCGGTCACCCGTACCGGTCATGCCGAGGAGCCCGTCATGCCCCACCAGCCGTACCGATTTCTTCCCGATCCGACTCCGGAACAACTGGCCGAGACACAACTGAGCGGCCTGAAATGGACCGTGAGCCATGCCTTCAACGGCAGCCCGGCCTACAAAAAAAAACTCACCGATGCCGGAGTCGACCCCGCCGGAATCGCCTCGCTCGACGATCTCTCCTCCCTCCCCTTCACCACGGTCAAGGACCTGCGGGACGGCTATCCCTTCCCCCTGGTGAGCGTCCCCCAGGCGGACATCGTGCGCATTCACGCCTCCTCCGGAACCACGGGCAAGCGCAAAGTGCTCTCCTACACCCAAAAGGACGTTGATGTCTGGAAGATGATGATGGCCCGGTGCTTTGAACTGGCCGGACTGACTCGGGAGGACCGGGTCCAGATCGCCACAGGCTACGGACTGTGGACAGCCGGGGTGGGTTTTCAGCTCGGGTGCGAACACTTCGGAGCCACTGCCCTGCCTCTTGGACCGGGCAACCTGGAGTTCCACCTCCAGTTCCTCACCGACATGCAGTCCACCTGCCTCTGCTCCACCGGGTCCATGGCCCTGCTCCTGGCCGAACAGGTGGCCAAAAACGGTCTGCGGGACAAGATCAGCCTCAAAAAACTCATTTTCGGGTCCGAACCAAGCACTCCCAAGCAGCGCAGACGAATCGAGGAACTGCTCGGCCTGGAAGGCTCTTACGATATTCCGGGTATGACCGAACTGTACGGCCCGGGCACGGGCCTGGAATGCTCGGCTCACGAGGGCATGCACTACTGGGCGGACATGTTCATCCTGGAAATTCTGGACCCGGATACCCTGCAGCCGGTGGAGCCGGGCGAAGTGGGCGAGATGGTGGTCACCTCCCTGTGCAAGGAAGGGGTGCCCCTGATCCGCTACCGCACCCGGGACCTGACCCGGATCATCCCCGAGCCCTGCTCCTGTGGTCTGGCCCTGCCCCGGCACGACAGTATCATGGGCCGCTCCGACGACATGATCATTTTCCGCGGAGTAAACATCTACCCCGGCCAGATTGCCGAAGTGCTGGAAAAATTTGAAGAGATCGGTCCGGAATACCAGATCATTCTCCGACGAAGGGCAGGACTGGATGTGATGCTGATCAATGTGGAGCGTAAGGAAGGCCAAAGCAGCGACCTGGATCAGCATCTGACCAAAGCCGTGTCTGAAGAACTGCGCTCTCAGATCCTGGTACGTAGTGAGGTGAATGTGCGCAGCCCCGGAGAACTGCCCAGAACCTTCAGTAAAACCAAACGGGTGCTGGATGAGCGAAATGGGGAATAGGATGGTTTCAGATTTCAGGTTTCAGGTTTTAGGCAGGAAAAAAAAGGGACCCATAGGACGTATATGTCCTATGGGTCCCTTTTTTTTGGCTCAGATTTTTTCAGCCTACGGCATCATGGGGGGCAGGTTTAATCCGGCCTGGGGGGGCAGGCCCAGCATAAGGTTGGCATTGGCCACGGCCTGGCCGGAGGCGCCGCGGCAGAGGTTGTCGATGGCGGAGACGATAACCAGCCGGTTGGTGCGCGGATCGACCACCAGGCCTATGTCGCAGAACATCGTGCCGCGAACCCAGCGGGTTTCCGGGAGCACACCCAGAGGCAGGACACGTACCCACGGCCTGCCTTCGTAAAAATCGCTGTACTCGGCGTGGATCTCTTCAAGAGAAGTCGCTTCCCGAAGCACCGTGTAGGTGGTGCTCAGGATACCGCGGTCAATGGGCAGCAGATGTGTATTAAAGGATACTGTCAGCCCTTTACCCGCGGCCAGAGAAATCTCCTGCTCGATCTCCGGGGTGTGGCGATGCTTGCCGAGGCCGTAGGCCTTGAAGCTGTCATGCACCTCGCAGAACAGGGTCCCCACACTTGCCTTGCGTCCAGCCCCGGAGGCCCCGGATTTGGAATCTACCACTATCCCGTCGGTGTGCACCAGCCCTTTTGCCAGGGCAGGATACAGACCGAGAATAACCGAGGTCGGATAGCATCCCGGATTAGCCACCAGTGATGCGTTTCGAACCTGATCGGCGTACAGTTCGGGCAGACCGTATACGGCCCTTTCGATATGGGACCTGCGGGTGTGTTCCAGGCCGTACCAGTTCGCGTACACCGCGGCATCCCGAATCCGGAAATCAGCACTGAGATCGACCACTCTGGTTCCGGCATCCACCAGGGCCGCGCCCATCTCCATGGCTGTGCCGTGAGGGACGGCCAGAAAGACCAGGTCGCACTGTCGGGCCAGTGTTTCGGGATCCGGCGCACTTATCACAAGATCCTGCAGTGCGGTGTTCTGCAAAAAGGGATAAATGACTGAAAGCGGTTTACCGGCCTCCTTACGGGAAGTCACGGCGGTCAGTTCCAGATCCGGATGTCCGAGAAGAATCCGGGACAGCTCCATGCCGGTGTATCCGGTCACCCCCACCAGGCCGACTTTTTTCTTTCCGGCCATGACTAGCGTGCCTTCTGAACGTATTTCATGCGCAGCTCGAACAGCATGTCCTTGAGCAGGGTGTCCTCCTGAGGATCAAGGTTTCCCTTGGTCTTTTGCTCGAGCATGGACAGAATATCGATGGTCTGCTTGGCCACGGGCAGGTTGGCCATGGTCTGCCCGGACTCGGGTTCGGGAATCTCACCCAGATGAACCAGGACACTGGAGCTCAGGGAAAGAACAAATGTGGGGAAATCGAGTTTGGGCAGTTCGGGCATTTCCTGCTCGGCCGCTGCGGCTTCAAAGTCCGCGGCCATTTTCCTGTGCTCAGGCCTTTCAGCCTCGCTCGGAGCCTGTTTTTCGGTATCGAAGTCGACACCCTGATCGTTTACCTTGATATCTTCAGACATATGCTTTTCTCCTCCGACGTGCTTCGCTGCTCTCAGCTCATCGATATATGTTGCTGCAACCCGGCCTCATATCCGGCCATGGCCTGCTCCAGGTAATCCCGGGAAGCCGAGTATCCGCCCTCGACCATCAGACTTTGCCGCAACGCGTACAGTCCGGCCAGAACATCCCCCCAGTCCACGTACCCCATGTGACCGAATCGGATGACCCTTCCCTTGAGATGGTCCTGCCCCCCGGCAAACAACACCCCATACTCCCGTTCACAATACCGGAGCAGGGAAATACCATCCACTCCATCAGGGAGACGGATGGCGGTCAATCCCCAGGTGAACCGTTCGTCCACCAGGAGTTCCAGGCCCAAAGCCCGGACACCGGCCCTGACCATGCAGGTCAGCGCCCACTGCCTGCGAAACACCGCCTCCATTCCCTGATCCCGGAAAAGCTTGAGGCAAACCTCCAGTCCGCGAATAAGATTCACCGGAGAGGTGAACAGAGTCTGATCGACTTCGGACCTGACCCGCTCCGTACGCAGGTTGAAATAAAAATCTTTGGGATCCACAGCGTCGACCCTGTCCCAGGCCCGCCTGCTCAGACTGATCAGGGCCAGCCCGGGAGGAAGCATAAGTCCTTTCTGAGATCCGGTCAGCAGACAGTCCACTCCCCACGCGTCCATAGGACAGGGAGAGATCCCCACCGCGGAGATGCCGTCCACCACCAGCATGACATTCCGCTGCCGGGTCAAAACAGCGATCTCCCTGATCGGATGCAGTACTCCCGTAGACGTTTCCGAGGCCTGAACCAGAACCCCCGTCACCGTCGGATCCGCCTGAAGTTCCTGCAGAATATCCTCGGGTCGTACCGGCTCCCCCCAGTCAACAATAATGGAGCGCACCTGCAGCCCACGGGACCGGGCGATCTCTGACCAGCGCTGCCCGAACTTGCCCCCTTCGACAACGATGACCCTCTCTCCCGGGGCGAACAGATTATATACCGCAGCGGTCATGGCCCCGGTCCCGGAACAGGACAGAGGCAGAACCGGTTCTTCAGTTCCGAACAACTCCCGAAGCCCGGCCTGAACCCGGCCCATGCATGCGGTAAACTCCGCCTTGCGGTGATGGATCATATCTTCGGCCAGGGTCAGCCGGACCTCCTCGGGCAGCGGGGTCGGCCCGGGAGTCAGCAGCCGCATTTTATTTTTCATGAAGGCTCCTTATTGATGATGAAATTCTGTAACTGTTCACCTGGGACAAAAACACAAGGGATCATAGGGAGTAAAGGGGATTAATACCATTCCCACTTTAAACAGAGACCTGAATAGTTACCCGATTTTTTTCAATCGTCAGATTGTCTCATGAATGCGCTTTGGCCCAGTTCTTTCCGACCCCCCAGTCAACGGACAGGGGGACGGCCAGCTCATACACATCGGCCATGAGTTCCGCCAGCCGAGCCCCGGCCGCCGGCCCGTTGGCTTCGGGAAGCTCGATGATCAGCTCATCGTGCACCTGCAGGATAAGGCGGGCCCCGAGCTCCCGCAGCCGTTCATCTCCGTGCACAGCGAGCATGGCCTTCTTGATGATGTCCGCGGCCGACCCCTGAACCACCGTATTGATGGCCATACGCCGGGCCTGCTGGGCGATATTGGCATTGCGGGAATTGATATCCGGCAGCAGCCTCCTCCGTCCGGCCACGGTGGTCACCGCCCCGTTTTCTTTGGCTCGCTCCTCGATCTGTTCATAAAACTCGCGGACTCTGGACAGTCTGCTGAAATAGATCCGGATGAATTCCTTGGCCTGATTCAGGGAAATGGACAGCTCCCGGCCCAGTTTCTGGGGACCCATGCCGTACAGCAGGCCGAAATTGATGGTCTTGGCCTTACGCCGCTGCTCCGATTCAACCTGGTCCGGTTCGGTATCGAACAACAGGGCCGCAGTACGGGAATGGATGTCCTCATTGTTTTGAAAGGCGTCCAGAAGATTGGGATCGCCGGACATGTGGGCCAGGACCCGGAGCTCGATCTGGGAATAGTCAGCGGCCACCAGCACATTGCCGGTATCGGCAATAAAGCAGGACCGCATCCGCGGCCCGAAACGGCCCCGGATAGGAATATTCTGCATATTCGGCCGACTGGAAGAGAGCCGGCCCGTGGCAGTGGCCAGCTGATTGAAAGTGGTGTGAATCCGCCCGCCGGAATCGGCCAGTTTTGGAAGAGGGGCCAGATAGGTGGAACGGAGTTTCTCCAGCATTCGGAACTCCAGAATCTCTGAAATAATAGGATGCTGATCACGCATCTCTTCCAGTACACCGCTTGCCGTTGAGGGAGCCCCGCCCGGGGTCTTGCGTTTGGAAGTCAGCCCGAGAGAGGAAAAAAGGACCTCGGCCAGCTGCTGGCTGGACCTGATATTGAATTCCTGACCGGCCTGTTCCAGAATGGTTGCGGTGCATTCGTCCAACCGGGCCTGGACGTTATCCAGAAAAATACGAAAGGCATCCTGATCAAGCCGTATCCCGACCCGCTCCATATCCCGCAGGACCGGAATCAGGGGCAGTTCCAGGTCCTGCATCAGCTCCAGCAGTCCCGCCCCGTGCAGACGGGACTCAAGATACCGGCCCAGATGTACCGCAGCCGCTCCCGGCCCGCTCCCTTCCCCCTTCAGCTCCGAACCGAAACGGTGCATGAGCGCCTCAAATCCGTAGTCCCGTTCCTCCGGATCAAGCAGGTACCCGGCCAGCCCGAGATCGAACCAGCTGTGCAGCGGAATTTTCTCCCAGGCCGAATCCCACAGCAGCTCCTTGACCGATGGAGTGAACACCCTGGATTCACGCAGATTTCGGACCAGTTCGGTCACCGGCCCGGTATACAAAAAAGTTTCCCCGCCCACGCCGACAAGAAAGCGGTCCTCTCCGGGCAGCACCCCGACCTCTTCCCGTCCAAACCGGGGCAATGATTCCACTCGCCGAACCGGAACGGTGTCCTGCTCCGGAGCGCCCGGGCCGGCTCTGCCCGTATCCGCTTCAGAGGCGGTACCAAGGCCCAGCTCCCGAATCAGAGACCGGAGCTCAAAAGAGTGCAGAAACTCCCTAAGTCCGTCCCGCTCCATATCCCTGTGGACCAGATCGTCAAGGGAAACAGCCTCACATGCGTCGTTGCGCAGGGAGGTCAACTCCCGGTACGTGAAGATATTCTCCAGGTGAGGCTTGAGTTTTGTCTGCTCCTTGGCCGTAAGCTGATCAAAAGAATCCCGGAGCAGGTCCAGGTTCGGATATCGCCTGAGCAGCCCCAGGGCGGTCTTGGGACCCACCCCGGGCACCCCGGGAATATTGTCGGACGAATCCCCGACCAGGGCCTGAAAATCCGGCCACTGCTCGGGAGCGAGCTGCTCCCGGTCCGTGAACGTATGCAGGGTGGTCAGTTTCTCCTTTTTCATGGAAGGATCCCAAAGAACCACTCCGGTATCCAGACACTGGCACAAATCCTTGTCCGCCCCGACAATGACCACGGGTCGTTCGTTCTTGTACCGGGCGGCCAGGGAGGCGATACAGTCGTCCGCCTCGCACCCTTCGGCGACAAGCACATTAACGCCCATAAGCTCGATTCCCTGTTTGAGGGGGGGAAGCTGGACAGCCAGGTTCTCAGGCATGGAGAGCCGGTTGGCTTTGTATGATTCCAGCAGTTCGTGACGAAAATTCGGCCCCCTGCCGTCCATGATAAAACAGATATGCCCGGGAGTTTCCTCTTTGAGGATCTTCAAAAGAAGTCTGAAGACCATGAACAGGGCGTTGGTGGGAAACCCGTCCGCCCTTTTCAGATCCGGATAGGCGTAAAACCCCCTGTAGATAAAGGCGCTGCCGTCGATAAGATACAACGGATCCTTGTCAAAACCCAACCGATGACGCACTGACATGTCATTCTCCAATCAAAGCGGTCCAGGACGCATCGGCAACAACGTCATCCTGCATTATTGTGTCTCTATTGAACTCTTGAAAAAAAGAATCAATCCCCGTTTTCCAAGAGATCCCCTTTCTTCTTTTTTTGACTGCATTTCCTCCTGGCCATTCGTTCCAGGATGAATTGCTGCGGATGCTGATCCCCGATCTTCTCCATGGGAATCTCGGCCCGGGCCATGGACTTGTGCCCTCCGGCTGATCCCACATCTCCGAACAATCGCTGCGCAAATTTCCCCATGTCGCGGCGCAGTCCGTCGCCTCGAAATACGATAACAAGGGTATCGTCGTACATTCCCCCAAGAACGGTCCAGGACACACCGTGGATGCGGAGAAAAAAATCCGCCAGAATGACCAGAATGTCCGGAGAATCGACCTTCCCCATAAAAACGAACATGCCCTGCCCGAGCTTACGCACCTTGCGAAAGGCCTGGGAGAAATATTTAAGCCACTCCATACGGAATTCACTGCGAATGATCTTGTGCAGCAATGGCTGACTGTAGAACTTGGTCAGATACCTGAATGCCTTGATGTCCACATCATGAAAGTCCCGTTCAAAACTCTGGGTATCGGTCTTGATCCCGTACAGCAGGGCCGTGGCCAGCAGCTTGCCGGGCCGCTTCCCCATATTGTACAGATATTCTGTAAGGATGGAGCTGTTGGAACCGTATTCCGGCCGAAGCTCCCTGAACCCGGCTTCAACGGGGTGCTCGTCTGAGAGGGGATGGTGATCAATGACCACTGAAAAATCCAGGTCTGCGAAACCGACATGATGGTGGGGCTGGGAATCGACCAGGGCGAATCGGTCATACTGGGCAGCCATGGGCGGGGTCAGTTTCCGGGTTGGAATGCGCAACAACCGGATCATGGACAGATTATCCGGCCTGGAGATGTCATTGACGTGGGCCAGCCCGACCCTGGCTACCCGTCCCGCCATGATCCGCTTCAGGGCCATGGCCGAGGCCAGGGCGTCGGGGTCTGCATTCATAAGAATCAACCACCTCTCATCCTTGGAAAAAAGGGAGAGCAGGTTGTCCAGTTTCGGGCCCAGCTTTCGAAAATAGGCCATGAGTGTCTCGCTTCAAGTTTGGGCCAAAGCCGTTTTCGACGACACCGACCATAAGTAACGCAGTTTCCTCCCCTGATAAGGCAGGGGACATCCGGAAACCGAAAACAAGGGTGGAGCACATACATCCGGGGCCGGTCAAATGCAATCCCGCCCGCTTGCCTTAAAACAGGCTGAGCTGTCTCTCCGTTTTCCGGATATGGGACCTGGCCCTGATCCTGCCGATCAGACTTTCGGGGAGCTCCTTCAGAAAAGAGGATGGGGAAAGGTGCACCGTCCTTCCAAACAGTGTCCGCTGCGTACTTGAACTGAGGTAGACCCCCTGTCCGGCCCTCGTCAATCCGACATAAAAGAGGCGACGCTCTTCCCGGACGTCCGTGTCCATACGGCTTTTTTCCTTTCCGGCCAGAATTTCTGCCCCGGCAAAGGGGACAATGCCCTCCTCCAGGGCCGGAAGGAAAACAAGCTCGAACTCCAACCCCTTGGCCGCATGCAGGGTCATGATCTGTACCTTCTGGGCTCGGGATCGGATCCCTTCCAGATCACCTTCAAGGCTGACCGCGGACAACACCCCGGACCAGCCGCCATGTTCCCTGTAGGCCCGCTCCAGCTCCCGAAAGGGTCGCCCCTTCCAGAACAACTCGTCAAAAGGGGAAGTCTCGCACAGATAGGCGGACAGGGCCAGAGGGCCTTTGGCAAAGACCGTATCAGGACAGGCCGACAGCTCCTTTTCCCCGTCCGGGTGCACTCCAAGCATGCGCCCCGCTTCCCGAAGCAGCAGTCCGACCCTGGGGTCATGAAAAAAAAGCTCCTGTTCAGGAACCGCACACGGCACCCCTGCCGCGGTCAGGGCCCGGGCCAGGGGAGGTATGAGCCCCTTGAACCGAACCAGAACGGCGATGTCGCCAGGGGCGATATTTTTCTCCCCTTCCTGATCCGCCTGCCAGTGCCCGGTCCCGCCCAGGGCCTCCCGGGCTGTCCGGGCAATCCAGGAACACTCCTGACCAACGGTCGGAGCCTGATACCAGGCAATGGTCCCCTTTGCCCCGGAAACGCCCCGAAGAGGCGGGTCTTCCGGAAACAGGCTTCCCCCCACATCCAGGATATCCTGCGCCGACCTGTAATTAACGGCCAGAGAAACCGTGGCCACCCCGGACCAGGCCTTTTCCAGCCTCTCCCGAACATCAGTCACAGCTCCACGAAACCCGTAAATGGACTGTCGCGGATCTCCGATCCCGAAAAACCCCCTTCCCCGAGGACCGGCCAGGGAGATGACCAGCTTGAGCTGCAACGGAGAAAGATCCTGAATCTCGTCCACCAGAACATGTTCGTAGCTATATTTTTCTGTCTCGCCGATCTGGTCCAGCCAGAACTCCAGAAGATCGGTATAGTCGACCAGATTCAAAGCCGCCTTGTATTCCAGGTAGAGCCGCTCCGGTTCGGTGATTCTTCCCTGCATCCGCTCCCGGCGCAGTGAAAACGCTGACCAGGCCGCCTTGCACTCCGGCCCGGTCAGATCGGGATTGGCTGCAGCGAAAACCTGCCTGGAACTCTCTTCGGAAAGCAGCACCGGAGCCTCTCCCAGCTCTTCGGACCAGAATTCATAGGCCAGGGCGTGCAGGGTATCCGCCCTTGGAACCCGGCCTCCCTGCCTGTCCCTGTCCAGACGGTCACGCAATTCCCTGGCCGCCCGTCTGGTAAACGTCAGGACCAGCACCGCTCCCGGGGCAACGCCTTCATCCAGAATTCTGTTCACCCGCCCAATCAGAGTCCGGGTCTTCCCGGTTCCCGGTCCGGCCAGAACCAGGACCGGGCCCGGGCCGGCATCGATGGCCGCCTGTTGTTCCCTGTTGGGGGCGAGCAGCGGCTCAGCCGCATCCTTATGTACAGACGGCCGGCCGGGCACGGAACAGTCTGACTCGGATACCGACATTTCCGGCTCGGGACACCCTATTCCCAGAGATTTTCCGTACCTGAACTCCTGCTTTTCCTTCTCCGTGAACATGGAGATGGTCCCGTAGGCCCCGTCGTACCCGGAATTGCGGATGACCCGACCGCTGCGCATCCGGCGGACCGCCTCCGGCAGCACGGGTGAAAATTTACGCAGTTCCTGCGGAGGAACCGTGCGCAAAATCTCCATCTCCGATCCGAAAGTCCGCAGAAGATTGACGTACACGGCCCTGACTTTCTTGGTGCCCGGGCCGACACCCAGAATTTCGGACAGAATTTCCGGCAGGGGGACCAGGGATTCGAATCCCGGATGTTCCGGCGGACGAACCGGTGTCTCCCTGTCGGCCAGACTCATGATACGGTTCAGGACACCGACGGTGACCGGCTTACCGCATACAGGACATATTCCACCCGCGGCAATGGTTTCCCGGGGAGTAAGGACGACCCCGCACTTCCGATGCCCGTCCAGGTGGTATTTCCCCTCTTCGGGAAAAAATTCCAGGGTGCCCGTGAACCGGGTTTGATCCTCCACGCCGTGCAGGGCCTTGAACAGCGAAAAATAATCCTGCTGCCCGGTGAAGATGTTCGCTTCCCGGCCCAGTTTCTCCCCTGAATGGGCGTCGGAATTGGAGACCAGACGATACCTGTCCAGCCCGCTCAACAGCCAGTTCATTTCCGGGTCCGATGAGAGTCCGGTCTCCAGGGCGAAAATATGGTCGGACAGATCCCCGAAACACTCCTCAATGGAATCAAAACCGGATTTGGAGCCGAATACCGAGAACCACGGAGTCCAGATATGGGCAGGGATGAGATATGCGGCGGGATCTGTCTCCAGAACCATCTCCAGCAGGTTTCTGGAATCGAGACCGAGAATGGGACGACCATCCGAACCGAGGTTTCCAACCTCTGCCAGACGACGATTGAAGGATCTGACCTGCTCGAATCCGGGCATGAATACCAGATTGTGAACCTTCCGGACCCTGCCGTTTTTTTTATAGATGGAGCTGATCTCCGTGGCCAGCAGGAACCTGGGAAGGCGGCGAGGCGGGCCCTCCACCCATGGAATCTCGGAATCGACCCGGATCTCCTTTTTCAGAGACAACAACCCGTCCTCGCCGGGCTTGAAATGTTCCTCGAGCAGCTCCAGCCACTCGGGATGGGTGAAATCCCCGGTCCCGAGGATATCAAGTCCTTTAAACCCGCCCCAGGCTGCCAGATTGGCCGGAGAAAGCTGCTTGCTCGTGGCCCTGGAAAATTTGGAGTGAATATGCAGATCCGCCAGAAAGGTGTCCATTCGCCTGTCTCCCCCCAAAAAACGACTCCGGTTCTCAGCGTGCTCAGGAGTCGGCCTCGGGTTCTTCGGACAGGGGAAGCAGCACGGCCGCAACTCCCGGCCCGTCCTCCCTGTCCCGCAGTTCAATAAAATATCCGTTGGCTGCCGCAAGCCGTTGGGCAATGGCCAGGCCCAGACCGGTCCCCTGTTTTTTGGAGGTGACAAAGGGTTCGAAGACCCGGCCGCTGATCGTCTGATCAAGGCCGGGCCCGTCGTCGACAATCTCCATCACCTGGGGATGTTGCGTCCCCCGGATAACGATTTCACACCGGGCGGCCTGGAATCCGTTCAACAACAAGTTGTACAACACCTGGTACAGTTGCCGTCTGTCCCATGTCCATGAGGGATCGTTCCCCGGCACTTCAAAGGATACAGAGATCTCAGGATACCCCGCCTCCAGAGCGGCCACCCCCTCCTTAGCGACCACGAACGGATTCACTGCCTCCTGGTCCCCCACCGAAGGTTTGGCATACACCAGAAAATCCTTGAGCAGGACATCGAGCCGATCGATATCCCGGACAATGACCCGGTGCAAACGGGCTGTATACTCTTCACCCAAATCCCCTGCGGACAGCAACTGAAGGCTGGCTTTGATTCCGGCCAGGGGATTTTTGATCTCATGAGCCAGCCCGGCTGCAAGCTCCCCGATGGAGGCCAGTTTTTCCATGGTCCGGACCCGTTCTTCAAGAGCGACAAACGGGGTGATGTCCGAAAAAAGAATCAATGTCTTGCGGACTTCAGGGACCGAGGTGATCTTGATTCCGAATACCGCGCCCATGGCCCGGCAGGAAAGAACCTGCCTGCGGATCTCCTGATTGGGGTGGGAGCGCCAAAAGGAATCGATTTCCGGAAAAACCTCACCCAGAAAATTCCCGACGCCCTCGTCGACCCGCTTCAGACCGGCCCACTCCAGGGCCTTGCGGTTCATGGTCGCGATGGTCCCGTCGGACTCCACCAGCAGCAGCCCGGAATCCATCCAGTCAAAGACATGCCCCTTCAACTCCTCGGCCATAACCAGGGCCTGCTCCTTTTTCAGGAGGGCGCTGGCCATATTGCGTTCCTGGCGACGTCCGACCAGAGCGAGCATACATACCAGGATCAGGGCCAGGGTCTGCAGAGAAATATTGTACAGCAGATACCGGGGAGCATAGCCGGTCTGTCCCCACAGCTGCGGATGCTGGAACTGCCAGATTCCGAGCCCGGCCAGAAAAAGAACCGTTAAAAGAGAGATCAGGAACATGCCCCGAATCCCGAAAATACGCCCATAAAAAAAGACGATCAGCAAAAAGAGAAAGATGAAGCCGCTGCTCACGCCTCCGGAAAGTATAATCCAGAACCCGGCCAGCAGAAGGTCCGAGGTCAGCTGGAGCTGAAAGAAACGGTAGAGATTGGAAATCTGTTTCCAGAACAGAAGATAAAAAATGTTCAGGCTGAATCCGAGCACCAGAAACCAGGTGAAGACCCCTCCCTGAAAAAAAACGAACCGGTCCTGAAAAACAGGCAGCCCGGTCCAGTTCACTGCCGTAAGAAGAACCAGACAGCCGAGCAGGCCTAAACGGACCACGCACCCCTTGGCCACCAGCTGTTCGAGGTACAAAGCGGGAACGAAGCGTCCCTCATCCATGCCGGGCACAATCCGAGGAATCCCCCTGCAGTTTGGCCAGGGTGTGTTCCACGGCCGGGAGCACGGCCGCAAGGTTTTCCGCTACGGCCCTGGGACTTCCCGGGAGATTGATGATCAGACTGTTTCCCAGGGTACCGGCGACAGCCCTGGATATCATTCCGTGGGGAGTCTTGGTCAGGGAGGTTCGGGTCATGACCTGTTCAAAACCGGGAAGCCGCTTTTCAATAACCGCCAGAGTCGCCTCCGGGGAGATGTCCCTGGGACCGACTCCGGTTCCACCTGTGGTCAAAATAAGGTCGACCTGCTGAAACAGGGCCAGATCCACCAGCACCGCCTTGAGTTCGGACCATGAGTCGGGAAGCAGAAATCCCCGAATCATGGAAGTGCAAAGGGTGGCGTCGACCATCTCGGCAATGGCCGGACCGCTGGTATCGACCCGCTCTCCCCGGGCCCCCTTGTCGCTCAGGGTCACCCAGGCCACACTGCGACCACGACGAAGAACACGGACCCCGTTGACAGGGCCGGGGAGCATTTCGTGGAGGACTTTCATCCACCATCCATCCTGCTCCGGCCCTCCGCCGTCCCCCGGAATCCGAATACGGCTCACGGCCTGAAGAAGCTCGGTTCCGGCCTGATCGACCACCACAGCTCCCGTCACCAGCTCATGGAGCCACGGTCCGGAAGGCAGTCTCACCCCGGAGACCCCGCTATTACTGCTCAACAGCACAATATCCCCGACCCGAGGCGATGCAGCCCCGGAAAGAACAGGTTCTTCGACCATTTCCGTATCCTCCTTATACTGACCCCGTTTATTCTCGAAAAAAAAGGCGTTATTGCAACCACCCTTTGAATGTGAAAAAGGATCGATAATGCATACGGGGGGAGTAGCAAAGCCGGGACAGGTTGTCATCCGTTTCAA
>Ga0102940_1001674_pt1 | contig 14012 bp, 12 predicted proteins | sample SalPonR2_C_D1_MG_FD_78215 | JGI IMG/M metagenome (GOLD analysis project Ga0102940, IMG submission 78215) | Salt pond soil microbial communities from South San Francisco under conditions of wetland restoration - Salt Pond MetaG R2_C_D1_MG | ecosystem: Environmental > Aquatic > Marine > Intertidal...
CGCGAGGCGGCGTCGGCACTTTGCGCCAGGCATCCGGTGTATCGGAAGTAGGTCGCTGTTGCCCTGAACTCGATTCAGGGCCCAGTGTCTTTCACTGTGAATTTGTAGCCCGGGTAAGCGCAGCGTCCCCGGGAATTTCAGCTGTTCGTGTTTCCAACGTCAAAAGCGTTTCGCCCGCCTGCTGCGCAGGCTGATGGCGAGGTCCTTTTGTGGCGTCAAAAGGACCCAAAACCGCTGCCGCAACATCGCCGCCCGCTGCGCGGGTTCCCTGCGATGCTCAGACCCAACGGGACGAAAAGAACTCGCTGCGCGCTTTCAGCGCTCCGCTCAGACACCTTTTCGTCTCATTCCGTCGGCTCTTCCGCTTCTCGGCGGCGCTGACGGCGGGGAAGTCAGAAGCGCCATCCACTCGCTTTCCACTTCAAGGGTACTGGCCGTCCGGTCTGACCAGTCTCTAGTTCATGCAATACTTGATCATTCGCGGAATCGGGGAGAGGTATTTTGAGATCGTTGGTGGAATCGCTGTTGGGGCTGCTTGGGATTTGGCTGATCGCATCGAGACTCCCTGACTTCCTGTCTTCGGCCTTCGTTTCCGTGACGGGGCAAGAGCATATTTCCGGGATTCTTCTTGCTACTTATGGCGTGCACCTGGCTGGATACTGCATTACCGGGCTCGCGTTGTTGCTTTTGCGGGCGCGCATCGCCAGATGGCTGGTCAACGAGGATCGACCTCTTGCTTTGCATCCCGAAAATTTTGTCGGATCCGGAGTCGCGATCTTCGCGGTGTTTTTCGTGGTGAGCGGTTTGGTTTCGATAGGCGAGAGCCTTGTGTTCCTCAGCAAGAGGAGCATGGAGAATCCCTACCTTTTCTGGCGTGGAATCACCTCTTGTACGCTCGGAATCGTGCTGTTTCTTGTTTCGCCTCGGATTGGTCAGGTTTTCTCGGTGATTCAAGATCGCCGAAACACCGATCGGGGCGATAGCGTAACCGACTGAACACCCCGCTCAGAATTCCGAGAGAGCAAAGGGTCCGGCGAACCGGTTATGACGTTGCCCGCCGTCAGCGCCGCCGAGAAGCGGAGGGGCGAGCGGAAAGAGGCAAAAAGGTGTCTGAGCGAAGCGAGTTCTTTTTGCCCCGCTCGCACCGAGCATCGCAGGGAACCCGCGGAGCGGGCGGCGATGTTCGCGCAGCCATTTTGGGTACTTTTGGGGCCTCAAAAGTACCTCGCAACAGCCTGCGAAGCAGGCGTGCGAAACGCCTTTGACTCCGGGCGAAGAACAGGAAAAGTCGCTGGACCCCGGCTCGAGGCCGGGGCGACGGATTCGGAGAAAATGGCAATACAAATGGGGCCCGGGGCGGCGCCCCGGAAAACCTCACTTCACCCGCATGCCCGGCTGCGCATCCGAATCCGGCGCCAGCAGGTACGGCCCGCCGTCATCGCCACCGGCCGCCAGCACCATGCCCTCGGACATCCCGAACCGCATCTTGCGCGGCTTGAGGTTGGCGACCATGACGGTCAACCGGCCTTCGAGCTCGGACGGCTCGTAGGCGCCGCGGATGCCGGCGAAGACCTGGCGAGTCTCGGAACCGAGGTCGAGGACCAGGCGGAGCAGCTTGTCGGCACCTTCGACGAAGCCGGCCTCGGCGATGCGAGCCACGCGCAGGTCGAGCTTCATGAAGTCGTCGATGGTGATCTCGGGGGCCAGGTCCAGCTTCGGCGCGGCGGCCGGTTCGCTAGCGGCGGTCTCTGTGGATTCCAGGGATTCCTTGGCGTCGTTCATCAGGGCCTCGATCTGTTTTGCTTCGACCCGGCGGGCCAGCGGCTGGAAGGTCTCGATCTCGTGATCGAGCAGTGGTGTCTCAAGACCGGACCAGGTCATCAGGTCGTCGTTCAGGAAGTCGCCGGCGTTCTGCGCGATGGTCGGGATCACCGGCGACAGCCAGGTGGTCAGCACGCGGAACAGGTTCAGCGCCTGGGTGCAGACGGCGACGACCTCGGCCTCGCGGCCGTCTTCCTTCGCCATCTTCCACGGTTTGTGTTCGTCGACGTACTGGTTGGCGCGGTCGGCCAGCGCCATGATCCGGCGGATGGCCGAGGCGAAGTTGCGCTGTTCGTAATCCTCGGCGATCGCCTCGGTCGCGTCGGTGAACTCGCGGTACAGGTCGGCGTCGGGGAGCGTCGCGGCCAGCGAGCCGCCGCCGGACTTGTGGATGAAGCCCGCGGCCCGGCTGGCGATATTGACCAGCTTGCCGACCAGGTCCGAGTTGACCCGGTTGGTGAAGTCGTCGAAGTTCAGGTCCAGGTCCGACAGGCCGGGCCCGAGCTTGGCGGCGAAGTAGTAGCGCAGCACGTCCGGCGGCAGGTGGTCCAGCCAGGTCCTGGCCATGATGAAGGTGCCCCGTGACTTCGACATCTTGGTCCCGTTGACGGTCAGGAAACCGTGCGCGTGGACGGTGTCGGGGCGCTTGAAGCCTGCGCCTTCGAGCATCGCCGGCCAGAACAGGCAGTGGAAGTAGATGATGTCCTTGCCGATGAAGTGATGCATCTCGGCATCCGAGCCGGGCCGGACCCATGCGTCGAAATCCAGGCCGCGCTGGTCACAGACTTCCTTGAAGCTCGACAGATAACCGACCGGCGCGTCGAGCCAGACATAGAAGTACTTGTCCTCGGTGCCCGGAATCCGGAAGCCGAAGTACGGCGCGTCGCGGGTCACGTCCCAGTCGCGGAGGCCACCTTCGAACCACTCGTCGAGCTTGTTGGCAACCTCGTCCTGCAGCGGTCCGGAGCGCATCCAGGTCTTCAGGCCTTCCTCGAAGGGCTTCAGCGTCACGAAATGATGCTCGGTGCGCTTCATGACCGGCGTCGAGCCCGACAACACCGAGCGCGGCTCGACCAGGTCGGTCGGCTCGTACGTGGCGCCGCAGGCCTCGCAGGAGTCGCCGTACTGCTCGGCCGCGCCGCAGCGCGGACAGGACCCGCGGATGAAGCGGTCGGGCAGGAACATGTTCTTCTCGGTGTCGAAGAACTGCTCGATCGTCCGGGTGACGACGCTGCCGCCGTCGACCAGCTTCTGCCAGATCTCCTCGACCAGCACGCGGTTGGTGTCGGTGTGGGTCGAGGAGAAGTTGTCGTAGGCAATGCCGAACTCGCGGAAATCGCGTTCGTGCTCTTCGCCGAAATGCTCGATCAGCTGCTCGGGCGTGACGCCCCGTTTCTCGGCGTTGAGCATGATCGGCGTGCCGTGGGCATCGTCGGCCCAGGCGAACACCACCTCGTGGCCGCGGGCGCGCTGGAACCGGGCCCAGATGTCGGTCTGGACGTACTCCAGCATGTGGCCGAGGTGGATCGGGCCGTTGGCGTAGGGCAGCGCGGCGGTGACGAGAATGCGGCGACTCATCGGCGTCTCGGTAGCAGTCGAAAGCCGGTCATTATCGCACGCGGCCCGAATGCGATAATGATAGGTGGATTCGACGACGACATGCCGCTTCGATGAGCTCCAACCGCTGGAAAGCGCGCCAGGAAAAGGACCCGTACGTGAAGCAGGCCCGGGCGGCCGGCTACCGTGCGCGGGCGGCGTACAAGCTGCTGGAGCTCGACGAGAAGGACCGCCTGTTGCGGCCCGGACTGAAGGTCGTCGATCTCGGGGCGGCACCCGGTAGCTGGGCCCAGGTCGCGGCCGGTAAGGTCGGGGAATCCGGTCGGGTCGTTGCCCTGGACATCCTGCCGATGGACGCCCTGCCCGGCGTCGAGATCATCGAGGGCGATTTCCGCGAGCAGGACGTGCTCGATCAGCTCGAGGCCCGGGTCGGCGAACGGGTCGACCTTGTTCTTTCCGACATGGCCCCCAATCTTTCCGGCATCGCAGTGGCGGATCAGGCCCGAAGCATGCACCTGGCCGAGCTGGCGCTGGACTTCGCGCGCCAGTGGCTGGAACCGAACGGACGGTTCGTGGTCAAGCTGTTTCAGGGTGAAGGCTTTGACGCGTTCGTTCGCGAAGCGCGTGCTACATTCAAGGCCGTACGGATTCGCAAACCGAAGTCTTCCCGGCGCGAGAGCCGCGAGGCCTACCTGGTCGGCGACGGTCTGAAGCCGTCCTGATCCGACGAGAACACCCAGAATCGGCACCGGGCGGCCCGCCGTCCGGCGCAATCGACGAGACAGTCAGGAGCAACGACCTTGAGCCAGCTCGCCAAGAACCTGTTGATGTGGATCATCATCGCGATGGTCCTGATGAGCGTTTTCCAGCACTACGCCGAGACCGAGAGTCCGGCCCAGGCCGTCGAGTATTCGACGTTCCTCGAGCAGGTCCGCAACGGCCAGATCGAGACAGCGGTCATCCAGGCCCAGAACGGGGGCCAGCAGATCACCGGCCAGACCACTGCCGGCCGCGCCTACGAGACCTTCGCCCCGCCGAACGATTCGGGCCTGATCGCCGATCTCGAGAACAACGGGGTCCAGCACTCGGCCGTGCCGCCGGAAGGTCGCTCGGTGCTCGTCGATATCCTGATCAGCCTGCTGCCGGTGCTGCTGCTGGTGTTCCTGTTCGTTTACTTCATGCGCCAGATGCAGGGCGGCGCGGGCGGCCGGGGCGGCGCGATGAGCTTCGGCAAGTCGCGCGCCAAGCTGCAGGGCGAGGACCAGGTCAAGGTCACGTTCAAGGACGTGGCCGGCGTCGAAGAGGCCAAGGACGAAGTGGTCGAACTGGTCGAGTTCCTGCGCAACCCGGCCAAGTTCCAGCGGCTCGGCGGCCAGATTCCGAAGGGCGTGCTGATGGTCGGCCCGCCCGGCACCGGCAAGACCCTGCTGGCGCGCGCCATCGCCGGCGAGGCGAAGGTGCCCTTCTTCTCCATTTCCGGTTCCGATTTCGTCGAGATGTTCGTCGGCGTAGGCGCATCCCGTGTCCGCGACATGTTCGAGACGGCCAAGAAGCATGCGCCGTGCATCATCTTCATCGATGAAATCGACGCCGTCGGCCGCCACCGCGGCGCCGGCCTCGGCGGCGGGCACGACGAACGCGAGCAGACGCTGAACCAGCTGCTCGTCGAAATGGACGGCTTCGACGGCCATGAGGGCATCATTCTGATCGCCGCGACCAACCGGCCCGACGTGCTCGACCCGGCGCTGCTGCGGCCGGGCCGTTTCGACCGCCAGGTCGTGGTCCCGCTGCCGGACCTGAAGGGCCGCGAACAGATTCTCACCGTGCACATGCGCAAGGTGCCGATCCACGACGACGTCAACGCCCGGAACATCGCGCGGGGTACGCCCGGCTTCTCCGGTGCCGACCTGGCCAACCTCGTCAACGAAGCGGCCCTGTTCGCCGCGCGCGAGAACTCCAAGACGGTCCACCAGGATCACTTCGAGCGCGCCAAGGACAAGATCATGATGGGCGCGGAGCGCAAGTCCATGGTCATGAACGAGGACGACAAGCGGCTGACCGCCTACCACGAGGCCGGTCACGCGATCGTCGGTCGGATCGTGCCCGAGCACGACCCGGTCTACAAGGTCTCGATCATTCCGCGCGGACGGGCGTTGGGCGTCACGATGTTCCTGCCCGAAGAAGACAAGTACAGCCAGAACAAGACCCAGCTCGAATCGCAGCTGGCCAGCCTGTTCGGCGGCCGCGTCGCCGAGGAACTGATCTACGGTAAGGAAAAGGTCACCACCGGCGCCAGCAACGACATCGAGCGGGCCACGGCGATCGCCCGCAACATGGTCTCCAAGTGGGGCCTGTCCGACGTGCTCGGTCCGCTGTCCTATGACGAAAACGAAGACGAGGTCTTCCTCGGCCGTTCGGTGACCCAGCACAAGAACATCTCCGACGAGACGCATCGCCAGATCGACAAGGAAGTGCGCACGATCATCAACAAGGAATACGAGCGCGCCAAGGACATCCTGACCGAACACGATCGCCAGCTTCACCTGATGGCCGATGCGCTGATGCGCTACGAAACCATCGACGCCAGGCAGATCGACCAGATCATGGACGGCCACGAGCCCGATCCGCCCGAGGGCTGGGACGACAGCGGCAATCCGCCGACCGGGTCCAGCGACGACGACGCGCCGGAGCCCGCCGGCCGGCCGGCCGAGCAGACCTGACCCGCTCCGGTCGAACGAACCGCATGCGCAATGCCCCCGCCTCGCCGCGGGGGCATTTCGTTCCGGCCCTCGACCGCGCGTTCGCAGTGGGCAGCATCGATGCGCCGATGGCACAATCCCGGGTGTCATGGACCTCCTGCTCATCGTCGTCAGCGCCGCGCTGGTCAACAATTTCGTGCTGGTGCAGTTCCTCGGACTGTGCCCGTTTCTCGGCGTCTCCGGGCGGGTGGAAGGCGCGGCCGGCATGGCGATGGCTACCGCCTTCGTGCTGACGCTGTCGGCGGTCGCCAGTTACGTGCTGACCGCCTGGGTGCTGGAACCGCTGGGTCTGGAATACCTGCGCATCGTCGCCTTCATCGTGGTCATCGCCGGGCTGGTCCAGCTGACCGAGCTCACGCTGCGCCATGTCGCGCCGCTGCTGCATCGCGTGCTCGGCATCTATCTGCCGCTGATCACCAGCAACTGTGCGGTGCTGGGCGTGGCGCTGCTGAACGTGCGCGAACAGCATTCGCTGGTCGAATCGGCCCTGTACGGCTTCGGCGCGGCGGCCGGCTTCGGGCTGGTGCTGGTACTGCTGGCCGCGGCCCGCGAGCGACTGGAGCTGGCCGACGTACCGGCCAGCTTCCGCGGCGCGCCGATCGCGCTGATCACCGCCGGATTGATGGCGCTGGCGTTCATGGGCTTCGCCGGGTTCGCAAAGCTGTGAGCGGCGTTGTCACCGCACTCGGCGTGCTGCTGGGCCTGCTGCTGGGCATCGGGCTGGTGCTGCGGATCAGCGCCCGCCGAATGGCGCCGGACGAAGATTCGGTGGTCGAGAAGATCAACGCGGTGCTGCCCCAGACCCAGTGCGCACAGTGCGGCTATCCCGGTTGCCGTCCCTACGCCGAGGCCATCGCGCGCGGCGAAGCCGACATCAACCAGTGCCCGCCCGGCGGTGAGGCCGGCGTGCGCGAACTCGCCGAACTGCTCGGCCGCGAACCGAAACCTCTGGACGCCGAACGCGGTGAGACCAAGCCGCCGCAGGTCGCCTTCATCGATGAAGATCGCTGCATCGGCTGCACCCTTTGCATCCAGGCGTGCCCGGTGGATGCGATCGTCGGGGCCGCCAAGCGGATGCACACGGTCATCGAGGCCGACTGCACCGGCTGCGAACTGTGCCTCCCGCCCTGCCCGGTGGACTGCATCGACCTGGTGCCGCGACCGGCTCCGTTCATCTGGCCCGAACCCGGCGCGCGGACCGACTCGATTCCGATCGAGGTCCGGCATGGCTGAGATCGAGATCGGGCGGCACCTGTACCGCTTTCCCGGGGGTCTGAAGCTTCGCCACCACAAGCAGATCGCCTGCCGCGATCCGCTGACGCCCGCCCCCCTGCCCGAACGGCTCTGGCTGCCGCTGGTCCAGCACCAGGGGCCGGCCGGCGAGTGCCGGGTTCAACCCGGCGACCGGGTCGTAGGTGGCCAGCCGCTGACCCGTGCGCGCAGCGACCGCGAAGTCCCGATCCATGCGCCGACCTCCGGCGTCGTCGAGGACCTGCGCGACGGGCCGGTCAGCTGGCCGCCGGGCGGTACGGCGCCGTGCCTGGTGCTGGCGCCCGACGGCGAGGACCGCTTCGAGGCGCTGGACACGCCGGACGACTGGGCGGCCGAGTCGCCCGACGCGCTGATCGAGCGGCTCCGGGCCGGCGGCCTGGCCGGGCTCGGCGGGGCGGCGTTCCCGACCGCGGCCAAGCTCCGCGGCGGATTCCCGCCGATTCGCGCGCTGATCCTGAACGGCTCGGAATGCGAGCCGTACATCTCCTGCGACGAGATGTTGATGCGCAGCCGGCCCGAGGCGATCGTCGAGGGTGCCCGGATCCTGACCCGGGCGACCGGCGCCGAAGAGGTGGTCATCGCCATCGAGGACCAGATGGGCGAGGTCCGCAAACGGCTGAATGAGGCCATCCGGACCGTCGACCCCGACGCGCCGATCCGTGTGGTGCAGGTCACCACGGTCTATCCCGAAGGCGGCGAGAAACAGCTGATCCAGGTGCTGACCGGCCTCGAGGTGCCGCACGACGGCCTGCCGCAGGATCTCGGCCTGGTCTGTCTCAACGTGGCGACGGCGGCCGCGGCCCGCGACATCCTGTTCGACGGGCGGCCGGTCATCGAGCGGATCGTCACCGTCAGTGGACCCGGTATCGTCCACCCGCGCAACCTCGTCGTCCGGCTGGGCACGCCGATCGCCGACCTCGTCGCCGCCGCCGGCGGCCCGACCGGCGATCTCGACCGGCTGGTGCTCGGCGGGCCGATGTCCGGCCTGCCGCTGGCCTCGGACCGGATTCCGATCACCAAGGGCAGCAACTGCATCCTGGCGCTCCGGCCCGAGGACACTGCGCGGACGCAACCGGTCATGCCGTGCATCAACTGCGGCGAATGCATCCGCGTCTGTCCGGCCAGCCTGCTGCCCCAGATGCTCTACAAGCACCTCGTTGCCGACGACTTCGACGCCGCGCAGGCGTTGAACCTGTTCGACTGCATCGAGTGTGGCTGCTGCGCGCATGTCTGCCCCAGCCACATTCCGCTGGTCGACCAGTACCGCCACGGCAAGGGCGTGCTGCGCGAGCGCGGCGTCGAGGATGCCCGCGCGGCGCGGGCGAAAGCCCGCTTCGAGGCCCGCGAAGAACGGCTGGCCGAGCGCGAGGCCGAGCGGCGACGCAAGCGCGAGGCGCGCGAGCGGAGGCTCAAGGATACCGGCGGCGCGAAGAGCGAGGTCCAGGCCGCGATCGAGCGCGCCCGGGCCCGGAAGGATGCCGGCGACGGCGAGGACGACGGATGAATCTTTCGCTGGCCGGCGCCCCACACCTGCCGCCGATCAGCACGGTCGGCGGCGTGATGCGCCAGGTGCTCTACGCGCTGGTCCCGGGCATCGTGGCCCATGTTGTTTACTTCGGCGTCGGGATCCTGTTCCAGATCGCGCTGGCCGTCGGCTTCGCGCTGATCCTGGAAGCGGCGATGCTGAGGCTGCGCCAGCGCCCGCTGAAGCCGTTCCTGACCGACTGCAGCGCGGTGGTCACGGCGGTGCTGTTCGCGCTGTGCATGCCGCCGCTGGCCCCGTGGTGGATCGCGCTGACCGGCATGGTGTTCGCGATCGTCGTCGCCAAGCACCTCTACGGCGGGCTGGGCTCGAACCTGTTCAACCCGACCATGGTCGGCTTCGCCGCCGTGATCATCGCGTTTCCGATCGAACTCTCGCAGTGGCTGGCGCCGCGCTCGCTGACGCCCGGCCTGCCCGGCATCGGCGAGACGGCCGTGGCGATCTTCACCGGCCAGCTGCCGGCCTCGGTCAACTGGGACGCGATCAGCCAGGCCACGCCGCTGGACGCGCTGAAGACCGGGGTGGCCGAGAACCGGCTGGTCACGGAGATTCGCGACGCTCCGATCTTCGGCGACTTCGGCGGGCTGGGCTGGGAGTGGATCGCGAACTTCTACGCGCTCGGCGGGATGTACCTGATCTGGCGCCGGGTGATCTCCTGGCACGTGCCGGTCGCGGTGATCGGCACCACGATCCTGGTCTCCACGCCGATGTGGCTGCTCGGCCCGGACATCCACCCCTCGCCGCTGCAGCACGTGTTTTCCGGCGCGCTGGTGCTGGCCGCGTTCTTCATCGCCACCGATCCGGTCTCGGGTTGTTCGACGATGCGCGGTCGACTGGTGTTCGGCGCTGGCGTGGCGATCCTGACCCTGGCGATCCGGCGCTACGGCGGCTACCCCGACGGTGTCGCCTTCGCGGTGTTGCTGATGAACATGGGCGCCCCGATGATCGACCGACTGACCCGGCCGCGAACCTACGGCCACGGCGGGGGCGGGTCGTGAGCGGGTCCCGGCAACGGCCGCTGCTGGTGCTCGGAGTGGTCGCCGCGGCCGCCGCCGTGCTGCTGGCCGGCGTCCACCAGTGGACCGCCGCGCCGATCGCCGAACAGGCCGAGCGCCGGGCACACGCCACGCTGACCCAGCTGCTGCCCGACGACAGCTACGACAATGACCCGATCCGCGACCGCTTCCCGGCCTGGATTGCCGGGCTGGAGGCGCCGTCGACGATCCACCGGGCCCGGCAGGACGGCGAACCGGCCGCGCTGCTCGCCGACGTCACGACCAGCGAGGGCTACAGCGGCCCGATCCGGCTGCTGATCGCGCTGCGACCCAACGGCGACGTCCTCGGGGTCCGGGTCCTCGAACACCGCGAGACGCCCGGTCTCGGCGACCGCATCGAGCGCGACCGCTCGGACTGGATCACCCGGTTCGACGACCGCGCGCTCGGCGATCCGCCGGTCGACGACTGGCGGCCCGACCGGCGCGGCGGCGCCTTCGATACACTGTCGAGCGCAACCATTACCTCGGCTGCGGTCATCGACGCGGTCCGCCGCGTCCTGGCCTGGCAGCACGACAACCGCGAGCGCATCTTCGACATCCCGAGCGTGACCGAATGACTCCATCGACCCGCACGCTCTGGCGCGACGGCCTCTGGTCCAACAACCCGGGCCTGGTCCAGCTGCTCGGACTGTGCCCGCTGCTGGCCGTCACAGGCACCGCGATCAATGGCCTCGGCCTCGGACTGGCCACGCTGGCGGTCCTGACGGCGAGCAACCTGCTGGTCTCGATGCTGCGCCACCAGGTGGCGCCGGAACTCCGGATTCCGGTGTTCGTGCTGATCATCGCCACGCTGGTCACCGTGGTCGACCGGATCCTCGCCGCGTTTCTCTACGACCTCTGGACCACGCTGGGCATCTTCATCCCGCTGATCGTCACCAACTGCACGCTGCTGGCACGCGCCGAGGCCTTCGCGTCGCGCCGCCCGGTCGTCGATGCGCTGCACGACGGCCTGGCCCAGGGCAGCGGCTTCCTGCTGGTGCTGGTCGTGCTCGGCGCCGTGCGCGAATTGATCGGCCACGGCTCGCTGCTGGCCGGCGCCGACCAGTTGTTCGGGCCTGCGGCGGCCGGCCTGACCCTGCAGCTGTTTCCCGAACAGCACGGCCTGCTGCTGGCCGTGCTGCCGCCGGGGGCCTTCATCGGGCTGGGGCTGCTGGTCGCGCTCCGGCAGCACCTCCAGAATCGCCAACCGGCACCCCGGACCGCGCCGGCCGCCGCCGATCCGGGCCCCGAAACTGCCTGAGCACCCGAGACTTCGATCATGCCGCGCCCGATGAACCCCGAGAAACGCACCGAATTCTTCCGGCGCCTGGCCGAACTGGATCCGGAGCCGACCACCGAACTGGAGTATTCGTCGACCTTCGAGCTGCTGATCGCCGTGATCCTCTCCGCCCAGGCCACCGACGTCGGCGTCAACAAGGCCACCCGCCGGCTGTTTCCGGTCGCCAACACGCCGCAGGCGATTCTCGATCTCGGCGAAGACGGACTGAAAGACCACATCAAGACCATTGGTTTGTTCAATTCGAAGGCCCGCAATGTCATGCGTACCTGCAAGGCTCTGGTCGAGCAGTACGACGGCGAGGTCCCACGCGAGCGCGATGCGCTGGAGGCCCTGCCCGGTGTCGGCCGGAAGACCGCCAACGTGGTCATGAACACCGCCTTCGGCGAACCGACCATGGCCGTGGACACCCACATCTTCCGAGTGGCCAACCGCACCGGCCTGGCCGCCGGCAAGACGCCGCTGGCCGTCGAGAAGGCGCTGCTGAAGCGCGTGCCGGCCGAGTACCTGCAGCACGCCCATCACTGGCTGATCCTGCACGGCCGGTACATCTGCAAGGCGCGCACGCCGGACTGCCCGCACTGCCCGGTCGCCGATCTGTGCAACTACACCCGCAAGACCCCCGGCAACCCCGATCCCGCGACCGCTGCCCATTGAGTTCCTGCCCCCTGGTGTGCTATTCCTGATCTCCCGACCGGGTCAGGCCCGGCGCCCGGAGGCCCGGGCATACCGGAATCGCCTGAAAGAAAATCGACCCGGCCTCGGTCTTGTCGGACAGGCGCGACCCATACGTGCCCGTTCAACGGATCCGGCCACGACCGGATCCATCACACTCAGAAGCTGTTGGAGGCTTTTCATGAAGAAGACACAACTCGTTAGTGCCATCGGCGCCGTCGCCGGTGTTTCGTTCGCGCTGAGCGCATTCGCAGGCGATTCGACCGGCAACCCGTTCCAGGCCGACGACCTGAACGCCTTCGGTAGCGGCCAGGTCGGCTTCGACGACCACGGCGACAAGGGCGACGACAAGGAAGGTTCCTGTGGCGAAGGCTCCTGCGGGGAAGGATCCTGTGGCGAAGGCGAAGGCGATGACAAGGAAGGATCCTGCGGTGAAGGCTCCTGCGGCGAAGGCGACGACGCCGAGGGCTCCTGTGGCGAAGGTTCCTGCGGCGAAGGCGACGATGCCGAGGGATCCTGCGGTGAAGGTTCGTGCGGCGAGGGTTCCTGCGGCGCCGCCTGAGCGCACCGCAGAACCGGAGCGAACGAACCATGAGAACCCGACCACCCCTCCGGGGCGCGGGACTCGGGCTGCGGCGGGCCCTGCTGGGCCCGCTGGAGCACGCCGACCTGGCCGACGTCGACTTCATGGAAGTCGCGCCGGAAAACTGGATCGGCGTCGGCGGCGCGCGCGGCAAGACATTCCGGCGCTACACCGAACGGCTGCCGTTCGTCTGCCACGGCCTGTCGCTGTCGCTGGGCGCCCCGGAACCGCTGGACGAGACGTTCCTGAAGCGGGTCCGGAGGTTTCTCGACGACCATGACATCCGGCTGTATTCCGAGCACCTGAGCTACTGCTCCGAACACGGCCACCTGTACGACCTGATGCCGATTCCGTTCACCGAGGAAGCGGTCGACTGGGTCGCCGACCGGATCCGCCGCACCCAGGACCTGGTCGGCCGGCGGATCGCGGTGGAGAACATCTCCTACTACGCCCAGCCGACCCCCGAGCTCAGCGAGCTCGACTTCATCACCGAGGTGCTCGAGCGCGCCGATTGCGACCTGCTGCTCGACGTCAACAACATCCACGTCAACAGCGTCAATCACCGCTACGACGCCCGGGCCTTCCTCGACGGTCTGCCGGCCGAACGGGTGGCCTACATCCACGTTGCCGGCCACCACAACGAGGCCGAAGACCTGATCGTCGACACCCACGGCGCCGACGTCATCGACCCGGTCTGGGACCTGCTCGATGCGGCCTACGCAAAGCTCGGCCCGGTGCCGACGCTGCTGGAACGCGACTTCAACTTTCCGCCGGTCGAGCAGCTGCTTGACGAGGTCCGCACCATCCACCGCCTCCAGGCGCGCCACCCGGAGCGGCCCGAGCGCCATGCCCACGCCTCCTGAGCGGCTGGCGGCGCTGCAGAAGCGCTTCGCCGACCACCTCCGCGACCCCGAGACGCATCCCGCACCCGATGGCGTCGAGGCACGCCGGCTGGCGATCTACCGACGGCTGTTCTTCAACAACCTGTCCAGCCTGTTCGCGAAGAATTTCCCGGTCGTCCGCCGCGTGCTGCCCGACGAGCGCTGGCGCGAACTGATCGGCGCGTACCTGGCCGAGCACCGCGCCACCACGCCGCTGTTCCCCGAGATCGGCCGGGAGTTCGTGCGCTTCCTCACCGAGCAGCCCGAGCGATGCGGCGAATGGCCCTGGCTGGCCGAACTGGCCCACTGGCAGTTCCTGAACACCACCGTGCGCAACGACGACCGCGACCCGGCCGCGCTTGCCGCGGACCCGTCCGGCAACCCGCTCGACGAACGTCCCGTTCTGAACCCCACGCTGCGGCTGGCGACCTACCGCTGGCCGGTGCATGGCATTCGTGCCGACCGCGCCGCGCCCGAGCCGGCCGCCACCGTTCTGGCCGTCTGGCGGATGCCCGACGACCGCCTCGGCCGGCTGCAGATCAACGCCGTGACCGGCCGATTGATCGAACTGCTGAAAGAAGATCCGGCAC
>Ga0102940_1001676_pt1 | contig 14009 bp, 13 predicted proteins | sample SalPonR2_C_D1_MG_FD_78215 | JGI IMG/M metagenome (GOLD analysis project Ga0102940, IMG submission 78215) | Salt pond soil microbial communities from South San Francisco under conditions of wetland restoration - Salt Pond MetaG R2_C_D1_MG | ecosystem: Environmental > Aquatic > Marine > Intertidal...
AGCACTGCGAGGCGAATATGGCCCCCTACAAGCGGCCAAAGATCGTCGAGTTCGTAGCGGCGCTACCGAAGAGCGCGACGGGCAAGGTTCTCCGCAACGAGCTTCGCGGAGAGACGACCGACAAGAGATTGATCGAGCGGGAGGCGTGATGTTTGCGCGAAAGAAGTCGGATGCCCCGATTCCGGTAGGGCTCGCCCATACGCTGGAGGAGATCACCCGCCGGTACCGGAAGCGGGAAGCGATCCGGTTCGAGGGCAAGGTCACCACGTACCAGGAGCTCGAGGAGAATGCGAATCGGGTCGCCACGGGACTGGCCTCGCTCGGGATCGGCAAGGGTGATCGCGTCGCGCTCATGCTTCCCAATATTCCGGAGTTTGCGTTCAGCTTCTTCGGTATCCAGAAGCTCGGCGCCGTGGCGGTTCCGTTCAATACGATGTACAAGGGACGTGAGATCAGCTTCATCCTGAAAGACTCCGGAGCGAAGGCGATCATCTGTCTCACAAACTTCGCGAACCTGATCAACGAGATACGCAGCGAGTGCCCCGATCTCGAGCACGTCGTGGTCACCGGCCAGCGCACGCTCGTGTTCATAGACCCGGATGCGACGGTGAACGTCCAGATGATCTTCGAGAAAGCGCAGCTTCCGGACTCCGATGACGCGATGAGGGCGATTGGCGATGTACTCGTCTCCACGTTCCAGGAACTCGGCGTGGCCGATGCCTGGTACAAGCATCAGGGAGCAGTGAGGGCGAACGGTCGCAAACTCGCGACGATTCTGCTGAGCGAGATCGAGAATCTCTACGTCGCGAACGTCGTTGGCTTTCTCCGCGAGATGGACACCGAACCACTCTTCCGGGTTCTCTACGTCCCGCCTGAGATCAAGGACAAGGCGCTCGAGCCGCTCACGAGCGTCGAGCAGGCGAGCGGGAAGGCCGCGACGATCGAACAGTTCCGCGACGCACTCGTGGCGAGACTCTCCGAACGCTTCGGCGTGGAGATCACGCCGGGTAAACTCACCCGCGACGAGCTCATGGCCTACGAGAAGAATCGCGCGCTCGCGGGTCGCCTGTAACTCCTTGCACAGGTCGTGGTGGCAGACCACAATGGGCGCGAGGAAACCATGAATCTATCCACGACGACGCTCGCGAATCCCGAGTGGGATCTGGCGACAATTCTCGAGCGATATCCGGCGTATGGCTATCGCTCCCTCGACTTCCGCGGATGTTCGGGTGAGATGCTGCTCTGGAACCTTCCGGAGTTCTCACGCGATCTGAGCGATACGGCCGCGCGAATCACCGACGCCGGCCTCACCGTCAGCTGTATCTCCACAGGAATCCGCACCGTCGGTACGGGCAGCGACCGTCGCGACGAGATCGAGTCCGAGCTCAACCCGACGCTGGAGATCTGTCGAGCCCTCGGTGCGGGGCAGATTCGTGTGTTCGGAGGCGCGTACGACGAGGCTGTGCTCGAGCGCGAAGCCGCGGTCGCTCAGGTCGGGGCGAACCTCCGCGCGATCGCCGATCGCGCGGTCGACTTCGGCGTCGATGTCCTGCTCGAAACTCACGACGCGTGGACCCGCAGTGAGGATGCACTCGCGGCGACTACAGCAGCCGCGCGGCCGAATGTCGGGCTCTGCTGGGACATCAAGCATACGTACTGGGTTGCCGAGGAGACGCCGCTTGCGACGTGGCGCAAGATTGGCGCGCTGGTCCGCAATACGCACTGGAAAGATGTTGTTCGGGGTGAAAGGGCGCGTGGCGATCGTCTCTGTCTCTGCGGAGAGGGGCAGGTTCCGCTCGCAGACGCCTTTCAGGTCCTCGAGGCTCACGGCTACGACGGACCACTGACCCTCGAGTGGGAGAAGCGCTGGCACCCCGAGATCGAGGAGCCGGAGTTCGCGCTTCCCCACTTCGTGACCTACATGCAGTCGCTTCGCGACTGGCGTGAGCGGGCTATTCGATAATCGATTTCGGTGTCGGAACGATGCGTTTCACGACGATCTTCTTTCGATTGAGGAGTTCGCCGACTCGCGGGCCGATCTCGTCTTTCCATTCGGGACTCTCGTAGACCTTCTTGTACAGACGCTCGCGTTCCTTCTCGTTCTTGAATCGCCGGATCCAGTAGTAGAGGTTCTCATCCTCTTCATCTGTGAAGCTGCCGACGACGACCATACCCTTCGATGCCTGAAAGGGGATGACCACGCTCTCCATGTACTTCACCCATTCGGCTCGCTTGCCCGGAAACACCGTGTACTGTCTGAATTCGAAAAACATGTGCCCGAGTATGGCAGAGATTCGGTCTATGCGGAAGCGGCATCGCCTGCCGGCTCGGTGAACGCGGACTCCACCGTACGCAGCCCGTCGACTGCCGCGCTGATGATGCCGCCCGCGTAGCCGGCTCCTTCTCCTATTGGAATCAGATTCGCGTGACTGAGCGATATCCCTTGGTCGTTGCGCAGAATGCGAAGCGGAGAGGATGTGCGGGTCTCGTGACCGATCAGGACGGCAGCCGGATCGACGAACGATACCGCCCGGCCCCAGCCGTCGAACGCCGAACGGAGCGCGTCGGTCACGAAGGCGGGGAGGGTCTGCGCGAGGTTTCCCGGGGTAAGGTCCATGCGGAAGCTCGACTCGACCGCACCGTGGCTCGGGCGGCCGGCGCGGAAGTCGTCGAGTCGTTGGAAGGTCGATCCATACCCGCCGGACGCTCTGAAGAGACCCTGCTCGAGCCGGCGCTGGAAGGCGAGTCCGTCGAGCAGGCCCGAGCCGAAGTCGGCCGCTCCGACGGTGACGACGACCGCGGAGTTTGCGAAGCGCCCATCGCGGAGACTCGTGCTCATGCCGTTCACGAGCGTTCCGCCGGCTTCGCTGGCAGCGCTGTCCACCTCGCCGCCCGGGCACATGCAGAAGGTGAATACGCCGCGCGTCTTTCCGTTCGATACCGCCTTGTGCGAGAAACTGTACGTCGCCGTGGGGAGCCGAGGGTCAGCCCAGTGCGATCCATATTGCATCCGGTTGATCAGTTCCTGCGGGTGCTCGATCCGCGAGCCCACGGCGAAGTCCTTCGCCGCGAGCGCAACGTTCCTGCGGTGGAGCATCGCGTACGTGTCGCGTGCGCTGTGCCCGGTCGCGAGTACGAGTCGACCTACCGGGATCTGCTCTCGGTCCGCGAGTACGAGGCCGGTGATCGCTCCATCTCTTTCGATCCAGTCCTCGAGCCGGGTGTTGAACCGGAAGGTCCCACCGAGCGCTTCGATCCTCGTGCGGAGATTCGCGACGACGTGCACGAGAAGGTCGGTTCCAATGTGAGGTTTGTAGTCGTAGAGAATCTCTGCCGGGGCTCCCGCGTCAACCAGAGCGCGAAAGACCCGGTCCATGAGCGGATTCGCGATTCGTGTCGTGAGCTTGCCGTCAGAGAAGGTGCCCGCACCGCCCTCGCCGAATTGCATATTCGAGTCGAGGTCGAGTTCTCCTGCGGACCAGAAGCGATCGACGTCGCCCGTTCGCTGCTCGACGCGCGCTCCTCGTTCGATGATCGTCGGGTTCATCCCCATCTGTGCGAGCGCGAGCGCCGCGAACAGACCCGCGGGGCCGGCACCGATTACGACGACGGGTCCCGGGGACATGATGGGCCTGCGCGGAGCGAGAGGGACGGACTCGACCGCAACGATTCCAGGCTTTGGATTGCGCAGCGCTCCTTCGGTCTCGATTTCGAGCTGGTAGAGGAAGTGGATGTCGTTCTTGCGGCGGCTGTCGAGCGATCGCCTGACGATGCGGCGAGACACGATGCGGTCGGTGCCGACCCCTCTTCGTGCGAGCTCTCGTTCGAGCGCGTCGTCCTGGTTCTGCTCGAATCCTATCTTGATTCCGGACACGCTGTAGAGCACGTCACCCCCTTCGCCTCTACAGGATACCAAGGAAGCGACTGCGAAAGGAGGCGAAACCGGCCGATGATTGGGGATATGGGACAGACGATTCGCGACTACGAGGATATCAACGAGAACCTCCGGTACTGGTTCGACCGGATCTTTGCATCGCTCACCGATCCGGTCTTCTACGACGTCGGCGCGAACGACGGGGTCTTCTCGCTCGGGTACGCGGCGACCTCTCGGGTCGTCCACGCGTTCGAGCCTTCCGAGCAGGCGTGCTCCCGGCTCGTCGATCGCGCGCGGGAACGCGGGATCACGAACATCGCCGTGCATCGCGTCGCGCTCGCCGACACTGCCGGAACCATGACGCTGCACCGATTTTCCGACGACACGTTCAACAGCCTCTACCCGCGGGCCGACGACCAGCTGGCTCACTATTCGCTGCGGGCGGCTGTTTCTGAAGAGGTGGGCGTCGTCCGACTCGACGACTTCGTCTCGGCGGAACGCATGCCGCCACCGGATGTGATGAAGATCGACATAGAGGGGGCCGAACTCTTTGCCCTGCGCGGGGCAACGCAGACGATCCGCTCGGCGATGCCGGTGATCCTCGTCGAGTATTCGGTGGACAACACAGCGAATGCCGGATACGATCGCCGCGAGATTGCGACACTTCTGCGCGGCTGGGGATACGATGTCCGGGGGCTGCTGCGTAATCAGGACACCGCCCTGCACGCCGGCGAATCGCTCGAGCAGCGATCAATCTGGAATCTGCTGTGCTTTCCTCCGACCAGGACGGACCTGATACCGAAGAACAGGGAGGTTTCATGAGACTGGGAATCTGTACGTCGATCGAGAATGCCGCCACGGTGGCCTCGGCCGGATACGACTACATCGAGCCCGCGCTGAACGCGGTGTCGACGCTCGATGAGGCGGCGTTCGACCGTATTCGCGAGCAATTCGCCTCGTTGCCGTTGCCTGCCGAGGCGTTCAACTGCTTCTTTCCGGGGTCGATCAGGCTCACCGGACCCGACGTGGATTTCGCCTCGATCGAGTCGTACCTCGCGACCGCCCTCGCTCGTGCGGCCGCGCTTGGCGCGAAGATCGTTGTCTTCGGCAGCGGTGGGTCTCGTCGCCTTCCCGACGGGTTTTCCCGCGAACGAGGGCTCGAGCAGGTCACACGGATGCTCGCTGCCGCGGGGCCCATCGCCGCGACGAACGACGTGACGATCGTCATCGAACCACTGCGCTCTGCCGAAGACGATCTCATCAACACGGCAGCGGTCGGTCTCGAACTTGCGCGGACCGTTGGTCACCCCAACGTGCGCCTCCTTGTTGATTACTACCACATGCGGTCGGAGAACGAGTCCTCCGAGATCGTTCGAACGGCCGGAAACGGCATGCTGCGCCACTGCCATATCGCGCGTCTCGACGGGCGTCGGTGGCCACGACACAACGACGGAGAAAACTATTCGGCCTTCTTCGCTGCGCTTGCCGACATCGGCTACGACGGGCGCCTGTCGGTTGAAGGGAAGACCGAGGATCTGGAGTCCGACGCCCCGGCAGCCTTGGCACTTCTGAGAGACTCCGCGGGTTGGCAAAGTCGGCCACAGCCGCAATAGTGTCACCATGCAGACTGCCGACACACAGAGGCTCAACAAGCGATGGGACCTTGTCGCGATCGGGGTTCTGGTAAACACCTGCCTTGGAACCGTGTATTCCTGGTCGATTTTCCGCTCGCCGTTGGAGGCGCTCCTGTCGATCGGAGCCGCCGAGAGCGGCATCCCGTACTCGGTATTTCTCGGTGTCTTCGCGTTCACCATGCCGCTTGCGGGGTCAGCAATCTCGCGCTTCGGTCCGCGGATGACCCTCGCGGTCGGGGGCGCCCTGCTCGGAGCCGGTTGGATAGGCGCAGGACTCTCGCACAGTCTCGGCGCGATGATCGTCACCTACGGGGTGATCGGCGGAGCCGGTGTCGGATTCGCCTACGGAGTCCCCCTCGTCGTTGCGGGCAGCTGGTTTCCGGCGAGACGCGGGCTGGCGATGGGCGTGACACTCGCCGGATTCGGCGTCTCTCCGTTTCTGACAGCCCCGCTCGCGGAGTTCCTGATCGGTTCTTTCGGGGTCGAGCGAGCGATGATCACCCTCGGCGTCTTTTTCGTTGCGATTATCTGGGGGTTGGCCCCACTGCTGCGCAGCTATGGCGATCGGCGTCGTGACGCCGCGGCGCCGGCAGCGCCTGCTCCTGCGCTCCCGGATGAGGAAGCCGGTCTTCTCGGCGAGCTCTCACCGGGGGCGATGCTGCGAACCGCGAGTTTCTACGGGTTCTGGGTATGCTTCGGGATAGGGACTCTCGCCGGCCTCACGGCGATCGGCATGACGGCGTCCTTCGGGCAGGAGGCGGTCGGCTTGTCGGCCGCGAGTGCGGCCGTCGCGGTCTCCGCGTTCGGTGTCCTGAACGGCGTCGGACGTCCCGTTTTCGGGGCGCTCCACGACGCGCTCGGGGTACGCCTGACCGCGGTAATCGCATTTGCGATCATCGCGGTCGGCGCCGCGGTCTCGATGCTGGTCCAGCCCGGTCTCGAATGGCCCTTCTATGTCGGGTTCGGCATTTTCTGGCTCATGCTCGGCGGATGGCTTGCCGTCGCGCCGGCGGCTACCAATCGGTTGTTCGGCTCGCAGAATCAGGCGAAGAACTATGGGATCATGTACACCGCGTACGGTGTCGGCGCGCTCGTCGGAGGGTTGGTCTCCGGAGCGCTCCACGCCGAGTATGGGTCGTTCGATCCGCTCTTCGTATTCATCCTTGTGCTGTGCGGGGCCGGGGTTGTTGTCGCTGCCTTCACGCTTCCCGCGCGTGCGCGAGTTGCCGGGTAGTCAGGCAGAGAAACGGCCACTTATTGTGAATACGTCACAATAAATCACTGTTTGTTACATAAAAATCTTTACATTAATTTTAAAACGGTGTAGTCTCTCTTTAAACACCCGCTGGTGATTCAGCGGAGTATTCTTCACAAGAGGAGATATCAATGCGCACTCTTATTACGGTTCTGGTCGCGAGTCTCGCGCTCGTGGCGCTTGTTGGTTGCGGTGGCGATGCTGAGCCACCCACAGGTTACGTTCCCGGGCAAACCGCGGAAGCGTATGCATACGTTCACGGCGGATACGTCGGTCAGGCGGTCGTAACGACCACCGACGACGGGGGCTTCGAGGTGACTATCGACGAGGCGTTCCTCCCGCACACGCTCGCGATCGTGGACATGGAGTCCGGCGACTGGAACGAGGACAACACGGTCTTCTATGTTCAGCGCGGAAACGAAGTTCGTGTCGCGAAGTGGATTGCCTACGCGGGCACCAACTACACCGGCGTTACCGTTGGAACGGCCGTCGCGTACGTGGAAAGCGACGGGCAGGGCAATGCTGCCGGTGGAACGATCCTCGAAAAGTCGATCATCCGCAACGAAGCGAACATGGCAGCGTGGTACGACACCATCGCCGACGGTGGCTTCGTGACCTTCACCGAGTTCGGCGGACAGGGATCCCCCGTTACCACAACCAGTTACGGAAGCCTCTTCAAGCGTGGCTCGAGCTACTGGACCAATGGTCTCACGTGGCAGGGTAACATGGACGCGATCGAGGAAGCCGCCGAAGAGAACGGCGTAGCCTTCACGCTCGACGAGATGGTCCGCGATGGCGAGTGGGAACTGGCCGATGCCACTACCGGCGCGACCGCTTCCGACTTCAAGGATTACTTCGCGCTCGTTCAGATGGCCGTTGCCCGCCTCGAGATGCAGTAGGCTGAGCACTCGGGCTACCGCCCGAAAGCCAGAGCCGCCCGGTCATCCGGGCGGTTTTTTTTGGGGTGCGCCCGGAAGGGTGCACCCACTCGGCGCGCCGTGACCATCCCCCGCCCGGCGGATCGGACGTCTGAGTGGGCGTGCTTGTTCGCCAGTCATCGGTGCGCTATCCTTTTCGATATGAAACCACATCTGTTGCTCGTCGCAATTCTGATACTCGCCGTGCCCGCGCTTGCCGCTGCACAGACGGGGCCGGTCTCGCTCGGTGTCGGGGCCGGAGCGGTAGTGCCCGCCCCGGCCGAAGACGGAACGACAGACGTCGCGTTTGCCTGGGGATTTCACGTCAATATCCCAATCATCACCTCACTGCACCTCTCGCCTTCGTCGCTTGTCTACAGAAACGGCGAATTCTACGCGACCGATACCGCGCTGGCGTTCAAATTCATCATCCCGCTACGGACGTGGTCGCTCTACTTCGGTGTCGCCCCGGGGCTCACCGCCGCGGGAACAAGAACCTCGGCGCACGTAGGAGCCCTCGGCGGGGCGACCGTCGCTCTGGTGAGCAATATCTCGGGGTTCGCCGAGTACAAGTACAAGGTCCTCTTTCGTGATGCAGCCAATGTCGGTTTCTCGCATCTGACAGCCGGCCTCGTTTTTTCCTTCTGACTCGCGCTCCGGGGCCGCGCGATTGACATCGGTCCTGTCTCGAATAGACTGAACCTATGATCTCCATGCATTGCACTCTGTATCGGGCCGGCCGCATGGTCCCGTGGCTCCTATCCATGGCCCTGCTCCTGTCCTCATGCGCATCGACGCCCAGGGTCGAATTCGAGAATCCGGCAGAGCCCGCGTACCGGGTGCTTGTCGCCGAGCTCGCGCAGGAGACGAACTCGTTCTCCCCGGTCCCGACGAGCCTCGACGACTTTGAGGCGTCCGGAATCCACCGGGGGGACGATATGCTCGACTTTGCTCGTCGCGGAGGTCGAACGCTGTCGGGATTTCTCGAGGCGATCGCGGAGCATGGTGAGGGACGGGTGGCTGTGGTTCCGGTCATCTCTGCACGCGCCGTATCGGGGGGGCCGGTCGAGCGCGAGACGTACGAGGGGTTCAAGGCCGAGATTCTCGAAGCCGCTCGACGCGAGGCGGGCCGACTCGACGGAGTCTATCTCGCGCTTCACGGCGCGATGGGAGTGGAAGGCCTGCGCGATCCCGAAGGAGATCTTCTCGCCTCGCTCCGCGAGGTTCTTGGCGCTTCGATTCCGATTGGAGTCTCGTTCGATCTCCACGCCAATATCACCGAGGCTCGCGCACAGCTCGCGACCTGGATCGTCGGATACCAGACGAATCCGCACCGCGACTTCTCCGAGACAGGCTATGCCTCGGGCAGGATCATGGCGCAGACAGTACTCGGCGAGATCACGCCGGTCATGGCAGTGCGAAAGATGCGTCTGCTGAAGGGAGGAGGGATGAACGTCGATTTCCTCGCTCCAGTGCGACGGATCTTCCGCACGATGGACCGCATGGAGCGATCCGACGAGGTCCTGTCCGTCTCGAACTTCATGGTGCACATCTGGCTCGACGATCCCGAGCTCGGCTGGACTACCGTGGCGGTCACCGACGGGGATCGTGCGCGCGCGGGCGAGCTCGCCGATGAGCTCGCAGAGTTGAACTGGGATGTTCGCGCTGAGCCGCACCCACCCGCGCTCTCTGCGGAAGAGGCAGTCGACGCGGTTCGACGGGCCGGTCTCGCTCGTGCCTTCGGTACCGTCGTAATCTGCGACGTCGCCGACGCCGTCGGCGCCGGCGCACCGGGGGAGAATGCTTGGATCCTCAGGGCATTCCTCGAGAACGATCCCGAGCTGCACGTCCTCATCCCGATTCGAGACGCCGATGCAGCCCGAGCGGCGTGGTCAGCCGAGCCGGGCGAGACCGTCTCGTTGACGGTTGGCCGAGCGCTCGAGCAGGTCTACAACACACAGGTGCGCTACACTGGAGAGCTGATCCACAAGACCGAGAGCGACCTCTACGGGAAGACCGCGGTCGTGCAAACGGAGGGGATCCACCTTATTGTCACTGAACGCCCGACGACCGCCCGAGAGCCCGACTTCTTCAGGGATCTCGGTCTCGAGCCGCGCAAGGCCGACGCCGTCGTGGTGAAGAATCTCTTTCCGTTTCGTTTTACGTATCTGTGGGTGAATCGCAAAACGATCAACGTACTCACACCAGGCACGACGAGCATCGACGTATTCGAGCTCGAGTACGATCAGATACCGCGGCCGATCTACCCGCTCGACGACATCACCGACTGGCGACCGTAGCGCGGACTACCACCCGTTGCGGTGCACGCGTTCGGCGCGGTACCGTCGCGGGCTCTCCTTCTGCTCGTCGGGGTAGCCGAGCGCGACGAGCGAGAACGGGACGATCCCCCCGGGCAGCGCGAGCAGCGACTGGAACCCCTCCTCGCGCTCCGGGCGGGAGAAGATGCCACACCACACAGCGCCGAGACCGAGCGCGTGCGCCGCGAGGAGCAAGTTCTCGGTCGCCGCCGAGCAGTCCTGCGGGATGTACCCGGGGCCGTGTGCGCTCGCGGAGTCTCCGCAGACGAGAATCGCGCACGGAGCACCGCTTGCCATCCTGGCATTCGGGTGGATGGCGGGAATCTGTTCGAGCAATCCCCTGTCGTCAATTACGACGAAATGCCACGGCTGCTTGTTCACGGCGGATGGCGCCTGCATTGCAGCCTCGAGGACCATGTCTATCGTCTCGGGTGGAATCGGCCGGTCGAGGTACTTGCGGATGCTTCTTCGGGTCACGAGGTTCTGGTATGCGTCCATGCGTCAATTCTACTCCTCAACGCCCGACCTGTCGCGTGCGGTTTCGCCGTAGAAGTGCGAACGACGTCAGAACAGAGATTGACGAACTGCCAGACTCGATGTACAAAGTTAGCACCCCGCTGGGGAGCTACGATAAGGAGGCACAATGGCCAGGCAATACACCACCGTCGGGTGCTTCCGCACTACGCTCCGCTAAGGATCCTGCGCGAAACACATCACCTCTGCTATCTCTGCAGGGAGACCTATGTACACCGATACCGATCGATTTCGTGATGCCGCGTCGGCATTCATCGACGCTGGCTACATCTCCGGCGAGGGCCGGGTCGTCAAGCGCGGCAAGGAGGCGAGTGTCCTCTGCTGTCCGGCGCATCCGAGCCTCGGAGTGGAGTTCGTTGCGCTGAAGATCTACAAGGATCAGGAGTTTCGCAACTTCCGCAACGACGCCGAGTATCTCCGAGGGCGCGTCTGGAAGCGGCGTGACCTCGCGCATCTGAAGGCGTTCAAGGATGATCTGTGGGTCGATACCGAATACCATGTGCTCGAAAAGCTATCCGCCGCAGGGGTTCGGGTTCCTCGCCCCTATACCCAGATCGGGCACGCGATCCTCATGGCATACATCGGAGCCGACGGAGAGCCGGCGGCTCCACTGAAAGATGCGCGGTTCGACGCCGACCAGGCGCCTCGCGTCTTCGAAGAGATCGTGGGGTCCATTGACGGCATGCTCCGGTGCGGCGTCGTCCACGGCGACCTCTCGGCGTTCAACATCCTCTTCGACGGCGAACATCCGGTTATCATCGACTTTCCCCAGGCGATCCGCGTCACTACACACGATGATCCGTACCGGCTCTTCCGTCGCGACGTGGAGAACGTCGTCGAGTACTTCGTCCGACACGGAGTAGAGCGTCCGGAGAATCTCGTCGATGAGTTGTGGGAACGCCACTACCTCCCGGAGCGAGTCGTGTGAGCGCTTGCCCGTGCGGGTCAGTTCTGTGCGGTTATTCTCGGAACCTGTCATCTTGTATTCGGATTGATGATGCTCCATGCTCGACGAAGAGGAGTTACCCATGGCAGGAGATTCACGGTCTGGGACGAATGCGATGAGCTCGCCGCGCAGCGGGCAGCGGGTTTCGGCGACGATCAGATCCGGGTTCTGGCGTCATTACCAGCAGCTCGACTACGCGAGTGTCATCCCGTATCAGTGGCGCGCGCTGAACGACCAGATCGAGGGCGCCCCGCCGAGCCACAGCATGGAGAACTTCCGTATCGCCGCTGGACTCAGCGACGGCGAGTACGACGGCATGGTGTTCCAGGACAGCGACCTGGCGAAGTGGATCGAGGCTGCCGGCTATGCGCTGGAGAACGCGGGTCGCGATCCGGACTTCCCGACGGAGGTGCGTTCGTCGCTCGAGGCGTGGGTGCGCGAGGCCGTGAGCATTATCGCGGCGGCGCAGCAAGCCGATGGGTATCTCGACACCTACTTTACGGTGAAGGAGCCCGACCGCAGGTGGACCAACCTGCGCGAGGCGCACGAGCTCTACTGCGCGGGCCACATGATCGAAGCCGGAGTCGCCGTCTTCCGCGGCACGGGCGATCGTACACTACTCGACGTCGTCGTCCGACTCGCGGACTACATCGGCTCGGTATTCGGAGACGCGCCAGGGAAGACGCCTGGCTATCCGGGACACCAGGAGATCGAGCTCGCGCTCGTGAAGCTCTACCGGGCAACGGGCGAGGATCGATTCCTGGATCTCGCTCGCTACTTCATCGATGCCCGCGGCGGTGACCCCAACTATTTCGACGTCGAGGCCGAGTCGAAGGACTTCCTCCAGATCTGGGGCTTCACGCGCGATCACGAGTATCAGCAGTCGCATCGGCCCGTTCGCGAGCAGAAGGACGCGGTCGGGCACTCGGTGCGGGCGATGTATCAGTACATCGCGATGGCCGACATCGCACTCGAGACCGGAGACGAGGCGCTCGCCTCGGCGTGCCGCGAGCTCTGGTCGAGCACGACCGAGCGAAGGATGTACGTCACCGGAGGCATCGGCTCGACCCGCCACGGCGAGCGGTTCACCACCGACTACGACCTCCCCAACGACACCGCGTACGCCGAAACGTGCGCCGCGATCGGGCTCTTCATCTTCGCGAACCGGATGGCCCGGCTCGACAACGATGCGCGCTACGCCGACGTAGCCGAGCGTGCGCTCTACAACGGAGTCATCAGCGGGTTGAGTCTGGACGGCGAGGCGTACTTCTACGTGAACCCGCTCGAGGTAGACCCGGTCGTGTGCGACACCAACGGCACACACAGCCACGTGAAGTACCGACGCCAGAGCTGGTACGGGTGCGCCTGCTGCCCACCGAACGTCGCGCGGATCCTCGCCTCGCTCGGCGACTACGTTGCCCACGCCGGCGGCAACCGTCTGTCTCTCGACCTGTTCGCGAACAGCGACGTGCACGCCGAGCTCGACCCGGGGGTGTTTTCGGTGGAACTCCGCGGGGGCTACCCGTGGGACGGCTCGATCGTCGTCACCGTCACCGAGGCTCCGCCGACGGATGCCGAACTCGCGGTTCGCCTTCCGGGCTGGTGCGAGTCTCCTGCTGTGCGAGTGAACGGCCAGCCGGTCGAACTCGACTCGATTGCGAGCAAGGGGTACGCGGTACTCGGTCGACGTTGGACCGAAGGCGATCGGCTCGAGCTCGACCTGCCCATGAGCGTGCGGACGGTGAACGCCGACCCGCGCGCCAGGGCGGACATTGGAAGGGCTGCGATCATGCGGGGCCCGCTCGTCTACTGCCTCGAACAGGCGGACAACGGCCCGAATCTCCACGCCGCCGTCCTCGGCAGCGTGGAAGAATTCACCGCCGAGCACCGTGACGAGCTTCTCGGCGGCGTGACCGTCGTCTCAGCCCCCGGGAAACTGCTATCGGCGACGAGCGAGCCTCCGGTCTTCGCCGACGCGCCGCTCACGTTCATACCGTACTACGCGTGGGCGAATCGCGACCCGGGAGAGATGATCGTCTGGGTCCGGGAAGGGTAGGCGAGGACAGGCAGGCCGCCGGCGGATGGGATATGCCGTCAATCTCCCATTGAGATGACTGAGCTCTGCTGGCGCCTGCCGGGATGTCCTCTTCAGGACGAGGAACTACGAAGGGCGCGAAGGCTGGCTGTCGTGCTTCTGCTTCTTCGTGGCTTCCTGCTTTGCAGATTTCTGCCGTTGCTCCTTGGCCTTGTCTTTCTTGCCTTTCTTGTCGCCCATGGTGGGATCTCCTTGGCTCGTCTCTACAATATATCGCGCCGAGCGCTGCAGCAAGTGGTCGCTGAAGCGCGGCCAGTGTTTCGGATGAAATCCCGCTGGATAAAAACCACCGATGGTCGCATAATGCTGAGAGAAGGAGTAATCATGAATGAACTTACTGTAGGCGCGATCGTCGGCAACGGGATGAAGCAGGGCCTGAAGAACCTCGGGTCGATCTCGGTGAACGTGATCCTCTATATCCTGACGATCTGGATAC
>Ga0102940_1001678_pt1 | contig 13982 bp, 11 predicted proteins | sample SalPonR2_C_D1_MG_FD_78215 | JGI IMG/M metagenome (GOLD analysis project Ga0102940, IMG submission 78215) | Salt pond soil microbial communities from South San Francisco under conditions of wetland restoration - Salt Pond MetaG R2_C_D1_MG | ecosystem: Environmental > Aquatic > Marine > Intertidal...
ATTTTGAAATATCCACGGCAAAAAAAGAACACCTGCTGACCGACGGAGACCTGCCGTCTCTTGCACAGCATGCAAAGCAGCATTTTAAAAAGCTGTTCGGCCGCTCTCTGCAGCTGCGCCAGGTATCTGCCGCCGGCTGCAATGCCTGCGAAGCAGACCTGAATGTACTGGCCACCCCGTTTTTTGACCTGGCACGGTTCGGTATCAATTTTGTTGCTTCTCCCCGGCATGCAGATGCCATTGTGGTGACAGGGCCGGTATCCAGAAATATGAAAACCGCACTGCTCCAGACCTATGAAGCAGTGCCCGAACCCCGGGTGGTCATTGCAGTGGGCAGCTGCACCCTGACCGGCGGCCCTTTCCGCCACAGCGCTGAAGTGGCCAAAGGCCTGGACACCATTTTGCCGGTGGATCTGTTTATTCCCGGATGCCCGCCCCATCCCCTTACCAACCTGCATGGACTGATCACCTTTTTTAAATAACGCCCATGCCCTGGCGGGCACAACAAAATATGAAAGCTTTTAGCTGTTAGCTGTTAGCTGTTAGCTTTTAGCTGTTAGCTAAGTACTGATGGCTGAGGGCTGCTTTGCGTATAATGGGAACATTCATTCTATTTCGCCTCTGGCAGAGATTGGTGATGGCTGTTGTATTTTTTCAATTCGGAATTTATTGCGTCTTTATTTATCCTGTGGTATAGGATTTTTATTATCCATGATTGTGATAGATAATATTTGAAAAACAAATAATATGTGAAGAGGTTGCAACCATGAACCAGTTGAAACAATTGAGTGACAGAATCATCAGCCGGGTGAACGTGAACCTGGATGAATTTGAATTTGATACCCAGATGTTTGTGGAAAATGCCCTGGACCGGGAAAAAATGCTCAGTTTTTATGCATTTTACGGTATCACGGCCCACCATCCCATCTATTTTCATTTTAAAAACTCCAATATTGCCGGCAGCTATTTTCTGGGCAAATGCTTTGTGGGACGTTCTGCCATTTACAAAAGTGATGTGCGGGGGGATGAGCTGAAAAGAAAAGGGGACAATATAAAGTGCGCCAAGGATATTCCCCTGGTGGAGGATGAAATGATCTCTATCCGGGACAGCCTGTTGTATAAAACGCTGGTGCACAGCAACTCCCATAATCCGGAAAGTCCGGAAGAGTTCGGCATCCGCAACACCATTTCTTCGCATTATGTCAATATCCACGGCTCCACCTTGGAGGGGTGTTTTCTGGGGCCATTTGCCACGGTGGACCTGATGAATCTGCATTCGTGCATTGTGGGAGAATTTTCCTATGTCCAGGTGGGAGAGCTTTTTCACCGCAAGATCGATCCCGGGACCGTGTGGCTGCGCAACCACAATTTTGAATTCAAATTCAAGTTCAGTAAAGAAACCCTGGATTATTTTGTGGGGGTGAATGACAAATACCAGCCCCGGGGCATTATGTATGATTTTGTCAAAGAAAGAGAAGCATCCTATGAAAAATTGTTTGATGTCATGAATCTGGAACCGTATGAAGCCCCTGACAGTTCTGCCGTGAACCGGTATGCCGTGATCCTGGGCAAAACCCGTATTGGGGAAAACGTACTGGTGGCCCAGCGGGCGTATCTGAAGAATGCGGTCATGGGAAACGGGTCCAATGCCCAGGAAAACACCTATATTGTTGACTCACATCTCAAAGGGCTGTGCATCACCGCCCATGGGGGAAAAATTATCCATGCAGATGTCGGAAAACAAACCTTTGTGGGATTCAATGCATTTTTAAACGGCAAAAAAGAGGCCCGCATCACCATTGGTGAGGGCTGTGTTGTCATGCCCCATACCATCATGGATCCTGAAACCCCTGTTCAGATTCCGGATGAACACCTGGTGTGGGGGCTGATCCGCACCCAGGCGGATGTGGATACCCACACCATTGCCTTGGATGACCTGGCAGAGGTTCGGGACAGCATCCAGATCGGCAAGATGATTTTTTCAGGAAAGGGTTCCGTGTTCATTGAAGCCTTTAAAAAAAGGCTCCAGCATATTTTGCTGCTGAACGGTGCACTTTACAGCAACGGGGAAAAAAGGGGACATGCCCAGGATGACCAGCATATCTCTTTTAATATCATTCAGCCCTACCGCACCGGCGAGCGCATGGGGCTGTACCCTTCCATCCGTATCAAGCCCTGACACGTCACAGCCAATATCGGATGGCCTTACATCGGTCCGCATTTTTTCAAAACCACGAAGAACACAAAGGGCACGAAAGAAGGGCTTCTTCGTGCCCTTCGTGGTAAAATAATTTGACGGCGACCATGCTTCTAAAGCAGTTTCAGGTGCCAGTTCCACAACCCGGGGCGGTTTTTCATCTTAACCCCCCGGGGAATAGGCTCCTGAAGGGTGACAAAACAGGTGTATCCTGCTTTTTCCAGCAGACTGCGATGGGCGGTCAAATCCAGGCACCAGTTGGGAAACACATAAAAATTGTCATTGGACCGGGAAATCCAGGCCCCCTCTTTTTTGGGGCTTTCGAACAGGGTCTTCTCAGACAGTTCAGGGGAGATGATCCTGGATACAGCCAGGGGCCAGTTTGCGTGAATGACAACCCCCAGGGGCAGAACAGATGCCCCGGGCAGGGACAAAAAAGCGTCTTTGTCCAGCTCCGGTGACACAATGGTGCCGGAAAACCCGTACTGTTGCAGCTGCTGCACGGCTGTGGCGTTGGTGATATTGCAAAAAGGGCCTGCCCACAGGTTCAGCGTTTCCGGATGGGCAAACAGGCTGATCTGCCATATTGCATTGAGAACAAAGTTTTTTGCCCCTTTTTTTACGGCTGCCATAATATACCTTTGGCACAGGGAGGCATCTTCCACAAATAAAACCGGATCAAGCCACAGCCAGGTTTTGCCGGGCGGTCTGCCGGCGTATCGGCTGCCGGAGATCCAGATGCCCGGCTCTGCCGACTCTGACGGCTTTGTCATCTTTGCCGTGTTGCCCCGTGATACATGAAGATCAAATAGCCTGTGCTTTTGGGGTCTGGAAGCCTTCCTTTGCCCGGAAGAAAAGAGGGGATCTAAATCCGGTCCTGCAGGCAGCACTTTGGTATGCGCCATTTCATCAACCTGTGATGCCAGATCCAGAAGCATTGGTGCCAGCTCTGAGCCCCTGCGGTCAATCAGGTGGACCGTGGTGCCGGATGTCACCTTGTGCCGGGATGTTTTTGCCAGAAAATATTTTGCTTTTTTGGGCACCGCCCTGGTGACATTCTGAATGTCGTGGAAACCATCCGCTTCATTGCCGATGCGCAGCAGGTCCCCTGGAAACAATGCCTCTCTGGAGATAAAATACGGGGTTGCGGGATTTTTCACCCGTCCCGTAAACAACCCGGATGCTGTGGCATCTTTATGGTCAAGGGGATTTTGCACCCTGTGGGACAACAGGTTGTAGTGGGAGAACCGCCTTCCCAGGGCATAATCAAGATATGCCAGGGCCTCTTTTTTGCGGGAGGGCTGGTCCCGCAGCAGTTGAAATGCCTTGACCGTGTAGTATACGTAGTGGGGACTTTTTTTGCGGCCCTCAATTTTCCAGGTGGTCACCTGCGGGATCTCTTTGAGCACCTTGGCAAGCACATCTGCGGAAAAATCCAGGCAGGAAAAATACCGCTTTTTTTCTGCTTTTTGCGCATATACCCGCCGGCAGGGCTGTACACACCGGCCCCGGAGGGCACTTTTTCCGCCGAACCAGGAACTCCAGTAGCACCGGCCCGATACGCCGTAGCACAGCGCACCATGAACAAACACCTCCAGTGCCATATTTTCAGGTGCCCGGGCTGCCATTTCCCTGATCTCATCCAGGGTGAACTCTCTGGGCATCACCACCCGGGTGAATCCGGCCTTTGCAGCGGTTGCCAGGCCGGCCGGAAAGGTGAGGTTGGCCAGGGTGGACAGATGGAAATCACCTGTGAACCCGGCCTGCCGTGCCAGGGGAATCATGGCCAGGTCCTGGACGATCAATGCATCGAACGCCACATGGCGGCACAGCTTGGTCAGTATCCGGAACGCCTTTTCCTGTTCATGTTCCTTGAGGGTGGTATTAAAGGCAATATAGACCTGGATCTGTCTTTCGCGGGCCAGGCGGCTTAGCCGGGAAAGGTCTTCAATGCTGAAATTGTGTGCTTCCATGCGGGCTGAAAACATTTTCAGCCCGCAGTAAATGGCATCTGCTCCGGCAGCCACGGCAGCCAGAAACGCGGTTTTATCTCCGGCCGGGGCCAGGATGGCAGGGGTGTTTCGGATCATGTTTTCCTTTAAATGGTATATTTATTTGATCCAGCAGTATTGCAATTTTGGGGGATTTTGTCAAAATACCATTTCAGATCTGGATATTTGCCATAGCACCGCATACGCTATGGGGAGTGCCTGGTGTTGTCCTGTGAACGGACCGTCAGAGCCGGAGGGGGCCTGATACGATATGCCGAAAGCGTTCAACCAGAAGGCAGGTGCCTGCACTTATGTATCGTTCTCATGGAATCAGGCCCAGGAAGGATCTCGGGCCGGGCATAGCACACCGCCAGGGGCGGGCTTGGTCAATATATTTTAGACGACATCTGCATGTGATTGTCCGGCGGGACAGCACTGTGCCAAAAGAGGAGACCATTTCCTATGATAATTGATACGTTCCCCGGACTGGAAAAAGGGGATCTCATAGGGGTTGCTGCTCCGTGTGCGCGGTTTGACCAATCCCGGCTGCTTCAGGGAATAGACAGCCTCAACCAGATGGGGTTTCAGGTGCGTATTCCCGAAAAAATCTATGAAAAAAAGCGGTATATGGCTGGAGACGATCTGTGCCGGGCAGCGGTGATCAACCACCTGGCTGCCGATCCTGATGTCAAGGCAATCATCTGTGCCAGGGGCGGCTTCGGTGCCATGCGCATGTTGGCCCATCTGGACTGGGACCTGATACGAAACCATCCCAAACTGTTTGTGGGTTTTTCAGATGCCACGGCCCTGCTCACCGCAGTCATGCAGCAGACAGGTCTCAGTGTGGTCCATGGTCCCAATCTGGTATCCCTTGCAGCGCCTGATGCACCGACCCTGGAAACCTTTTTTGCAGCTGTTACAGGCACCCTGACAGGTGTGACAGCGGATGACGGCGTATGCCTGAAACCGGGCCGGGCCGAAGGGGTGCTTGCCGGGGGCAACCTGGCGACGCTGGCCCATCTTCTGGGCACACCGTTTACGCCGGATTTTACCGGCACAATATTGTTTCTGGAGGATGTGGGGGAGCCGGCATATAAAATTGACCGGATGCTGTCCCAGATGAAGATGGCCGGCGTGTTCACACATGTTTCAGGTGTGGTGACCGGATCATTTACCCAATGTGACCAACAAGAATATCTGCACGAAATATTTGATGATATTTTTGCAGAATACAACATACCGGTCCTCATGGGCCTGGCCTCCGGGCATGGCGGAACCAATATGTCTCTGGCAATGGGGAGGCGGGTCTTTCTGGATGCAGATGCCAGGCTTTTGCAATGGCAGGATCAAAAATGAATTGCAGGCCTGTATACGATATGATGACACAAGGGGTTACACAAGGGGTGTTTCCCGGCGGTGTGCTCTTGTGTGCCAAAGGAGAGGATATCTTTTTCTTTGAAGCATTCGGCCTGGCTGATCTTATGCGCGCGCAGCCAATGAAAAGGGATGCGGTGTTTGATCTGGCATCTTTGACCAAACCCCTGGCCACGGCTGCTGCCATGATGGTGCTGGTGCAGGAGGGCCGGCTGGGCCTGCATACGTGTCTGGACGAGGTGCTGCACAAAGGGTTTGGTCCTGGCAAGGCCAAAATTACCATGGACATGCTGCTGCGCCATACCTCCGGACTGCCGGCACACCGTGCATTTCATACGGTTATTGCAGACTGCGCAGATCCGGGTCAGGCCCTGATAGATGCAGTGCTGGCGGAACCATTGGAAAACCCTCCGGGATCCTGCCAGATCTACAGTGATCTGGGATTCATGCTGCTGTGCCATGTGATTGAAACAGTGACACAGCAGCGCCTGGATCAGTTTGTCCGGGACCGTGTCTACACCACTCTAAAAATAAAGGATCTGTTTTTCATCCACCTGGGCACAAAATTGGGCACAAAATTGGGCACAAAACCGGATATAAAAGATATGTCAGTGGATGAAAACCGTTTGGTATCCACCCGGAACTGTCCCTGGCGGGACCGGGTGCTTACCGGTGAGGTAGAAGATGAAAATGCCTGGGCAGCCGGGGGGGTTCAGGGCCATGCAGGGCTTTTCGGGGATGCCCGCTCAGTTCATCTGCTTTGCATGGAGATCCTGCACGGGATTCGGCAGGAATCCCCGCGGGTTCTGGATCCCCGGATTTTGACCGCTTTTGTGACTAAATATCCGGGCCAGACCATGGTTGCCGGTTTTGATACCCCTTCTGTAAAAGGGTCTTCTTCGGGCCGGTATTTTTCCCGCAAAGCTGTGGGACATCTGGGCTATACCGGCACCTCCTTCTGGATGGATCCAGCTTCCGGCCTGTTGGTCATCCTGTTGACCAACAGGGTTCATCCCAGCCGTTCCAACGAAAAAATCAGAAAATTCAGGCCCGCGATACACGATTGCATTGCCCGCTGTATCAGATAGATGATACCGTCTATTTTATATGAAAGCCGTCAGCTAAGAGCTAAGAGCTAATAGCTAACAGCTTTCCTTTTTGTTGTGCCCGTCAGGGCATGGTCGTTATTAATATGCGGGTATCAGACTTTGTTCTTGTAAAAAACTGGCAATTTTGTTAGCAACTATCATTTCAGGCATGTGTGTCAATTTATTGGAACAGGATGAATTATTGGAACAGGATGAAAATTTTTTTAATATAAAAGAGGGAAAATGAACTTTATATCTGACTCTTTGCTTGGCGCCTTTTCAAATGATCTGGCCATAGATTTGGGAACAGCCAATACACTGGTGTATGTCAAGGGAAAAGGGATTGTGTTGAGTGAACCTTCAGTAGTGGCTGTCAGGACCGATTCCCGGTCCAAAAGCAAGGTTCTGGCTGTTGGAATGGAGGCCAAGCGCATGCTGGGAAGGACGCCCGGCAATATTGTGGCTATCCGGCCCATGAGAGACGGGGTGATCGCCGACTTTGAAGTGACCGAAGCCATGCTCAAGCATTTTATCCGGAAAGTTCATAACAACAGAAAGACCCTGGTACGTCCCAGAATCATTATTGCCGTTCCCTCGGGTATCACCCAGGTGGAAAAGCGGGCGGTCAGAGAATCCGCTGAATCCGCCGGTGCCCGGGAGGTGTTTCTGATCGAGGAACCCATGGCCGCTGCCATTGGTGCAGGGCTTCCCATTACCGAACCCACCTGCAACATGGTGGTGGATATCGGGGGAGGGACAACTGAAGTGGCGGTTATCTCCCTTGCCGGTATCGTATACACCCGTTCTTTGCGGGTGGCGGGTGATAAAATGGACACCTCCATCAGCCAGCATATCAAGCGCAAATACAATTTGCTCATCGGTGAACGGACCGCTGAAATGATCAAGACCACCGTCGGAAACGCGTACCCTGATCCGGATAATCTGGAAACCATAGAGGTCAAGGGCCGGGACCTGGTATCCGGTATTCCCAAGATCCTGGCAATAGATTCGGAAGAGGTGCGTGTGGCCATATCTGAACAGATTGACGCCATTGTGGAAACGGTGCGCATTGCCCTGGAACAGACCCCGCCGGAACTGGCGGCTGATATCGTGGATTCGGGCATTGTCCTGACAGGGGGAGGCGCGCTGTTGAAGAACCTTGACAAGTTGCTCAAGGAAAAAAGCGGACTTCCCATTGTGGTAACGGAAGACCCCTTGTCCACGGTGGCCTTAGGCTGCGGCAGAGCCCTGGACAGCATCGATATTCTTACAGAAGTAGCCATCGACTGATTACATGTTCTCACGCAGAATGCTTATCGCCATTGGTGTGGCATTGTTTGTTGCGATCAATCTGGTCGTCATCACCATGACCAGCCGCCAGACCCTGCCGGTGAGCGGTCCGGAAAAAATTTTCATTACCCTGACAGCACCTTTTCAGATGGTGGTTCAAAAAACCGTCTCCTTTACCACAGCCATCTGGGAAACCTATTTTATCACAGTCCAGGCGGTAAAGAAAAACAGGGTTTTGAAAAAACAGTTGTCTGCGGCACAGCAGATCAAAAACCGGAACCGGGAACTGGCAAAAGAGAATGCCAGGCTGAAAAAATTTGTTGCGTTTACAGCTTCCGTGCCAGGCACCTATGTGGCGGCCCGGGTTATCGGACGGGACCCCTCTCCCTGGTTCAAAACCATCATGATCGACAAAGGGGCAGAACATGGTCTGGAAAAAACGGCACCTGTCATTGTGTCAGAGGGAATTGTGGGACAGATTGTTTCGGTTTCCCCCGGTTTTTCCCGGGTGCTGCTCATAACGGACCGCAATTCAGCCGTGGATGCCCTGGTACAGGAAACCCGGGCCAGGGGCATGGTCAAAGGCAGCAATGAAGATACCTGTGTTTTTGTATATGCCCTGCGAAAAGATGAGATCCAGCCCGGAGAATTGGTTGTGACATCCGGTCTGGATCAGGTGTTTCCCAAGGGATTGAGAATCGGCCGGATACTGGATGTCAAAAAAGATCATTCCCAGTTGTTTCAAGATATCTCCATTCAGACAAGTGTGGATTTTGACAAATTGGAAGAGGTGCTGGTGTACAAAAAATGAACGGGTTGTATTTTTTCATCATCACCCTTTTTTTCATTGTTTTGGAAACCATTGTCTTTCCTTCCGTTTCCTGGTTTTCCCGGAGCTTTGACCTGATCATTGTGCTGGTATTGTTTTTGAGCCTGCATTTTCCCCGCTATGCAGTGGTGATGGCCATTGCCTCCATCGGCGGGATCATGGACAGCCTTTCCGGGGGACCCTTTTTCCTGTATATGTTTTCCTATCTCTGGATTTTTGTTATGGTTCAGCTTGTCAAGCAATTTGTTTTCCAGACAAGCGGCCTGTTTATCCTGGTCATCAGCATGGTGTCGGTTGTTCTTCAACAGGCCCTGGGCGTGTTTTCCGTATTCATCCAGCAGGGTGAGAGCGCGGTGTGGCAGATGGATTTTGTCTTGATGATCCGGCAGGTGGTATGGGGTACGCTGCTGATTCCCCCCGGGGTGTGGGTGCTTTCCATATGGTATGAGAACTGGCGTCATATGGTCCGTATGCTGAAAAAAAACTGGGAACAGAAAGTGAATGAATAGCATGCGTGAACTGAACAAAAATGCAGACAAAGACTGGATTAAACAGCGGATAATGATGGCCACCCTCTGCATTCTGGTGGTGTTCGTTCTGCTGTTTCTGCGTCTGGTGTATTTGCAGCTCATCAAGGGAGAAGAGTTTCGCCGTTTGTCTGAAACCAATTGTGTAAGGATCAAAAGTATCAAGCAGTCCAGGGGATTGATTTTCGACAGAAACAAGGCCCTGCTGGTGGACAACCGGCCGTCATTTGATCTGGTGATTGTGCTGGAAGATGCAGCACCGGTACCGGATACGGTTTCTCTTTTGTCCTCTTTGATCCAGGCGCCATACGCAGACCTCATGGACAATATTCAGAAAGCCGGAAATACCGCTTCCTACAAACCGGTTATATTGAAAAAGGATATTTCCCGGGACCAGCTGGCTGTTGTGGAGGCCCATAAATTCGATCTGCCCGGCATTCAGATCGAAATTGAACCCACCCGTCATTATATCTATCCAAAAACCGCTTCCCATCTTCTGGGATACCTGGGGGAGGTGAACAGAAAAGAACTGGAAAGCGGCCAGTATCCCCATGTGAAATCCGGTGACAGCATAGGCCGGTACGGGGTGGAAAAAAGTTTTGAACCGTTTCTGCAGGGCAGGCGCGGTGGACGGCAGGTGGAAGTGGATGTCAACGGCCGTGTGGTCAAGGTGTTGAAAACCGTGGCACCTGCATCAGGAAACGACCTTCACCTGACCCTGGATCTTTCTTTGCAGCAGGTGGCCGAAGAGATGCTTTCCGACAAGGAGGGGGCTGTGGTGGCAATCGATCCGTCAAACGGTGATGTGCTGGTCATGGCCAGCAGCCCTGCTTTTGACCAGAACGATTTCATCGGCGGCATTTCCAGTAAAAAATGGGGCCGCCTCATGGACAACCCGGGCCATCCCATGACCAACAAAGCGATTCAGGCGGAATATCCCCCCGCATCAACCTATAAAACCCTTACCGCCATTGCTGCTTTGGAAGAAAAGGTTATTGACAGGCATACCACCACATTCTGTCCCGGATATTATGTCTTTGGCAAACGGCGGTACCATTGCTGGAGCAGGTATGGCCATGGAAAACTGTCTGTGGAGGCGGCCATTGCCCAGTCCTGTGATGTGTTTTTTTATCAGGCCGGAGAAAAAGTGGGGGTGGATGCCCTGGCCCAGTATGCCAGAGGGTGCGGTCTCGGAAGAACCACAGGTATTGCCCTGGCCCATGAACGCCCCGGGCTGATTCCCACCTCCTCCTGGAAACGCAGGCGGTTCCAGGAAAGATGGCATGCAGGGGAAACCCTTTCCATCAGTATCGGCCAGGGCTTCAATCTGGTAACCCCGCTTCAGATGGCAATCTTTACGGCTGCCGTTGCCAATGGCGGCACCTTGTACCGGCCCAGGATAGTAAAAACCATTACTGACACCAACGGCAATGTGGTAAAGACAATTGAGCCGGAAATCACCGGCGGTATCCCGGCTGGAAAAGACACCCTGAATATTGTCAAAAAAGGCCTTCTTGATGTGGTTCAGGGGGATCGGGGCACTGCCCGGGCAATTCGCATCAAAGGCATTGAGATGGCGGGAAAAACAGGAACAGCCCAGGTATTTTCCAGAAAAACCGGTGAAAAATTCGACAACGAGACACTGGCAAAAAAACTACAGGACCATGCCTGGTTTGTGTGTTATGCCCCGGAACAGAATCCGGTGATCGCCATTTCAGTGATTATTGAACATGGTGAACACGGCTCTTCGGCAGCGGCACCGGTTGCCGGTGCCTTGGTGAAGAAATACCTGGGTCTGCCTGAACCGGAAACCCGGGAAGAAACATCTGAACAAGGATGACACCTCATGTTTGACAGGCGGCTGATAGAACATTTTGACTGGGGATTTCTGGCGGTGATACTGCTTGTGGGAGCCTGTGGGCTGGTGATTCTGTATTCCGCGGTCAGTGCCGGATGGCAGGGGTCAGGCCTGCATTATCTGTTTGAAAAACAGATGATCTGGATGGGCGCCGGACTGGTTGTTGTACTGGGGATTCTGCTCATCGATTTTCGGGAACTGGACAAGCTGAACCTGGTGATTTATGCCGTGTGTGTCGGTCTTCTGGTAAGCATTTTTTTCTTTGGTCAGGCCGGGGGCGGTTCCAGGCGCTGGTTGTCCCTGGGAGTTGCAAACATTCAGCCGTCCGAGCTGATGAAAATTTCGTTGATCATCAGCCTGTCATCCCTTTATGCCACAACCGTGTCTCCGGAAGGACTGAATTTCAGGAATCTGCTCAAGCCTGCGGTTTTGTGTATGATTCCCGTTGCCTTGATCGTCATTCAGCCGGATCTGGGTACAGGGCTGCTGCTTTTGCTTATTGCCGGATCCATCACCTTGTTTGTGAAGGTTGAAAAAAAAGTGGTGCTTACCCTGGGGAGCATACTGATTTGTATTGTGCCGCTGGTATGGTTTACAGGGCTCAAGGCATACCAGAAAGAGCGAATTTTGACCTTTCTGGATCCGGGCCGTGACCCGCTGGGTACAGGGTATCATATCATCCAGTCCAAAATCGCCATTGGATCCGGCATGATAACGGGGAAAGGCTTTTTGCAGGGCACCCAGAATGCCCTGTCTTTTCTGCCGGAACAGCATACGGATTTTATTTTGTCTGTTCTGGCGGAGGAGTGGGGACTGGCAGGATGTACCGTACTCCTTGTGTTGTATTTTCTGCTGTTGCTCTGGGGGTTGAATATTGCCTACAATTGCCGGAACATGTTTGGATCGATTCTGGCATTCGGTATAACCAGCATGGTTTTCTGGCAGATTTTTATCAATGTCAGCATGGTCATGGGGCTGATGCCGGTGGTGGGGGTGCCCCTGCCACTTGTATCCTACGGTGGATCATCGGTTATTACCAATATGATGGGATTCGGAATTCTGCTCAATATCAGCATGCGGAAATTTTCCTCTGCATGAGGTATCTGTGTTGTCTTTCATTGTGCCCGGAATACAGGTGTTGACACGTTCTACTGATATGAGAAATATTTTCTTATTCCATGTTGACAAATGGTTACCCGGATGGTACTCAAGTCACGATTTGACCGGAATCAGGACTGTTTTTGCGCAAAAACAGTCATCAATATATAAGTGGTTGATTTTTTTAATAATTATTAACTGGCGGAGGGGATTTTATGATAACTGTGATTCCTGATATATCATTGGTGTATCAGATGATCAATTTCCTGATTCTGCTTTTTGTACTCAATCTGGTGCTGTACAAACCTATCCGGAAAGTGATCCTGGAAAGAAAAGCCAAAATGCAAGATCTATCAAACGGCGTTGAAAAAGCGTCTGCAGATCTGGCTTCCCAGGAGGAATCTTACAAAAACGGATTGCGGCAGGCCAGATCCGAAGGCTTGAAAAAGAAAGAAGCCTTTGTGGAGGAGGCATCCAAGCAGGAGCGGGAAATTATCGAGCAGATCAACAAAAAGGCGCAGGCCAACCTGGCACAGATCAAACAACAGGTGACAGATGAAACAGAAAAGGCCCGCAAAGCCCTGGAAGGCGAGGTGGATACATTTGCCAGAGCCATTGGTGAAAAAATTCTGGGGAGGGCGTTCTGATGAAAAAAAACAATTTTGGAAAAAAGGTTGTCATCGGTTCCATTATGGCTGTCATGTTTGTGGCCTTGAGCACGGCCATGGCATGGGCAGCGGCAGCCGAAGGAGAAGTACACAACAACTGGCTGGCCATCGATACCTGGAAAACATTGAATTTTGCCGTTCTTGCCATTGCTTTGTATTTTCTGGGCAGAAAGCCGGCCAAAAATTTCTTTTCATCCCGCAAAAAAGAGATCGCAGAAGAAATAAGGGACCTGGAACAAAAAAAAGCGGAAGCGGAAAATCAGCTGGCGGAATACCAGGCCAAATTCAAAAACCTGGACCAGGAATCCAGACAGATTTTTGAGGAGTATATCAAGCAGGGTGAAAAAGCCAAAGCGCGTATTATTGCCCAGGCAGAAGCACAGGCAGCAAAACTGGAAGATACGGCGAAACGCAATATCGAACAGGAATTCAAAACAGCCAGGACAACGCTGCAGCAGGACATTGCTGCGCTGGCGGTTGAACAGGCTGAAGCAGTCATTCGAGAATCCATTTCAGCAGATGATCAGGAGAAACTGGTTGACGACTATTTGAAAAAGGTGGTGGCATAATGAAAAATCTTGCAGTTTCCAGGCGTTATGCCAAAGCGTTGATTCTTATTGGCCAGGAAGATGGGAAGGCCGAACTGTACAGTGAAGAACTGGCGGCCATGGTGGATCTTTTTGATACCCAGGAGGGCTTTGAAGATGCATTGACCAATCCTCTCTACAACAAAAATGATCGAAAAAAAGTGCTGGAAACCGTACTGGATGCCACAGAGCTGTCAAAGGTGATGACATCTTTTCTGATGTTGCTGTTTGACAAGGGAAGAATCAATTTTCTGCGGGATATTGCCGCATATTACAAGGATCTGGCTGATGAACTCAAGGGTATTGTCAAGGCCAGTATCACCTCAGCAACACAATTGTCTTCCGAAGCGGTGGAAAAAATCCGGGATGCCTTGTCCAAAAGAGTGGGCAAAACGGTTGTTCTGAAGGTCGAACAGGATCCAAGTCTCATCGGCGGTGTCGTCACAAAAATCGGTGATCTTGTTCTGGATGGCAG
>Ga0102940_1001679_pt1 | contig 13972 bp, 17 predicted proteins | sample SalPonR2_C_D1_MG_FD_78215 | JGI IMG/M metagenome (GOLD analysis project Ga0102940, IMG submission 78215) | Salt pond soil microbial communities from South San Francisco under conditions of wetland restoration - Salt Pond MetaG R2_C_D1_MG | ecosystem: Environmental > Aquatic > Marine > Intertidal...
CAGAACGATTCCTGCCAGCGTGCGCGCTCGACGATCGAGCGGTCCTCGTCAGTAAACTGCAACATCGTCTTCCTTGTTTCCGCCCGCACGGGCGCTCCCCGTGCGCAGCGTGCGAAACAGCCAGACGCCGATGCCGGTTTGAAGAATCCCCCAGCCAAGTCCCTCCGGCCACCCCACGGCAGGCAGAAGCAAGCCGAAGATCCCGACGACAATCAGCGCTGCGCCTGCGACGGTCAACCAGATAGCGGTCAGCAGACCGGCGACGGTGATCCAGCGGGCGGTCGGGCTGCGCAACGCCAGTAGCGTGAGCACACATGCGACACCGGCAGGGACGCTAATCAAATCGGCCTGACCGGTCCAGGCCACGTAGAGCAAGCGAGCCAATGCGAGGGCGAATAGTCCCGTCAGGATCGACCTACCGGATACCATCGCAACCACTACTGCGTCGTTCGGCCCTGCGGCCGAAGTCCTGTGTCTTCGCACGCCTGTTCCGGTGACACAGCACCATCAAGCCGATCCACACCATGAACGTGCATATCGTCAGGGCAGCAAACACTGTCCCATGGAGATGATTCCCGACGGTGAAGAGGATGAAATACAAGAGTGATCCGGAACCGAGGAGATCCGCCTCACCCGGACCCAGCTTCAGCTTCCTTGCGAGACGATCCCTGCCGAGTCTCTCGCAGAGTCCCACCATGACGAGACCGACACCTTGGCCAAGCAGTACATACTCGATCCACGCTATTTCCACGGCAGACGTTTCTCAGTCTCGAGGCGCGCCGTGAACGTTTCAGTTCGCAGACGCGGGTTCCACGCCGGCCTCACGTTTCCGCAGCATCTCCTCGGCCGCCATCTGCTTCGGCAGCTCCGCCATTCTCTTCACGAAGTTCGACGAGATTCCGCGCATGATGCGGTTCGTCTCCGCCATCAGTTGGGGAGTACGTTCCACGTATTTCCGACCGAGGGGCGAACCGAAGAAGGCGGCAAGCTCCCAGAGTTCCGCCTCGGTGTAGACGCTCGCGTACGCCTCGGCGAGCACCGGCTCCAGCTTTTCCCAGCTCATCTCCTCACGCATCAGGTCGACCAATCGTCCCGACATCTTCCGGTACGACTCGCGGTCGTTCTCGGGCATCCCCATTTCTTCAGCCAGGGCAAGCATCTCCGGGTACAGCTGGTCGAGCTGGGCCTCGTGCAGCTCCCGCTGTTGCAGCGCCTCGAGGAGTGCCTTCGCGGCGGCCTCGTGGGTGTCTGCAGCGTAAGCGGCGAGCGGCAGGAGCAGAATCGGCAAAATCAGCATACGAAGAGTACTCATGGGCACCTCAGATTCGCAGGATTGCGTCGGTTGCATGGAAAGAAAGCCACGGAAGAACGAGCGATGCCGGAACGACACGGCCTTTGCCTGTTGGCCACATGGCGTTGAAGGACAGATAATCGAGCCATGCTATGTCCACCAGGGATCTCCTCAGTCTGCGGGCAACTCGAGGGTTGCCACCGTCGTGATAATCATCTTCGTCGCCCGGATGATTCGCGCCGCGGCGCCACCGCCGGACCGGCGCTGATCCGCGAAACGCCGAAGCCGAGCATGAGCGCGACGAAGATGATGGACGCCTCGCGGACAAGATTGCCGACGTCGATCAAACCGACGGGAGCGAGAATCGCGAAAAGACCGTAGCCGACGCTCACCCCGCAGAACGAGGCTACAGCCAGGCGCCACAGCGGCGGGCGGGTATGCAGGCGGGCTATCGTCAGCCCGGTACCGGTGCCGGCGAACGCGGCTAGCGCATGCGCAAGACTGAAAACCTGGACCTCGCTGCCGCCGAAGCCCAGGACCAGCGCCATGAACACCGACGTTGCAAACGTATCAAGAAATGGATGCCCCACGTCCCCCGACGTCCCTGTCTGCCATATGCGGGAATAAATTACCTCAAATTGGCCGGGGAGTCACGAGCGCGACGAAACCAGTGGCTGTCGAGCGTCGGCGCCGCTCAATCTGCCTGCAGGGACTGGAGCGTCTCCTCGTACAGCGCCGCGTCGGAGTCGCTGAAGAGCACGAACCGGACGTGCTTCACGGCGGACAGCTTCGGCAGCGCCTCGAGGACCGTGCCGAGCGCGATACGTGCCGCCGGTTCCGCCGGGAAGCCGAAAGCCCCGGTGGAGAGCGCCGGAAAGGCCATGGACGCCACCGAGTTTTCTTCCGCCAGCGCCAGCGCCTCGCGGTAACAGGAGGCCAGCAACTCGTCGGACGGCTCGTCGCGGCCGTAGACCGGCCCCAGACAATGGATGACCCAACGGTTGGGCAGGTCGCAGGCGCCCGTAATCACCGCCTCGCCGGGCTCGATCGGCGCATATTGACTGGCTGCCTCGGCCAGACCCGGCCCGGCGGCTCGATGGATGGCGCCGGCCACGCCGCCTCCCGTCTCGAGCTGCGCATTCGCCGCGTTGACGATCGCGTCCATGTCGGGCTGGTCGGCGATGTCGCCGCGGATGATCTCTATCGTGACGTCATTGACGGTCGTCTTGCTCATGGGACCAGTCTAGAGAGACGGCTTTCCGACAACAACAGTCACCCTGCGGGTCAACGCCCGATGACCGCTGCGGCGAGCCGTGCCTCGATCTCTCCCATGAGCTCGCTGCCGGGCTCGGTGAACCCGATATCGGTGTTCACCTGGAATGCGATCGTCACGCCGTGGTCGGCGTAATGGCGCAGGCTGGACGTGTAACCCGGGATCCAGCCGGCGTGGCCGTACACGTCGCCGAAATGCCCGCCGCGGAACTCCGCCACCCCGAGGCCGTAGCGCGCGGCGGGCCGGGTCGGGTCTATCGGCGCCGAGGCGAGCAGCAGCGGCAGGTAGTCTCCCGGCATCGCCACCCCGCCGAACAGGGCTGCACCCCATCGTGCCAGATCCCGGGAGTTGCTGACGAAGCCGCCGGCGGTCCATTCGAGCCCGGGATGGAAGACCAGCAGCCCGTCCTCCGTGAGCGTCTTCGCCGGCAGACCGAACGGGTTGTCGTCCGCCAGATAACCGGGCACCAGCCCGGCCAGGTCGCGGCGGTCCGACGGCGACGTCTGCGCGAGACCGATCGGCTCCAGGAACCGCCGGGTGACGCCGTCGTAGTAACTCTCGCCCGTCGCCTTCTCGATGACGAGCCCGAGCAGCACGTAGCCCGTATCCGTGTACGCGAAGCCCTCGCCGGGCGGAAACAGGGGTTCCTCGTCGAGGACGTAGCCGATCAGCTCTCGCGGGGCGAACGAGCGGCCGGTCGCGAGCCGCTGCACGAACTCGGTGCCGAAGGCCTCGTCGTAGACGTGGTCGGGCACGCCCGATCGATGCCGGAGCAGGTGGCGCAGCGTGATCGTGCCGTGGTTGGGCAGCCGCTCGTACCAGGGCTCGTCCCCCAGCCACTCGGCCAGGCGGTCGTCGAGCCCGAGCCTGCCCTGGCGCGAGAGCGCCAGCGCCATCGCGCCCGTGAGAGTCTTGCCGATGCTGGCTGCCAGCATCCGGTCGTCCGGCCGCATCGGCGTGCCGGCATCCACGTCGGCGAGTCCCGTCGCCGCGATCAACACCGAGCCGTCCGCCAGGACGCAGGCGGCCGTCGCGCCAGGGAATCCGTGTTCGGCGTGCAGCGCCTCCAGCGCGTGCCTGAATGCGGCCGCCGGATCGGCCGCGGCGTGTGGAGAGACGGCGATGGCGGCCGCGAGTCCGAACGCGGCCGCGTACAGTCGTCGTCTCATCCTGGTCGCGGGGCTAGGCATAGCGATTCGTGACGACGCCGATCGCGGCGCCCTGCCGGCTGAACATCGCTGCCCGGTTCAGCCAGACGACGGCCACGGCGGCGGCGCAGAAGAGATACATGTCCCAGGGCTGGGCATCCGGCCACAGCGGATTGTTCAGCCAGAAGTGGAAGAACAGGGGCAGGAGGATGCTGCCGCGGGAGGCGTTGAACAGCGCGGTAACGATGAGCGCGGCGCCCACGGAACCCAGGAAGAAGGGCGTGAACGACCACGCGCCCTGGGGTGTGCCGCTCAGCAGGAAGGCCGGCAGGTGCCACACGGCCCAGACGATGCCCACCGCGAGGCCGGCCCAGAACGGGACGAGCCGGCGCTGGGCCAGCGGCAGGGCGAGCCCGCGCCAGCCGAACTCCTCGACGGGTCCCTGGAACAGCATCACGAGGAGCGCCGTGACCAGCGCGCCCGCCGTGCCCGACCACCCGGACCACTCGTCCAGGTCGCCCTTCAGTGCCGCACCGGCGACGAACAACAGCGGGATGCCGAGGAGCACGAAGGCATACCAGGCGGGCGAACAGCGCCATAGGGTGAGCCGGCGAAGGTATCCTTTGAGGCCGTGCAGGCCGGCATGCCGCAACACGAGCACGAAGGCGGCGATACCGGGCGCCCAGACCGCCAGGAAGAACAGCGGGTTGCGGCCGCTGATCTCGCCGAACACCGCCGCCACGGCATCGGGCGCGAAGATGAACAGGCAGAACAGGCCCCAGGTAATGCCGAAGGTGATCAGCACGAACGGGACGAGTGCGGCAACGGGCACGGCGTCGTCCGGCCGACCCTCCGTAGCGACTCCCGTTCCGCCCTCATTCATAGCGATCCCGGTCCGCGGCGGCTTCCCGCCGGACCACCCCGGCTAGCGGCGGCGGGCTATTCCCTGTCGCACTTGTCGTCCGTCTTCGCCCAGTAATCAATGTCTTCCGCCGTGACGTAGTCCCATTCGCTAAGGGCTCCGTCGTCCCCATCCACAAGGACCGTGAGCCGCGTGCACTTCTGGGTGTTCATGCCGATGAGAAGATTCACGTACGGCAGATACGAAGTCGCACCCGCCTCGGTGTAGACGCCCTCGTAGACCCACATGGTCTTCCCGTCACTGCGGGGAATGGTCACGGACGGCGGACCCAGCTTCGCCTCGAGTTCTTCGGCCGACACGATGCTGGCCTGCATGGCGGCGGCCTCTTCTTCTTCGATGAAAGCGCCCTGCGTCTCGCATCCCGCCAGCGCAATGCACAGCACCAACAGACAGACTACCGATAACCGCATGCCCCCTCCTCGTCGTCCACACGATCATGCCGCCGTAAAGGCGTCCGGCGCAGTCTAACCCGAAACCGCGGCGGTGGCTCGGCAGCCCGCCGGCCGTGCTTCCCGCCGGCAACCGGGTTAGGATCGGGCGAGTCCCCTTCAACGACACGACGAACGACACCAGCGACGGAGGTTGCGCATGACCAGGATACTCGTCCTCTACTACAGCATGTACGGTCACGTCGAAACGATGGCGAAAGCGGTGGCCGAAGGGGCCGCCGGCGTCGACGAAACCGAGGTCACGCTGAAGCGGGTGCCGGAACTCGTGCCCGAGAAGGTGCTGGAGGAGTCCGGCGCCAAGACCGACCAGGACGCGCCGGTGGCCGAGCCCGCCGAACTGGCGGACTACGACGCCATCATCTTCGGCACGCCGACGCGCTTCGGCAACATGTGCGCGCAGATGCGCAACTTCCTGGACCAGACCGGCGGCCTGTGGGTGAACGGCAAACTGGTCGGCAAGGCGGGCAGCGTGTTCACTTCCACCGCCTCCCAGCACGGAGGCCAGGAGACCACCATCACCTCCTTCCACAACACGCTGATCCATCACGGCATGGTCGTAGTGGGTGTGCCCTACACCTGCCAGGCGCTGGCGACGATGGACGAAGTGATGGGCGGCAGCGCCTACGGCGCGGCCACGCTGGCGGACACGGACGGCAGCCGCACGCCGTCGGAGAAGGAACTCACGATCGCCCGCTTCCAGGGGCAGCACGTCGCGGAGATCGCGAAGAAGCTCATCGCTTAGACGAGCCTGCGCAACCCGTTATCAGCCGAGCGGCGGTTTCGCGACGCTCAGCACGGTGATGCCGGCGATCAGGAGCCACAGGACGGCGAGGACCCCGGTCGCTCGCCGGTAGCCCTGCCGCAGCCGGGACTCGAGCGTAGGGTCGCTGCCGTGCGCGCCGATCTCCTGCCAGACCGCGAAGTAGCGGACCAGCGCCAGCCGGATGCCGACGCCGCAGACGATGACGCCGGCGAACAGGATCATCTTCCAGGCGAGCCAGCCCGGTGCCTGCAGCACGCCGGTCAACGCCAGCGCGCCGAGCACCAGCAACGCCAGCATCACCGCATGGCGCACCGCGTGATCCGCCAGGGCGAGCAGCGTTCCGGCAGACGACTTGCGCCGGCGGTGGGTCAGCTCCACGAGCGCCAGCCATGCCGCCGCGAACAGCCCGGCGGCGGCGGCAGACGTCGCGCCGCCCGGCAGATAGCCGTACAGGGCCGCCAGCGCCATGCCGAGCCCCAGCTGCAGTATCAGCGCGTAGCGCACATGCTGGTCCACGTCCATGACGTGATCGAGCAGGCGGTCCCGTTCCGCGAACGGCAGGCCGTCCGCGTACGAGACGTAGCGGAAGGTGGAATTGATAACCAGCTCCGAGCCCAGCCAGTAGCCGAGGACGGCGATGTGGGCGACCACTAACGTCTGCAGCAGCATGGGCGTCGGCGGACGTCAGCCGGTCAGGCTCACGAGCTGATAGAGGTAGTCCTTCGGCTCGCCCACGTGGGCCTTGACGATCAGCCGGTCGTCATCGGCGGTGGTCCACACGTGGTAGGGCGGGTGATAGTCGACCACCGTGCCCTCGAACAGAAACTCGAAATGATGTGCCTCCATCGCACCGGCCGGCACCTCCAGCGTCTCCCGGCCCCGGTAGCGCAGGCCGTAGCTGATGCGATGCAGCCGCGGGCCCGACGAGCCGTTGAAGGCGAGCGAGCTGATCAGGCTGCCGGTCACCCACTGGTCTTCGTCCGGGCGGGAGAAGTCGAAGGCGGTGGTCATCCAGGCATCGCTGGCGATGGCATGGCTGCCGAAGGTCTGCAGCGGTGCGGCGGCATCGAGCACCTGGCTGAGGCGACCATCCTCCACATTGAACGACTCGCAGGCGCCGCCCTCCTCGTCGAATACGTACCAGCCGGTGCCGACGAAGCGGTCCTCCACCGTAAGGCGCACGAACGCATCCAGCGGGCGCCAGTCGGCGTCGACGGCACACAGCACGTCGCGCAGCACCTCGCCTTCATCGATCTCGCTGCGGGCGCGCAGGATGCGCCGCCCGTCGGTGTGGACCGTGACGGTGTAATGCTCACGGCCCCGTTCCCCGCCCGGGCCGAGGTACGCCAGTCGGCCCTCCCGTGTGCGATGGCGCATGCTCACTCGGGATCCCGCCCTTCGGCCCCCTCCAGCGCCTCGTCCATGGCCTTCTTGCGGTCCTTGCCCATCGCCTCCACCTCCTTCGCCCGATCGATGGTGTCGGTCATCGGGTCGAAGACGGTCTCGCGGTCCTCGTTGGTTTGGTCGGTATAGGATTCGTCGGAATTCTCAGCTTTATTCTCCGCACCGCCGCAGGCGGCCAGCGCCAGACAGGCGCCGATCAGCAACAGATTGCGCATCTCACTCTCCCCTCTTCGCCATGACGCGCCCGATGAACAGGCGCAGCAGTTCGTTGATGATATCGATGTTGTCCGTCAGGCGGTGATCGCCATCCACCACGTGCAGGGAGGCCAGCGACTCCCGGGCGAAACGGATGCTGTTCTCCACGGGCACCACGTCGTCGCGCCAGCCGTGCACGATCTCGAGCGGGCAGTCCGGCGGCGGCGGAGTGAGTTCCTCGTAGCCGGGCATGAAATAGGCCGGGGCCAGCACGAAGACGCCGTCGACCGGCTGGACGGTGCTCGCCGCGGTGGCGACGTGGCCGCCCATGCTGGAGCCCACCAGGATGATCGAGCGTGCCGGCCGGTCGATGCCGCCGAGCACGCCCGCGAGCTTCTGCACCCGCTGGGTGGGATCTTCAATGCCCTGGTAGTCCACGGAGTCGGCGCGCGCGCCCAACTCGCGCACCATCGCGGCCATCGCGGTGATTTTGCTGCCCCAGGGGCCGCTCTCCTGGCCGTGTGAAAAGATGACGTCGAGATTGCCGAGGTCGCTGCTCACTGGCTTTCCTCCGTGTTGGCATCGGCGGCCGGCGCCGCCCTCCAGACGAGTTCGTCGAGGTCCGGCTGCCAGCCGAACCGCGCCATCGAAATGCGGCCCCGCACCACGGTGACGCCTTCGTCGCGCAGGCGGTCGCGCTGGCGGCGATAAGCGTCGCCGCCCGGCGGCAGGGAAATGCGGCCGGCGGCGTTGACCACCCGGTGCCAGGGCACATCGCTGCCGTCCGGCAGCGAGGCCATCACCCGCCCCACCAGCCGTCCGCCATGAGGCAGCCCGATCAGCCGGCCTATCTGGCCGTAGCTGGCCACGCAGCCCGGCGGTATCGAGCGCACCATCCCGCAGATGCGCTCCCGGCGCCTGCGGGCCGGTGCATCGGGCTCGCTGCGGCGCCCGGCCAGCCTCATTGCGCCGCCCGCAGCCGCTGGCGGATCTCCTCGCGGGCCTCGCGCAGGATCGTGTCCCGGTCGAGGCTGGCGAGGATCTCCGAGACGACCCGCTTCGGCCCGCCCTCGCCCCAGGACTTGCCCTGGGCGAGGTACCGATCGGCGACCCGGCCGACCACGTAGGTGCTGTAGTACGCGATCGCCCCCTGCGCGCCGGCGGTGACGAGCGTGGACAGCCCGCCGGTGCCCACCTTCAGCGCGCTGGAGACGAAGTGCACCGCCCAGACGGTGCCCATGAGCGCCGCCGCCTCGGTCATGATGACCCGCACCAGCGAGCCGGCCTCCCGGCGTGCGACGGGCAGTTCGTAGATGCGGGACAGGTGCACGACCATGCCCACGTCGACGAAGGCGGCGGCGAACAGATCCGCCACGGGCACCGGGTTCAGCGCCACGGTGGCGCCCTTGGCGATGCAGTAGGTCCGCACCACGCGCTCGGCCACCCTGCGCCGGGCCTGCACGATGCGATGGCCCACCTTGTCGGTGAGATCGGCGGCGAAGATGGACGCGTTCAGCGCGGCGAGTGTCTTGCCTTCCCGGTCCAGGATGTCCCAGAGCCTGAGGCGCAGGGCCTCCACGTCCGCCGGCGGCCGGCGTCGCGTCTCGTGCTCCTCGCCATCGGGCCCACGGGTGATCACGGTCCGTGGCGCGGGGTCGGCCGCCGCCGCGATCACGTTGCGCGCGTCGATCAGCCCGTCGACGCGGCCGCGCAGCGCCGCCAGCAGCGCATCGCGCTCGGCATCGTCGTAGCGGTCGGCCTTGTTCAGCACCAGCACCACCGGACGGCCCAGCCGGACGATCGTGCTCAGGGCATCGAACTCGGTGGCCGTCATGTCGCCGTCGAGCACGAACATCACCAGGTCGGCGCGGGCGGCGACTTCGCGGGCCAGCGCCTCGCGCTCCTCGCCGCCGGCCTCGTCGATGCCCGGCGTGTCGATGACGAAGACGCCGCCCGCCTCTTCCTCGCGCAGGGCATGCATGGCGCTCTCGCGGGTCTCGCCGTGCAGGGGACTCACGGCGAAGCGGGTCTCGCCGATCAGGGCGTTCAGCAGCGAGGACTTGCCGGTGCTGACCCGGCCGAAGGCCGCGATGTGCAGATGGCCGTGCTCGAGCTTGTCGAGCATCGCCTGCACCTGCCGGTAGTCGTCGGCCAGCGCCTCGCGCACGCCGGCGGGCAGGCGGCGGTCGCCCAGCAGCTCGCGCAGGCTCTCCCGGGCCAGGTCGAGATGATCGCCGCTCGGGTCGGCCGCAGGATCGGCTGCAGGATCGGAGACCCCGCCGGCCCTACTCGTCCCGGCGTCTTGCCTGTTCCCGGAGGGCGATCTGCGCCACGCGCCGAACACCCGTTTCCAGATACTCACTCAGATTTTCCTCGAACTGCTCGGCGGCCGCCTCCGGCGAGAACCGTCCCCGGGCGGCGAGGGCCTGGACCAGGCTGCGGCCCAGGGCATCGAAGATGAGGCCATAGGCTACGGCATGCACCAGCCCGCCCGCCACTGTACCCACGCCGGGGAAGGCCTTCAGACCGTTGCCGGCCACGGCAAGCGTGAGCGGCAGCGCCCGGCCTGCGCGGCTCTGGCTCAGATTCAGGAATTGCTCGATGTCGAGATCCCGCGGCGAGATCCCGTACAGCGCCGACAGGGCCCGGGTCATCGCGGTGCCCAGATAGCCCTGGATGACGATGTCCGTGCCCGGGGTCACCGCAGCGAGCGCGCCGATCACCGCCTTGCGGGTATGGGAGCGGATGATCTCCTCGGCCCGTCGCGCCCGGTAGGCCGTCTCCGCCGCCTGCAGCTTCTCGGTGGCGAGCGCGAACACGGCCGCATCGCGGCGGCGGTCCATGTCGTCCCGGCCCCGGCTGAGCTGCTCGTTCAGCGCCAGCACCAGTTCCGCGATATCGGGTTCCCGGGGCCGGCGACGCTCGACCAGCTCTCCGTCCGGAGCCTCCTCCATGACCGCCTCGTCCTCGCGGGCGCTGACCCGCACCGCAACGGCGGGCGCCTCCGGCCGCAGATCCTGCAGGCGGGCCTGCAGCCGTTCCATCACCTGGTAGAGATCCTCCTCCGTGTACTGGTCGGTCTTGTTCAGCACCAGGATGGTGGGTTTGCCCACGTCGACCAGCTGCCCGAGGGCCTCGGCCTCCTGGCGGCTCAGATCCCCGTCGCAGAGATAGAGCACGACGTGGGCGCGCAGCACCTCCTCCCGGGCGAGCGCATCGAACTCGCCGCCGACGGCGCCGGTGCCCGGCACGTCGGTCAGCACCACCTCCTCGCCGTTCGGGCTGTGCCACTGATAGCGGGCGATCTCCCGGGTGGAGCCGCCCACCGGGCTCGTCTCGACTTCCGCGCCCGGCACCAGTGCGCGGATCAGCGAACTCTTGCCCGTGCTGATCTCGCCGAACAGGGCGAGATGGATGCGCCCGCTGATCCGTCGCTCGTCCAGGGCCGCAAGTTCGCTGCGGGCGGCGGCCACGTCGACACCGACCGCCTCCGCCGCCGTCAGCCGGTCCTTCAGCGCCTCCTCCGAGAACACCGGCCCGGCTTCGGCGCGCTCGCGCGATCGCCGCGGCAGCAGGAAACGCCAGACGATCCAGACGGCCGCGAGGGCGATCGCGATCAGCACACCCGCGTAGGTGACGACCAGCCACGCCGGCGCCTCGCGCAGGCGGTCCCAGACGTTGAGCGCGGACTCGGTGATGAACAGCATGCCCGCGATCACCGCCACGAACAGCAGGATCACCGCCAGTATCAACACCGTGCGCAGGATGCGATCGACCTTCATAGGCAGAACAGTCTAATTGCGGCCACGATCAACGCACACTCATCGGGTCAGTCGTTTCCCGAATTGCGACAGACCCAGGCGATCGTGAGTGCGACGGCCAGCGGGATCAGCCGCTCGGCGGCGTCGCCCGGCGTGTGCGGCAGCCAGTGCAGGAGGACGGTCAGCCCGAAGCCCGCGAGCAGGGTGGCGAGCGTGCCTCGCGCGCCGACGCGATAGCCGAGCACCCGCATCAGCAGCAGCGGGCCGAAGGCCGAGCCCACGGCGTGCCAGGCGAACAGCACGCGGGTGAAGATGTCCTCCGCAACGAAGATCGCCAGCAGGGCCGCCGCAATGCAGAGCAGGACCACGGTGAGCCGGGACGCCGACAGGCCCGAGGTGTGCCCCGGCGAGCCCGCGTTCCAGTCATGAGCCGCGGAAGAGGCCGCCACCAGCAGCTGGCTGTCCGCCGTGGACATGATCGCCGACAGCACTGCCGCCAGGACGATGCCGGCGACGAAGGGCGGCAGTACCCGCGCCGAGACCTCGAACAGCACCTGCTCGCCATCGGCGATGTCGTAGAGCACCCGCGCACAGAGACCGAGCAAGAGCATGCCGGCGTAGACCAGCACCGCCCAGGAGATCGCGATGACCCGTGCCCGCCGGAGCGACGGTCCGTCCCGCAGTGCCATGAAGCGGTTCACCACGTGGGGCTGGCCGGGATAGCCGAGACCGATGCCCAGCGTGCCGAGGACGAACGCCACGCCCATGGCACCGGTGAACGGACCCGTCAGCGACAGCTCGACCGGCGAGGCGGTGGCAGCCAGCCGGGGCGCCAGTTCGCCGACGCCGCCGAGCGCCACGAGTGCCGCCGCCGGCACCAGCACGGCGGCGGCCACCATCATCAGCCCCTGCACCATGTCCGAGACCGAGACGGCCCAGAACCCGCCGAGGAAGGTGTAGGCCAGGACGATCGCCACGCCCGTCAGGATGGCCGCCTCCCGGGGCCAGCCGAAATGCGCCTGGAACGCCTTGCCCGCGCCCTCGAACTGGGAGGCGATGTAGAAGATGAAGCAGAACAGCACGATCACGGCCGCCACCCGCAGCACCGTCCTGCGCGCCGCGCCGAACTCGGCCGGCGCGATGATCTCCGCCAGCGTGATGGCCCCGGTCTCCCGGGACAGCACCCGCAGGCGCGGCGCGATCAGGAACCAGTTGATCAGAAACCCGCTCAGCGTGGCCGGGAACAGCCACAGCGCCGACAGCCCCCAGGAATACGCCGCGCCGCTGACGGCCAGCAGCGTCCAGGCCGATGACGAACTGGCCGAGCCGCTCAGCGCCGCGAGCCAGGGCCCGAGCCGCCGGCCGCCCAGGAAGTAGTCGGTGTTGTCCCGGTTGCGGCTCCGCGCCCACACGCCGATGCCGACGAGCCCGATGCCGTAGGCGATCAGGGTGTAGAGGATGACGTCGTTCTGCTCCATGCGCCGGCCATCTTACTGCACCCACCGTAGCAGCTGTGTTTCGTGTCAAGCCATTTGGTGTTCCCAGGGCTTGTGATCGCGGAGCATGGCGTTGAGCATGGTGAGCAGCTTTCGCATGCAGGCGGTCATGGCGACCTTGCCGGGTTTGCCGCGGCCTCTGAGGCGCTCGTAGAAGGCCTTGATGGGTGGGTTGGCGCGTATCGCGCTCATGGTGGCCATGTAGAGGCCGGCTCTGACGCTGTCGCGGCCTCCCCAGGTGGTGCGCTGGCCTCTGAGGGTGCCGCTGTCGCGGTTGAACGGGGCGACGCCCACCAGGGCGGCGATTTGCTTGTGGGTGAGGCGACCCAGCTCGGGCAGCTGGGCGATGAGCATTTGTGCCGTGGTCTTGCCGACGCCAGGGACGCTGGTGAGCAGATCCTCTTTCTCCTGCCAGGCCGGGGAGCGCTCGATGAGCTGGCGCAGCTCCCGGTCGGTATCGCGCAGATGACGGTCGAGCCACTCGATATGCGCCTTGAGGTTCTTCCTGACCTTACCGCGGGCGCCGAGGGTGAGGCGGTTTTTCTCCGCCGTACGCATCTCGATGAGCTGGCGACGGCGCGCTATCAGTGAAGACAGCAGCTCGGCCTGCTCGTCTTTGAGCTCGCGCAGCGGCGGCTGCACGGCCAGGGTAAAGGCACACAGGATGCGCGCATCGATGCGGTCGGTCTTCGCCAGCCGCCCCGTCGCGCGGGCGTATTCGCGCACCTGGCGCGGATTGACCACCACCACCGGCAGCCCGGCCTCGAGCAGCGCCGCCACCAGGCGCGTCTGGTAGCCGCCGCTGGCCTCCAGCGTGATGCGCTCGCTCTCGCTCTCCCGGGCCAGAGCTATCACGGACTTGAAGCCCTCGGTATCGTTGCTCAGCCTCTGGAGACTGCCGTCAGGCTCTGCAGCCACATCCAGCCAGTCCTTGCTGACATCGACACCGAGAACACGACTGATCTCCTCGCTCATCATCTTCCACCTCCCTGCCTTGCAAATGCGGGCTCTCGGCCCCGGCAGCTGTTCGGGTTTGTGAGAAGAAAATGGCTCGGCGACCACGCTACGATGCGGTCTCGAGGACCCAGGAGGGCACGGTCTGCCGAGCCTCGTGATTCCATTACAGAACCACAAGACTCAACATACAAGGAGGGCCTTCAGGCCCGACGCGGCCCTGCCAGACCCCCGTTCTTTCCTGGCCGCCCTGCGGGGGTATCCATCTTGCTCCCGACAAAAGGTCGCGGCGATGGATACCCCCGCATGACGGCCG
>Ga0102940_1001682_pt1 | contig 13941 bp, 11 predicted proteins | sample SalPonR2_C_D1_MG_FD_78215 | JGI IMG/M metagenome (GOLD analysis project Ga0102940, IMG submission 78215) | Salt pond soil microbial communities from South San Francisco under conditions of wetland restoration - Salt Pond MetaG R2_C_D1_MG | ecosystem: Environmental > Aquatic > Marine > Intertidal...
CAGATAGGCAGTGGACAAAGGGGCCCCCAGAATAATGGGCTTCTGGGCTGTTGCAGATCCTGAAAACAAGAAAATTCCCGCTGTTGCCACAAGGACAACCCATACATGCAACCTGAAACGCTTCATACCTTTTCTCCTTATGCGTAAAAGCAGCACCATTATTGGTACTGATTTATATGGCATATATATTCGGGCGGCTTTGAACCCCCCGTATCATGGTTCCATAAGGGCCCGGTGCGGGAAAATGCGCGGCAAAAATCAGTCCGTTCCAGAAACTGGAAACCCGGGCAATGGCAAATGGCTGTACTATGGGTTTACCCAAAACTTCTAGCAAGCAGTGTGCCAAAATTATTTTCTGAAACGCCGGAACCAAATGAATATTGTTCATGGCCAATGTTTGAAAATTTTTCCGGGACGAAAAAGACAGGTGTACAAACCTGGATATGTGCCGAGATATCGGAAAAAAATTTTCCGGTGGATGGAAAAAAATTTTCTGCTGCACTTCTTGCTTATGGATGGATGTTGTATCGTTTGATTTTGCTGCGCAATGTGGGCAGGGTGATCTGGAGCAGCCGGGCCGCACGGGTTTTGTTCCATCCCAGCTGGGACAGGGTCCTGGCGATGTGCTGTTTTTCCACATGGGCCAGGGAAAAGGATTCCAGGCCCTGGACCGGTTCCGACCGGTGCTGGTCCAGGATACGGTCGATATCATCCCGGAGCAGTACATTTCCCCGGCACCCCACCAAAGCCTGGACAATGGTGTTTTCCAGTTCCCGGACATTGCCTTTCCAGGTATGCCGCCTGAGGCGCTCCATAACCCCGTTTTGGATTTTGGTCACGCTGGTGCCCAGCTCCCGGTTGATTTTGTTCAGAAAATATTCCACCAAAAACGGAATATCCGACAGCCGCTCTGTCAGGGGCGGCAGATGGATGGTAAACACCTTGAGGCGGTAATACAGATCCTCCTTGAACATTTTTCTGTCCACCAGTGTGGACAAATCCTGGTTGCATGCAGCCACAATCCGGCAGCTGGATTTCAGGGTCCGGGTCCCCCCCACCCGGGTATATTCCTTTCGCTGAAGAAATCCCAGCAGTTTGCCCTGTATTTTAAAGGGCAACTGGGAAATTTCATCCAAAAAAAGGGTTCCACTGCCGGCCAGTGCAATTTTACCGGAGGTGGTCTGTTCCGCACCGGTGAAAGCCCCTTTTTCATGGCCGAACAGTTCACTCTCGATGATGGTGTCCACCACGGCGGAACAGTCGAACACGATGAACGGTTCATCCTTGCACGCGGAATTCATGTGGATCACCCGGGCGGTGAGTTCCTTGCCCGTGCCGGTATCCCCCTGGAGCAGCACATTCACCTGCCGGCCGCATACCAGGCCCATCGTCTTGAACACATGGCGCATTTTTTCACTTTTCCCGATGATCTCCAGCGGTGCGGCTGAACCGGAACAGGATTTCAAAGACGGTGTGTTCCGATCGATCTCGATGATACGGGCGGCCCGTTCCACCGACTGTTCCACCTGGTCAATATCCAGAGGCTTGTGAATATAGTCAAAGGCCCCGGTTTTCATGGCCAGGATTGTGGTTTCCATATCTTGAAATGCGGTGATCATGATGACCTTGACCGGCAGGCTGGTCTGCACCATGGATCTGAGGATATCCAGTCCGCTGATGTCGGGAAGGCGGATATCAAGGATCACCACCTGGGGACGCTCCCGGTGAAACAGGGCCATTCCCTCGGTACCGGTGTCGGCTGCCATGACGGTCAGGCCCTTTTCCTCGAAAAACATCCCCAGGGTTTCCAGAATGGAGCGTTCATCGTCAATGACCAGAATTTTTGTCACAGCATCCCCCCTCACATCAAATTACGGTACACAGATATACCGGAAAGTCGTAAGTGATTTGCCGCTGGAAGTCAAGCGTGCCTGAAATTTGTTACAGGGCAATTGCATGAAAATCACTATGCTCATTTAACAAGGCACTCCGCACAAAGCGCCCACTTTTGTAGCAACTATTTGGTACTGCAACGTCAAAAAAATATTTACATAGTACATAATATGTGATATCTCGTAACCAAAGAATTACCCCAGACTTAGGAGGCAGCCATCACCCCGTTTATCCATACCCATTTTGACAAATGCATCGGATGCAGCATCTGCCAGCTGGCATGCAGCCTTGCCCTCACCGGTGGATTCAACCCCAGGCGGGCCAGGCTGGATATCCGCCACAAAAGCGAACACCTGTATCATCTGCCGGTGGTGTGCAGCCAGTGTGAAAATGCCTACTGCATGCAGGTGTGCCCGGTGGATGCCATCACGCGGAACCCGGAGGGTGTGGTGCAGATTGATGCGGATCAATGCATTGGATGCGGCCTATGCGTCCAGTACTGCCCAGTGGACATGGTACACCTGGATCCGGATACAAAAAAGGCGGTAAAATGTGAACTGTGCCAGGGAGATCCGGCCTGCGTGGCTGCCTGCCCCACAGGGGCGCTGGCATTTGCCGCAACCCCGGCAAAGGAGCAGACCACCCATGACTGAAGCCTATGCAGATGCCTTTCTGGTTATTGACCTGTCAACAGGCAGCACCAGCACACTGGCAGTTACCGACACCATGAAACAACACTTTATCGGCGGCAAGGGCTTTGGTGCAAAACTGCTGGCAGACGGGTTGTCCCCGGGCACAGACCCCCTTGGCCCGGAAAACATGCTCCTGTTCATGACAGGGCCCTTGACCGGCACATCAGCACCTGCCATGCGGGGGTGTGTGGTAACCAAAAGCCCGCTCACCCATCTGTTTCTGGATTCCTATTTCGGGGGCAGTTTTGCACCGGAAATCAAATATGCCGGATATGACGGCATCATCATCACCGGCCGGGCCGACAAACCGGTATACGTATGGATTGATGACGAAAAGGTGGAGATCCGGGATGCTGGCCACCTCTGGGGCCTGGATATCCTGGAAACCAATCAGCATATCAAAGCGGAACTCAAGGATGACACCATTAAAATCGCCAATATCGGGCCTGCCGGAGAAAATCGGGTACTGTTTGCCCTGATTGCCTGTGAATTCAACCGCCAGGCCGGCAGGGCCGGTGCCGGCGCGGTCATGGGATCCAAAAACCTGAAAGCCTTGGCAGTGCGCGGCACCCGGCTGGTAACGGTCCATGACCCGCACCGGTTTAAACAGGCCTGTGAAAACGCCTTTGAAGAACTGGGTGCCAGCCCGGATGTCCAGACACTCAAACAGGGCGGCACTGCCGCATCCGTAGAATTTGCCAGTGAAACCGGGCTGCTGCCAGCCCGGAACTACCAGTTTGGGACCTTTGAAAAGGCTGCTGCCTTAGGGGATCAGGGTCAGGAAAAACACCTGTGGCTGGGCACCAACGCCTGCATGGGATGTCCCATCGGCTGCGCCAAAATCGGGGCGGTAAGAACCGGAAAATACAAAGGCATGGTTACTGATATTGTGGAGTATGAATCTGCCGCCCTCATGGGATCCAACCTGGGGATATCCGATGTCCGGGCCGTGGCCCATCTGGTGAAATTATGCGATCTGCTGGGGCTGGATGTCATGTCCAGCGGCAGCCTCATCAGCTTTGCCATGGAGGCCTGCCAGAAAGGCCTGGTCGCATCCCCTCCCGGCATAGACCTGAACTTCGGCAATGTGGCGGCGGCAGAACATATGATCCGGGCCATGGCTTTTCAAAAATCCGGCCTGGGGGCAATGCTGGCCAAAGGGGTACTGGCTGCTGCCAAAGAGATCGGCGGCAGCGCTTCTGACCTGGCCCTGCACACCAAGGGCCTGGAAACCCCTGCCTGGGGTCCCCGGGGCGTGTCCGGCATGGGACTGGCCTATATGACAGCAGACCGGGGCGGTTGCCACCAGCGGGGATTCACGGTGCCTTACGAGCTGGAGGGAGAATGGAAGGGGACCAAACTGGATCCTTTGTCTCCTCAAGGCAAGGCTGACATGGTGGTGGCGCTGCAGAACTATTCCGCCGGCACCGACACCCTGGTGAAATGTGATTTCGGCAGTTTCGGCATCAGTGCGGACACCTACGCAGACCTGTTGTCCGCTGCCACAGGCACCGGGTTCTCAGCAGACATTTTCAACCAGGTGGGGGAGCGCATCTGGAACCTCACCCGGCAGTTCAACCTGGCCCAGGGCATGGATCCGGCATCCGACACCCTGCCCCGGCGGTTTGTTCAGGAACCGCTGCCGGACGGACCGGCCAAAGGGCATAAAATTTCTGAAAACGATATGGCGATAATGCGAAAGGCCTATTACACGGCCCGGGGATGGGACAGCATGGGAAAACCCACCCCGAAAACCCTGCAGCGCCTGGGAATAGAACCATGACACTACCGGTCAATAAAAAAGAAGCCAAGCGTATCGAGACCCGCAAACGGATCCTGGAGGCAGCCACCCATCTGTTTGCCCGGCTGGGATACCACAAGACAACCATCCAGGACATCGCGATTCACATCGGCATGACCACCGGGGCTGTGTTCCACCATTATAATTCCAAAACCGACATCCTGGATGATGTGGTGGCGGAACTGGACCAGAGCTTTGCACAGTACAACAGGTTTCTGGAACAACCCCACGCCGATTACAACACCATGATCCACGGCATCATGGATATCTTCATGGACCGGTTCTACAACCAGCCGGATACCATTATTGCTTTGGCATCCCTGGCAGCAGAATTCAGCGGCATTCGGGGACCGGTGATTATCAAGGTCCAGGCCGCCTATGACCGGTTTGTGGATGCCTTTGAAGCGGCCTTGGACCGGACCTGCCCGAAACCAGCCAACCGGGCCGCTGCCATCTGTTTTATTTCCGCCCTTCAGGGCCTGGCACTCCAGGCATTGGTCAGGGATGGGGAAATTGAAGTAGATGACCTGGTAAAAGGATTTCTCAGCCTTGTCATCCACAACCCGTGAAACCGGAAAGATACATTTTAATTGGTTTCTGGTTGATACAGATACAGCCCTTTGATGCAAATATCAAATAATGCTGCAAAATACAGAATGATGCCTTAAAAACCCTTTGGAACAGACAGATAAAAAAAGGAACTTCACCCCATGAAAACATCCTATGACTATATTATTATCGGCGGGGGATCTGCCGGATGTGTGCTGGCCAATCGGCTCAGCAAAGACCCGTCCTGCAGCGTGCTGGTTTTGGAGGCGGGCCGGCCCGACTACATCTGGGATGTGTTCATCCACATGCCCGCAGGCCTGACCTTTCCCCTTGGCAACAAATTTTATGACTGGTGCTATGAAACCGAACCCGAACCGTTCATGAGCCAGCGCAAGATCTTCCATGGCCGGGGCAAGGTGTTGGGAGGTTCATCCTCCATCAACGGCATGATCTATATCCGGGGAAATGCCATGGATTACGAAAAATGGTCCCAGGCCCCGGGCATGGAGCATTGGGATTACGCCCACACCCTGCCTTATTTCATCCGGGCGGAAAACCGGCTCAAAGGACCGGACCAGTATCATGGCACCAAAGGCCCGCTGGTCCTGGAAACCGGACCGTGTAAAAATCCGCTGTTCCAGGCATTTCTGGAAGCAGCCCGGCAGGCGGGTTATCCTTTGACCGATGATGTGAACGGATTTCAGCAGGAAGGCTTTGGTGCCTTTGACAGAAACATCCACAGAGGACGGCGGCTGTCTGCAGCCCGGGCCTATCTGCATCCGGTGCTCAAACAGCGGCCCAACCTGGACCTGATCTGCCGGGCCCTGACCACAAACATCACTTTCAGCGGCAACAAAGCCACGGGCGTGCAGTTTGTCAAAGGCAAGGGCAGCCGGGCCAGAACGGTCCAGGCAGGAGAGGTGATCTGCTGCGGCGGGGCCATCAACTCCCCCCAGATCCTCCAGCTGTCCGGGGTGGGCAATGCAAAGGAGCTGTCAGCCTTGGGAATTCCTGTGGTCCACGACCTGCCCGGCGTGGGCGAAAACCTGCAGGACCACCTGGAGGTCTATGTCCAGTATGCCAGCAAAAAACCGGTGTCCATGAACCCGGCCCTGAAATGGTGGAAAAAGCCGTTCATCGGTTATAAATGGATGTTCCACCGATCCGGGGCCGCCGCCACCAACCATTTTGAGGCAGGCGGATTCATCCGGAGCAACCAGAATGTGGATTATCCCAACATCCAGTTTCACTTTCTGCCCCTGGCCATCCGGTATGACGGCTCCCGGCCCAGCCAGGACCACGGGTACCAGGTCCATGTGGGGCCCATGTACTCCAATGCCGTGGGATCTGTTAAAATCACCGCCGCCGATCCCCGCAAGCACCCAGCCCTGCGCTTCAATTACCTGTCCACGGACCAGGACCGCAGAGAATGGGTGGAAGCGATCCGGTGCGCCAGAAAAATCATGAACCAGCCGGCATTCAAAGAATTCAATGCCGGCGAAACCTCTCCGGGCAACCACATCCAGACCGATGAAGATATCCTGGACTGGGTGGCCAAAGATGCGGAAACCGCCCTGCACCCTTCCTGCACCTGCAAGATGGGCATAGATGATATGGCCGTGGTGGAGCCGTCTTCCATGAAGGTGCACGGGGTGGAAAACCTGCGGGTGGTGGATGCCTCTGTCATGCCCTGTGTCACCAACGGCAACATCTACGCTCCCACCATGATGGTGGCGGAAAAGGCCTGTGACCTTATCTTGGGCAACACCCCGGAACCGCCGTCATCAGCACCTTTTTTCCGGCATGAAAAAAAACCGGCTTCACCTGCCATGCCCACAGAAAAATAACGATGCCCCATATAAAACCGGCCCGGTCTGTAACAAACGGCTGCAGACCGGGCCGGTCGAAAAGGGTCTTTTTCCTCTCTTTTTCCATGTCCTCATTTATCTTTTCTGGGAGGGCGCTTCTCTCTGCACACCCTGCAACGGTCATCAGAACAGTGTTCACAGGAAAAGCAGTCTTTACAGGGGAATTTTTGACAACAGGCCGACCGCTTTTCCGGCACATACATTTTGCCCGGCACCCCGGGTATGGAAACAAACGGCATGCACCCCCCTTTCAACAAAACGTTTATAAGTATCAATGTAAACAGGGAACCGATATTTTCAAGTTTGCATGCAACATCCGGATGCTGAAAAAAATCATCCCGCAACGGTGCATGGTCAACCTGGATGTTTCTCTACGGTATTTTTCTTGACAGGTTCTCTGCAACCATATACCGTAATTCCATCAATGTATTATTCACCGTTATACCTGTCAAAAACCAATGTCCCATCTCTTTCAAAGGGGAAAAACATGAAAATCACAGCAATTGTTATCGGACTGGTAACCGTATTTACAGTGTCAGCCCTGGCTGCAGATTGGAACTTTTACGGCTCTGCCCGTGTTGCCACCTTCCAGGTTGACTCAGACACCCCGGGCGGTGACACCGATAATTTTGATCTGTCTTTGCCGAGCAATGCCCGCATCGGCGCCGGCGTCACAGTAAGTGATACGCTTTCCGGCACTGTTGAATACGGGGCCTCAGGCGGAAATGTCAACCTGCGCAAGCTTTACGGAGAATGGGATTTTGGTGCAGGCAAACTCCTGGTGGGTCAGACATACGCCCCCATGAACTGGTTTTATTCCAACCAGGTGTTTGATGCGGACAATGACCTCAACGCCCAGGGCTTTATCTATTCCGGACGGGAACCCATGGTAAAACTGACATTCGGTACATTCCAGATAGCCCTGGTAGAACCGGATCCTGACGATCTTGGCACCGGTTTTAGCTCGGAAGTCAAAATCCCTGCCATTGAAGCTTCTTATACCTGGACACATGATGTCATCACCCTGGAAGCGGCCGGGGGATATCATTCTTATGAACTTTCCAGCGGCGGCATCACCTATGACATCGATTCTTATGTGGTTGCGGTGGGGGCCAGATTCAATTTCGGGGCATCGTTTTTCAATACCGCTGTTTTCACCGGCCGAAATGTGGGCAACCTCATTTCGCTTTCCGTTGGCGGTGACAATGCATGGGATGATGGTTTTGCCCTTATCTCCGGCACCCGGGTATTTGACAATGACAGCATGGGATATGGCCTGGTTGCGGGTTACAAAATCAATGACATGTTCACCTGTGAAGCAGGTTACGGGTATGCCCAAAGTGATATTGATACCTTTGCCAATGATGATGAAATACAGGCTTATTATGCCAATGTAACCATCAAACTGGCCCCGGGCGTATTCGTGGTGCCGGAAATCGGGCAATTTGACGGGAAAGACTCCGGTGATACGGAAACCACCTATTTCGGTGCCAAGTGGCAGATCAATTTCTGATTCATTGATGACCGGGTGCTCCTCCCCGGCATGAATGGCATTACCCAGATCCAGCCGCCGATGTCGGACAGCGTGAAGATCAAAATATTGACATACAGAATAACAGGCTGTAGAATGACTTTATAAATATACCACATATATTTGGAGGAATTTATGGCCCAGCTCCATTGTTATGTCCCGGACGACATTGCAGACCTGTTCAAAAAAAAGGCAAAGAAAGCGCGCCTTTCCACATCAAAATATCTGGCCCTTCTTGTAAAAATGGAAACCAGTGAAAAATGGCCGGATCATTATTTTGATCTGGTGGGCTCATGGGAGGGAGAACCGCTCCAGCGGCCGGAATCATTGGATCTTGAGAAAAGAAATTGCCTGGAATAATCATGTATTTGCTGGATACCAATGTATGCATCCATTTTCTGAACGGCTCTTCGCCATCGATTGAAACCCATTTCCGCTCCCGCTCCCCCTCTCAGATCGCCATCTGCAGTATCGTCAAGGCGGAGCTGCTTTTCGGTGCCCGCAACAGCCAGCGGATGGATGCCAACCTGCAGCGGCTCAAATTATTTTTTGCACCGCTGCAGAGTCTGTCTTTTAATGATCTTTGCGCCGATGAATACGGCCTTATCCGTGCGGACCTGACTGCCCGGGGCCGCCTGATCGGCCCCAATGACATGCTCATTGCAGCGGTGGCCCGGGCACACAATGCCGTACTGGTCACCCGTAATACCAGGGAGTTCAGCCGGATTACCGGGCTTCGGCTCGATGACTGGGAGACCTGAATATTCTGTTTAGACCACTAATGCTGATAATGGATAAAAAAATCCATGGTGCCCTGACAGGAAGCAGTATCACCCCTGCTTGCCGGTCATCTCCTCTATGGTTACCTTTATGACGGCGGTTTTTGCCAGCTTCCCGTCCGGGTAGTTGAATGACCGGTCCGAATACTGGGCCATGATAATATCCAGGCCGGCTTTCTTTTCTTCCGGGGTATCCAGGATCCTTGCTGTGCCCGTGCCGATGACACTTTTGAACGATGCCCCCCAGTCGCAGGCATTGGCTGCCTTATTCATTTTCACCAGTTCATCCACCTCAAAGCACACCAGGGGATTGGCACGGATCAGATCAATTTTCCGGCCTTCAGGGGCACTGTGAAAGTACAGGGCACTGTCCTGATACCCATAGTTCATGGGAACGATATAGGGCACATTCCTGTCAGCAAAACCCAGGCGGCACACCTGACCCTGTTGGAGTATCTCTTCAATATCTGCTGTCCTGGTGATCTGTTTTTCTCTGCGCCTCATGGGCAATGCTCCTTTTCCCGTCACATGTTCTGTCCATAACCGTATCACACCTTAGCCGGTAACGCATCTGAAAAAAATGGTCTGATTATGTCTTTTTCAGCAGCATCATGGGCCGGGATTTTAAAATTTTTCCTGCGGCAGCCACGGCCGTTGCCATGCAGATCAGTGTGGTGAGCACCAGGATGCCAAGCAGATACAACAGGTCCAGCTGCCAGAGGCTGTCAAAAAAATACCAGGAAACGGCCCGGGAGAATGCAATGCTCAAGAGCACGGCAGCAAAGGCGGCGGCAAATCCCAGGCTGCCGAACTCCACCAAAGATATTTTTTTGATGTCGCTGAAGCCTGCCCCCAGCACCTTGAGCAGGTTGGTCTGGACCGCCTGGCTTCGGGCCTGGTGCCGGGCAATGGAAAAAATGGACACAAGACCGGCTGCAATGGCCAGCCACGCCATGAACCGGACAGATATCGACAGCCGGTCCGCGATAAAGGTCAGGGTGGTGATCATCTGGGTGACATCGATGATGGAAATATTGGGAAAAGTTGCCACAATGGCATTTTTCAGGGGCTGTCTCAGGTCCGGGGGCACCTGTGACACGGCTCCCAGCCAGGTTTTGGGGGCATCATCCAGCACCCCTTGCTGAAACAGCAAAAAGAAATTGGGCTGGAAACTGTTCCACCGCACCTTGCGGATGTTTGTGATCCGGCCTTTCAGCACCATGCCCTGAATGTCAAATGCCATCACATCATTGATGGCCAGGTGATGCTCCTGGGCAAAAGACTGGGCCACGGAAATCTCAAATGGTGTTTCAGAACCGAATTCCCAGGGCGTGGGGGACAAAGGATCTCCCTGAACAATACTTTCAGAGGAATCCAGGTCCCTGCGGAAGGAAAAATTGTGTTCCATGCGCCGGGGCTGTCCCTGTGCTTCCCGGTTGTTTTTACGGCTGTGAAAGGGGGTGCCGTTGACCGTGAGGATTCTGCCCCGGACCATGGGGGACAGATTGTCCAGTACCCCTGGCTGTGTTTCCATGAACGCTGCCAGGTCCCGGGTCTGGCCATCCTGGATATCCATGAGGAAAAATACCGGTATTTTCAATCCTTCAGGCCGCTGGATCTCTGTCTGCAGTCCCTTTTGCACCTGGGGGATGAGACAGATCAGAAACACCCCCATGGCAATGGTGACAAAACAGGCCAGAGAGGACCATATATTGCGGTGCAGGTTCAGAAATGCCATTTTGCGCACCAGATGACGGGTGTTTGCAAGATGCCGGCACCCGAGTGCACCCAGCCACCCTGCCCCGGCAAACACCAGAAATGCCAGGGCAAATCCTGCGGTGAAAATGACCCCGGTGGTTACACCCCCTGCCACCAGCACCGCCCCCAGGCAGAACCAGGCGATCCCCGGCACAAAGGCCGCCGCCTGCCACCACCCGTTCACACCCGCTGCAGCCGCAGATCCCCGAAGCAGAACCAGGGGTTTGATGGACAGAATTTTCACCAGCACCGGCAGGCAGAACACGATGCTGCCCAGCCCGCCGAGCCCCAGGGCCGTCAGCCATGTCACCGGCGCCATTTCCATGCGGATACCCTGGGGAACCAGGCCTTTGAGCAGCAACGGGAACACCGGCAGCAGGAGCCAGGACAGGGCAATGGCAATAGCTGCCGCCAGGATGCCCAGGAGCACCAATTGGGAAAACAGGTAGATATACACCCCGGACCGTCCGGCACCCAGGCTCATGAGCACGGCAATCTCCCTGTGTTTCCCCCTTAAATAGCCCCGGAACAGGTAGGCAGCGGCAATACCGGCCAGGAACAGGGCCACCAGGGAAACCAGGGCCATGTATCCGGTGAAATGACCGGTGACGCGGGAGAGGCTTTGGCTGACATCCCGGCTGTCCCGAACGCTGATCCGGGGCTGGTCCGGGGCCAGGGCTGCAAATCCCCGGCGCAGTGCCTGTGAAAGGGAGGGCACATCCGTATCCGGCGATATTCGCACATAGGTATGATACCGGACCCGGGAGCCGAAATCCAGCAGCCCGGTGCCTGCCAGCTGCTCAATGTCCACATAGAGCTTGGGGGCCAGCTCCAGGGTGGTCAGGGCCTTGTCCGGATCATCGGCAAAAAAACCGGCCACACCAAAATCTTTTTTTCCCAGGGTCAGGCGCTGACTCCGGACGGGTCCGTTTTTTTTCAGGAGACCCGGCACCTTGCCAGTGTCCTGCTCCTGGATGCCCAAAGCCAGGGCCGTATCCCGGTTCATGAAAACCCCGGGACCCTGGTGGATCGCAGCACGCTCAGTGCCGGGTTTCAGGACAAACCCGCCGTAAAGGGGATAAGATGCATCCACCGCCATGACCTGCACCAGCCGGGTGGTCTCACTGGTCCTGACCATTGTGAAAAACCGGATCACCCGGGATTGTATATGGCCCGAACCCAGAACCCGGTGTATCAGATCTGTTTCTGCCCGGGTAAAAGGGGTGTTGGCAGTGAGCACCAGATCAGCGGTCAAAATGGTACGCAGATTATCTTCCAGGTGCAGTTCCAGGGACCGGCTGAAAGTCTGGACCGCAACAAACCCGCACAGCCCCACGGTGAGATTGGCCACAAAAAACAGGGCAAACCCTTTGTTCCGGAGCAGCTCCCTGATGCCCAGACGGACCCAGAGCATCAGACAAGACTCCCGCGGGACAGGGTTCTGACCTGATGGCACCGGTCGGCCAGGCCCTGGTTATGGGTCACCACCACCAGGGTGTTGTTTTCCCTTTGCACCAGGTCAAACAGCAGGTCAGCGATTTTTTTTCCCGTGTCCGTGTCCAGGTTGCCGGTGGGTTCGTCCGCCAGAATCAGGGCAGGCCGGACTACCAGTGCCCGGGCAATGGCCACCCGCTGACACTCGCCGCCGGACAGCTGCCCAGGCAGATGACCGGCCCGGTGGGTCAGCCCCACCTGCTCCAAAAGGGCATCGGTGCGGGCAGTGATCCGGTCCTGCCTGAGTATTTCCAGGGGCAGGCGGATGTTTTCACGGGCATTCAAGTGGGGCATCAGATGAAAAGACTGAAAAATCATGCCGATTTTTTGGGCCCGGTACCGGGTCAGGTCAGCCTCGTTCATCCGGCAGATATCAACGCCGTCAAGGAGGATCGATCCGGCATCCGGGGTATCCAGCCCGGCGATCAGCGACAGAAGGGTTGTTTTACCGCTGCCGGAATGGCCGGTGATGGCCAGTGTCTGTCCGGCATCCAGGGAAAAACTCACCCGGTCCAGCACTGTCACCCTGCCGGAACCGGGCAGGTGAAAGGATTTGTCCACCTGATTCACCGCCAGCATTACAGGCACTCCTTTACATATGGCAGCACCGTCGCAGCGATCTGCCGGTGACCGGCCGGATTGGGGTGTACCCCGTCCGCCTGGTTCATGTGCGCTTCCCCGCCCACCTGGTCCAGCAGAAACGGGATCAAAGGAATGCCGTGTTTTTCCGCCAGGTCCCGGAATGTCTGCCGGAACTGTTCGGTGTATCCAGGCCCGTAATTGGGGGGGATTTCCATACCCGCCAGGATAACGCACAAATTGTTTTCCAGGGCCAGGGCAATGGTGTTATCCAGGTTTCGGGCCATGCTGTCAAGGGACAGCCCCCGCAGGCCGTCATTGGCCCCCAGTGCCAGCACCAGAACATCAGGGGCGGTCTTGAGATGCCATTTCAAACGGGACAGCCCCGACGCCGTGGTGGAACCGCTGATGCCGGCATTGATGACGGCTGCATTGGCGATCCCCTCCTGCTTGAGCATCCTATCCACCACCGCTGGAAAAGCCGCGTCTTTTTTTACACCCAGACCTGCGGTAATGGAATCACCCAGAAACAGAATCCGGGTTTCTTTTGCCCCTGCAAAACAGATCCCGGCAAAAAACCACAAAAAGATTACTGCCGCCGCCGCAATTTTCAAAAATGTCCGCTTCATACATCTCCTCTTTCAACCGGTTGGATCGTAAGCTATAAAGATGGCAAGCAAAACCCTTTCTGTCAAATGGAAACAAACAGATTTCGACTGTTGCAGACGTAAATTTCTCGTTCCATTTTTCTTTTGTCGTGTTGAGGCGGTAATATCATTCATTTTTTTCCTGCTTTGTGTGAATGTGGTAACTTGAGGCCATTTAATTCCAAATTTTTGGTTCTGTGGTCGGATAACCTTCAAAATTGAAGATGGACGGAAATACGCATTAACTTCAGCGATCACCAAGGATACATATGTGGTGGTAATAAGTCCAAAGCGCCATCTAATGGGTATGATACAAAATGCCTGAAACCCTGGTCAGCTGACGTGGGCAC
>Ga0102940_1001683_pt1 | contig 13939 bp, 15 predicted proteins | sample SalPonR2_C_D1_MG_FD_78215 | JGI IMG/M metagenome (GOLD analysis project Ga0102940, IMG submission 78215) | Salt pond soil microbial communities from South San Francisco under conditions of wetland restoration - Salt Pond MetaG R2_C_D1_MG | ecosystem: Environmental > Aquatic > Marine > Intertidal...
CCGTTGAATCTGCCAGCGCAAGGCTGTCCTCTTTGAAAATATCCTCTCCGTTCCTGAAATATAATCCGTCGCGTGGCATAATCCTGGTCATGCTTTCAATTTCAGGGTACTCATCCATTAATGTTGGCGCAAGTGGCATTTGGGTTATTGCTGTAAGGTCGTATTTTCCATTGATAAAAAAATTCCCTTCCAACCTGTAAATTCGTTCGTAATCCTTGTTGTGTTTATCGAAAGATAGCTCATCCTGGATATATAGAAAAATCATAATGGCCGATGCCATACCTATGGCCAAGCCTAAGATGTTCATGACAGCATAGAACCGGTCTTTCAAATTAAACCTGAAAAGCGAAGTGAAATAGTTTTTTATTAGCGACATAGTGGTTGATTTTTGACTCTTATAAAATGAAATATAATCAATTTAAATGCCAATTATTCTAAAGGTCAAATAATGAAAAGATTAGGAAATTCATTGTGAATAAAAAATGTCCTTTTTTGTTATGAGCGTGTTCGAAATCGGACAATTCTTTCAAATAATTGTAGTAATTTTCAGTTCAGAAACTATTGTTTGCAACCATTTTGAATCTATTTTGTCTGAATATAAAGCCGGAATACTCAAGAAATGATTCTTTGTTGTATTTATGTGCCTGTGATTCTAAGTATACCAGATAAAATAGCTAATATCTTTTTGTTCGCTTTATCTATGTCTTGTTATCCAATTAGATGGAACAGCAAAGCGACTCTATTGACGGACACTATTTAGTTTATATTACGTTTGGTTAAAGTTTTTATAAGTAATTGATATAGGGAAATTATTATTATTTTTATATTGCATGCGATCAATCAATTGTTGATTTCCATGATAATACCGGGTTAGATTATGAACAAACTTATTTTTTTTGTTGACGACGACAAGATGATAATCAATCTTTTGGAATATACATTTCAGAGTCGCCAGCAATACCAGGTGATGACATTTAACTCAGGTGAAGATTGTATCGCATCCTTAGATAGCAAACCGGATCTTATCGTACTTGATTATATGTTATCTGTTGATGATGACAATAGGTTTTCGGGCATTGACACACTTGAGAGAATTAAAAAAAGTTATGCCAATCTGCCTGTGATCATGCTCACCGGTCATGGAAACGATGCATTGGAAAAGTTAGCTGGCGAAAAGGGGGCAGAAAGGTATTTAACGAAAGACGATTATTTTATTGATAAACTGGTAGATGTTATTGAAGATTGTCTCAACTAATTTCAATTCAATTATTTTTAATTTTTCAGGTTATAACAGGCTGTTAAAGGTATTCAAATATGGTAGTTGAATAAGGCATAATTTACTCAATGCAACCGGTCAACATTTTTCTCATTTGTGCAATTATCTCATTTTTTTTTGATGTACGGAGTTAATCCTAAAGATTTAATTATCAACTTATTTTGAAAAAATGGTCATTTTTTAATGAACATTTCACAAGATTTTATACTTTTGCAACCCGAAATTCGACGTATTGTGAAGCAGAGGGATGAATATATTGTTCGCTTTTCTGAACTAGCGGAGGCGACAGAAACGTTTGATTATGCGCTGAATAATAAGTTCTTTCAGGTTTTTGATAATGCTGATTGGAAGGGAGGTTCAGTTGCTGTGAAAGCAGTAGTGGATAAGCGTCCGGATGGATTAACCATTACGCTTTATATGAAGGGTTTGATTGATGTAATGTGTGACAGATGTCTGGATTATTATTCTCAGGAAATTATGGTTGATCAAACAATATTTCTAAAATATGGCGACCATGAAGAGGAGTTGGATGATAATTTAATCATGGTATCCAAGGAATCCAATCAGTTTGATCTTGGACAATTGATATACGAATATCTGGCTCTTAACCTCCCGGTTCAGAAAAAGCATCCTGATAAATCAAATGGAAAGCCCGGGTGTAACCAAGAGATGCTTAAAAAACTTGATAACCATATGACAAGAGATAACAAAAGCGGTACTGATCCGCGTTGGGACGATTTGAAAAAAATATTTAATAATAATTAGAGGTCATGGCACATCCAAAGAGAAAGACATCGAAACAGAGAAGAGATAAAAGACGTACACATTATAAAGCTCAGGCACCTACACTCTCCACGTGTGGAGCAACAGGTACTGTTCATCAGCGTCACAGGGCCTATTATGTCGATGGAAACCTTTATTACAAAGGGAAGTTAGTGATTGATAACGAATCTGAGCTGGCTTAGTCAGTTTATGATATCGCTCAGCCACGCTGCATGCGAATCGGTATAGATATCATGGGAGGAGATTATTCTCCCGGAGCTGCTATTGAAGGCAGTTTATTAGCTCAAAAAAACCTACCTGAAGATACAGAGGTCGTTTTTATTGGCAATAAACAAGTAATTAACGATTATTGTAATGAAACCGGCATTGATATATCTTCGTTTGAAATAATTCATACTGCTCATGCTGTTGGTATGGGTGATCATCCGTTAAAAGCTTACAAAAAGCATCCTGATGCCAGCATTTTTCTTGGGCAGAAGCTGTTAAAAAATAAGAACCTGGATGGATTTTGCAGTGCCGGTAACACTGGTGCAATGCTGGTTGGTGCAATGCATATTACCACACCCATCCCCGGGGTAATAAGGCCAGGAATTTCTTCTACAGTGCCAAACCTTTCTGGCAATGACTCTATTATTATCGATGTGGGACTTAATCCTGATGCCCGCCCTGATGTATTATATCAATACGGCATGCTCGGCAGCATTCTTTCTTCATACGTTTTTCATATCGAACAACCCAGAGTCTCTTTATTAAATATTGGTGTGGAACGTGAAAAGGGAAATTTAGTTGTAAGAAGCACTTATCAGCTAATGGATCAAAATGATGATTATAATTTTATCGGAAATATAGAGCCAAATTCTTTATTTACAGCCGACAATGCAGATGTGTTGGTATGTGATGGCTTTGTGGGAAATATCGTACTTAAAGAAGCGGAATCATTTTATAAACTCATTTCCATGAAAAATGTGTGTCCTGATTCCTTTGAAATGTTTAATTTTGAAAATTTTGGAGGAACACCTGTTCTTGGTGTACGTGCTCCCCTGGTAATCGGACATGGGATTTCCAATGCTAAAGCAGTAAAGAATATGATTAACACAACTTCTCAGATGGTAGAAGCTGAATTAAGTGAAATAATAACAGAAAAAATCAATATGTAACATGAGAGCGGCAGGAATAACAGGTGTTTTTGGTTGGGTGCCGGAATACCGGCTGACGAATGATGAATTAAGTACAATGGTTGATACCACAGATGAGTGGATCATGCAACGAATAGGTATCAAAGAGCGAAGGATATTAAAGGGAGGAAAAGCAACCTCAGATATGGGGACAGAAGCTGTGAAAGGGCTTTTAGAAAAGACAGAAACTGATCCCTCAGAAGTAGAACTAGTAATTGTAGCTACAATCACCCCGGATATGCATTTCCCTTCTGTATCGAATTTGATTTGCCATAAAGCCGGACTGGATAATGCATGGGGATTTGATATCTCGGCAGCATGTTCCGGGTTTATTTATGCGCTGGAAACTGCCATTCAGTTTATTGTTAGCGGGAGGCATAAAAAAATTGTTCTTGTGGGTGCAGATATGATGTCGGCTATAACTGATTATACTGATCGTACAACTTGTCCCCTGTTTGGAGATGGCGCCGGTGCTGTTATGATTGAAGAGGTAGATGATGATCTTGGCGTACGCGACAGCATATTGGAAGTAGATGGCTCTGGTTACAATAGTCTGCATATGAAAGGGGGCGGCTCATTAAGACCTGCCTCCCACGAAACCGTCGATAACCATGAACATTTCGTGTTCCAGGAAGGACAGGCTGTATTTAAGGTAGCCGTGTCAAAAATGGCCGACGTGTCGGTGGAATTGATGAAACGTAATAATATTGAGCCCGACCAGTTAAGCTGGCTCGTGCCGCATCAGGCAAACATGCGGATTATTGAAGCGGTAGCCCGCAGGATGGGCATCAAGAAGGAACAGGTGATGATTAATATCCATAAGTATGGCAATACCACTGCAGCAACTATTCCCCTGTGCTTATGGGAGTATGAATCAAAAATGAAACGGGGAGATAATGTTATTCTCGCAGCCTTTGGAGGTGGATTCACATGGGGGTCACTCTACATGAAGTGGGCTTATGATTCGGAATAGAATCGGAGGCGCTGTTATTAAGTATGACGGGAATCTAAACGGGATTTTATATATTAGCATTTTAATTTCAAGACAGTATAAAAAGAACAACCAATATGGCAAAAGCATCAGAAGCAGATAATACCAATAAAATTAACATGATTGGTGTTGGAACAACCATCGAGGGAAACATCAGCTCGAATGAAAACATTCGTTTCGACGGGATACTGATAGGTAACCTGACTACTAAAGGAAAAGTGTTTGTTGGTCAATCTGGTAAAGTAACCGGAGAGATAAAGTGTAAGAATTGTGAAGTTGAAGGTATGGTTGACGGAAAAGTTGTAATTGAAGAATTGCTATCCCTACGCTCGATGTCGAAACTTTATGGAGAAATAAAAACCGGAAAGCTCGCCATTGAACCTGGCGCAGTATTTACTGGAAAATGCGATATGGGTGGAAGAAAAGAATCCTTTAACGAACAAACCGGGAAACAAGAAAAATAATTCCCAGGGCCGATCTGGCCTGAATGATTACATGAAATATGCCGGCATGGGTTTCCAGATGCTGGCAATAATAGGTTTGTTTACCTGGATCGGAATTAAACTTGATAGCCGGTCGGGAAATGATCAATCGATCTATACAGCGGTTTTTTCATTGATAGGCGTCATTATAGGAATCTATACAATTCTTAAAGATTTTATTCATAAAAGTAATGATTAAAAAGCTATATCCGCTGATTCAATTGCTGGTTATTTATTTAAGCCTTCTGATTGCAGGTTTAATATCAATAAATTACTTCAGTCCGGAAATATCGGTAAAGACGTATGTGACTTTGTTGACACTTATGACAGTTATCTCGCTGGGGGCATATTTTCTATTTTTTCTGGGATCACGAAAGCCGGGATCTGAAAGAGGTCTTTACCTTTTAGCAGCCCTGGGAGGCAAATTTCTTGCTTATCTGATCATTATTCTCTTATTTTGGGTAAATGGAAAAAATCTGACAAAGGACTTTATCATTGTTTTTTTTGTGTTATATTTAATGCTCACTTTCTTCTTAGTCAGAATTATAATTAAAACTATCAAAACTAACTGATTACGCGTGAATCAAAGTTTTTGCATCCATAAGGTTAAGAGAATCTCCCTGTTGTTATTGACGTTAACAATCGCCATTTTGCCTCAACTGTTGAATGCGGGCACCTATTCTCAGGCTGGTCTGCAACATGATCAACATTCATCCGCGAGTGAACATGTCACAGGTGAACATAATAGCAAGGATGAGCATTCAGAGGCTCATGGTGAAGAGGAGGAATTCAATGCTGCTGAGGTGATCCTTGATCATGTCAAAGATTCACATGAATGGCATATTTTAACAAATAAGCAGGGTCAACATATAAGCGTTCCTTTGCCAATTATTGTTTACAGCAAAACATCAGGTCTGCATTTTTTTATGTCCAGCAAACTTGCGCATGGTCATGAATATGAAGGCTTTATTATGGGGCATGGTAAAATGTTGGTACCTGATAAAGATGGTGCGCCTGTTGAAAAATCTGTAGACGGTAAAATTGTGGAGATTGATGAAAACGGCCATGTGGTTGCATCAGGATTACCCCTCGATTTTTCGATTACTAAGAATGTCTTCATGATGTTTTTAGCTGTGGTTATCTTGTTGATTGTATTTTTGCGTCTGGCAAGGTCTTATAAAAAGTCAGGAGTAAGCGCACCAAAAGGATTACAGGGTTTTCTTGAGCCACTGATTGTTTTTGTAGAGGAAGATATTGCAATACCAAATATCGGCGAAGAAAATTATGCCCGGTACATGCCATATTTACTAACAGTATTTTTCTTTATTTTCATACATAACCTTATGGGGTTGATCCCTTTTTTCCCTTTTGGAGCAAATGTAACCGGGAATATTGCAGTAACAATGGTCCTGGCACTGTTTACGCTGGTAATTACAAATTTTAGCGGGAACAAAGCCTATTGGCGGCATGTTTTTTTCCCACCAGGAGTGCCACTTTGGCTTCTTCCAATCATGATACCCGTTGAACTATTGGGAATTATAACCAAACCTTTTGCATTGACCGTACGACTTTTTGCCAATATCACAGCTGGCCATATTATTGTTTTGAGCCTGGTATCATTGATTTTTATTTTTAAAAGTGTTTACATGACAGTTCCATCACTGGTGATGGTTATTTTTATGGATATGATTGAGTTATTGGTTGCTTTCTTGCAGGCATTTATTTTCACATTATTATCAGCTTTGTTTATTGGTTTGGCGATGCCGTCGCATCACCATGATTAATATTTTTTTTTTAATTAATACTTATTTATTATGACAGGAACATTATCAGCGATCGGAGCAGGAATTGCAGTAGTTGGAGCAAGTATTGGAATCGGTATGATCGGAAAACAGGCAATGGAAGCTATTGCCAGACAACCAGAAGCCGCAGGTAAAATTCAAACTGCTATGATTATTTCAGCTGCACTGATCGAAGGTGTTGCATTGTTTGCAGTGGTGGTTTCACTTCTAACTAACGGTGCTTAAAAGAAAAATGGCCTGTAACGGTTGGTTACAGGCCATTTTATTTATTAATGATTAAAAAGAAAGAATTATGGATCTTTTAACTCCCGGTATAGGTATGATCTTTTGGTCAACCCTTTTCTTTCTGATCCTGCTATTTATTCTTGGAAAATTTGCCTGGCCCTCGATCAGAGGTGCAATTAATGCGAGAAATGAAAGTATTCGCAATGCTTTGGAAGAGGCAGATAAAGCCAGGAAAGAAATGGCAAAATTAACGGCTGATAATGAAAAGGTATTGGCTGAAGCAAAGACAGAGCGTGATAACATAATAAAGGAAGCCAGAGACATAAAGGAGAAACTTATTAACGAAGCTAGAGAAAAGGGGTCTGAGGAGTCTGCTAAAATGATAAAGCACGCCAGAGAGACCATTCAAAGTGAAAAAGAAAAAGCCATTGCGGATATTAAAAATCAAATGGCCGTGCTGTCAATTGATATTGCAGAAAAAGTGCTAAGGTCAAAATTAAGTAACCAAAAAGAACAGGTTGAACTGGCACGTAAACTGGCCGATGATATGGAATTGAATTAGTATTGTTATGAACGATAGTCAGATTTCTGTTCGGTATGCTAAAGCGCTATTTGAAAGTGCAAAGGAAAAAGGTGTTTTGAAGGACGTCAGAGACAGCATGGAAAAGATTTTTAATGTCTGTGCTTTACCCGAATTTCAATATATGCTGGTTAATCCTGTGATGAAAGAGTCACAAAAGTATGAAGTGTTTGAAAAACTTTTCAAGAAAAAGACGCACCCTTTAAGCTTATCTTTAGTGAACCTTGTAATCCATAATGGAAGAGAACAATATATCCCATCAATCGCCCGGTTTTTTATCGATCTATATAAAAAGAATGAAGGAATAAAGACAGCATCCATTACAAGTGCAACAGCTTTACCTGATGATCTCAGGGATAATGTAAAATCGATTGTTGAGAAAGCATTGAATTCTTCAGTAGAATTGACTACGGAAACCAATGAAGCGCTGATCGGTGGATTTATAATTACTGTTGATCAACAACAATATGATGCCAGTGTTGCAAACAGTCTTAAAGAAATAAAAAAACAATTATTGAATTAATCGAAAAATACTAGAATATGACCCAGATCAAACCTTCAGAAGTATCGGAAATTCTGAGAAAACAGCTGGAAGGCTTCAAAAGCAGTGCAGAACTTGAAGAGGTAGGTACAGTGCTTCAAGTGGGTGATGGTATTGCCCGTGTGTATGGCCTTAATAGCGTACAGGCAAATGAATTAATTGAATTTGATAGTGGCGTTATGGGTATTGTGCTCAATCTTGAAGAGGACAATGTCGGTGCTGTTTTACTCGGATCCTCTGAACTGATAAAGGAGGGTGATACTGTAAAACGAACCAAACGCATCGCATCAATAAAGGTTGGGGAAAGCTTACTCGGCAGAGTCGTTAATACACTTGGGGAGCCCATTGATGGTAAGGGTGCCATTTCAGGTGATCTTTACGAGATGCCAATTGAAAGAAAGGCTCCCGGAGTTATTTATAGACAACCAGTTAATGAACCGTTACAGACAGGACTGAAGGCGATTGATGCTATGATTCCCATTGGAAGGGGTCAGCGTGAATTGATTATAGGTGATCGCCAGACAGGGAAAACAGCGATAGCTATTGATACGATCCTTAATCAAAAAGAATTCTATGATAGGGGAGAACCTGTTTATTGTATCTATGTTGCTATCGGACAGAAAGGAAGTACTGTGGCCAATGTGCTAAAAGTTCTTGAGGAAAAAGGTGCGATGGACTATACGGTAATCGTTTCTTCTACAGCAGCAGATCCTGCAGCACTGCAGTTTTATGCCCCATTTGCAGGCTGTACCATTGGTGAATATTTCCGTGATACAGGCCGACCAGCATTGATTATATATGATGATCTGTCGAAGCAGGCAGTATCTTACAGGGAGGTCTCCTTGTTGCTTAGAAGACCACCAGGAAGGGAGGCGTATCCCGGAGATGTATTCTATTTACACTCAAGACTTCTCGAAAGGGCTGCAAAAATTATTGAATCTGATGAGATTGCAGCTAATATGAATGACCTTCCCGATACGCTAAAACCGCTTGTAAAAGGTGGAGGATCACTTACTGCCTTACCCATTATTGAGACACAGGCAGGTGATGTTTCTGCTTATATCCCTACTAATGTTATATCGATTACTGACGGACAGATTTTCCTTGAATCTAACCTGTTTAACTCGGGAATCAGGCCAGCAATTAATGTGGGAATTTCTGTTTCACGAGTGGGTGGTAATGCACAGATTAAATCGATGAAAAAAATTGCCGGCACATTGAAACTTGACCAGGCACAATTTCGCGAACTTGAAGCGTTTGCGAAATTTGGATCCGATCTGGATGCTGCAACAAAAGCAGTGCTGGATAAAGGCCATAAGAATGTTGAAATTCTAAAACAGGCACAATATTCTCCCTTCCCGGTTGAGAAGCAAATCGCAATTATATATTGCGGTACAAAAGGTTTGCTGTCTGATATCACACAGGAACAGGTGCAGCAATTTCAACAGGAATTCCTGGAGTTCCTTGAACTGCAACATAAAGATGTACTGGAGTCATTGGCAAAAGGCAAGCTTGATGATAATATAACCTCTACACTGGAATCAGTAGCAAAAGAAATTGTTGAGAAGATAAAATAAGAAAAAACTGAATAATTTCCTTACATGTCAAGCTTAAAAGAAATACGCGTCAGGCGAGAATCCGTTAAATCTACACGGCAGATAACCAGTGCCATGAAGATGGTGGCTGCGGCAAAGCTAAAAAAGGCCCAGGATGCCATTCTACAGCTAAGGCCGTATGCCGAAAAAATGAAGGAAATACTTGGTAGTATTAGTGAAAGCCTGATGAGTGATGAGGAAAATGTTTATGCTCAGGATCGTGATGTAGAATCAGTATTAATAGTTTTAGTTACATCTAATCGTGGACTGTGCGGAGCATTTAACAGTAACGCTATTAAAGCAGCTATACATGCTGCCCTTGACATCTATCCATCCCAAATGATGGCCGGGCAGGTACACTTTTTAGCCGTTGGGAAAAAGGGCCATGATTTTCTAAAAAAGAATGGATATACTATTATTCATAATGACAATGAGATCTTTGATGAGATGACTTTTGACCGCTCGGTGGAAATAGCAGAAAAGGTTATGCACTTATATGTCGAAGGCGAATATGATCATGTTGATATTGTCTATAATCAGTTTAAAAATGCGGCTACACAGGTTTTAACAATGGAACAGTTTTTACCAATTAAAATGGATGATTTTGATGAGGAAACTACTTCTAAATTTAATAAAAACTACATTTTTGAGCCATCGAAGGAATTTATTGTTAGAGAAATGATTCCCCGCTCATTGAAGTTGCAATTCTACAAAGCCTTGCTCGATTCTTTTGCCTCTGAGCATGGAGCCAGAATGACAGCCATGCATAAAGCCACCGATAATGCTACAGAACTGCTCAAAGACCTTGCACTTGAATATAATAAGGCCCGTCAGGCTTCAATTACCAACGAGATTATCGAAATCGTCGGCGGTGCAGAAGCATTGAATGATTAGAATTTATTGATATTCAGACCAGCTTTTTATGGATATCTCATCCATATCTATTTTACAAAATGCATATATGAATGCGCTGGCAAGTCTGGCATTGGTAACCAACGGAATATTATAATCTACAGCTGAACGCCTGATGGTATAATCATTTGAAAGTTCATGCGATGTCAGGTTCTTTGGAATATTGATTACCAGATCTATCTGCTCGCTGGAAATATAGTCTAAAACATTCGGTTTTTTATCTTCATCAGGCCATGCAAGATCAATAGAGTCAAATCCATTTAATCGAAGAAACTCATGTGTTCCATGTGTGGCATATAAGTTATATCCCTTCTCTACAAGCATCTGGCAAGAGTTTATAAGCTCAACCTTTGACCTCATGGGACCGGTTGAAAGTAATATGTTCTTTTTTGGAATTTTGTAACCTACAGAAAGCATTGCTTTTAATATGGCCTCGTAATAGTTATCGCCAATACATCCGACTTCACCGGTTGAAGACATATCTACACCTAAAATTGGATCAGCTTTCTTTAATCTTGAAAAAGAGAACTGGGGAGCTTTACATCCAATATAATCTAAATCAAAAATAGACTTATGTGGTTTTTCAGCAGGCACATTAAGCATAATTTTTGTAGCCTGATCAATAAGGTTTGACTTTAGGACTTTGGACACGAAAGGCATGCTTCTTGAAGCCCTTAGGTTGCACTCGATCACTTTAATATCGTTATCTTTTGCCAGAAACTGCATGTTGAATGGTCCTGATATATTCAGTGCCTGTGAAAGTTGTTTGGCAACTTTCTTAATCCTTCTTACTGTCTCGAAATAAATTTTTTGAGGTGGGAATACCATGGTGGCATCTCCCGAATGTACACCGGCAAATTCAACATGTTCGGAAATGGCATATGAAAATAGTTCTCCATCTTTTGCTACGGCATCAATTTCAATCTCTTTGGCCTGCTCAATGAATTCAGATACGACTACCGGATATTGCTTAGACACATGAGTAGCCAGGGTCAGGAAATGCTCCAATTCCTCCCTATTAGAAACTACATTCATGGCAGCCCCGGAAAGCACATAGGAAGGCCTTACCAACAAAGGAAAGCCCACTTCACCAGCAAAATCCTCGATCTCTTCCATGCTGCTAAGTTCTTTCCAACGCGGCTGATCAATTCCTAAATCATCAAGTAACATCGAAAATTTGTGACGGTTCTCGGCATTATCTATCGATTCTGGCGAGGTACCCAGTATCTTAACTTTATTGCCATGAAGCCGCATGGCGAGATTGTTTGGTATTTGCCCGCCAACAGAGACGATCACCCCCTTTGGCATTTCAAGATCATGGATATCCATCACCCGTTCGAATGTCAATTCATCAAAGTATAACCTGTCGCACATATCATAATCGGTCGACACCGTTTCAGGATTGTAATTAATCATAATGGATTGATAACCCTGCTCATTGACTGATTTTAGCGCATTTACACTACACCAGTCAAACTCTACACTGCTACCTATTCGATAGGCCCCCGAACCAAGTACAATAACAGAATGATCATCAGCTGAAAAATTTATATCATGTTCTTTTGCATGGTATGAAAGATATAAATAGTTGGTCTGCGCAGGATATTCAGCTGCCAGAGTGTCAATCTGTTTTACCGATGGAACAATATTCCTTGATTTTCGATATTCTCTCATTTGGTGCATATTCTGACTCACATCACCTTCTATTACCAGACGGGCCAACTGAAAATCACTGAATCCTGCCATTTTTGATTTTAACAGGAGTTCATCACTAAGCCCCTCAAGATTTTTGACCTCTAATATTTCATTTTTGAGGTCAAAAATTTTCTTAAGTTTAACAAGAAACCAATTGTCAATACGGGTAAGCTCATTGATCCTTTCAACGGTGTAACCAGCTTCAAGTGCTTTTTCAATCACTAAAATACGCATGTCAGTCGGTTCCGTCAATTCTTTGTCAATATCTTCGAATTCAATATTTTCATTGCCCACAAAACCATGTAAACCCTGACCGATCATTCTTATTCCTTTCTGAATGGCTTCTTCAAAACTGCGGCCTATGGCCATCACTTCACCTACAGACTTCATGCTTGAATCAATCATTTTGGAAACACCGCTGAATTTATTTAGGTCCCATCGAGGTATTTTACATACAATATAATCAAGTGCGGGTTCAAAAAATGCTGATGTGGTTTTGGTAATAGAATTCTTTAATTCATGTAACCCATAACCTAACCCCAGCTTAGCAGCTACAAATGCAAGGGGATAACCGGTTGCTTTCGAAGCAAGAGCCGATGAGCGGGACAGTCTTGCATTAACCTCAATAACCCTATAATCCTCTGATTCTGGGTCCAACGCATATTGTACATTACATTCACCAATAATTCCTATGTGCCTTATAATGTCTATTGATAATTTACGAAGCTTGTGGTATTCACTGTTTGTAAGTGTCTGTGAAGGGGCAACTACAATGCTTTCTCCGGTATGAATTCCAAGTGGATCGAAGTTTTCCATATTACATACCGTAATGCAATTGTCATATTTGTCTCTAACTACTTCGTATTCTACCTCTTTCCACCCTTTTAAGGACTCTTCAACGAGTATTTGACTGGAATATGAAAATGCGTTAGATGCAAGTGTTTCCAATTGATCGGCATTATAACAAAATCCGCTTCCCTGCCCTCCTAAGGTATACGCAGCACGAATTATAATCGGAAACCCAACTTTTTCAGTCGCTTTATGAGCCTCTTTTATATTGTTACAAGCGATGCTAATGGGGGTCTTAACATCGATTTCCTTTAACTTTCCAGCAAAAAGTTCACGGTCTTCTGTGTCCATAATAGCCTGGACTGGTGTACCTAGTACTTCAACATCGTATTTTTCGAGTATTCCTTCTCTTTTGAGCTGCACACCACAATTTAGAGCCGTTTGTCCACCAAATGCAAGCAATATTCCCTCCGGTTGCTCCTTCTTTATAACCTTTTCAACAAAATATGGCGTAACAGGTAAAAAATAAATTTCATCTGCTACCTCTTCAGAAGTCTGGACTGTCGCAATATTTGGGTTTATTAATACGGTTTTTACTCCCTCTTCACGTAATGCTTTTAATGCTTGAGAGCCAGAGTAGTCAAATTCTCCTGCTTCTCCAATTTTTAATGCGCCTGATCCAAGAATAAGTGCTTTGTTAATCTTTTTGGTCATGATGAACATGGTTTTTATTTATTATTCAGACCACTTTAAGGAAAGGTCCGGTTTTCCTGATCCGGAGGTCAAAAATAGAAAAAAATCCATAAAAATGATTGTAAAACATAATAAATGTATATTTTTGCAATTTAGATGTATATTCATGCACTGGTGGTTCTTTCATCATTGAGCAAATAATTATAGGTATGAACCCTCATCATTAAGCAATGATTATAACGGAGCAAAGACAAAAGGACATCATTAAATGATATTTAAGCACTGAAAGTAAAGATGATGAGTGCTCGCCGAACACCACTGAAAAATATTTATGGGGTGAGGCAACTAGTACCAGAAGCATAAAAATATTTTTAACTAATTATAATTTAATTACTTAATC
>Ga0102940_1001686_pt1 | contig 13912 bp, 9 predicted proteins | sample SalPonR2_C_D1_MG_FD_78215 | JGI IMG/M metagenome (GOLD analysis project Ga0102940, IMG submission 78215) | Salt pond soil microbial communities from South San Francisco under conditions of wetland restoration - Salt Pond MetaG R2_C_D1_MG | ecosystem: Environmental > Aquatic > Marine > Intertidal...
CAGAACTTACAATTGCAGCATATAACATGATTTTTTTATCGGCTTGAATAAGCTTATTGAATCGATTCAAGGAACTTTTTAAAAATAAATTCATTATTATAGAATGTTAGATTTTGTTTTATACAAAGATACTTATTTTGCCTGACTTCCATGAATGGGTTATCTATTCTACATTACCTTCTGGCTCCAGGTGCCTCGTCTGTAATTATTATTCACCGGAATTCTGCGGGTCCATCACCAGTTCACAGATCTTTACATATCCTTGTTGTGAATGTTTGCAAATGAGTTTTATACAGAAGACTATCCGTTGTAGAATATCCGCCAGACCTTACCTTGTCTGGAGTCTACTACATACAATGATCCATCGGGGCCAACTGACAAGCCACATGGTCTGTACACAGCGTCTCCCGGGTTTTGGACCATTTCAAGTTGAGAAAATCCATCAGCAAAAGTCTCCCAATCTCCTGAAGGCAAATCTCCATCGAATGGAACAAACGTAACATTATAACCCTCCTGAGGTTCAGGGGCCCTGTTCCATGATCCATGAAATGCAATAAATGCGCCATTTTGATATTTTGCCGGGAACTGCTTCGCGTGATAAAATACGAGGTCGTTCGGTGCAATGTGACCCGGGAAAGCCATGATTGGATCTGTTTTCGTCTCACAGCGACCGATTTTACTACCATCACCACCATATTCTGGGGCAAGTACTTTTGTTTCCTGAATCTGATCGTAGTAACAATAAGGCCATCCGAAATCTGCTCCATCTTCAAGCATTAGAAACTCTTCAGCGGGTAATTCAGCGCTGGCCTCTGTATCATAAATTTCAGGAAAAAACTGGTGCAATTGATCACGTCCATGTTGAACTGTGTAGAGCTTTTCTGTCTTATCGTTCCAACGAAGCGCCACTGCGTGCCGTATTCCGGTGGCGTACCGATAACCGTCTTTCTCTTGAGTTTGATCATTTTGGTGTTCACTGAATCGCCAGATACCTCCCGCATAGTCTAAAATGGGACAAGGATCCATTCCAGATGAGCCTTTTGTACGCATCTGCTCCATACAAGCATTAGATGGAGCCCCAATGGTCACATACATATTTCCTTCGCCATCAAATTCAAAAGGTTTAGAAGCATGCTGTCCCTCATCTACTAATTGACCAGCGATCACTTCATATTCTTCCCTTGGTAATAAATCATTTTGATTTTCAAATGCATACCTTACAATCATTGAGTCTACACCATAATAAAGGTAACCATTGTGCAGTTCAATACCTGTCCCTGATACACTTCCAAAATACTTAACAACATCAGCTCTACCGTCACCTGTTGTATCGCGAAGTGCCACTGCCCCATTCCCCTCATTCAATCTGCGCAATGAGACATAAATATCGCCGTTATCTTTTACTGTTATGTGCCTTCCGCGACCAAGATCTTCAGCGACAACAATGGCTGAAAAACCATCGGGAAGTATCAGTCCACCATTATTAGAATCTGGTTTGATTTTCATTTCACTGCCATTACTGCATCCTGGCAGCATTACCGATGCAATTACCAATATTAATAACTGTTTCATAATTTATATGGTTAATTTATTATGGTAATGTAACAAATATAAGCCTTAGAGGTTTATAAATTGATATATTTTTCAAGTTACACCTATAACGTTATTACCAAAGAAGGTAATTAAGAATAGTGTTAAAAACAATTTAAAATAGTACTTTCGATGAACCACTCTTCATTGAGGAAAGTTTTTAAGAAATAAAATATTTTATATTTTTAGAAAAAAAATACCCTTAAGTATGAAAAAACTAACCATTACATTCATTTTCTTTTTAGCCATATTGGGCTGTACAAGTGAACCAGGGAAAGACAATATTTTTGCAGGAAATTGGGATGTATCTCCCGCTGAAGGTGCATTCAGCATGGAAAACTGGATTGTTTGGGGTGGATCTGTCATTAAAGGAGACGATGGAAAATACTATATGTATGCCAGCCGTTGGCCAAAACACCTCTCAATGCGCGCCTGGGTTACCAATTCGGAAGTTGTTGTTGCTGTTTCTGATGTACCAGAAGGCCCTTACACCTTTAAAAATATTGTTTTACCGGCAAGAGGTGAAGAATACTGGGATGGCAAGATGACCCATAATCCAAGCATACAGTATCACGATGGTAAATATGTGCTTTACTACATTGGATTAACATATGATTTTAAAAAACCGACAGACTCTATTCCTACCAGGGAGATGTATGAGGATGCATGGAATGGAAAAAGGATTGGTGTTGCTGTGTCTGATTCACCAACTGGCCCATTCGTCCGCAAAGAAAAACCACTATTAGCACCTCGTCCGGATGATTGGGATGCTGCAATAATAAGTAATCCTGCGCCATTTGTTCATGAGGATGGAAGTGTTTTATTGATATATAAAAGTGCCCCTGTGCCCTATCCAGAGCGAAACAATAACCGGACCCTTCAATTTGGAGTTGCACGTGCAGACCATTATAACGGACCTTATGAAAGGGTAAGTGAAAATAACAGAATAGCATTTGAACCTATAGATACAGATGTTGAGGACCCCTATATCTGGTATGATGGAAATAAATATTATTTATTGGCCAAGTGCATGAATGATGACATAACCGGAGAAGCGCAATCCGGATTTGTTGCCACATCAACAGACGGGATTTCCTGGAAAATCGCTGATGAACCGAAGGCATACAGCAGAACAATCACGCTGGATAACGGATCAACAGTTGAGATGAAGAAACTTGAAAGGCCTCAGGTACTTATCCAGGACGGACAACCCACCCATGTTTTTTTCGCTTCCAGAAATCAAAAAGATGAGATTTTCAACATGGTTCGCCCACTAAAAACGCAAAACTAAATAGTGCTTTCAAGAACCGTAGCGAAGCGGAGCTCGACGAAGTCAAAACGTCAATAGCTGCGTTATGCTCGCCTTCTTATCAAGCACGGCTAAAAAACAGGAGTTTTCTTGCAGCCACTAAATAGTCTCTGTCTATAAAGCCCAATAATTGCGTTGCTGCAAAAATTCTAAATCCTCGAATACCTTAAGCATACTGCGGTTTATATTTTTTTTTGCACACCTCGTTCACTAACTTTATGATCCAGTCACGCCAACTCTATTACAAACATAAGGGCTAAATAATGCAGAATAAGCAACAGGAATTAGAACAGAGTTATTCAAAGAACAATCAAATACTTAATCTTGCAAAGCGTATTCAGGCACTGTCGGAAAACGGACAGCATTATGCAGAATCTGATTACGATCTGGATCGATATACGGAGCTGGAAAACATCTCTCTTGAAATTATTTCATTGCTGACAAAGCATGAGATCGAACCCATCCGATTATCGATTACAGAAAAAATTGGATACCGAACGCCGAAAGTTGACGTGAGGGCTGTGATATTTAATCTGCAAAATGAAATTCTCATGGTTCGGGAAGAAATCGATGGAAACTGGTCCTTACCCGGGGGATGGGCAGATGTGGGGTTTACACCCGCAGAAATTGCAGTAAAAGAAACAAAGGAAGAAGCCGGCATGGCAGTCAGCCCAAATCGGCTACTGGCCATATTCGATAAAAAATGTCACAATCATCCCCCTGACATATACTACGCATATAAAATCTTTATCGAGTGTTATCCGCTTGATAATAACCTGGAGACCGGATATGAAACATCAGAGGCAGGTTTCTTTAAAGAGGATGACCTTCCGACTCTTTCGACACCGCGGAACACAGTTGAGCAGGTAAAAATGATGTTTGAGTTTAAAAATGAGAAAATCAGATGGCCTCATATTGACTTAAATTGTTAATTACCACTTGCATTTATGTCATTATTTTGTATTTTAGTCAATCATTTTATTATACTCGTCCGCATTATAAGTTTAATTATCAAACAAAATACACATTAATGCAGACCGGACTACTGTATGCGGAGAACAAAAAATCGAAGACAAACAGGTATCATGAGGCAAAACCCAAATATCCTTGTAATTGGAGCTGGCGCTGTTGGTGGTATTGTGGCGGGGATGCTAAAACAAAAAGGACATGATGTAACGCTAGTGGCGAAAAATGTTAATGCTGCAAAGAAAATATCAGAACAAGGGATTGAACTGATAGGTTTTTGTGGCAATATAACTGAAAAAATTCCTACAGTAACCAGGGTAACTGATATCAAAAAGATGCCTGACATTGTCCTTATCGCCACAAAAGCCGGAGACATGCCTCAGGCTGCAAAAGACATTGCCCCTATGCTACATGAGCAGAGCCTGGTTGTATCACTACAAAACGGGATTGTAGAGGAGGAATTGGCAACCATTGTTGGAAAAGCGAGGACTGTAGGTTGTGTGGTTGGTTGGGGAGCCACATTGCATTCGTCAACAAAAATGGAAATGACTTCCAAAGGGGAATTTTTTATCGGCTTCCTTGATAAGGCTAAGGATGAATCATTGCAGCAACTAGCGAGTATTCTATCAAACATATTACCAGTAGAAATTTCAGATAATATTTTATACTATCTCTACTCCAAGGTAATTATAAACTCCTGTATTTCTACGGTGGGAGCAATATGTGGATTAACACTTGGTAAAATGCTGAATCAGAAAGCATATAGAAACGTATTCCTTGCTGTGATCGACGAGGCTCTGAATGTTGCAGATGCCATGGCATGGGAAATCCCGAATTATGCTGGCAGACTAAATTACTATTCACTGCATGACCGGACTAAATTAAGGCAGCACCTTTACCTTCGGGCATTTGGTTTTAAATACCGAAGACTGAAATCTTCAACACTGCAATCGCTTGAGCGGGGAAAAAAGACCGAAGTCGATTACTTCAACGGCTTTATTGTAAAAAAGGGCAGGGCTTACAGGACACCAACACCGGTTAATGAAGCGCTCATAAGAATTGTCCATGAAATAGAGAAAGGTACCCGGGTGGTTTCGGAAGATAATATACTAGAAGTCTGGTCGTAGGTTAATTTCTGCAATAAACTTTGAAGACCGGTTAAATGGAGCTATTTTTGCACAAAACAATTCTCCATGAGAACTGAAAAAGACCCATTTGGCTCAGTACAAATTCCATTGGATGCATTGTACGGGATCCATTCGATGAGGGCATCCCGGAATTTTTCATCTACGGAGACCTTTTCGACAGACTGGTACATGGCCATTGGTAAAGTGAAGCTTGCCTGCTACCATACTGTTGCCATGTTCCGGGACACACTGGAGAAGATGAAACCAGAAGTCCTTAACAGGCTACACCTTCCCTCAATGGAAATTATCCGCGCTATGGAAACGGCTGCAACAGAAGTTGCCTCCGGTCAACATTTTAACCATTTCATTATCCCTCCGCTTCAGGGTGGTGCCGGTACGAGCATAAACATGAATATAAATGAAATTATATCCAACAGGGCACTTCAGATCATGGGAAGACTGCCAGGCAGCTACGATATTATCGACCCTGTTGAATCAGCAAATATATACCAGTCGACCAATGACGTTATCCCAACTTCACTTACTGTTGCGGTCCTGACAATCCTGGACTCACTTGAGCAGGCAATAAATGATACAAGGCAATCAATCCAGGACCTTGAAAAACGTTATCGAAATACACTTCGGATTGGATACACCCAGATGCAACAGGCTGTTCCGGGCACTTACGGACAACTATTCAGCAATTACAGTGATGCTTTGTCGCGCGATTGGTGGCGGGTCTCTAAAGCTTCAGAAAGAATTAAACAAATCAATCTTGGCGGGGGAGCAACCGGTACCGGGGTTTCTATTCCCAGGTTTTTTATCATGGAAGTGAGCAATCAATTAAGGAAAATTACTGGTGTGCCTCTTGCACAGGGCGAGAACTTTTCAGATAATACATCTAATCTGGATTCTCATGTGGAAGTTCATGCCATACTTAAATCACATGCTGTGAATATGGATAAGATGGTTAATGACCTAAGACTTCTGGCTTCAGATATCAGTCCATCCCCTGATATTAACATCCCTTCCAAACAGACTGGCAGCTCTATCATGCCAGGAAAAGTTAATCCGGTCATCCCTGAATTTGTTCAATCAGCCAGTCAGGAGATATACTCAAACGACAACACCATCACTCAATTAGCTGCGAGTGGCACTCTGGATCTGAATGCTTACCTGCCGTCGATCGGTCATTCGCTCGTGAAAAGTCTTAAAACGTTAATTTCCATTAACAAAACGGTGAAAGAAAATTTGCTAAATGGGCTTACAGTTAACGAAGAAGTTGCGGCGAACAAACTCTATCGCAGTCCGGCAGTTGTAACAGCTATCTCTCCCCTGATTGGATATCATGAAGCTGGAAAGCTGGCGAAGGAGATGAAGCAGCTGCAGTGCAATATTTTCCAGGCGAATGAAAAACTGAGGCTGTTACCCGGGCGATCCCTCGATAAAATGATGGAGCCCGCTTACCTGCTTAAGAAAGGTTTTTCGGTGCAGGATATTGAAGAAATGGAAAAGGAGAAAAATGAAAGGTAGCAATGCTAAGCCACATATTGGAATTTTCGGGCGGCGAAACAATGGGAAAAGTTCTTTCATCAATTCGCTGACTGGTCAGGATGTAGCAATTGTATCGGATGTGGCGGGTACAACCACCGATCCGGTTAAAAAATCGATTGAGATTCCAGGAATTGGTCCGGTTGTAATGATCGATACAGCAGGGATGGATGATTTTGGTGATCTGGGCAAAAAGCGCGTGGGTAAAACCCGTGGGATGATTCGTAAAATTGATTTGGGGGTTTTGCTTTTATCGGGAAATGAATTTGGAATTCCAGAGCAAGAGCTGATCGATGAGCTAGAGAAATGGGAAGTACCGTATGTAATGGTACATAACAAAAGTGATGTTCAACCCTTGGGGCCAGCTCTGAAGAAAAGTATGAATGCCGCTCTATGGGAGAAAATGGAGGCGTATTCAGCAGTAAATCCTGTGAATAAGGAGGCGGTGGTGCGGTTAATGCGCAAGCATATCCCTGAGACAGCCTATTTATCGAAAAGTTTGGTAGGAGATATCATTAGACAAGGTGATCTGGTGTTGTTGATTACACCCATCGATGATGAAGCGCCTGAAGGCAGGCTTATACTTCCGCAAGTGCAATCAATCAGGGATATTCTGGATAACGATGCCGTGGCTGTGGTTGTTAAAGAGCGCGAGGTGGACACACTTTTAAAGAGGCTGCAGCCCAGGCCTGCACTGGCAATTACAGATAGTCAGGTGTTTTTAAAGGCCGATGCATCTGTTCCGCATGATATTCCGCTGACAAGCTTTAGCACAGTGTTGGCCAGGTATAAAGGTGATTTTCAAAGTTACCTGAAGGGCACGCCAAAACTTTCGGATCTTAAGAGTGGTGACAAGGTTCTTATACTGGAATCCTGTACGCATCATGTGTCGTGCGATGACATTGGCCGGGTTAAAATTCCACGCTGGTTGTCGCAGTTTTCCGGCGCGTCATTAGAATATCAAGTTGTTAGCGGACTGGATGATGTACCGGGGGTGATCACAGATTACCAGATGGTAATCCAGTGTGGCGGATGCGTTATAACGAGAAAACAACTTGTTAACAGACTAAAGCCTGCTGTGGAGGCAGGAATTCCGGTCACGAATTATGGAATGGCCATCGCATGGATGCAAGGAATTTATAAAAGGGCGATTGCGCCATTTACAGGAGAATCAGCAGACTCTGCAGTGAATTATTTGTAGTAACTGGAGGGTCTGCAGGTATTATGCAGCCGATTGCGTTGTGCAGGTTGTAGGCTGGCCAGAGGGTGTTGGGTTCTGGGGGCATGTTGCAGATTGCAGGTTGCTGGGGTGTATTGGTTGACAATTGGCTTATGAATGTTTAAGATTGGGAAATAGTGATTGAAGATATTTTAAATAAAGAACACAAGACACGCGATGATCTTGTAAGGTTATTATCGACAGAGGACGATGACAGACAACAATTGTTTGCGTTTGCTACACAGACAAAAGATGATGATGTAGGAAGGAAAGTATATTTTCGGGGACTTATTGAATTTTCAAACATCTGTGCGAAGGACTGTTATTACTGCGGGATCAGGAAAGGAAACAGGAATGTGGAGCGGTATAATCTGAGTGATGAAGAAATATTAAAGGCAGCGAAATTTGCCTTTGAAAATAATTACGGGTCGGTAGTGATCCAGGGGGGAGAAATTGCCTCCGCTGCTTTTACCGAGCGGGTAGAAAACCTTTGCAAAGAAATTAAGCTGCTATCCAAAGGCGGCCTTGGAATAACGCTATCCCTCGGTGAACAAACAGATGAAACATACAGGCGCTGGTTTGAAGCCGGAGCACACAGGTATCTGCTTAGAATCGAAACTTCAAACAGAGAATTATACAATAAGATCCATCCGCAAGATAAAAGGCACAACTTTGAATCGAGGCATAAATGTCTGACAAACCTTCAAAATATTGGTTTTCAAACCGGAACAGGGGTAATGATTGGTCTACCTTTTCAAACAATTGAGCACCTGGCCGATGATTTAATGTTTATGAAGGAATTCGATGTGGACATGGTGGGCATGGGCCCTTACATTGAGCACCACGATACGCCTCTTTATCAATTCAGAGGTGAACTCATGCCTGTTAAGGAGCGATTTAACCTGGCATTAAAAATGATTGCGGTTCTGAGAATTCTAATGAAGGATATTAACATCGCTGCTGCAACAGCGCTACAGGCGATAGATCCTCTTGGTCGGGAGAAAGCAGTTAAAGTGGGAGCCAATGTAATCATGCCTAACGTTACACCAGGACTTTTCAGAAATGACTATGCATTATACGAAAACAAGCCCTGTACGGATGAACAACCAGAGGATTGTGGTGGTTGCCTGGATGCTCGAATTCAATTGGCCAATGGAGAGATTGGCTACGGTGAATGGGGAGATTCAAAACATTTCTTCAAAAGGACACTATGATCAATCAATTGTTTAAAGCCAAAAAAGGACTGCAGTTAATTCAACCACAGTCCTCTTAACTATATTATACTTCCGACATATTTAAACCAAATCGAAACGATCGAGATTCATCACCTTGGTCCATGCTGCAACAAAGTCATCCAGGAATTTATCGTGGGAGTCTTCACTGCCATATACCTCAGCCAGAGCACGTAATTCGGAATGCGAACCGAAAATCAGATCAACACGTGTAGCTGTCCATTTTAAATCGCCTGTAGCACGGTCATGGCCTTCAAACAATTCTCCTGAATCATCCACTGCTTTCCATGTGGTACCCAAATCAAGCAGATTCATAAAATAATCATTTGTAAGGGTCTCAGGTTTATCCGTAAATACACCATGCGCTGATCTGTCATAATTGGTATTCAATACACGCATTCCTCCAAGAAGCACCGTCATTTCAGGCGGTGTTAGTGTGAGAAGCTGTGATTTATCGATCAGCATTTCTTCTGTAGTAACACTGTATCTGGTCCTTAGGTAATTTCTAAATCCATCAGCAAAAGGTTCCAGCACTTCAAATGATTCTACATCTGTCTGCTCTGCTGTAGCATCTGCCCTTCCGGGTATAAACGGCACCTTCACATCTTTACCTGCGTTTTTCGCTGCCTTTTCAACACCTGCGCATCCGGCAAGCACAATCAGATCGGCCAGTGAAACCTGCTTATTGCCCGACTGTGAACTGTTGAATTCATGCTGGATTTTCTCAAGCGCTGCAAGTACCTTACTTAAATCATCTGGTCTGTTCACTTCCCAATCCTTTTGCGGGGCAAGTCTGATCCGTGCTCCATTTGCTCCTCCCCTTTTATCAGAACCTCTGAATGTAGAGGCTGAGGCCCAGGCTACAGACACGAGATCCGCTACAGAAACACCGGCAGAAAGAATCTTTTCTTTTAACTCTGTTACATCGGACTCATTTACAAGTTCATGATCAACCTCAGGAATTGGATCCTGCCATATCAGATCTTCATCGGGAACTTCTGGTCCGAGGTAAAGTGATTTTGGCCCCATATCCCTATGGGTCAGTTTAAACCACGCCCTTCCAAAAGCATCCTGGAAAGCCTCCGGATTATTGTAAAATTTTCTTGCAATGGGTTCATAAACAGGATCAACCTTTAGTGACAGGTCAGTTGTTAACATCATGGGAGCATTCATTTTCCCTGGCACATGTGCATCAGGAACAGTCTCCACTTCTTTACCGCCTTTGGGTTTCCACTGATAAGCACCAGCAGGACTCTTAGTAAGTTCCCACTCATATTCGAACAGATTCTTAAGGTAGTTTTGAGTCCATTGAATAGGTGTTTGCGTCCATGCACCTTCTATACCGCTGGTAATGGTATCTTCAGCATTTCCTTTCCCATGTGTATTCTTCCATCCAAGTCCCTGCTCTTCAACCTTTGCAGCCGCCGGTTCTGGCCCTACATGCTTATCTGCATCAGCTGCACCGTGCGATTTTCCAAAGGTATGTCCACCAGCAATCAGGGCCACTGTTTCCTCATCATTCATTGCCATACGCGCAAAGGTCTCTCTGATATCATGCGCTGCAGCAGCAGGATCAGGTTTCCCATTCGGTCCTTCCGGGTTAACATAGATAAGTCCCATCTGCACCGCGGCAAGTGGATTTTCCAGGTCACGGTCGCCACTGTAGCGTTTATCACCCAGCCACTCACCTTCTGCTCCCCAGTAGATGTCCTTTTCTGGCTCCCATATATCGGCACGTCCACCGCCGAAGCCAAAAGTTTTAAATCCCATAGATTCCAGTGCACAGTTTCCGGCGAGAATCATCAGGTCGGCCCAGGAAATATTCTTACCATATTTTTTCTTCACAGGCCAAAGTAAAATTCGTGCCTTGTCTAAGTTGGCATTATCCGGCCAGCTATTCAAAGGCTCAAAGCGTTGTGAACCTGACCCTCCACCTCCACGGCCATCTGCAATCCGATATGTACCGGCACTGTGCCATGCCATTCGTATAAAAAGCGGACCATAATGTCCCCAGTCAGCCGGCCACCAGTCCTGTGATGTAGTCATCAATTCAAAAATATCTTTCTTTACTGCATCCAGATCCAATGATTTAAAGGCTTCGGCATAATTAAAATCATCACCCATAGGATCTGACAATTCCGAATGTTGTCTGAGTATGTCAAGATTTAATTTTTTGGGCCACCAGTCACGATTCGACGTACCTCCCCCGGCACCATGTTTAACGATAGGTTTTCCAAAAGTAGATTTACCCTCATTTGTATTATACGAGGATTGATGTTCATGTTTGTTTTCCATAAATATGCGTTTTAGTTTTAAATTTGCCTGTTATTCGTTAAAATTAAAATGATTTGATATTATTATAACCAATACTTTGAGAAGTAAGTAGTTTTTGCAAGAACCTTAGCCAGGCAGAGTTCGACGAATTCAAAACGCCAACCACTGCATTATTCTCGTTTTACTAAAAAACACGTTTGTTTGAAGCGCATTAACCATTTTTCAAGGTTGTTCAAGTTAAGAAAACAGACCTTCAAAAGCAAAAAATGATTACAAACATATCATCGCGTTGAAGCATTGCAACAATTATCTTTACGGTTATAAATCTCTAATATTCAATGATTTTTTCAACCTTACTTCAAAACAGTAAAAAAATGTCATTTCTCATATAAAGCATTACTTTAATATTCTATATTTTTAAACATATTTACAGTTGAAAAGTTTAAACGTTTTTTGAGAAATCAATTAAAAAACTACCGGTTTATTGGCAAGTATTCTCGCAAAAGAAAAAATTATGTAAAACATAAATAAGCTAGAAGTTATGACAAGCAGAAGAACTTTCATGAAAAACACAGCAATTGGAGCCATTGGCAGTTCCATCCTAATAAATGGCTGTCAGCAAAAAGAACAATCCAGTTTAAAAGATTATTCAGCCCTTGACAAAATCATTTCCTCTCCAATACTCAAAAAGGAACTCTTTTCAGGATCAGTAATAATTGAAACAATAGAGTTGCTAAGGTATAAAGACAACTTTATATGCAGAGTCAGGTCAACAGATGGAGCCGAAGGGCTTTCCGTGAGTAATAATATGCAGATAAAGCACCTTTATCCAATTTTCATTAACAGGATACAACCTTTTTTTATTGGGAAAGATGCCGTTGAATTAGAAAAACTGCTGGAGGAAGTGTATGTGTATAAGAGTAATTATAAACTGCAAAGCCTCGCGCTATGGGTACCGCTGGCAACACTTGAATTTGCCATTCTTGACATGCTGGGTCACCTTGCAGGAAAATCGATGGGCGAAATACTTGGAACAATACGTAATGAACATGTGGGAGTATACCAGGCAAATAATTTCAGGGGGCAACCGGCAGAAGTTTCCATCGAGAAAATTAAATCACAAGTAGCTGAAACAGGAGCAAAAGCAGTGAAGTTTAAAATTGGGGGTCGAATGAGCGATGACGACAAGCCTAAAGGACGTACCGAAGCACTAATACCACTTGTAAGAGAAGCATTTAGCGAGGATATGACAATTTACGCAGATGCCAACGGTGCCTATAACGTTGAAGAAGCCATCAGGATAGGTAAAATATTAGAAGCGTATGATATCGACTTTTTTGAGGAGCCAGTACCTTTTGATTGGTATGAAGAAACAAGAGCCGTTACGAATGCCGTCGGTATTCCGGTGGCTGGAGGTGAGCAAGAACCCAGTATGCATAATTTCAGGTGGTTAATCAATAATAATGGGCTGGACATCGTGCAACCAGATATTTTCTATTTCGGGGGAATGATCCGGTCAATGAAAGTGGCGTTGATGGCAGATTCAACAGGAAAAACCTGCGTACCCCATATATCCGGATCTGGTCTTGGGTACTTGTATATGATGCATTTTGTGTCTGTCTTGCCAAATGCAGGTCCTTACCACGAATTCAAAGGTTTTAATAAGGAGATCCCGATTGAATGCAATACTTCACCGCTTGAGTCTGAAGGCGGAAAAATAAAAGTTCCAACAGGTCCTGGCACTGGTATAAATATTGATCCTGATTACATTAAGAAACATAAACCAATTGTCATTTAGCCAAAATTAATCGTATTTGATTACTAGTTTGATATTATATTTTATCTCTATAAATATCCGATTAAGTAATTAAATTATAGTTAGTTAAAAAAACTTTTATGCTTCTGGTACTAGTTGCCTCACCCCATAATTATTTTTTAGCGGTGTTCAGGCCCCCTGCGCTAAAGCCTCGGCGACAGCGTGCGAACCGAGCGAAGCGAGCTCGCGAGTACCGTTAAAAAAAATTTCTGCACGAGCAACCTCATCATATTATCTGTCTGGATTCAAAGCACATTTAATGATGTCCTTCTGTCTTTGCTCTGTTATAATCTTTCCTCAATGATGAGGGTTCTTTTGCTATACAATCCTGAGATGATACGTTTTCAGCATAAGTTTTTTATTCACAGTTATGATTAATGAGGGATTAAGTGTTATATTAGAGTGTTGAAGAATTTTTTATGAACTGAATGGACATTCAGCAATGGTAGCATTATATCCCCTAAAGCAAAAGCAAGAGCAAGACCAAGCAATAATTGCTGAAATAATCCACGAATCGAATTATTACCGAATAAGGTTCTTCAGCCTTGTTGTTCTTGGATTTTCCTTATTTAACCTGATTACGAATTACTTCATCCCAGGAATTTGGCATCAGGATCATTTGTCTCAATATATAATACTCGACACTATACTGTTATGTTTATCCATAATTGCTGTGACTGTTTTTTGGGTTAACAAGAATGCCAAAACATCTTTTTCAAAATTGTCCTTTAGAGTTTATATACTACTGAGCATAGTATGGTTTGGCTACTTATCAGGAATAGATTTTGAAAATGTTGGCTACATCTCCTTCATTTTTGCCATTATAAC
>Ga0102940_1001690_pt1 | contig 13906 bp, 10 predicted proteins | sample SalPonR2_C_D1_MG_FD_78215 | JGI IMG/M metagenome (GOLD analysis project Ga0102940, IMG submission 78215) | Salt pond soil microbial communities from South San Francisco under conditions of wetland restoration - Salt Pond MetaG R2_C_D1_MG | ecosystem: Environmental > Aquatic > Marine > Intertidal...
CCGCCAATGGTGGCTGATTTTTCATGTTTTTTGGGTTGTTCGTTCCGTAAGATGGCAAATGCTTCTTCAATGGCATCTACAATTTTCACATAACCTGTACACCGACATATGTTGGGCGATATGGCTTTGAATATTTCATCGCGTGACGGATTTGTGTTTGTGTTGTAAAGGCTTTTTGCCCGCATAATCATTCCGGGGGAGCAAAATCCACACTGCACTGCACCGCGCTCTGCAAAAGCTTTGCTTATGACAGATTTAAATCCTTCCGGCAACCCTTCAATGGTATTAACCTCAGCATTTTCGATACTCTTCATTTTGGTACGGCATGCCAGTCTTGCTTTTCCGTTTATTTCAACGGTACAGGCACCGCAGGTACCCTGACCCGAACAACCGTCTTTCAGGGTGGTGATGTTTAGGTCGTTACGCAAATGCGAAAGCAATGATTGCGATTCGTCTCCGCTGTAAGCTGTTTGTACTCCGTTGAGTGTATATTTAATCATGATATATTTTTTTCAGGTTGTCGATATTGGGCATAATCGGCGATGGTATTTGAATCATTTTTTGAACTGCTTTGAGATCTTTTAGGCCACTTCCGGTAAGTAAAACTACATTTTTAGATCCTTTTTTCAGCTTGTTGTGTTTTTTATAGTGTAACAATCCACCGAAGGCCGCAGCTGAAGCTGGTTCTGTAAAAACTCCAGTATTTTTAGAAAGTTTGTACGATGCTTCCAGTATTTCATTGTCTTCTATGGCAATAGCTTCTCCATTATAAGACGTAATGAAATTTTTAGCCATATGATAGTTTCTTGGTATATCGACTGAGATGGAATCGGCGATCGTATTGCTCTGTTTCACAACAAATTCACTGTTTGATAAGTTGCGTGCTATGTTGTCGCTTCCCGTCGATTGTACCGCAACAATAGTAGGCATTTTTTCAATGAGTCCCAGTTTCAGCAAATCCTCAAAGCCTTTGTAGACCCCTGAAATAATTACGCCATCGCCAACGGGTACAAATATACGATCAGGAGCCTGATACCCCATTTGTTCATATAATTCAAAAGCTACGGTCTTTTTCCCTTCAATGGTTAATGGATTAAACCCTGTGTTGCGGTTGTACCATCCAAGTTCTTCTGTAGCTTTTATGCTAAGGTCAAAAGCATCGTCATAAGTACCATCCACAGGAATCAGGGTAGCACCATACATTAAAATCTGGGTGAGTTTGGCCACAGGAGCAGATGCCGGTACCATGATGATACCTTGCTGACCCTGTGCTGCGCAAATCCCTGCCAGTGAGGAGCCTGCATTGCCTGTTGAGGCTGTTACAATCGTATTGATTTCCTGCTCTTTGGCATATGCTGAGACTATTGCTGAAGCCCTGTCTTTATATGAAAATGTTGGGTTTTGTGCATCATCTTTTAAAAACACGGTTCCTTCCAGGCGTTCTCCATCAAGTTGGTCAATGGTGTAGAGCGGGGTGTGCCCTATTGCCAGATTGGGCAGGCTATCTGTGCTTTTTATTGGTAAAATATCAATATAATGCCGGTTTTTGAGCTTCTGAAAATTGTGTTTTTTTATCGATTCATAATCGTATATGGTTTTTAATACACCTTTGGGAGGTTTGTCGGCTGTATTTTTGGCATTACATGCCGGACACATGTATTGCACGTCGAGCGGGTCGTAGGTGGCCCCGCAATCATTGCATTTGTATTGGAATTTTGGTGTGGTAGTCATATTGCAATTTAGTGATTAATCGAAAAAGCAAAAAGTTGCCATAGGACAAATTTCTGTGTCCGGAGGCAACTTTCTATATACTTCTATCTTGAAAATTATATTCACCGGACAATTGCTATTTAAGCAGGCCGGTACGCTCATTAAACTCATTTATTAGTTCATCCCAACGATGTACCTGGTTGAAGATTTTGTCCCATATTGTGCGATCGTCCCACAATTGATTTAAGTCCTCAAGTTCTTTGGCTTGTTGCTCAATCCAGGTAAAATATTTCAGGTTATGGATATTCTTCCGGTCATAATAGTCAAATTCTTTGGTATAATCTACTGTGGTTCCAAAAATACATTTCTCAAAATCTTTTGCAGCCTCAATTTCGCTATATTTTCCTTTGCTTTCTTTTTGCTCATCAAGGCGTGAGCGATACATGTCGGCCGAGTCGGTTGCCACGGTAATTATTACATCTTCTTCGGTCATTTCGTAATATTTGGCCGTTTTGATGGCCGACAGCAGATTGCCTATGCCAGAAATACCAATTAAATGCAGCTCTTTAATTATTTCGTCGTCTATGCCCTGACTTTTCAGATATTTTAAACCCTCGGGCTCGTTAAAAAGCCTCAGGATGCGCATGCAATCTTCATCATCAATGGCAGTTACCATGTCTGTATTTTTAACATTGTGAATCCATGGTACGTGTTTGTCGCCTATTCCTTCGATGCGGTGTCCGCCAAAGCCATTTCTGAGCAAGGTCGGGCACTGAAGTGCTTCTGAAGCCACAACTTTTAAGTGTGGTGCAACTGTACGCAGGTAATCTCCTGCAGCAATTGTCCCTGCCGAACCTGTTGCTGAAACATAGGCAGCCAAACGACCATTTTGTGGTTTTACGGCACTGTACACTTCTTCAATGGCTTTTCCTGTTGTATGGTAGTGCCATACGGCATTGCCAAATTCATCAAACTGGTTGAATATCATACAATCGGGGCGTGTGCGTCGAATTTCCCAGCATTTGTCATAAATCTCTTTTACATTCGATTCACAGCCTGGTGTGGCAATTACTTCAGAACCAATTTCGTCGCGCAACCATGAAAAACGTTCCTGGCTCATTTCTTCCGGCAAAATAGCTACCGATTCTGTACCCATTAGTTTAGAATCAAAAGCTCCGCCCCGGCAGTAGTTGCCTGTAGAGGGCCAAACTGCTTTGTGGTATGAGGGATCATATTCTCCTGTAGTGATGCGTGGCGCTAAACAGCCATAAGCTGCACCGACTTTGTGTGCTCCTGTAGGAAACCATTTACCGATAAGCAGTACAATTTTAGCCTTCACACCGGTGATTTCAGGAGGTAGTTCCAGGTAATTAACATCTCCATACAATCCACCTTTTTCTCTGGGTTCATTTTTCCATGTAATACGGAAAAGATTAAGTGGATTAATCTCCCATAATCCTACATCTTTTAGTTGGTCTTTAATTTTTCCGGGGATCAGATCAGGGTGTCGCTGTTGCTCAAAGGTAGGTAGAATAATATTGCGCTCCTTAAAACGTTGTACTGCATTTTCAAGTGCTTTTTCGTTGGTTACTTTATCGGTGAATGAAATCATTTCAGTTTGTTTTAGATTATTTTGCTTTGCAATATACTAAATGTGTGCGAAAGTTCTATGTTGTGTTTTAATCTTGGGAAATAGTTTAATTATTTTTATTTTAATTAGAAAAATTTTATATTTGATGTGTTCAAGATTTTGATTAAAAGGAAATATCTCTGACCTATGAAGCCAATAGATGAAATTGACCGCAAGCTTTTAAATGAATTGCAGGTAAATAGCCGCATCACCATTCGCGAATTGTCTGAAAAACTGCATCTTTCTACTACACCAATTCATGAGCGTATTAAGAAACTGGAAAAAGGCGGCTATATTAAGCAATATGTTACTTTGCTCGATCCAAAGAAATTCGATAAAAAGCTGATGGTCTATATCTCAGTTTCTTTGCGCGATCATGCCAAAGAGGCTGTTGAAGCTTTTGAGCAGGCAATAGAGGAGCTTGACGAAGTAATGGAGTGCTACTACATATCAGGAAGTTCCGATTTTTTGCTCAAAGTTTTTTGCGATGACATGGATGGGTTTCACGATTTTATTACCAATAAATTTTCTACAATTGATAATATCACCCAGTTTTACAGTTCTTTTGTGATGTATGGTTCAAAGGTTAAGTATAATTTTGAGCTTTAATTTTATTCATACTCCAGGGCTGCAGCTCCTTTTAGAATGATACTCATTTCTGCTGCTTTTTGGAGTGTGATTTCCTGGCTTGATTTTGACTTCAAGGTTGTATTTGTTATTTGAAAATTGTGTTTGCTAATTTCAGCGGTCAGTAGGTTTGTGTCATAAACATATTTTTCATCATTTTCAGTTAATGAAACCGTTTTGCCAGAATCTTTATATAGCAGTTTGTCTTGTCCATTTAGTTGTTCAAGGTAATACCCTTCATCGGCTTCGTCGAATGATGAACGGGTAAGGTAAATGTGTGGTTTATCTTTGTAAGGTGCCGAGTTTGTCGGGCAAAAGGTGCTGCAATTGCCACATTCATTACAATAGTTTGCTATATTTAGTATTTGGTGTTTTTGGTTTATTGCAAATATTTCGTCATCGGTATAGAATACCTTACCATCGATATCAACTTTGATTTTTTGAAGGTGCCAGTTTACTGGTTCAATTTCGTAAGCGTAATTGGCAAAATTTGGGCAAACTGTTGTACATATATCGCACATTTCATCACAGAAAAGGCATCGTTCGGCTTCTTCGCGAATGGTGGCTTCATCGAGTGTTTCGCTTACAAGTTTGAAGTTTTGCCTGTCATTAACATTTAGCTCTTTTAATTGCGGAGCATATTGTCTCCGGGCTCTTTTGAGTGTAAGCTCTCGCTTGCTGTGCGCTTTCCCATTTTGAGGTTTCGGAATATTAAACTGCTGTTTTGCCTGCTCCAGAATTTCAGCGGCTGCTTTGCGTCCGTCACCAATGGCATTTATTGCTGTTGAGGCACCTCGTAGGGCATCTCCGCCAATAAATGTATTATCAGCACCTGTTTGGTAAGTTCCATTTTTTGTTTCCAGTAGGTTCCCGGACATGAAATCTATATCAAGATCCTGGCCTATAGCCGGAATTATGGTGTCGCAGGGAATTTCAAATTCGCCGCCTTCAATTTTTACGGGCCTGGGCCTTCCTGAGCTGTCCTTGCCCTGAAGTTCCATTTTTGCACAGCGCAATGTCTTTACTTTGTTATTCTCAATAATTACTTTTTCTGGGCCGGCAAGTTCAATTACCTCAATACCTTCCTCAAGTACAGCTTTAATTTCGCCCTGGTCTGCCGGCATCTGGTCAATTGTGCGGCGATAAACTACTGTTACTTTACCCTTTTCTCCCACAACCCGCCAGGCTGTACGTGCTGCATCCATGGCTGTGTTCCCGCCACCTATGATCACGATATTTTTACCTGCGCCGTGCGATTCGCCTTTCTTTACGCTAAACAAAAATTGCAACGGTTCAATGACACCTTTAGCTTCAATGCCTTCAATTTTTAGTGGTTTAGAAAGCTGAGCCCCTGCACCAATAAAAATATAATCAAAACCGGACTTTATACTTTCGAATTTTACGCGGTCGACCGGTGTGCTGTAATGAATTTTTACTCCCAGATCGGTGACTCGTTTGAAGTCTTTTGCTATGGCTTCGTCGGTAAGACGAAAACCCGGTATGGCAAATTGCACCATGCCCCCGGCTTTGGATTTGCGCTCAAATACTTCAACTTCAAATCCGGCCATAGCCAGGTAATATGCTGCAGCAAGGCCTGCGGGTCCCGCTCCGACAATGCCTACAGATTTTTCATTTTTGGCTTCCGGTTGTAATTTTACTTCATCCTGTTCTGAAATGAAACGTTTTACTTCTCTAATGAGCAATGGATCATCATAGTTTGCACGCGTACATTTGTTTTGACATAAATGATCGCACACCATTCCGGTTATGGCAGGGAATGGATTGGTCCGTAGAATTACTTCAAAAGCTTTGTCAAACTGCCCTGTGGCCGTATAATGCATGTAATCGGGTATATCCTGATTGGTAGCACACGTGTCGCGGCAGGGTGCCGAAATACAGTCAAAATAGTTGAGTTCACGGTCAGTTTTAATGTTAATATCCTGAATGGATGTTCTGTGGTAACGGGGATCATTAATTACCTCACGGGCATACCGGTTTAGATTATTTAATGCCGCTTTTTGCGCATCATCAACTTCGCCTGTTGCTTTAATAAATGTATCTATATCAATGGCTTTTACCTGTTTGAAGCGAGAATGTAGTTCGTCAAAATATTGGTTTAGTCGCATGTATCCGCCTGGCTTCAGTAAATCAGAGCTTACTGTAACAGTTTTAAATCCACAAGCCAGTACATCAGCCACGTTAAATGCATCTGCGCCTCCTGAAAAGGAGAGTTGCAGGGTACCATTGAATTCATTCTGAAGTTTGCGAGCAATGTTTATGCTGAGCGGATGCAGTGAGCGACCGCTCATGTACATCATATCCACATCACCACCAAAAGTATCTTTAAAGTTCTGGGTTTCCAGTGTGTTGGTTAGTTTGAGCCCGAATTCGAGTTTCTCTGAATCAGCTGTTTTTTGCAATGAGCGTATGATTTCCAACGCATCAGCATATTTGAGGTCGTGTTCGAATGCTGCATCAGGAATAACGGATTTAAAACCACTGGTTTGGTTTAAAATTGTACGAAGTTCTTTCGGTCCTAAAAGGGTGGGGTTCAGTTTAATGAATGTATGAAGCCTTTTTTCTGTGAGTAAATATTGGGCAATGTCCTGTATCTCGTCTGCAGGGCATCCATGCATAGTCGATAAGGTGATGTTGTCTGAGATACGGGTAGGAATTTCCAGGTCTGCTAATTCAGGAAATTCTGCTTTTACCGCTTCTATCTTTTGGGCCAACTCAACGGAGCAGTCATTCATTTTATCGAAGAACCATTGTACATTATCCTGCATTATGCCCTTCAGATCGTACCCCACGCTCATGTTGAAAATGGTATTGAGGGGTTTGTTCCCAAAGAATTTTTTGTTTAGATAGTGAACTGCAATCCAGGCATTCAGGTACTCATTAAAGCTTGATTTAATCTTAAGTTCTTGCGACCATTCACAATTATAACCTTCATCCTGCATATCGATGCATGGCTTGGCAACATCTATTTCATCCAGTGTTTGCACTGTTTTAAGCTCAATATAACGTGCACCCATGAGCCACGATGCTACGATATTTTGAGCCAATTGAGAATGTGGACCTGCAGCTACACCTAACGGACTGTCAAGTTGTTGCCCGAATATTTTTTGTTGAAAGTTTTTTTGTTTTTCCGGAGCATAAAAGAGCTCGGCTGGCAGGCTATAAATACGCTGCTGCTCTTCCAGTTCCTTGACCATTGTTTTCAATAGCAATTGCAGGCTTATAGGATGAAATCTATCTGACATAGTGTGATTGTTTTCGATTTGTGATTATGAATAGTAAGTATAAAAATACATAAATCCTGTGAAAATGCCTATTTTCGTACTTTGTTGCCAGGTTGAATATTCATTTCAGGAAATAATGACAAAAATTACGCAAAAAGAAAAAAAATATCCTGCCATTATCTTGGCGGCGGGCTTTTCTTCCAGGATGGGAACGCAAAAAATGTTTTTGCCTTTTGCAGCAAACGATTGTTTTCTTTCTCGGTTGATTTCGGTTTATGAAACTTATGGCTGTACAGAAGTTTTTTTGGTGGTAAATTCGGAAGGGGCTGAGCATATTCGTAAGAATTTTGATTTGGCCGTAAATATCACAATTATAAAAAATGCACATCCCGAATGGCAAAAGTTCTATTCATTACAGTTGGCTTGTCAAAGCTTAACTGGGGCTGAGGCTGTATTTGTGCAGAATATCGATAACCCGTTTACCAATGCTGAAGTATTGACGATTCTGGAAAAAGCAGCTGGTAAGGCTGATTATATTTTGCCAGAATACCGAAATAAAGGTGGGCACCCTTTTCTTATTTCTTCACATGTTATTCGGCAAGTTGCTGAACACCAAAACCCCCAGGAGCACCTGAAGCTTTTTCTAAAACGGTTTAAAACATTGCGTGTACCCGTGCAAAACCGCGAAATTCTTGCAAATATTAATACGCCGGAAGCTTATGAGCAGTGGTTCAATAAAGCGCTTTAAAATAAGCCGCTGTGTCAGGTGCATGAAACAGGCAGGTCAGGAAGAAATACTGTTTTTCGGTAACTTTTTCTCATCTTTGTAAAAAATTTATAAAATGAATATTGATATTTTAGAGTGGATAGGCTATTTGGCCTCCATCTTAATTGCTATTTCCATGACGATGAGCTCCATCGTCAAATTTCGGGTTATTAATTTACTGGGTGCCGGAACTTTTTCGTTATACGGATTTTTAATCGGTGCCCTGCCGGTAGGTTTCATGAATCTTTTTATTGTGCTTGTAGATGTGTATTTTTTATACATTATTTTTAACAAAAAAGAGGTGTTCGAAACCCTTGAGGTAAGGCCCAACAACAAATATTTATTGCGGTACCTTAAGTTCCATGAAAATGAAATTCAACGTTTTTTTCCGGGTTTTAAGTATCAACCTGAGAAAAACACGGTGAGTTTTTTCATTTTGCGCGATATGCAAGTGGCAGGGCTGTTCCTTGCGCACCGCGAAGATGACAATGTCTTGCGCGTAGGTCTTGATTATGTGGGACCTAAATACCGCGATTTTAAAAACGGGAGGTATATTTATACCCGTGTGCGGAAGTTTTTCCTTGATGAGGGTTTTACCAAAGTTGTAGCAGATGCCAACAGCGAAAAGTACTTTAAGTATTTGAAAAAACTGGGTTTTGAGGAGCAGGAAGACGGAACCTGTTCAAAAACCCTTGAAAAAGCTATATAAAATATGATTACTAAAATTGCAGGCGGCACCGTTGTAACTTCAAACAAAATCCTTGTGGCTGATGTGTGGATTGAGGATGATAAAATAATGCATGTGGGTGCAGGCGATTTTCATGCTGAACAAACTATTGATGCATCAGGTTTGTATGTTTTGCCCGGTGGTGTTGATCCGCATGTGCATATGCAGTTACCTACTCCGGCCGGCCCCTCTTCTGACGATTTCTACACAGGAAGCATTGCAGCTTTGTATGGTGGTACCACCACGATAATAGATTTTGTAACGCCGCAACCCGGTCAGTCATTGGTAGATGCGCTTGAAGCACGAAAGAAGGAAGCGGCGCATTCACGCATAGATTATACTTTTCATGTTAGCCCGATTGAATGGCGTGAAACCACGGCACAAGAGATCGAAGCGTGTTTTGAACAAGGCATTACATCTTTTAAAATTTATATGGCCTATAAAAAAGCTGTTGGCCTCGAAGATGATGAGGTTGAGAATGTACTTCATACAGTTGGCCGCTTAGGCGGTATGGTAACAGTGCATGCCGAAATGGGAGATGAAATTGATGCACTGCGCGATCAATCGGCTGCAGCGGGAAGGCTTGGGCCGGATGCGCACCGCGCAACACGACCCAATTATACCGAGGCTGATGCTGTTAAGAAAGTGATTGATATGGCAGCGGCTGCATCATGTCCTTTGTATGTAGTGCATGTTTCCACACGTGAATCAATGGAGCATATACGTAATGCTCAGGCAAAAGGTCAACAGGTGATTGCTGAAACCTGCCCACACTATTTGTTGCTTGACGAATCGAATTATGCGGGACCGTTTGAGGAAACTGTAAAATATGTACTGAGTCCGCCATTGCGCACTGATGCCGACCAGACAGCATTATGGCAAGCACTGAAAGATGGCGAGATCAGTACGATTGGTACCGATCACTGTCCATTTACGCTTGCGCAAAAAAGCGCAGGAAAAGATGATTTTCGGAAAGTTCCCAATGGAGCAGGAGGGGTAGAACACAGAATTGCTCTTTTGTATACCTATGGTGTGTTGCCAGAAAAGATTTCTTTTCAAAAAATGGTCGATGTTGCATGCACGCAACCGGCCAAAATATTTGGCCTTTATCCACAGAAAGGCGACATTAGAGCCGGTGCCGATGCAGATTTATTAATATGGGATCCAACTGCAGAAAATATAATCAGCGCCAGTGATCATCATCAGAATACAGATCTGAATATCTATGAAGGCTTTAAAGTCCGGGGTGATGTAAAATGGATTTTAAGAAGCGGTAAATTGGTTTTGAAAGATGGTGTTTGGGAAGCATCAGATTTGCCCGGAAAATTTCTAAAGCGGAAAAATATTCTCTATAAATAAAAAGGGCTGTCCGGAATGAATCGGACAGCCTTTTTTGAAGAATTTATGTTCTAAAGAATTAAATGTTATGTTAGGCCATTACTCGCTTTCTGCCATGTTCTACCAGCTGTTTTAGCATTGCTGCAGGATTTTTAAACTTATTGGTAAACATCATTGCGGCAATGACATATGGTTTAAAGCCGGCTTCGTGGTACGTTTTAATACGGTATTTTTCAAATACATCGGCATTTACTTCTCCTTCTTTACACGAAACACCAGAGATATCTGCAGGCAGGCAATGCATATACAGCGCATCCTGGTTTTTAGTAAGCTTCATTTTGGCTTCATCGTATTCCCAGTCTTTGTATTTGGCATTGTTGGCCAGGCAAGTTTGCTCCAGGTTGTCCAACCCTTTTTTATCTGCGGCTTTCAGTAGCTTTGTGCGTTCCTCCATAATGTGATACGGAGCCCAGCTTTTGGGATATACGATATCGGCACCCTCCATAGCATCACTCATGTTGTGACTTACATTAAAGCTACCGCCACTGGCTTTGGCATTTTTTCCGGCCATATCTACAATGTCGGGTATAAGATCATATCCTTCCGGATAGGCCAGTTCGATGTCCATTCCAAATCTCGACATTAAACCAATGATGCCTTGCGGAACAGATAGCGGTTTCCCATAACTGGGAGAATAAGCCCAGCTCATGACAATTTTTTTACCTTTTAGGTTCTCAAGTGATCCAAATTCTTTTTTAAGGTGTAGTAAATCTGCCATTGACTGGGTTGGATGGTCCATGTCGCATTGCAGGTTTACTATGCCGGGCCGGTTGGGGAGCACGCCCTGAGCAAAACCTTCGTCCAAAGCATCACCAACTTCACGCATATATTTATTGCCTTCACCCAGGTACATATCGTCTCGTATACCTATGAAATCGGAAAGGAATGATATCATGTTGGCTGTTTCTCGTACGGTTTCTCCGTGTGCAATCTGCGATTTTTGTTCGTCAAGATCCTGCACAGCAAGTCCGAGCAGATTGCTGGCCGATGCATACGAAAATCTTGTGCGTGTGCTGTTGTCGCGGAAGTTGGAGATCGCCAGCCCGGTGTCGAAAACACGGGGAGAAATGTTCTGTTGGCGCATTTCTTTAAGAATATCTGCTACTTCCAGCACTGTTTTTAAATCTTCATCGCTTTTTTCCCATGTAAGCAGGAAATCTTTTTTAAAAAGTTCAGCCTTGATCTGACTTAACTGATTGATTTTTTCGTTCAGGTTCATTATGTTTTTGTTTTTCTATTCTGCAATTTCGTAAGCAAATGCGGCATAAAAAGCTGTAGCTTTTACAAGGTCATCAACGGGCACTTTTTCATTGGGGGCGTGTGCCATTACTTCGTTTCCGGGGCCGAAGCCAAGTAATGGAATTCCATACATACCATTAATGGTTACACCATTGGTTGAGAATGTCCATTTGTCTACTTTGGGTTTTTTGTCAAAAAGTTTTTCAAACGTACTTACCCCTGTTTGAATAATTTCGGCCTCTTCAGGTATTTTCCATGTGGGGTAGTATTTTTCCATACCATATTCAAGACCGGTATAAGATTTTTCTTTGTATTCCAGTACTTCTACTTTAGCGTTCATTCCTTTTAGGAGTTCCTCAATTTCTGCAATGGCAGAGTCTTTGGTCTCTCCCCATGTCAACCGGCGGTCGAGGTGAAATGCGGCGTAGTCAGCCACTGCGCATAGTGAGGGGCTTCCCGATACAATTTCGGATATGGTTATAGTTCCTTTACCAAGGAATTCATCATCTTTAAGCCGGTCATTGAGTTTCTCAATTTCAGTGGCAACTTTGGCTGCTTTGTAAATAGCATTATCACCGCGTTCCGGAGCCGATCCGTGACAGGAGGTACCATAAAAATGTACTTTCATTTCCATTCGACCACGGTGTCCGCGGTAAATATTCAGATTTGTTGGTTCTGTAGAGATTGCAAGGTCTGGCTTTATACCTTCTTCTTCTACCAGGTACTTCCAGCAGAGTCCATCGCAATCTTCTTCTATTACACTGCCAACGAAATATATGGTCCAGTCTTTATCGTAACCAAGTTCTTTGAGTATTTTGCCGGTGGTGACAAATGATGCGCATCCGCCTTCCTGGTCTACAGTGCCCCGTCCGTGTACGAAGCCATCTTTAATTTCTCCGCCAAGCGGATCAAAATCCCAGTTTTCAAGTTGTCCAAGGTCGACTGTATCCATGTGGCCATCAATGGCAAGTATTTTTTTTCCATTGCCCACGCGGCCAATTACATTGCCTAACCCATCAATTCGTACTTCGTCAAATCCTGCTTCTTCCATTTGGCGTTTAAGCTCTTGTTGTACTTCCTTCTCCTGGAGGCTCAGCGATTTTATTTTAACAAGTTTGGATAGGTTTTCCGCAGTATAATCACGGTATTTTTCCGCTAGTTCATTAATTTTTGCATATACTTCGCTCATAATTATGTCTGATTTTTTTTGCATTGAGAAAGGTAAATATACCATTTTTTATGTATTTTTGACTATTTGCAGGACAAAAGAGCAGTGTGAATTTAAAAAAATAGAATAAACGAATATTTTTTAACCTTTTCGTAAAATATTTTTCCATGAGTAAGTTTGAGGCGCATCAAGAAACAAATATCTGGAGCTTTTGTCGACAACAAATATTGGATGATAATGCTACAGCATTACTAATTATTTTAGAGACAAAAGGGAGTAGCCCGGGCAAACCGGGTTTTAAAATGGCTGTGAGCAAAAATGGTGAACTGCGAGGCTCAGTTGGTGGAGGTAGTGCCGAATATGAAGCTGTAGAACGGGCGCGAAAAATATTGAAAAAAAACATTGCAAAGCCACAACTCATGCGGCAGGTACACAGTGCCGATGCTGAGGAGAGCTCAGGTATGATTTGCGCCGGTGAGCAAACACTGGCGATTGTCCCATTAACTAAAGAATCAATTGCTGTTATAGAAAAAATTGAACGCGCACAAGATACAATTTCAAATATTGCCTTGCATCTATCACCTGCGGGTATTGATCTGGTTGAAAAGCAAGAGTGCAATAAAATTATTGTCAGCGATTTATCAAGTGAGGGGCAATGGGATTATACAGAACCTCAGGGGCTCACTGAAACAATATATATTTTCGGAGGAGGTCATGTCAGCGTAGAGCTTAGTAAGGTAATGCGTATGTTAGGTTTTTACATCAAAATTTTTGATAACCGTCCGGAGATATCCACATTACACGCCAATGAATCAGCGCATGAAAAACATGTAATAGATTTTGCCAATGCAGGATCCTATGTGCACGAAGGAGAAGGTAATTACATTGTAATTATGACTGTTGGACATATGCATGATTTGGAGGTACTTACTCAAATGGTTGGGAAAAAAGTAACATATTTAGGTATGATGGGAAGCAAAAGCAAAGTATCGACTATTCACCAATTGCTACATGAAAAAGGATTTAATGAGCAAGAAATAGGAAGTGTGCATATGCCTATTGGCGAACAGATATACAGTCATACGCCTAAAGAAATTGCAATCAGCATTGCCGCTGAGATTATAAAAATCAAGAATCAACCGGCATAGTTTTTAAAATTAGCAAGAATAAATTACATTTAAACAAATCAGATATAGAGAAAAATCACTATGGACAAAAATGAATTAATGAAGCAAGCCATTAAACGTTCCATTGAGAGCGTGGCTAAAGGTGGCGGGCCCTTTGGAGCGATTATAGCCAAAGACGGAGAAGTGATTGCAGAAGCCTCAAACAGTGTTACTTTAACCAATGATCCAACAGCTCACGCAGAGATCAATGCCATACGACAGGCAACCCAAAA
>Ga0102940_1001692_pt1 | contig 13898 bp, 10 predicted proteins | sample SalPonR2_C_D1_MG_FD_78215 | JGI IMG/M metagenome (GOLD analysis project Ga0102940, IMG submission 78215) | Salt pond soil microbial communities from South San Francisco under conditions of wetland restoration - Salt Pond MetaG R2_C_D1_MG | ecosystem: Environmental > Aquatic > Marine > Intertidal...
ATAGTCACCATCATACAGAAAACGCAATGTCCTTCCCCTGGAAGTGGTATTATCAATTACCTCAGCAACCAATACATCATCTTCGCCGAAATAGAGTTTATTTCCAATCCTTATTTTTCTTGCAGGATCGACCAAAACATCCCATAGCCGTTGTTCTCTGTTTAGTTCACGCAAGAGGAAAACTTCTATTTCAGCACCGGTTTTTTCTTTATTCCCATATAACCTGGCAGGAAACACTTTAGTGTCATTAAAGACCATGAGATCCTGGTCATCATAAAAATCAAGAATCTCTTTGAATTTCTTATGTTCAATTTTACCAGAGTCTCTGTGTAAGATCATCAGGCGCGATTCATCCCGGTTTTCAGCAGGATATTTAGCGATCAGATCAGTTGGCAGGTTAAATTTGTATTGGGATAATTTCATTTTTTTATAATTTCAAATTATGTAAGTATTTAAAAAGTAAATTAATATATGCAACGTCATTTAATAGTCATTCCCAATACAGCAGTCAATTATATTGTTCGCTGTAATATAGCGCTGTGATGTATGTTGAATGTTTTTTAATTAACATGAGCTACCTTGTACGTAGAAAACACAAAAAGGTTACAAAGGTTTTAATTTTTTAATAAAGTCCGAAATTTTTACGGCGTCATTTACATCAAAGTCTCCTATTCTTGTTCTTCGCAAGGCAGAAAGGTGGGCGCCAGATTTAAGGCTTTTTCCAATATCATGGGCCAGCGAACGTATATATGTTCCTTTACCGCAATGAATCCTCAGGGTTATAACAGGTAGGTTAAAATTCAGGATTTCTATTTCATGAATATTTACCAGGTTAACTTTCATTTTTACTTTTTCACCCTGCCGTGCCATATTATAAGCTCGTTTACCGTCTATTTGTTTTGCTGAATAGATTGGAGGTATCTGTTCTGTTTCTCCAAGAAAATGGGCTAATGACTCTTCCAGAATTTCTTTGGTTACGTGTTCAATTGGATATTTTTCATCAATATCAGTTTCCAGATCATACGATGGCGTTGTTGCACCCAGGGTAATATTAGCCACGTATTCTTTGTCCAATCCAGTCAGTTGCTCAATGGTTTTAGTTGCTTTACCGGTACAGATAATTACGAGTCCGGTTGCAAGTGGATCCAGTGTTCCGGCATGGCCAACTTTTATTTTCTTTACGCCAAGCTCTTTTCTAAGGCTAATCCTTAGCTTGTTTACCACATCAAACGAAGTCCAGTCAAGTTCTTTATCGATTAAAATACGTTTGCCATCTATATAAGGTTGAGCCAGTGTTTCATCCATGATTGTCAGAATGATGTTAAGATGGCAATGAGTCCAATAACAGCACAATAGGCTGCGAACCATATTAATTTCCCTTTTTTCACGATCCCTATCATCCATTTACAGGCAAGAAAACCGCTGATATATGCTGCCAGGAATCCTGCGACAAGGGTCATCGGGTTAATTCCGCTCATACCAGTATCTGCCCAATCCATGATTTTTAGAAGTGTTGCTCCGATAATGGGAATTAAGACCATAAGAAAAGAAAAGCGGGCGACATCTTCGCGTTTGTTTTTTAAAAGGAGGCCTGTTGCTATGGTGGATCCGGATCGCGATATGCCAGGAATAACGGCCACCGCCTGGGCAACTCCCATGATAAATGCATCTGAAAATGGGATTCTCCTGGTTTGTATTTTGCCGATCATATTTGTAAGGGCTAACAAAAGCGCTGTTAGTAAAAGAGCGCCTCCAACAATAAACAGGTTGCCTTCGAATAGTGCTGCCACTTCATTTTCAAAAAAGAGGCCTACAAAGAGGACAGGGATTGCAGAAAGAAGAAGTTTCATCACATACCGCATATCGTCATTCCACCGAAATTTAAAAAAGCCTTTAATCAGTTCATTTATTTCCTTAATGAATACGGTAATGGTGCTTAACACTGTAGCGAAATGGACAACTACCGTAAAACTGAGGTTTTCCTCAAGCTCTATGCCTAGCAATGCCTTGCCCAATTCAAGATGTCCACTGCTGCTAACGGGCAGAAATTCTGTCAATCCCTGGATAATACCAAGAAGGATTGCTTCAATAATACTCATAAAGAAATTACATTTTGGATAGCCAGGCCTTTAGTCCTCCTGCTCCTGATTGTCAGTCTTTCTCATAATGGCATATACCTCAAAGGCGAAACCGAAAAGTACAACAATTGGAGCAAGGGTAATCCTTCTGAAACTAAATATTTCTTCTTCATTAAATACAGTGGGATCTTCTGTTTTACCACCCAGCATAAGCAGGAAACCTACTGCTATGATAAAAAATCCAATAATCAATAATTTATAATTTTGCGGTCCTAAAGCAAAATTTGATTGATCTTTATTTTTTTTGGCCATAATAATAATATTAAAAGTATAGTTTGTCAGTTTTTATATTGAGGTATTTGTTCACTGCAAAGAAAGTGGAAATGTAGTTAATTATTACACTAATGGCAAATAGAGATACCCCTAATAAACCGATCATGTAGGGATCATTAAGTGATAAAAACCCATCCAGTTCCTCCGATGAAACCTTTACAATCAGGCTGATTAATCCAACAGCGATGATTGACCCAATGAAGCTATTCAAAATACTTTTATAAAGAAACGGTCGCCTGATAAACCCCCGGGTGGCGCCTACGATTTGCATGGTATTGATTATAAATCTTTTAGAGTATATTGATAAGCGTATTGTATTATTTATCAAAGTAATGGCAACCAATGTAAGAAGAGCGCTAAAACCGAGGATTATCAGTGATATTTTCCTGATATTCTCATTAACTGCATAAATGAGGGTTTTCTTATACACTACCTCTTCAACCTGTTCATAATTCATAATCTCCTGTTCAATAAACATTACCGAATCAGGTCTGGTGTATTGGGCTTTTAATTTAAGCCTGATTGATGGCGGCAATGGATTATATCCCAGAAATTCAACAAAGTCATTTCCAACAAGTTGTTCAGTCTCCAATGCGGCCTCTTCTTTAGTGATATATCTTGTTGACAACGAATAGTTTTTAGCGTCAAGGATTTTCTGCAGCTGAAAAATATCAGCATCTTTCACATGTTCTTTTAAAATGATATTAAAACCGATGCTTTCCCTCACAGCTTTATTGATCATCCTGGCATTGAAGATCAGCAGTCCCATAACACCAAGAAGAAAAAGTACCAGGGAAATGCTAATTACAGAGGTCACGTATGAACTTCGCAACCTGCGGCGGTTTATCTTTTGATCATTTTTTGCCATACAGAAGCTATTTTTTCAGCCAGCTCTCTTTTGTCGTGTCAAATATAATCAATTTGGTCGAAGATGTAAGGTGTCAGATGATGGCAAATAATAATTGATTTTCTATTGATTATCAGTCAAGCACAGTAATCCACCCATATTCGTCTTTAATATCACCATATTGGATGCCCACCAGTTTTTCATAAAGTTTTGTTGTGATATTACCTGGATTTTCCCCATCTCCATATGAATATGAGATATTTTTATCGGGGTCATATATTTTCCTGATTGGTGTAATAACTGCTGCTGTACCACAGGCACCTGTTTCTTCAAATTCAGATAACTCTTCAAGCAAAATTGGTCTCTTTTCTATTTTCAATCCCATTTGTTTTGCAATTTCCTGTAAGCTTTTGTTGGTTATCGAGGGAAGGATAGATTGTGAGTCTGGTGTTACATAGGTATTGTCGCGAATACCAAAAAAATTTGCGGGTCCGCATTCATCGATGTACTTTTTCTCCCTGGCATCCAGGTAGAGAGCAGTAGCATATCCTTTTTCATGTGCTTCAGCAACGGATGTCATACTGGCAGCATAGTTGCCTCCAACTTTAAGGTGACCGGTACCCAGTGGTGCTGCACGGTCGTGATCACGTGTGATCATAATATCTACCGGCTTAAACCCTTCTTTAAAATATGGTCCCACAGGCATCACAAACACCATGAAAAGGTATTCTTTCGATGGTCGCACGCCAACTTCCGGTCCTGTACCAATGAGCAGTGGTCTTATATAAAGTGAAGCGCCTGTTCCATGGGGTGGTACAAAGCGTTCATTCAGTTTTACAACCTTTTCAATGGCCTCCTGGAAAAGAGATTGAGGCACCTCAGCAAGTAAAACACCTTTTGCTGAATTAAGCATCCTCTTTGCATTTTCATCATACCGAAAAAGCCTGATTCGATCGTCTTTTCCACGATATGCTTTCAATCCTTCAAAAGATTCCTGGCCATAGTGAAGACATGTTGCCCCCATATGCATTGTAATATCCTCGGAAGATGATACTTCCAGCTCTCCCCATTTACCATCTCTGAAATAACATCTGACATTATAATCTGTCTTTGTAATTCCAAATCCAAGGTTTTTCCAGTCTGTGCTCATATCTAATTTTATTTATTTGTTTTATGAAGACTCAAATGTACAAATTCACGCCTTATCGGACAATCTGAAAAAGATGTTTAGCAAGATGTTTTCAGATTATTCCAACGTCTTTAGTTTGGTAATTTGTTCTTCTTTTGAAATCTCCCGGAGACGCTGTGCGGCGATGGTGTGGAAATTAAATTTATTTAGTAACTCTTCTTGTTGCCGGACCATATTAGCGTGCGATTTTCCCATACCCATATTCTCCATCTCTTCAAATTGCAACTTAATATTTGCAACATAATCAGAACTTCCCAGGTATTCCATTTTTGCATCTATAAGGATTTTTTCGAGTAAATTTTGGGGTTCGAACGGCGTTTTGGTTGCCAGAATTAAATTGCAGATTCGATCGATCTGTTTCCCGGAATAGCTATAAAATGGCAATATTTCCTGGACGTATTGGATTGAAGTGTTTTCATAATTTTCATAGTTTTCAGCGAGCCCTGTATACATTAAAAGTGCAGATGTTTGAACCAACAACAGATCTTCTTCTGAAATATTTTCTGATCTCCCAAGCAATTCAGTTTGATTAACCATTCTAATAAGGTAATCTTTATTATGGAAAACCAGTAAATCGGAATGGGATTTTAGTTTTTCTAATACGAGCTCTTCAAGATCGCGCAGCCGGAGCATTTGTAGCTTTGTAAAAAACCTTTTATTCGGAATCCACTGCAGGTCGACTGATAATTCAGGTCTTAATCCTTTTACAAAATACATATCAATGTTGCCCTTGTATTTTACAGGGAGTTTGCCTCTGTATTCGCAAATGAAATAGTCTTTAACAATAGAATAAGTGATGCCAGAGATATTTACCTTGCCGCCTTCTCCGGACGATTCCATTCGTGAGGCAGTATTTACAGTATCACCCCAAATATCATATGATAGCTTTTTATGACCAACCACTCCTGTAATTACCGGTCCTGTATGAATGCCTATCCTAAGATCCCAAATATCGGCTTTCTGTTTTTTGAGCTCTTTCATGTAATTTTGCATCTCCAATCCTGCCAGCACAACTTCTACCGGGTTCGAACTATTTTTTATTGGAATGCCTCCGGCAGCCATATATGCATCGCCAATGGTTTTTATCTTTTCAATGTTATATTTTTCTACTACCGAATCGAAATGGAAAAAGAATTTATCAAGTTCATCAATAAGGATTTCGGGGTTCATTTCCTCTGCAATCCTTGTAAATCCCTGTATGTCACTAAAAAGTACTGTTACAAGTTCAAATTTTTTTGATTTTGCCCTGCCGCTTGTTTTAAGTTCATCTGCTGTGGTTTTGGGTAACAGATCTTCAACAAGCTTATCGGATTTTTCTTTTTCTGCCAGCACAGGTTCCAGGCGCAGCCTTATTTTTTCTTCAAGGCGGTTTTCTACCCGCTGCAGGTTCATAAGATGGAATTTATACAATAGAAAAGCCAGTATAAGAAGCAATAAAAGATAAATAATATAGGCAATCCATGTACGATAGAACGGTGGAGCGATTGAAAAGGAGAAGGAGACAGGATCTGACAAGTGACCAATGTGGCTGATTGACTGGGCTGTGAAGGTGTATTTTCGTTCCTTCAGGTCAGTAAACTCTATGGTTTTTTCACTCGACCAGTCCGACCATTTCTCCTGGTAGTGTGATATTCTATACCTGTAATATGGCTGTGGGTTATTTTTATATCTGATATCCCCTAGATTGAAATAGAGGTGGTTGTTTTTATAATTTATCCTGGATGATTCTGATACTTTTTGATGATCAGCATCTCTGACTGATTGAATACGTAGTGTTTTAGAAGGTGTGCTTTCTTCAGGGGATTTTAGCAGTCTGACAATTTTCTGGCTTCCGATGAGCCAGATAAATTTTTTTGTTTCAAAGATATTAACCAGCTGACCAAATTGATTGTTGGTCGTGATATTAAAAAACGGAGCGCCTTCCTGTAAATTTTGCAGATCATAAATAAGATATCCTCCACCAGGTTCATTCTTTGCAATCCAATAATGATTTGATGTTTTTTTTAGCAAGGCCGATTGAATTAAATATTCAGCATTTGGAATATCTTCAGCTGTTTTAATATCGCCGGTTTCGGTGCGTATTTTCATTAGCCTGCCTTCGTTAGTAATAAGCAGCGCTTGCTGGTAACTAAGCAGTTTCTTCTCTCCTAAGATATTGCTGCAATCTATGGAATGCTTTATCAATCCGTCAGGTCCATTACTTATAAGCATATCTTCCTGGGTAAGAAGCCATAATTCATCTGAATGCTTAGTAAAACTGCTAATCTGACTAACATTTTCAAGGCTGTCTGCAACACGCCATTTTTGTTCTTTGGTTTTAGTTAGCTGAAATAATGTATTCCCTATGCGCGCAACGATTTGATTATCATTAATCAATTTAAGGAATGAAAAGCTTCCGCTACGAATCTTTTGAAATTCAGCACCTTTTAAAGAATAGAGTCCATTTTTCCCAGCTGTAAATATTGCAGACTCGGAGCCTGCTATCAGATGCATTGATGTTTCTGTATTATTATTGGGGGAATGCAGGGTACACTGGCAATTTGGTTTTAGTTCTACTTTAAAGAGTCCGTCGAATGTTCCAAGGTAAATGGTGCCAGATTGGATTCCGGCAGAATAAATGAAGTTCGGAACCCTTGCTGAGAGGTTCATGCTTAGTGAGTTCCCAGGGGGGTTGAGCTTATATACACTATAATCATAAACAAGCCAGAGATCATGAAACTGGTCGGTAAATATATCAACAGGATGTGATTTTGGAAGGGTAATATTGGTATGAAATGACTGGGTGCACTGGCGTTTACTGTTAAATATTTTTATTGATTCCCCCTGGTCAAAATAGATGAGTGTGTGGTCGTTTAATTTTCTAAAATGATTGATGCGGTTATTTTTGAAAGGGGGAGGAAGTTTCCGCTGAGTATACCCATTTACTGTTTCTTTGAAAAAAACCTGTTGATTTTCTGATGCCACAACCCATCCGTTGTCCCAATCGGTAATTGAATTGATTTCAGAAAGCTTAAGTGCAGTCTGATCAATCACTTTGTCAAACCCCGTACCATTCCATCGATATATTCCCAATGAAAATACGTGCGCAAAAGTTTCCGCTCCCGCGGTAAAAACCTTACACGGATTGCTTTGAAAAGAATGAAATTGCAGGCTGTCGCTACCAATTGTATAAATTCCGATTGAGGTAGCAAAAAAGGTATGCGTACGGTTATGGGCGATGTTAACGGGTTGAAAGGTCTTGGTTATGCTGGTATTTGCGAGCTTTGATTCGAACGAAGTGCCAGTAAAGGGACTGTAAGAAATAAATCCCAGATCATTTTTATTGAGGAACGCGGGTTTTTGATGGTGTGAACATGACAGGTGGATGGTCGAATTAATGGGGTGGGTGTATACTTTATCGTCGTCGATAACCACAAGATGATTATTTTTGCTGATATAAGTGATTCCCTGCTCGGAGCGGCAAAAACTGATTGTTGGCGATTGATTATAGGCTGCGGGGATGTTGAATGGTATTGTTTCTAATGTAGCTGAAATATTTGCAGATTGGCCGATGCCCAGTAATAACGGGGTTTTAAGCCAGAAAGTGATGAAAAAAAATAGGTAAAAATGGTATGACTTGAAAAATAAATTCATAACTTGTAAACCTGATATCTGTTTTCATGTGCAGATATCTACCAAAAGTAAGTAATTATTTCAAACGTACATGAACAGAAACCTAAATCCGTCTGAGTATGGAAAAAATCAATAAGCCTATCATTGTACCATGGGATTTTACCCAGGTGGCAGAAAACGCTTTCATGCATGCCCTTAATTTCGCGCAAACACTGGATGCCCGTATTGCACTGCTCCACATTACTGCTGATGAAAAAGTTATTCCTGAAAAGCAGAAAAAGCTTGAGGAAACTGCAGAACGGCTATCGAAAGAGTATGGGAAACGCCCACATTGTATTGTTAAGGAGGGTTCGATTTTTAAAACCATTGGTGAGGTATCGACAAAATATGATGCCGAGTTGATTATTATGGGAACGCACGGTATTAAGGGTGCGCAAAAATTGTTTGGCAGTCGCGCAGTGAAGGTCGTTGTTTCATCGCGTATTCCTTTTTTAATTGTGCAGACTAAGCCGGAGAAGGATAAGTTGAAGAAGATATTACTTCCTATTGATTTCAAAAGAGAAAATAAGGAAAAGGCAAACTGGATCTATCACCTGTCTACCCGTTTTGAATCGAAGGTGACTATCTTTAAGTCACATCCAAAAGATAAAGGGTTTAAGCGGAAGCTGTTATCCAATATGCGGTATATTGAAAATTATTTAAAAACCAGGGATATTGATTATGAAATTACTTCCTGTGAGGGTAAAAAGAAATTTAAAGATGAGGCACTGATTTACGCGAAGGAGAATGATTTTGATCTGATACTTATAATGGCCACGCGCGATATTACGTGGGTGGATTATTTTTTCGGGGTGCCCGAGCAGGATATAATTGCTAATAAACAGAATTTGCCGGTAATGTGTATTAATCCCCGTCCAAGGAAAGTTGCCGGTGGGTTCAGTGCTACAGGCGGTTAGTGAAAATATTATTTATCTGACTTTGTCTGGTTTCGGTTCGCGCCGTTTCTTTGAGGCAACAATTTTAGATTTTTAGTTAATAAAGTATGAAGCCCGGCTGAATAATCTCAGTCGGGTTTTATATTTTTGATGGATTAAAAATATATTGATGATGAGCCAGCTGATTTTTGCAACTAACAATGCACATAAATTATTTGAAATAAGAAATCTGTTAAAAGATTCTTCTTTTAAAATAAAAGGACTGAAGGAATGCGGTATTGATGAGGAAATCCCCGAAGATTATGATACATTGGAGGAGAATGCCATGCAGAAGGCACGGCACATTTTCAAGCGCACGGGAGAGGATTGTTTTGCCGATGATACAGGTCTTGAGATTAGCGCTTTAAATGGAGAGCCCGGGGTGTATTCTGCACGCTACTCCAGGATTGGGAAACCAGTTTATCCTGAAATGGAGGCTACTGAAGGGAATATCCGAAAGGTGCTGGAAAAAATGGATGGGGCGGACGACCGATCTGCACAGTTTAGAACCGTGATCGCTTTGATCCTTGACGGCCGGGAATTTCGTTTTGAGGGAATAGTAAAAGGCTGCATTGGTAAGCAGCGACATGGAGATGAAGGATTTGGGTATGACCCCATTTTTATTCCCGAAGGAATGGAACAGACATTTGCTGAACTGCCGGTTTCTGAGAAAAATAAAATTTCTCACCGGGCGCATGCCATGAGAAAACTGGTTGATTTTTTAGAGAATGTGTAATATTGAACAGATTTATACGTAATTTAATATGTACCCGGGAGTATATGGCAATGATAGGTTTATAAACTATTAAAAATGAATTTTACATATACTGCCTTTCATAAACAGACATGAATAAAGCCATACGTCAGTCATTCATCATAACTATATTGTTGTTTCTTTCGACATCGGGAGCAGACGCTCAGGTTGCCATTGGTGAGTGGCGCACCCACCTCTCATATAATCTGGGAAACCTGGTAATGGTAACCAATGAAAAAGTATATTGCTCAACTACAGGCGGTTTGTTTTATTACAATACCAGCGATAACAGCATCAATCTGTTATCAAAAACCGAGGGACTTTCCGATAATGGGGTGGATGCCATGAGCTGGAATACTGAAAAGCAGCTGGCACTGCTTGCATATAAAAATGCCAATTTGGATCTTATTTCCGGGAATGAGATCATCAATATTCCCGATATCATGAAGAAGCAGCTTCCGGGTGATAAAACCATTTATGATGTTTATTTCAACGGGGGAAAGGCATATTTGTCATGCGGTTTTGGTATTGTTGTGGTTGATATTGAGAGATTTGAGATCTCGGAGACATATCTGATAGGAGAAAATGGAGACAGGCTTAAGGTAAACCAGGTTACTTCCGATGGGGATTATTTATATGCTGCAACAGACATGGGAATCAGACGTGCCGACATGAGCGGAAACTTTCTGATGGATTTCAATTCGTGGGAGCTGGTGACTGGAATGCCTGATAGCGATGGGATTTTCGGAAGCATTGTATATTATAATAACCGGCTTTTTGCGGTTTATAAAGATCCACTTGGTGAGCAAGACCGGATCTATTATTATGATGGAAGCTGGGTGCTTTACCGCGATTTTCCCGGAAGTGTTTGTGATGAGGTGAGGATCAGCGGTGGAAATCTTCTGTTTACCGGGGAGGAAGGTGTTGAGATGATGAATACATCCTTTCGGTTTGTCGACAGCTACACCGGGGGTAATCCGCGCTCTGCTTCATTAGGGGCAGACGGAACGTTATGGATTGCCGACAATGGGAGGGGTTTGGTGAAATATGATGGCGTTGAGGAGGCAACTATTAAGCCCAATGGTCCGCTTCGTAGTCTGGCTTTTGACATGGCATCTTCAGATGGCATTTTATATGCTGTTTCAGGCGGGGTTACAACAACCTACAATAATATCTTCAGGAATGCTTCAGTGCACAGGTTTAAGGATAAATTGTGGAATACAAAAATCAATTATGATTATAATGATTTAATTACTATGGCAATTGACCCATCAGATCCCGGACATTTTTTTGCTGGTTCATGGGGGTATGGTTTGTTTGAATATCGTGACTGGGAACTTGAAATGGTATACGACGAAACCAACAGCAGCCTGCAGAATGTTGATAGAACCGGCAATATAATAAGGATCGGAGGTGTTGCTTACGATCAAGAGTCTAATTTATGGATGACCAACACAGGCGTATCAGCGCCTATTTCGGTATTGAAGGCGGATGGCACCTGGAAGAATTTTAAGTTTGACGGATTATTATCCAGTTATCCGGCACTGGGAGAGGTAGTTGTGACCAGGGATAATCATATCTGGGGGATCATTAACAAGGGGGGTGGATTGTTTGCGATGGATCATAATGGGACCATTGACAATGAGGAAGATGATATTTATACCCTGGTAAGTGTCGAGGATGAGAACGGGAATGTCATTACCAATGATATTTATTCAATGGCAGAGGATCAGAACGGGAGTTTATGGCTTGGAACAGGACAGGGAATACTGGTTTTTTATTCGCCATCGCTATTGTTTGAAAACGGCAGGTTATCTGCGCGTGCGATATTGGTTCCTAGGGATGATGGAACGGATTATGCGGATCCATTGCTGGAGACTGAGAAGGTTACGGCAATTGAAGTGGATGGGGCGAATCGTAAATGGCTTGGCACTGCTGACGGGGGGGCATTTCTTGTTTCTGAGACAGGTCAGGAACAGGTATATAATTTTAATATAAACAACAGTCCGTTATTATCGAACAGTATAACCGATATTTGTGTTGTTGGAGAAACCGGAGAGGTGTTTTTCGGAACGGACAATGGCATCATTTCTTTTCGGGGAACGGCCACTGCAGGCGCAGAAAATTATAGTGATGTACAGGTATATCCCAATCCAGTGCGGGAGGATTATTATGGTCCTATAGCCATAAAGGGGCTCATGACTGAGACCACGGTAAAGATAACCGACATCAGTGGGAATTTGGTTCGCGAGATAGAATCATTTGGAGGTCAGGCCATTTGGGATGGCAATGACATGAACGGTAGCAGAGTAGCCACCGGGGTTTACCTGGTATTTATGGCAAACAGAGATGCTACGGCTGCAAATGTGGCAAAGATTTTATTTATCCATTAATTTCGCCAGCCCGGCTGCCATGATTCTGGCAGGAAGAGTTTGCGATCCCCCGAAAAAATGATCCAATTAGATAACGCATGTTAAATAAAACCAGGGCGATAGTACTGCACAGTTTGAAGTATGGTGATAGCAGTTTGATTGTGCATTGTTACACAGAGCAATGGGGGCGACGGTCGTTTTTAATGAAGGGGATACGGAAGTCGAGGCGGCAACACCGTGTGAATTATTTTCAGCCTTTATTTGTATTGGATTTGGATGTGTATTTTCGCGATACGCGCGATTTGCAGTGGATAAAGGAGGCATCGTTTTCGGGTTCAATACCAGATTTTCAAGGAGATATAGTGAAATCGACACAGGTAATGTTTTTATCGGAGGTATTGATGAAAGTGTTGAAGGAGGAGGAGAAAAACGAGGCGCTTTTCGATTTTTTATACCGTTCGGTTTCGTATTTAGAATCGCTTGAGAATGGGTCATCATCGTTCCATTTATTTTTCCTTTTTCAGCTAACGCGGTTTTTGGGATTTTACCCGAGGAAGAATTATGATTCAGAGCGGATATTTTTTGACAGGTTTTCAGGATCATTTGTTACCGTTCCTCCGGCGGCAGATATTGAGACCGAGAAGTTGCTGGGCGGGTATTGGAATCGTTGTTTTGATCTGACTTATAATGATGCAGATCAATTATTTAGCAATAAGTATCACAGAAATTTATTTTTAGATTCATTGTTAGACTTTTACAGGCACCAGGTCGATTCTTTGGGCGATATAAAATCAGTTGAGGTATTACGGGTGCTGTTCAGCTGATTTTCAGGCATAAAAAAGCAAAATATTTAACATTTTTGACGCAACCATTAAGCGATTTTCACCGTATACATACTGATGGAAAATTGGTCAGTCTTGAGTTTGGTAAAAATAGACAGTAAAAAAGGGATAATTATCACTGAAATTGGTGTTTCCACCAAAGAAACCGGCTGGCCGATGGAACAATCAAAAATTCCTTCTATATTTCTAAAAATACAGGCTTTTGATAGTCGGGTTAAAAATTTGGCTGTCGGGAGCTGACTTTGTTATGCAAAACAATAAGATTTAATATCATGGATACATTAAGAACAACATCATCAGGTGTGCCTCTTAGCAGGAGGAGGCATAAAGATCGGGTTAGCGGTATCTTCCGGCTGAAGGTACTTGGATTATCGATCATGTTGTGCATACTGGGCTTTGGCCATGTTTATGGTCAGGGTGTAGGTATCAGCGAGAGCACGATTACACCAGATGCGAGTTCCATTCTGGAATTGCGATCGGTTGAGCGCGGGTTTCTGGTACCGCGTATGACGACGGCAGAGCGGGCCGGGATTGATTTATCGGATAGTCCGAATGGCCTGGTGATTTTCAATACTGATCAGCAGAAGTTAAATATCTATGATACATCGATAGGTTCGTGGCGGATTATTTTCTCCGGTACGGTAGGGATTAATGATATTATTGGAACGCCAAGTCGCATATCGATTGACAAAACGGATCCTGCTAATCCGGTGATATCGACTCCACAGGATATACATACAGGGGCGTCGCCTGTGTTTGTTGGGTTAACATTGAGCGGGCTCACGCCTAATGCCGGTGTATACACAAATGGTTCGAGTGTGCTTACCTCCACACCACCTTCGACGGGAACCATAGGTTACTGGTTAAGAACCGGAAGTGTGCTTTCTCCTTCAAACC
>Ga0102940_1001698_pt1 | contig 13865 bp, 8 predicted proteins | sample SalPonR2_C_D1_MG_FD_78215 | JGI IMG/M metagenome (GOLD analysis project Ga0102940, IMG submission 78215) | Salt pond soil microbial communities from South San Francisco under conditions of wetland restoration - Salt Pond MetaG R2_C_D1_MG | ecosystem: Environmental > Aquatic > Marine > Intertidal...
AACAAACAACCATGTCCTACAACATCCGCCGCGTCGACTATTTCTACGCCAACGTCCCGGACCGCCCCGGTGAAGCTTATCAGATTCTGGAGGATCTCTCTGATCTCGGCATCAACTTGCTGGCTTTTGCCGCCATGCCCACCGGGCCCGATCATACCCAGCTGACCATTTTTCCGGCAGACAGCATTGAGCTGAAGGACCAGGCCCAAAAAGCCGGTCTGGAACTCATCGGCCCGCACCGGGCCTTCATCGTGCAGGGCAAAGACGAAATCGGCGCGCTGGTCGATATCCACAAACTGCTGTACCGGGCAAAGGTGAACGTCTACGCTTCCAACGGGGTCACCAACGGGCAGGGAAGTTACGGCTATGTCATCTATGTACGTCCGGAGGAGTATGAGCAGGCGGCGGAGGCGCTGGCACTGTAGGGGCAGTTTGCAGTACCATGCTGGTAAATACACCTCCCCAGTAAATCCGATTCCCAGGAAGATGGCGCCGAAGGAGAACTCCTGGATTATTTCAATATCAGACAGAAAGTAACCCTAAGCAGCAAATAAAGAGGATCATTTGATCTTATCTTCACCGGTACTGTTCCAGCACGACATCATCGAAGTAAGCGGTGCCGGTAGAGCCGGGTTGCATGATGAGAAAAACGTAGAGGGCATTGATGCCGTCGGGGAAGTAGTCGGTGACAACCAGTTCGATAGACTGATAACCGTTGCCGTTGAGCGTCGTTTCTTTTTTGGTGGAAAAATTGAGCGGCGATTCGCCGGAGAGAAAATGCTCGCCGCGTACCGCCAGGGCGACGCCGGGGCCGGTGACGCCGTCGAGATGGATTTTAGCGCGCAGGACGAGTTTGGTGCCTTCCGGGATTTTGGGATGGCTGGTGATGTGCCGCCAGAAGACCGGCTGTTCCAGGGGGCTACGCTCGGGTACTTCTATTTTGAGGGCGTAGGCTCTAGCTCCTGCTTCATCGCCGTACTTTTCTCCGCTGACCAGCGACCCGGGGCCTTTGAACTGCCAGGTGGTGTCCAGTGGGTAGGGATCCAGAAACCAGGGATGTCTTTCCGTTTTGGCGGAAGCCCAATCGGGCAGCGTCGCTTCTTCCAGGAACAGTTCATCGAGATAATATTCCCGCTTAGGAAGTGTGAACTTATCGTATACGCTAAAGGTATTAAGGCTGTTCATCAGACTGGCCAGGGAACCGCTGGGCAGGCGCTCATTGCGGTGCCTTTGCTGCAGCAGGGCGTGTCCCAGTTCATGAAAAACGAGGATCTCGCGTTGCTGGTCGGAGTAAGCGTCCCAACAAGGCCGGGATATCTCGACATAAGGCGGCGCTTCAGTACCCAGTGTATGCGTATAGCCGCAAAAAGACTGACTATCCACCTCGATCATCACATTGTTAAAGACAAGCGTAAGCTCATCTAAATCAACATCCATCCCACGCCTCGCCGCTTCCGCTACAAACTGCTCGGCATGTGGCAACAATGCCTCATCAATCGCTCCGGAATAGGATTGAAAAACGGTTCGCTCCAGCAGGTACACACCACCTAGCAGCAAACACAATAACAGGGGGAATAGGATTTTACGGCTCATGGTGTTCGTCGGGATTTGGATTTCATCCAAACATTGTTTTGTAATTTAAACAATATCACCGATAAGTTGTGTACCGGGGGCCGCCATTTAACACTTTATTGAGCATCTGAAAAGGTAAATAATAAGTGGTTTCTCGAGTGTTCGGGTTGCCGAGGCCTCCGGCCCGGCTTACTGTGGGGAGAGCCGCCTGCTGGCGGCTCTTGTGGGGGCTCGGCTATCGCCTCGCTGATGGGTTGCTTAGCCGTGGAGGCGCCTCGGCAAACCCTCCCCTCAGCGAGGGAGCGAAGTGACCGAGCCCCCACAAGAGGGGTGCAGCAGCACCCCGATCCCCACAGGCGACCGGGCCGGAGGCCCCGGCAACCCAACCCGCACGAATTAGAACGCACCATTTGGGGTGACGCAATCCGTTTTAGCGAGCAACAACATCAAGCCTTGCGCACCTTATACGGCTTGCGATACTTTTTACCCAACAAGCGATTGGCCTCCCCGTCTCCTTTAAACTTCTCCTTATCCGGGCGCCACTGCAGGGGTCGCCGCAGCTTGTACGCAATATTGGCGATATTGGATATCGTCGCTGTACGGTGGCCGGTCTCTACATCGCAGATGGGGCGCTCACGGGTCTTCATGCAGTCTATCCAGTCCTGATAGTGGTTGTCGCTATGGTACAGGCGCAGTTCATTGTCGCCGATCTCCTTATCCACAATGGCCGGGAGATCGGAATCGAGGAACTGGCGGCTGACGTCGAGCCGGCCTTCCGAGCCGATGAAGCGCACGGCCCAGCCGCGTTCGAAATCTTCGTGCACCATTTCTAAGCCGTTCTCATAGCGGAAGCGCAGACCGCGTTTGGCGGTGGGGTCGGTAGGCGGAATCAGTTCGACGGGACCGGTATCATCCATACCCATCCCCCACTGAGCGATATCGAACATGTGTGCACCCCAGTCAGAGAGGATGCCGCCGCCGAATTCCTCGTAGTCACGCCACTTGGGCCAGAAGTCATCGGGCATGGGGGCCAGCAGGTTGCTGTATGGCTTTTCCGGTGCGGGGCCCAGCCAGCGGTCCCAATCCAGGCCCTTCGGCAAATCCTCGCCTACCTGATCGTAGGGGATCGCCGGGTCGCCTACGTTGACCAGCACGCGCTGCAGCTCGCCCAGATAACCGTTGCGCACCAGCTCACAGGCGTGGCGGAAGTTGCGCCAGGAGCGTTGCATGCTGCCGGTTTGGAACACTCGCTCGTTTTTGCGCGCCGCATTGACCATGGCCCGGCCTTCTCTGACCGTATGCGCCATCGGCTTTTCACAATACACATCCTTACCTGCTTCCATAGCATCGATGGCCGCCAGGGCGTGCCAGTGATCGGGAAGGGCGATGATTACGCCGTCGATATCATCGCGACCGAGCATTTCTTCGTAGAGCTGGTAGCCGCTTACACCGTCGTAATTCGCTTTACCGTTTGCCTCTGCATAGTGCGCGTTGGCCATTTTGGTGAAACGCATCAGCTTTCCTTCGAACACATCGCTGGCGGCGACCAGCTGGATGTCCTCCAGCTCCATGAAGCGGCGCCCCAAGCCACCCGATTGCTTACCGCAACCGATGAAGCCAAGGTTGACCTTATCACTGGGGGCTGTGTAGCCGGGACCGCCCAGCACGTAACGGGGAACGATAAAAAAGGCGCCCGTAGCCAGGGCGGAACGCTGAAGAAAGTCGCGACGAGAGAGTTGCTTTTGCTGCTTGTTGGTTTTCATATGCGGAATTTTTTATAATACACTGATCCGTGATGATCTTTTAGAAAAAAAGGATTGAGGGATTGACGGCAGCCAGGGATATCACCTCAGACTCCTGGCTTCCCTTCTGACTACCCCTGACTATTTTCCTCCACCGTCCGCCACCAGTCTGCAATCATCTTTTCCTCGTCAATATCGGTGTACACCCATATTTCCCGTTGGGTATTTTCGGGCGGAGCCATGACCTTCTGCTCGGTGGCCCAGTCTGGCCGGTAGAGGGCATCGATCAGCGCCAGGTCCCAGATGATGCGCGATTCCGCGTCCGGCGAGTGGCTCAGCCAGCGGGCGGCCAGCAGGTCCCAGACCGGCCCTTTACTAGAAAGACGTTCAACAGTGTCCGATAACCTGAATGTAAAATCAAAAAGGGTGTTAACAGGCATGACGTGGTAGTCTAATCCTTCCCTGTTAAGCAGGAAGTTGAAGGCATTGAGATCGCGGCGGATGTTGAACTCATCCTTATTCCAGACTTTAGTGTCAGCATGGTAGCGGGCGCCGAGCTGGTAGACGGATACCTTCGGGATGATTTCCGGCGCGAGTTTGATGGCGGAGGCAACATTGGTGCCGGCGCCGGTAGCGACGACCGTCAACCGCCGGCCTTCGGGCATTGCTAAGGCAGCACGGATAAGCATGCGGGCGGCGGGGCTGTCGCGGGCCTCGTAGCCGCCCCAAGGCTTGCCCATGATCATGCCGGCGCCCAGCGGGGCGGGGATATCCATCCGGTTCATCAGCCGCAGCAGCAACTCGTTGAGTTCCTGGCTTTCACGCACCGTATTTTCCGGCGCCAGGTGATGCTCCCATTGGGTGGAGGCAAGGCCGTGGATGGTCCAGTCGTCGATCAATAGCGCCCGGACGATGGCGAATAAGTCGTCTACCTCGTTGGCGGTGTCGCAGTCGAGAAAAACATCCAGGGGCGCGCTGAGTGGTCTGTGTGATAATACATTGGCCGAAAGGCTGCTTCCCACCGTAGCGAAGAGCAGGCTGGCAGCTGATTCTTGGAGAAATTGCCGTCGGTGCATCGGTTGATTTGTTTTTCAGTCGAAGAGGAAGTAGAACATCTGGACCTTGAATAAAAGACTTGGTCCTATTCGCTTTTTGCGATTCGCCTTTCGCAGGCTTCGCTCCGCTTGGCGCCTGCAATCATACGCTAATCCGGAAATTTAATGGATAGGCTGGATTTTGTCACTGACAAATGTCATTTCAGAGGGGAGCGTTCTCGGTTTTCACCAAAAATGGGAATCCCCTCTTTATGAATGACAGGCACCGTCAATCGAAATACCTCAAAAGCAATGATCAATTGCTCTTATCTTATTTAACCTTCCAGAGCCCCTTCTGTCGCTTCCACCAATCTACGGATAGGCGGCACGACGGCGATCAGCACGCCGGCTTCCGGTTCGGCTGCCGATTCCAGCACTTCCAGCATTTCGATGCGGCGCGCTTCCGGCAGGGGCTGCTCTGCCAACAAGGCGTCCAGAGCTTCCCGGCCGGCTTGTGCGGCGGCTCGTAGTTTTCGGGCGACCATTATCGTTTCGCGAAAGCGATCCGTTGTACCGGCAGGATCCCCCAGTTGATCTGACAGGGAGGCCCATTGATCCAGTTGCCGGCGAATATCTTCGGCGAAGGGCGCTTTCTCCGGCGTCATCAGAAAGGCGTCGACCTTTTTGGAAAAGTCACGAGCCACACGGCTCTCCGGGGCAGCGGCGTCGACCAGGCGGTTGAGCGGCGTGCGGGTGGTCAAGGTGTCGTAGATGCCCATCCGGTCGTAGTATTTCACTTCCTCCAGCAAGGCGACCAAGGTCTCCGCTACGCCGGCGTGCTCCTCGCCGGCGATCTCTTTGATCAGCGCCGGGCGATAAGCACGGTGCTGCAGCCCCAACATCTCCAGATATTCATCCACTGCATCCAGACGGCGGTACATGTCTTCGATATCATTCGCCACTTCCCTGGTTGACCATAGCCGCTCAGCGATTGCGGCGGCCCGGGGCCAGATGCGGGAATCAACGATGCGTGCGTCCACCACCTCGGACCACATACAGGCTTCGCCGCCCAGCACCTGCTTTTTTTCCGCTTCCGTCAGTGGCTTCACCTGTTCGATTTTCGGCAGATCCGTGCCGGCCATATCGTCTCCCGCCACCCGTGGCCCGTGGGCGGCGAAGCGCATGATGCCCAGGCGCAGCTCGCCGGCCAGCGAGTCGGCCCTGCTGGTTCCTTCAAACTTGATCTCGCCGTAATCCGACTGAAAGCTAAAGCGCAAGCGGTCGTCTTCCCAGCTGGCTGAGGGAATGGCGCTGTAATTGCCGCCCAGGCCCATCACACCCCGCAGCTGGTCGCGGGGACCGAAGAGAGTCAGGCGGCTGTTCATCGTCGTGCCCATCGCGTCGACCGTCAGCTCCCAGGTGCGCCACTCGCTGCTGTCGATAACCAGATCCACCGCGCCAGGCATGATTTCGGGATCGACCTCATAATGGCGGGCTGCCGGCAGTTTGTGATCCAGGTAGTAACCGGCCGAGAGGATGGCCCGCCCACCGCTGCGCACAGCCTCAAAAAGGGATTTCTGATTGCGCCAGGACTGAACGATGATGCTGTCGCTCAGTTCTGGATGCAGAATCTCATCCCAACCGATCATGCGCTTGCCGTACTTTTGTAAAATCTTTTCGACGCGCTGGTTGAAATAGGCCTGTAACTCATGGTGATCGGCGATCTCTTCCTTCTTCATGAAGGCCTGGATATCGGCGTTGTTTTCCCAGTCGTGCGGCTCTACCTCATCGCCGCCGATGTGGATATAAGGATCGGGGAAGAGGGCGGCCATCTCGGCAATGAACCGGTCCAGGAAATCATAGACCTCCTCACGCGTGGGGTCCATTACGGGCCTCAGCACCCCGAAGCGCTCGTCAAGCACATAGGGCCCCGGCGCGCTGGCCAGCTCCGGATAACCGACAAACCAGCTGGTGGAATGTCCCGGCAGGTCGAATTCCGGCACCACGCGAATGCCCCGGTCCGCCGCGTAGGAAATGATCTCTTTGACCTCTTCCTGAGTGTAATAGTTACCGTTAGAGCCAAGTTCATGCAGTTTAGGGAAGGTCTTGCTTTCGATGCGGAAGCCCTGATATTCAGTCAGGTGCCAGTGCAGGACATTCATCTTGAGGGCTGCCATAGCGTCGAGGTTGCGCAGGATTACCTCTTTGGGCACCCAGTGGCGGCAGACGTCGATCATCAGGCCGCGCCAGGGGAAGCGGGGGGCGTCTTCGATATGGAGATAGGGAAAGAAAAATGATCCGTCTTCTTCCTGCAGCATCTGGGTCAGCGTCTCCAGTCCGCGCAGGACACCGTAGGCAGTAGCGGCCTTCAGGTGGATGCCCTCGTCATTTATCGTAAGGGAATACCCTTCTTCCTCTTTAATTTGCTGGGCCCCGGAGCTTGCGCTATTACAATCAATGATTAGCGCTGGGCCGCTATCACCTAAACGGACAGACGGCGCTCCCTGTGCTTCCAGGTGCTGCAAAAGACGATGCACTGCCCGTTCCAGGAGGGCGTCGCGGTGACCGGTAAATTGGAGCTGTACAGCGCCGGTCAGTTTCAGGCTGCCCTTTTCCAGTTGCAGCTTCGCCGGCAAGGGCATCAGGTCAACGGCTGCCCGGGCCTCGGGTGAAATAGCGGGGGGCTGGTAAACAGCCAGCCGGTAATACAGATAGCCGCCTACAGCCAGTGTGATCAGGACGGCAAGAAAACCAAAAAGAATTTTTTTCCACATTTGATCTGAGCTTTTATTGGCGGTTAGATGGGGTTAACACCTATCGCAACGAGAAGCATCTCGATGCAACTGAGCTTTGTTGAAAGCACCACTTTCCTGTTTTTTGCGGTAAGGGTTGACGAATGAAGAAACGTCTAGAATGCAGGATTTAAAACGAATGGGATGCAAAAGTAATTAATTAAGCATTTCCCATCTCCCCTCTTCTACTTTTTTATTCTCATTTTTCAAAAAACGAATTCCACACCATGAGCACCTCTTCTCTCAAAGGCAAAGTGGCCGTCATCACGGGCGCCAGCAGCGGCATCGGCCGTGCCATCACTGAAAACCTTTGCAACCTCGGTGTGCGCTGCGTCATCAGCGGCCGGCGGGGGCAGCGCCTGCAAGAGGTCGCCGATCGGACCGGCGCCCTGCCTGTCACCGGCGATCTGCTTGACCCGGATTTACCGGACCTCTTGCTTTCCGAAGCCAAAGACCGCTTCGGCGGCTGCCAGATCTTGATCAACAATGCTGGCGTCATGGAAGTCGGCAGTGTCGAACAGGCCGACATCGAAAAGCTATGCCGCATGGCGCGGATCAATGTAGAGGGCGCCTACCGCGTCGCTTATACTTTTGCCAAGCACTTCGTTACTCATAGGGAAGGCCACCTGGTCAACATTTCCAGCATTCTGGGTACCAAGGTGCGCCCCACCGCCGGCGCTTACGCGGGCACCAAATACGCCATCGAAGCGCTTACCGAGGCCCTCCGCATGGAACTCGCAGGCAGCGGTGTAGGCGTCTACGCCGTCGAGCCAGGCCTGGTTATGACCGAACTGCACGACCATTGGGATACGCATCCCAAAGATAATCTAAACATGCAACACCCCCTGCAGCCGGAAGATATCGCCAACGCGGTCGCCTTTGTACTGCAACAACCGGCACATGTGCGGATTCCGAAGATTATGGTGCTTCCGGGGGAGCATGCCATATAGGTGGTTCGGGGTAATTTGAGGTGGTTCAGGCCATCCGTGTACGAAGTTGCTTCCCGGATTTAAATCAGATGGTTCTGCAATTGTTTTGCCATGGTTTCCGGATGTCTTGTACCTAACATCGATTTCCAGTTATTCCCTGGTTTGCCTGTCCCATGGCTGATTGACTTTTTCTTTCCCGACAGCCCGGGATGCCCGGAATTTCCCATTTTTTTATTTTAATGAAAAGTCAAAGCGTTTATCCATGAACCGACGTCAGTTTATCGTCCACAGTTCGCTGGCCGGCCTGGGAGCAGCCGTTCAGCCCCTATCCTTTTTCCCACTCAAAAGAATAAAGCGTCTGGGCCTTATTCTGTGGCTGGTCGCATAAGCACTCGAAGCCGATTACGAAGGCGCCCTGGCCCAACTGGCGCAGATGGGCTACCGCGAAGTGGAATTCGGCAGCCATTTCGGTCCCAGCCGGGAGGCTTTTCGGGAAGCCCTGCGCCGCAATCGGCTGAAAGCAGTGGTCGGCGGCAGCGACCCCATTGACTACTTCAAGCGCTATCCCGGTCGCTTCGAACTCTGCCATGTCAAGGATATGGATGACAGTGCCCATCGCGAGATCATCGTCGCCGGCAAGGGGATTATCGACTTTAAAGAAATCTTCCGCCACGCCAAAAAAGCTGGGTTGAAGCACTTCATTGTGGAACGGGATCGCGCGGAGGACGGAATGAAGACGGCGGCGGAAGCAGCAGAATTTCTCCGGAAATTGCGATGGTGAGTAGAAACCTGTCGGATGCACGTCGTCTGCCTACTGTCTACTCCTCTCCCCTCCCCCGATACGCCTCAATTATCCTATCCATCAACTGATTACTCTCCGGGTTGATCAGCATCCGGTCCGGATCGGCTTCGAACCACTGCAGCGTACGGCGGATGCCCTCGCTAAAGGGAATCGTCGCCTGGAAACCAGGTACAAAGCGTTTGATTTTGGAATTGTCGAAAATGACGCTGTGAGATTTATCGCCGAGCAAAGTGCCGGCGCGGTGCGGGGCTACTTCGGCAATAAAATCGGAAGGAATGTGCACGATATTGGCCTCCACCCCGGCAGCCGTGGCTACGGCCTGGTACACCTGATCCCAGGTCAGCAATTCATCGGAGGTAACGTGGAAAGCGTGGCCGATGGCCTGCTGATGCGCGAAGAGCCCGACAAACCCCTTGGCGAAATCCTCTGAATGCATGATCGTCCAGATAGCCGTGCCGTCACCGTGAACGATAATCTCGCCTCCGCGCTTCATGCGGTCGACGATAGTGTATTCCCTCCAGGCGCCGAAGACCAGCGGGATCACGTACTGGTAAGTCAGCGAAGGCCGTACGATCGTAACCGGAAAGCCACGCTCGCGGTAAGCGGCCATCAAGGCATCTTCACAGGCGATTTTCTGGCGTGAGTACGCCCAAAAGGGATTAGCTAACGGTGTGGATTCCGTAATCAGGGGATGGCTAGGCGGTTTCTGGTAACAAGAGGCGGAGCTGATGAACAGATATTGCTGAATATGACCTTCGAATAATGCTATGTCGCGCTGCACATCTTCCGGGGTAAAGGCTATGAAGTTGGCCACTATATCAAAGTGGTGCCCTTGCAGTGCCTGCCGGACCGAGGCGGGATCCTGAATATCGCCGACCAGACTGGTGACGCCTTTCGGCAAATTAAGCTCCGTCTTTCCACGATTCAGAACATACACATCGAAGCCCTGTGCATGAGCGTGGCGTACACAGGCAGTGGAAATATTACCGGTGCCGCCGATGAAAAGTACTTTCATGGTTACTTTTTTCCCAAACTACATAATTAATAGTAAATCCGTAATGATATATTAACAAATTTTAACTTTATGAACGCTCTACTTCGTTTGGAAACTAAACTAAGAAAAAGTAATTTTGTTATTTTAGTGTTCAATCGATTGAATCTCCCATTTAGCCTTTCCCGAAAGTTCAGTTTCTATGATTAGTATTAGTTTATGCAATCGATTGCACCAATTCATTTTACCAGCTTATTAAAACGTCCATTGCATCATGAAATTTTTTAAACCCTCCCTCTTCCTTCCACTGCTGATCATGGGCTTTTACACCTTTACCCAGGCGCAGCCCCGGGCGGAGGACCCTGAACCGGAAGCCCCGTCTCTGAAGGTCTTTCTCGACTGCCGCGCCTGCGACATGAATTACCTGCGCGAGCAAATCCCCTACATCAACTACGTTCGTGATCCAGAGCAATCCGATGTGCACGTACTGGTTACCAGCACCCGAACGGGCAGCGGCGCACGTACGCACGTCATCGACTTTATAGGCCGGAAAAAATTCGACAAGGAAGAGCATTCACTGGCGTTTACCGAATCCCCCAACGCCAGCCGGGAGGAGCGCCGTAAGGGAATTGGAAAAAAGCTGGAGATGGGGCTCATTCCCTACTGGATAGGGACGGGACTGGCTGAACAGATGGATGTATCAGTGAAAAGCGATCAGCCTGAAAAAGAAAAAGGCCCGGTGCAGGACCCCTGGAACCACTGGATCTTTGAGCTTGCCGGCGGCGGCGCCTTCAGCAAGGAAAGTGCACGCAGTTCCTTCAACGTATGGGGGCGCCTGGAGGCCAACCGCGTGACGGAAGAGTGGCGCCTGCGCAACAACGCTTTTCTACGCTACGACGAACGGGTATTCAAAGATGAAGAGGGTGACATCGTCAGTACCATGCAGCGCAAGTTCGTCAATTCTCATGCCGTCAAAAGCATCGACAACCACTGGTCGGCCGGTATGTCCGCGGGGGTACGCCAAAGCACTTACGAAAATCTCGATCTTGGCGTCTATGTGGCTCCTGCGCTCGAATACAGTCTCTTTCCCTACAGTGATGTCAACCGAAGAGAAGTAACGATAGCTTACCGGGTCAGCTACCTGTACCGCGATTACGAACAAATGACCATCTTCGAAAAGTTCAAGGAGGATCTCTGGAACCACTCCCTCAAATTCAATGCCCGCCTGCGCCAACCCTGGGGTTCGCTCTTCGCCGGCATCGAAGGTTCCCATTTCTTTGACGACATCTCCAAACACCGCCTGGAGGTAGACGGCTACCTGAACCTGCGCATCGTCAGTGGGCTCTCCGTTCAGCTCGGCGGCGACATGGCCCTCATCAATGACCAGCGTTCTCTACCCGCCGGCGAAACCTCTCTGGAAGACCTGCTGCTGGCACAGCGGCAGCTGGCAACTAACTACCGCTTCAGCGGGTCTATCGGACTGAAGTACATCTTCGGATCGATGTACAATGATATTGTCAATACAAGACTTTAGGGAAGTCGGAAAGTGGAAGTCGGAAAGCGGAAAGTTTACCCGACCAAGTCGCATAGCGGAATGGTCGGGCGGAAATCAGGATCAGTAGACTCTAAAATTGTCAGGTCAGGCGGTTTGCACAGCGTCTTTCTATCGAGAAGTTGTCTGCAAAACCAACACGGCCTGAACCATGATCCGTCATCTCTCCATTCTATATTATTTGCTTTTTTCAGCAGCCACCATCGCCCAACCTACTGAAATCCTGTACCTCTCCGGAACGGACAAAGACCATACCGTAGACTGGGACTTCCACATCGACCGGGGGATGAACAGCGGAGAATGGACGACCATCCCCGTGCCCTCCAACTGGGAGCTGCAGGGCTTCGGCGTGTACAATTACGGGCGTGGAAACAATGAGTTTTCGGATGAGACTGGTACCTACCGACACGAGTTTGAAGTACCCGCCGCATGGGAAGGCCGGGTGGTGAATATCGTCTTCGAGGGCGTCATGACCGATACCCGCGTAACCGTCAACGGCCAAAGCGCCGGTCCGGTCCACCAGGGCGGGTTTTACGAATTCAAATACGATATCAGCGAACTGCTGAATTACGGGGACGACAACCAGCTGGAAGTCGTGGTGAAGAACTGGTCGGACAACGAATCGGTCAATTCCGCCGAAAGGCAGGCTGACTACTGGGTCTTCGGCGGCATCTACCGGCCGGTGTACCTGGAAGCCAAGCCTCAGGCGCACATCGACTGGACAGCCGTTGACGCCAGGGCCGACGGCAGCTTTAGCCTTCAGGCATATCTCAATAATATTGAAGGTAGTGGATCGGTTGTGGGACAAATTCAAACCTTAGACGGCCGGGCAGTGGGCGCTCCATTTTCCGCCGCCGTTGGCGCCGGCAGCGAACACGTGGAGCTGAATACCCGAATCGATAATCCGCGCCCATGGTCCCCCGAAAGCCCTAACTTGTATCAGATTCAACTCGAACTCGTGCAGAACGATTCCCGCCATCAACCGTCCCCATTCCGCTTCGGCTTCCGCACGGTGGAGGTACGCGCAGGCGACGGCATCTACGTCAACGGCGCCAAGGTCACCTTCCGGGGCGTCAACCGGCACAGCTTCTGGCCGGAATCGGGCCGCTGCACCAGCCCGGAACTGAGCGTTCGGGATGTACAACTGATGAAGGACATGAATATGAATGCCGTCCGCATGTCGCACTATCCGCCCACCAGGCACTTCCTCGACGCCTGCGACTCGCTCGGCCTCTTCGTGCTGGATGAACTAGCCGGCTGGCAAACCGCCTATGATACAGAGGTCGGTAAAAAGCTAGTCCGCGAGATGATCATCCGCGATGTAAATCACCCCAGCATCATCGTCTGGGACAACGGCAACGAAGGCGGCTGGAACAGCGAACTCGACGACGACTTCCACCTATACGATCCGCAAAATCGCCCCCTGATCCACCCCTGGACCAAGTTCCGGGAAACGGATACCCAGCACTACATCAGCTACAACTGCTGCGCCGGTTACGGCTTCAACAGCGACAAAATCTTCTTTCCCACCGAAGTACTGCACGGCCTCTACGACGGTGGCCACGGCGCCGGCCTGGAAGACTACTGGAACCTGATGCAGCAGCACCCCAATAACGCAGGCGCCTTCCTGTGGGTATTCGCCGACGAGGGCGTCTTACGCACCGACCAGAACGGCCGCATCGACACCTGGGGCAGCAATGCCCCCGACGGGATTGTCGGCCCCTACCGGGAAAAGGAAGGCAGCTACTATACCATTAAAGAAATTTGGAGCCTGGTGCAGGTGCAGGCGCCCCCCAACATGAATTATTTCGACGGTCGGCTACATATCAGAAACCAATATATGTTTACCAATCTGAAGGACTGCTCTTTCACCTGGCAGCTGATCGATTTCCCCGCGCCGGCGGAACTGGCCGGCGGGATCAAGGTCCGCGCGGAAGGACAGGCAGCCGGCCCCGATCTGCCCCCCGGCGAAAGCGGCCGGCTGACACTGGACATGCCCGGCAACTGGAAAGCGCATGACGCCCTACGCCTGCGTATCGACGATCCGGCAGGCCGGGAACTGTTCACCCATACTTTTCCCATCGTACAGCCCAAAGACATCACCGAAGAACTCATTCCTACGGGTGAGGCGCCCGTGCTAGCCCGCGAAGACGAGGAGTTTTTCTACCTGGCAAATGGTCCTACAGAGGTGACCATCGATCGCCGGACAGGAATGCTGCACAGCGTCAAACACCTGGGAGAAACCGTTTCCTTCGGCAGCGGCCCCTCCATCGATGCCCACCTGGGCGCTTATCAACTCCGGGAAATTGAAGTGGAAAAGAACGGCCGCATCAACGCTCTCACCGCTCATTTCGAAGGCGTGGATCAGGGTGACCGGCGAGGCATCGACTGGGAGGCGCGCTACGAAATGCTGGGAGGCGGCTGGCTGCGTATTGATTACGAATACCTTCC
>Ga0102940_1001700_pt1 | contig 13863 bp, 9 predicted proteins | sample SalPonR2_C_D1_MG_FD_78215 | JGI IMG/M metagenome (GOLD analysis project Ga0102940, IMG submission 78215) | Salt pond soil microbial communities from South San Francisco under conditions of wetland restoration - Salt Pond MetaG R2_C_D1_MG | ecosystem: Environmental > Aquatic > Marine > Intertidal...
ATTAATAGCAACTGACGTGAAAAACCACTTTTTTTCTGGCGATTTCAAAAAAATGTCCCAATAATAATCGGTTATAACTATTGTTGACCTTTTTATTTAAAAAGTTTCGGATGAATGTGACTAAAAATGTATTGCATTTTAACATCTTTCTGAGTTCCTGGTCAAATTAATAAGGTTTTAGCCGAAGTCTGTCCATTCAATTGAATTAAATCGTATGGGCGGAATATGTCGTTTTTATCTAGCTGATTTGTCGCCAATTGATTTCCTTAGGGTGTCGCTGATTCATTTGTTTGGCAATTGGTTTATAAATCGGCTCTTTTAATTCAGGGTCTTTTTTGAGAATTTCAAGCGCTGCCTGGCGTGCTAAAATTAAGATAGACTGGTCTTGTGTGAGGCTGGCTATTTTAAAATCATACGGATCACCACTCTGTTGCGTACCATCGATGTTTCCGGGGCCCCTTAGTTTCATATCCTGCTCAGCAATCTGAAAACCATCATTGGTTTGTGTCATAATGCCAAGTCTTTGACGTGTGTTTTGGCTTATTTTATAGGGACTGAGCAATATGCAAAATGATTGGGAAGCCCCTCTTCCTACACGGCCACGTAACTGATGGAGCTGAGACAAGCCAAACCGTTGGGCGCTCTCAATAATCATTATTGATGCATTTGGCACGTTTACCCCAACCTCAATAACAGTGGTGGCAACCATTATTTGAGCTTCGTTGCGTACGAATTGCTGCATTTTTTCCTCTTTTTCTTCCGGCTTCATCTGTCCGTGTACCATTACAGTTTTATACTTTGGGGGTGGGAAAGCTTTTATAATTCTTTCATAGCCGGCTTCAAGATTCTGAAAATCGAGTTTTTCTGACTCCTGTATCAATGGGAAAACCACATATATTTGCCGGCCCTGCGCAATTTGTTGCCGCATAAATTTATAAATGTTGGCACGTTTATCTTCGAAACGGTGGTGGGTTTCAACCGGTTTTCTGCCCGGAGGTAATTCGTCAATTACCGATACATCCAGGTCTCCGTGAACAGTCAGTGCAAGTGTGCGTGGAATTGGGGTGGCCGTCATCACAAGTACATGTGGTGGCTGTTTATCTTTGCGCCATAACCGTGCACGTTGCGCAACACCAAAGCGGTGCTGTTCGTCAACAATTACCAAACCGAGCTTGTTGAATTTTACCTCATCTTCTATAAGTGCGTGTGTGCCAATAAGCAGGTCTATTTCACCATTGCGCAATTTTTCATGCAGTTCCCTCCGGGCCTTTGTTTTGGTTGAGCCAGTCAATAAGCCCAGTTTATAATCAAGACTTCCAAGCATCTCTTTCAGGCTTTTATAGTGTTGTTGGGCCAGTATCTCCGTGGGAGCCATCAAGGCCGACTGGTATCCATTGTCGGCAGCGATGAAAGCTATCATAAGCGCAACCAGTGTTTTTCCGCTACCCACATCGCCCTGTAAAAGCCGGTTCATTTGCAGGCCGCTTTTCATGTCGTGCCGCATCTCTTTTATAACCTTCTTTTGGGCATTGGTGAGTTCAAAGGGTAAATGTTTCTTGTAGAAAGTATTCAAATAATGACCAACCTTATGGAAAACAATGCCCTTGATGGCATTATCACGTTTAATTTTCGATTTTAGAATAAATAGCTGAATAAAAAAAAGCTCATCAAATTTAAGCCGGAAACGTGCCTGCTCCAGTGTTTTCATGTTTTGCGGAAAGTGTACATGTTGCAGCGCATTATATAAATGCATCAGGTTGTACTTTTTTCGGAATTCTTCGGGATAGTGATCTCTGATAACCGGCTTGAGTTCCTGTAGCAATTCCCTTGTGAGTTTTTGTATTACACGGGCATTTATGCGAAATTTTTTTATTTTTTCGGTTAAGGGATACACCGGCGTGAATGGAGCAGCTGTTTTAGTTAAAAAAGTTTGTAAAGTCTCAAATTCGGGATGTGTAAAATTTAACCGGTTGTTGAAAAGCGATGGCTTACCAAATAGCACATAATCGACACCCGGCTTGATTTGTTCGCTGATATATTTTAAACCTTTAAACCAAACGCACTCTACAGTTCCGGTGTTGTCGGTAAAACGGGCTGTTAACCGCTTTTTATTACCGGTTCCCAATAATTCGCTGCGGGTAAATCGCCCTTTTACCTGAACCTGTGTCGGGGTTGCTGACAACTCGCTGATGGTATAAAATTTACTACGATCCACATACCGGAATGGATAGTAATGCAAAAGGTCCTCAAATGTAGTCAGGTTGAGTTCCTCTTCGAATAATTCTGCGCGTTTTTCACCAACACCTTTAAGAAACTGTAAGGGTGTTGTTAGGTTTTTACCGGTCATAAGAGGTGTTTCCTGCAAACCTACATAAATTTTTTTATCGGGAAAAGTATGTCCCTGAATCATCTAATCCATACAAAAACATAAATTAATCATTTCTGTATTTTTTCTTTATCACGTCTTTCAGGGCTTTTTTTGTGGCTTTCCGGGTAGATTTTTTCTGGCTTTTAATTGCTTTCTTTTGCGCTGCAATAGCCTCCGTTATTTCCTCATGCAGATTAAGTAATTCTGTGGTTTTTTCGTGAATTTCTGACTGACTTTCAAATAATTTATTAGAATTCTGAGCCAGAACTTCCACAGTTTTCTTTCTAATTTGATATAGCAATATGAAAACTGTAATTAGCAATAAAATTGCCAGCGATAACAAAAAATAGAGTCTCAGCGAGCTTTCACGATATTGAGTACGTGTGGTGTTTAGTTCGTTTTTTAATGCCGCAATGCGCTCTGCTTGCTGCTCAAATCCACTATTTTGATTTTGTTGCACTTTGATTGTTTCTGACAGTATTAAATTTGTACTGGAGTCAGCATTTTTAATAAGCTGTTGGGTGTTTCGGTCGAGCCGGTTATAAAGCCTGTTAAACCTATTCTGTAGTATGGTGATTTCTTGCTGTATTTGTTCTATCTTTAGCTTAGTCAGACTGTCATTGTTTTGAGCAGATGTCTCATTTACGCAATGACCTAACAGAAAAAGCAGTAGCAGAATTGATAATATGTTTTGCCTAAGGAAGTTCATAACAAAAGAATATGTTTTCTTATTATTTGTGTAAAGTTATTGAATTTTAATAGATTTTTGAATTAAAAGTCAACTCAGATATAAATTAAGCGGTATATTTTGTATAAATTTACTATTTTAGATAGCAATTTGATACAAAAGATTGGTTATGCGCTTGTTATTACTGATTTTCTGCCTTTTACTTACAGCCCAATTACTAAAGAGCCAGGTAAATCCATTGGTCTCAGATTCTTTAGAAGAGGTGGTCATAGGTTCAAAAGCAGAAACAAAGCTGGTGCATAAAAAACTTCAAGCAGGCACGACAACTGTTTACAAGGGAATTAAATCAATTGTGCCCGGTAAAACAAGAGTTGAATCCGGCGGCATTTTACGATCCACACATCCTCCGTTAGAATTTCAATATAAAGAAATTAAACCATCGTCATTTACTGACAGGGTCAATGTTAAAGATCCGCCTGTTTATCCAATATCATTTATTACAAACGATACGGCTGAAACCATTAAAAAAGGTGAAGTGCTTAAAAAACAAGCATCATTGCCCGAATTAGTTGATGCCGGTAAAGCCCTGTATCGTGAGAATATTGTGGCCAATATTAAGTATGTCGATATTGCACAGGGGCTGTTTTCTTCCTATATCATGTCATTAGCCAGAGATGATAAAGGCATGGTTTGGATGGGGACTTATGGAGCCGGATTAGTCGGCTACAATGGACGTTCTTTTGTCAGATACGGTATAGAGCAAGGGTTACCTGGGAAAAAAGTAATGAGTGTTCTATATGATCGTAAAGGCCGATTGTGGTTAGGTACCTTTAATAACGGGGCGGTTTGTTTTGATGGTAGGTATTTTTATTATTTTAATGAGGAAACAGGCCTACCCGGCAGCAAAGTAATGTCATTGGTCGAAGACCAGAAAGGAAATATCTGGATAGGTACAAATAACGGTATTGCGCAATTTAATGATAAGGAACTAAAAGTCTATTCTAAAGATCAGGGACTAAATTGCAGACAGGTATATGATTTATGTGAAGATGCACAAGGCAATATATGGATTGGTACATTTAATAGCGGCGTTATCCGCTGGGACGGAACCACCTTTAAGCATATAACTGTGCAGAATGGATTACCAACAAATGCCATATGGGCTGTAAATTATGATGTTAATAATACCATATGGTTTGGTACTTATGGCGAAGGAGCCATTCGGTTCGATGGTGAAAAATTTTATCAGTATACTTATCCGCAAGGCTTCCCAAATTCCGAAATACTCTCTATGAGTCGCGATGACCAGGGAAATCTATGGATTGGTACTGATGGAAATGGTATTGTACAATATGATGGTCATTCTTTTAAGAATATTAGTTCTGAACACGGGCTTACAAATGATATGATTTGGGATGTATTGAATGATCCATCCGGAATTTATTGGATTGCTTCCTATGGTGGTGGCCTTATGAAATATGATGGAGGGGTTTTTAATTATATGTCTGAAATACAGGGGTTACCGGGTAAAATAATTTTATCATTCTATGAAGATGTTAAAGAGAATATGTGGATGGGTAGTTGGGGAGATGGTTTGATAAAATACGATGGAGAACATTTCTATAACTGGAAAAAATCACATGGCCTTGTCGATAATACCATTTGGGCCATTGAACCAGACCTGTCGGGTAATCTATGGCTAGGTACAGATGGGGGAGGCTTAAATAAATTAGAGGGAGACAAAGTATATGAAATCACCACTAAGCAAGGCCTCACGCACGACGAGGTTACGGCCCTGTATCAGGATTCATCAGGTACCTTGTGGATTGGTACTTATGATGGTTTGAACAGCTTAAAAGGCAATAAAATTACCAGATATCAGACCAAACAGGGACTACAAATAAAAGAGATTAGGGATATAACGCCAGATCGCCACGGTAATTTATGGTTGGCCTCAAGCGACCGGGGTATTGCAGTTTTCACCGGAAATCGATTCTATCATTTTACAATGTCAGATAGTTTAAGCAACAATTCTACTTATCGGATATATGTGGGCAAAAATGGTCATCTATGGATTACAAGTAACAATAAAATTAATATTCTTCACCGGGATTTTATTCGTGCGCTAAATAAACACAGTCAGGAAGAAAAACCTGAATCCTCAGAGGATCTTTATAATGCATTCAAAGCCAGTTTGCTGCAACTTGGAAAAGACGATGGTCTGGCTTCAAATATAGTTCAAAATATTGTATTTCATCCCAATGGCGATATATGGCTTGGAACAGAAAATGGTGTCAGTAAATTAACCAACGCAACTAAAGACCGCACATATGCGAAAGGATTGTCCATATTTGATGACCAATATGATGTGGAAAATTTTACTTATAATGAAGGATTTATTGGGGGCGATGTGTTCTCCAATAATTCCTCAGGTATTGACCATAATAATAATTTGTGGTGGGGAACAGGTAAAATGCTTATTTCTTACAATCCTCAAATACAACGACCCGATACCATAAGGCCATCTATAGAATTAACAAGCTTGCAGCTTTTTTATGAGAAGGTAAACTGGTTAAATACCAACTTAACAAATGGCCTCGACAATACAGTTCAGGAAGAATTAAATGTAGGAAAAGGTGCTTCAATTGATTATTCAGGCATTAGCGCCTGGAATCATTTACCGGAAGATTTAAAACTCAGCCATGAACTAAACCATCTTACCTTTATTTTCTCGGGGCTGGCCTGGAAAAATCCCGAGAAGCTTCAATACCGGTTTATGCTTGAAGGTTATGATAAGAACTGGAATCCGCTCACAAGCCAAAACAAATCTACCTATAGCAATTTGCCGCCAGGAGCGTATGTTTTTAAAGTTAGTGCTTTGAGTAGTGCTGGTCTATGGAGCAATGAAGTTCATTTTCAGTTTGTAATATTACCACCCTGGTGGAAAACAACATGGTTCAAAATTGTTTTTGTTGTTTTTGTACTATTAATTGTTTTTGGAATTTACCAATGGAGAATAGCCAGTTTTAAGCACCGGCAGCGGGAATTAGAAAAAACTGTATCGGAGCGCACATCTGAAATATCAGAAAAAAATGAAGAGTTACTTCAGCAGAAGGAAGAAATTTTGGCGCAGCGCAATGAGATTGTGATACAAAAAGATAAATTAGAGATAATACACAAGGATTTAACGGAGAGTATTGAGTATGCCAAATTTATACAATATAACATGTTCCCTGAACCCAGAATGCTCTCAGAAGCTTTTGATGATCATTTCTTACTCTTTTATCCCCGTGATCGTGTTAGCGGAGATTTTTATTGGTGGGCAAAAATAAATAATCAGGTTGTTGTTGCTGTTGCAGACTGCACCGGCCATGGCGTACCTGGTGCATTAATGAGTATGCTGGGTATATCATTTTTGCGCGAAATTGTTCTCAAGGAAAAGTACATGGAGCCAGCCGTTATCTTAAATAATTTACGGCAAGAAGTTATTACTGCCTTAGACCAGAAAATGGCCCCGGGCGAACAAAAAGATGGTCTTGATATCGCATTGGTCAAGATTGATTTATTAAACAATCAGATGATATTTTCAGGTGCCCGAAATCCCCTTTATTTAATTCGTGAAAACAAGCTGTTTGAATATAAGGCGGATAAGGCCCCGATTTCTGTGTATCCAAAAATGAAAGATTTTACACAAACAACAGTTAACTTAGAAAAAGGAGACCAAATTTATATCTTTACCGATGGATATGCAGATCAGTTTGGAGGCAATAATGCCATTAAATTTAAACGGAACAGGTTTAAAAAGCTACTTCTAGCTAATTCCAGTGAAAAAATGCCAATCCAACTAGAAAAATTAAAGGAAAGTTTTTATCAATGGAAAGGAAATCACGAACAAATTGATGATATCACAGTTTTAGGATTGAGAATTTAATTTTATAACTCTTAACGTTCATGAGCAAAGCAAAATTTGGTACTGCTCCGGTCTTTTTTACTGCGATCAGCACAATTCTTGGGGCTATATTATTTTTAAGATTTGGATATGCCATTGGCACAGTAGGTTTTTGGGGCGTGATTTTTATCATTTTAATTGGCCATATGGTCACCATTCCAACTGCACTGGCTATATCCGAAATTGCTACCAATAAACGTGTTCAGGGAGGAGGAGAGTATTTTATCATCAGTCGGTCCTTCGGCCTTAATATTGGAGCAACAATCGGCATGGCGCTTTTTCTTAGTCAGGCCATTAGCGTTGCCTTTTATGTGATAGCTTTTACTGAAGCATTTTCCCCGGTTTTTGAATGGATTAAAGAAAATTATGGTATTAATTTGCCCAGGCAGGCTTTTTCTGTACCAGCCATGTTACTGCTTTCTTTCCTGATTTTGAAAAAAGGAGCTAATATGGGAGTAAAAGCCTTGTATGTAGTGGTAGCTGTATTATTTGTGGCCCTTGCACTTATTTTTGCCGGTGCCCCTCAGGGTGGCGAAACCAGTTATTTTAGTGAGAACCTTGCCCTGCGTAATAGTTCCGATTTTTTTGTAGTGTTTGCCATTATTTTCCCGGCATTTACTGGTATGACAGCAGGAGTTGGCCTTTCAGGCGACCTTCGAAACCCGGGAAAAAGTATTCCACTTGGTACTGTTGCTGCTACTATAAGTGGCATTGTAATTTATATATTTTTAGCCTGGAAAATGGCCAGCTCTGTACCCGCTGAAGGTTTGGTGAATGATCAGCTTATAATGGCTCAAATTGCTCCCTATGGATTTATTATGATACCATTGGGGCTTGCTGCTTCTACTATATCCTCAGCACTTGGCTCGGTTATGGTAGCTCCGCGTACACTTCAGGCTCTTTCCGGCGATCATTCCTTACCATGGAGCCGAGCCAACGGTATATTGTCTGCTACCCGTAAAAAAGATGGGGAGCCTTTTAATGCATCGCTTGTAACCTGCATAATCGCAATGGTGTTTGTCATATTGGGCGATGTGGATATTGTGGCTCAAATTATTACCATGTTTTTCATGGTTACCTATGGTTCTCTTTCATTAATATCATTCTTGAATCATTTTGGTTCAGCTCCATCTTATAGGCCATCATTCAAAAGCCGATGGTATATCTCTTTGGTTGGTTTTATTATGGCAGTGTGGCTCATGTTTAAAATTGATATGCTATATGCACTTGCAGCGGTCATCGCAATTGGGGCGCTTTATGTCTATATTAATAATGTATATAAGCACCGGAGGGGGATGGAAGATATATTTAAAGGAGCATTTTTCCAGCTTAACAGGCGGCTACAGGTTTATATGCAAAAAACCTATAGTTCCAGAAAGAAAACTGAGTGGCGGCCATCTGCCATATGCATTAGCAGTGACTCGTTTAATCGGCAGAAAGCACTTGAATTTATGAACTGGATTGCATGGAAATACGGTTTTGGTACTTATATTCACATGAAAAATGGCTATTTCAGCACTAAACTGGCTCAGGAAGCCCGCAAAGAACTTGAGAAACTGGTTGAAATAATAGACCAAAAGGAGAGTGCTGTGTACGTTGATACCATGATTTCACCTTCATATACTTCTGCTGTTGCACAAGCTATACAGCTGCCCGGTGTTTCCGGGATGGAAAATAATATGGTGGTATTTGAATCACTACGTACAGATGAAGAACATATGCAGGCTATTGTAGAAAATATGCCCCTGGCTAAGGCCGGAGATTTTGATATTTGTCTTTATAGCTCGACTTTGAAACCCGTCAATTTTAAAAATGGAATACATGTTTGGATACGTTCAACCGATGTAGACAATGCCAATGAGATGATCTTATTAAGCTATATAATTTCAGCACATCCAGCATGGGAAAAAGCCGGTATAAGTATTTTTAATATTGCCCAGCATGGCCAGAAGGAGGAAGCAAGAAAAGCACTATTGGAAATTGTGGAGGCAGGAAGATTACCTATATCAGCAAAAAATATCGAAAGTGTTGAAGTTGGAGAAGACCAAACTCAACGGTCTGTTATTGAGGCAAAATCTGCCGACGCAGGACTGGTTATTATAGGTTTCCTGGAAGAACAGGTAAAACACGATGGAAAGTCAATATTTATGGGATATGATGCCATGGGTGATATTTTATTTGTTAATTCGCGTAATGAAAAAACCATTGTAGAATAAAAATTGAAAACTATGCCTACTGTTTGGATAACTGACAAACAAGAACAAGAAGATATTATTCGTAATTGCGACAGCTGTGCAATGTCTATGGTCGATACAAATGGCGACCCTTATGTGGTAATGATGAATTATGGTTATGAGGATGACGTAATATATTTCCACGGGGATCCGAACGGAAGAAAAATGGATATTTTAAAAGAAAATCCGAAAATTTGCATCACCATGAGTACTGAGCACAGTATTTATTACCAAAACGAAAAAGTAGCCTGCTCATATGGCATGAATTATAAAAGCATTGTTGCCGACGGAGAAGTTGAGTTTGTTGAAGATTATGATGAAAAAGTAAAAGCACTTAATCTGATTATGGCCCAATATGTAGAAGGAGAATTTGACTATAATTCCCCGGCCGTTAAGCAGGTCGCAGTTTTTAAAGTGAAATTAAATAATCTGAAAGCAAAAAACTTCGGACGATTTGTACGTTAATTCGTAAAAAACGCATAATTTTTGTTTCCCCTGTCAAATTAAAGAGAATTTAGCTCATGTAATCATTAAACTTATGAGAATTAGTAAACTTATTCCGGCTTTGCTGGCTATTGTGATTATTTTTGGTAGTTGCCAGAGTGGTCCACAATCCAATGAAAGTCAATCAGCAAAATATGTGTTTTATTTTATTGGAGATGGTGTTTCATTGCCCCAGCTCAGTTTAACAGAAGCATATTTAGCCCAGAAATCAGGTCAGAAAGGAATGAAGCAATTAAATCAGAGTCAGCTCGAAGCTCACGGTTGGTTTTATACATATGCCGATAACCGCTTTATTACAGGATCTGCTGCTGCCGGTACCGCGCTTTCTACAGGACATAAAACTTCGATCAATACAATTGCCAAATCGGCAGATCGTACTCAAAACTATAAGTCAATAGCTTATAAAGCCAAAGAAGCAGGTATGAAAGTAGGCATTATCTCTACAGTATCGATCAACCATGCCACGCCGGCTGCCTTTTATGCAAACGCAAACGAACGTAACTCGTATTATGAAATTGCCGATCAAATGTTTGCAAGTGGGTTTGATTTGTTTGCCGGTGGTGGAATTAAAGACCCAAAGGGTGAGCAGGGAGATCTACCGGACCTCTATGAGAAAAAGACGAAATTGAAAATTTTACAAAATAATGCGGCTTTCTTAAATGCTGAACCCGGTAGTTTGCCCCTCTACTTTTCGCATGAGCGTTTACAGAGTGGAGCAGCCATGCCTTTTGCAATTGATATGAATGAATTCGATGTTACACTGCAAGAGGTAACAAGAAAGAGCATTGAGCTTTTAAACAACCCTGAGGGTTTTTTCATGATGATTGAAGGCGGAAAGATTGACTGGGCTTGCCATGCTAACGACGCAGCGGCCACTATTTCTGGTATGGTCGACTTTGATAATGCGGTTGGTCAAGCGCTTCACTTTGCCGAAAAGCACCCGGACGAAACATTGATTGTTGTACTTGGAGATCACGAGACTGGTGGTTTAACCCTGGGTAATGATGATATGCATTATGAAACAAAATTTGCTATATTACAACATCAGAAAATATCTCATGAAGCCCTTGAGCGTGAAATAGAGCAGCTTATTCAGCAGGATGGTACGCTTGAAGAAGCCATGCAATTCATTGATGAAAATCTGGGTTTAGGTAGCCAAATAGAGCTTACCAAAGCTGAACGGCAAAGACTAAAAGAATCATGGAAAGCATCAACTGGCTATTCAGGTCAAAATGTCGAATTACTCTATAGCTCAGTACACGAGTTTCTGTATGAAGCCATAAAAATTCAGAACCGTAAAGCCGGAGTAGGCTGGACCTCCACTTCACACACGGGGCTTCCTGTGGTTGTGCATGCTCATGGAGTAGGGGCCACTCATTTTGATGGAATTCTCGATAACACTGATATTCCCAAACTAATTGAGAAAATCATAAAATAAAAACTAATTTTTTTATCATAAATTATTAAATAAGGCGCGTGGTTAAATCCAATGCGCCTTATTTATTTATTATCAGTCAATTGCTTTTAGTGTATTGATTGTGAGTTGTTTGTATTTATGGTAAGCTGGCTAATTTTAACCCTGTTTTAACATTTATTTTATACCTGTGTCGGGATTTTTTCGTTTTTTAGTTAGAGAATAATACTTAGTGTTTTTTGTATATAGTTCCTTTTAGGAAAACAAAAAATCACCGGGACCAAAATATAAAACAAAACATATGAAAATGCTTGATCATCAAAAAAATATACTTCGCAACCTGCATCATAATCACAATTTATTCATTAAGGAGATAAAAAAATCAATACAGTGGCTATCTGAACAGGAGTTAAAAGATCTGGAGCAGTGGATTTCAAAAGAGCTTGTGCAGGTTTACGATCATGAAGTTCAACGATTATTCAGGATGGCAGTCTAATTACTGCGCCACAAAATGAAACTTAATCTTGCCGCTTTGTTCTCCCTTTTTTCCCCTGGTGAATATGGCATTTTGAGCTGCTTGCAGGGCAGCGTCAGTGAAACACTCATCTGTCGAAGTGCTTGCCTGCTCATCGAGCTGAGCTCTTTTTACAAGGCCATTGGGTAATACAACAATTTTAACCGTAATATCAGCAGATCCCTGGCACAAATAAACCGGCACATCAATATATCGAATTTGACGGTCATCTAAATAAAAAACAATATTCGATGGCCCGGTATAAACCTCTTTTTTTACATTCTGTGGTTTACTTTTTTCTGGAACAGTTATTTCTGGGCCCTCGTCATAAGTGGGTTTATTTGTGATATATTTATCATACTCTTTCTGACCTATTGCATTCTTTATTAATTGTTGGCGATACGCTTCTTCGGTTTGGTTTTGTTCTAATTTTGTCTGGGTATTATCCTGATCTTCAGGTTCTTCGGATTTATTGACAGCTATGTTTTTTCTTTGCTCCAAAGGCATTTCCTGCTCAAGCATTTCATTAATTGATTTGTCAAGCTCTTCCATTCGTTTTTCTTCTTTGAATGGGTCAGGTGCTTCAAAATCTTGTTCATCAACCAAAACAATAAACTCCTGATGTTTTCTTTTGGCATTCATTTCAAAAGCCAGAAGAGTGGACAACACCACAATGAGTGTGACAAGCGTTGCCAATGCTGCTTTTTGGAATAGCGTAATATCTTTACGGTTCGGTTTCATTACCGCAAAGATAAATAAAGCATGTGAAAGGTGGAAGGGCTAAGCCTCGAAAGCCGATTTAGTTTTTTGCAGAAACCGAATGAGTTGTGGCAGATTGGATATACCATTAAGCTCTTCTTGTTGGTTATGCAGGCTAAAATGCTCCTCCAGGTCAGCGTAGAATTTGTGCCGTTCGGTGGCAAAATCAGGTGATGAAAGAAATCGGAAACCCGATACTTCATCATTGATTAACGCATGCTTTTCGAGTAAAGCATACAATTGCGAAATGACCTGGTTCATAAAGATAAATTTTTCATATAAGTTATGTATAAAAAGAATATTTCCAAAATTTAATTTTTATGATAAACAATTATTAAAATGTTAAAATATCTGCAGGTCAATAAAAAAGGCAGGTCTCAATATGAAACCTGCCTTTAACTGTCAAATATATTTTTTTACATTAAGAAACTCAGTAATATACCAGCACCAACTGCCGATCCGATAACGCCAGAAACGTTTGGCGCCATGGCATGCATTAGCAAGTGGTTTGTAGGATCTTCTTTCACACCCATATTTTGCACAACCCGGGCACTATCAGGCACAGCTGATACTCCAGAGGCTCCAATCATTGGATTTACCGGATTATGGTTAGGGGAGAGCCAATTCATGATTTTGGCAAAAATAAGACCACCCATTGTAGCTATAGCAAATGATGCGGCTCCAAGTCCGAAAATCAATATAGAGTCTTTTGTAAGGAACACATCTGCCTGGGTAGATGCACCTACGGTTAAACCAAGCAAAATTGTAATTGTATCAATTAGTGCATTGCTGGCGGTATTGGCCAGTCGGGCTGTTACCCCGCTCTCTTTTAGGAGGTTGCCAAAGAAAAGCATTCCCAGAAGTGGGAGTGAAGTAGGTGCAATAAATGCTGTAATGAGCAATCCGAATATTGGAAACAATATTTTTTCCAGTCTCGAAACAGCACGTGGCGGCCGCATTTTAATCAGACGTTCACGTTTACTGGTAAAAAGCTTAATTATAGGCGGTTGAATTACTGGTACGAGTGCCATATAGGAATAGGCAGCAATGGCAATCGGTCCGATCAGGTTCTTCACCAGAATGGGGGCCCCACTCGGATCATACCCTATAATGTTGACCCCATTGGCAAGTTTAGATGAGAGAAAAATCGCAGTCGGACCATCAGCACCTCCAATAATACCTATTGCGCCTGCTTCTGCAGGGGCAAAACCCAGGTAAAGTGCACCAAGGAAAGTGATAAATATACCAACCTGGGCTGCAGCGCCAAGTAACATTAGGCGTGGATTCGACATCAGAGATGAAAAATCTGTCATAGCTCCAATGCCAAGGAATATGAGGGGTGGATACCATCCCTGAACTACACCCTGGTACAGATAATTCATAACGCTACCGGGCTCATAAACACCCAGTTGCAGGTTGAAGTCAACAGCCTG
>Ga0102940_1001702_pt1 | contig 13846 bp, 11 predicted proteins | sample SalPonR2_C_D1_MG_FD_78215 | JGI IMG/M metagenome (GOLD analysis project Ga0102940, IMG submission 78215) | Salt pond soil microbial communities from South San Francisco under conditions of wetland restoration - Salt Pond MetaG R2_C_D1_MG | ecosystem: Environmental > Aquatic > Marine > Intertidal...
CTATACCCATGAAGGGCAGGAGTATGTACTTAATTTAATAGACACTCCAGGGCACGTCGATTTCTCTTATGAAGTGTCGCGTTCTATTGCGGCCTGCGAAGGCGCTCTGCTTGTGGTGGATGCCGCACAAAGCATTCAAGCCCAAACCATTTCAAACCTGTATTTGGCCTTGGAAAACGATTTAGAAATCATTCCGGTGCTCAATAAAATTGATTTACCTTCTGCCAACCCAGAAGAAGTGACCGATGATATTGTAGATTTAATCGGTTGCAAACCGGAAGAAATCATTCCGGCGAGTGCAAAAAATGGTATCGGTATCAAAGACATTCTCGAAGCCATCATTACCCGCATTCCACCGCCATCAGGCGATATAGATGCACCTTTAAGAGCTTTGGTGTTTGATTCGGTATATAATCCGTTTCGAGGGGTGGAAACTTACTTTAGAGTCTTTGACGGTAGCATCAAAAAAAATCAGCAAATCAAATTTGTGGCTACCAACAAAGCTTACGGAGCCGATGAAATCGGCACTTTAAAATTAGTCCAATTTCCGCAAAAAGAAATTAAAGCCGGCGATGTAGGCTACCTCATAACAGGGATAAAAGATGCGCGGGAAGTGAAAGTTGGCGATACCATTACCGATGCAGAAAACCCAACAACCAAAGCGGTTGCCGGTTTTGAAGATGTCAAACCCATGGTATTTGCCGGAATCTATCCAGTAGATACAGAAGATTATGAAGAATTGAGGGCTTGTATGGAAAAGCTACAACTCAATGATGCCTCATTAGTGTTTACACCGGAAAGTTCAGCAGCGCTTGGTTTTGGGTTTAGATGTGGCTTTTTAGGCATGCTGCATCTGGAAATCATACAAGAACGACTTGAGCGTGAGTTTGACATGACGGTTATTACAACAGTTCCTAACGTGTCTTACCATGCTTACACTAATAAAGAACCTGATGAAGCATTGATTGTAAGTAACCCCTCAGACTTACCGGAGCCTTCCACTCTTGATCGTGTAGAAGAACCTTACATCAAAGCCAGCATCATTACAAAAGCCGACTTTGTTGGCCCTGTGATGTCGCTTTGTATAGAAAAACGCGGCGAAATCACCAATCAAATTTACTTGACCACAGAACGCGTCGAACTCACGTTTGATATGCCTCTGGCAGAAATCGTGTTTGATTTTTATGACCGTCTCAAAACTGTTTCCAAGGGCTATGCCTCATTTGATTATTTTCCAATTGGGATGCGCCCGTCAAAACTTGTTAAAGTCGACGTATTACTTAACGGAAATACTGTAGATGCACTTTCGGCATTAATACATTTTGATAATGCTTACGATATTGGTAAAAAAATGTGTATAAAACTCAAAGAACTGATTCCAAGACAGCAATTTGATATCCCTGTTCAGGCAGCCATTGGGGCAAAAATCATTGCTCGGGAAACGGTAAAGGCTCTAAGAAAAGATGTGACAGCCAAGTGCTATGGTGGGGATATTTCAAGAAAACGAAAATTATTAGAAAAACAGAAAAAAGGCAAAAAACGCATGCGCGCCGTTGGCAATGTAGAAATCCCTCAAGAAGCCTTTATGGCGGTGTTGAAGTTGAATGATTAAGAGCCCCTAACCCCCAGTGGGGGAATGACTGACATGTAGTCAAATTTTTAGGATATGAAAAAAAGTTTATGGGAAAATGAATGTTTTAATGTTGTAATGTGAAAATGTAAATGTAAAAATTTGATAATTAAATAATACCAATAGCAACCATAGCAACAATTTGAAGATGAGTTTATTTGAAGATTTGAAAATGGGTCAATTTGGAAATAAATATTTTATTTGATGTAGCAATGAGCAAATGAAGCCCTTTAATAATTTTACAAAAAAACAACTTTGTGTTAAGTAACAACAGCATCCATAGCAACAACAGGATCCATGGCAACAACAGCATCCATAGCAACAACAGCAACCATAGCAACAACAGCACCCATAGCAACAACAGCACCCATAGCAACAACAGCATCCATAGCGTATAAAGATTCATAAACTCAAACCCTCATGATAAAAAACATTATATTCGATTTTGGCGATGTGTTTATCAATTTAGATAAAGCGGCACCCCAACGTTATTTTGAAAAATGGGGAATATCAGAATTAGATGACAAAACCATTAGAATTCATAAAGATTATGAAAAAGGCTTATTTTCAACTGAAGAATTCATAGAATATCACTTAGGGAAATTTGCAAAATTAACCGAAGAGCATTTTATAACAGCCTGGAATAGCATATTAAAAGATTTTCCCAGATACCGTTTAGACTTTCTTAAACAGATAAGAAATACCGAGAAATACAAACTTTTTTTACTAAGCAATACCAATGATTTACATATAAACTGGGTTCAAAACAATATCAACTTTTACCAAGCCTTCAAATCCTATTTTGATGCGTTTTATTTATCCCATGAGATCAACCTGAGAAAACCTGATGAAGATATTTTTCAATTTGTCCTTAACCAAAATAATTTAAAAGCTCAGGATACACTCTTTATTGATGATACACAAGAGCACATAGAATCTGCAAAACACTCAAATTTGCAAACTTGGCATCTTCAAGCCGGAAAAGAAGATGTTGTAGATTTGTTTAAACAAAAACACCTAGACTTTTGATGGCATTAATATTTAGCGTTATATCATCCACTTTAATTTACGTGGCATTCAAAACATTTTCAAGGCATAACATAAATACACTCAATGCTCTAGTATTCAATTATTTAACAGCATTTATACTCGGCTTCAGCATACAATCTACACCAGTAAAATTATCAGACATACCTCAATTTCAATGGTTTATACCAGCAGCATGTCTTGGGGTTCTATTCATTGTCGTTTTTTATTTGATGGTCATGACCACACAAAAACACGGCATGTCTGTAGTGTCTGTTGCATCTAAAATGAGCTTAAGCATTCCTGTCATATTCGTTATTATCTGGTACGGTGAAAGCCTCTCTATTTTAAAAATTTTAGGAATTATTCTGGCGTTATTATCAGTTTATATGGTCTCCGCAAAAAGTAAAGATGGTCTAAAGGTCAACAAATCAGACCTATTATTGCCTTTTGCTGTATTCCTGGGGAGTGGTGTTGTAGAATCTACTATAAAAGTCTTGCAAAATGATTTTGTGCCTAAAATAGAAACACCTGTATTTTCAGCCTCACTATTTTTCTTTGCTGCCTTTACAGGTTCAATCATTTTTGTGGTGAGGTTTTTTAAAACCAAACAATTATTTAGATTAAAAGATGTCATTGGCGGAATGGCATTAGGTATTCCCAATTATTTTTCAATTTATTTCCTTATAGAAGCTCTGCGTAATCCTAACTTAGACAGTTCTATTGTCTTTGTCATCAACAATGTATCCATCGTGGTACTTTCAACTATTGTTGGTATTTTAATATTTAAAGAACAGCTTTATAGAAAAAATAAAATCGGTATAGTACTGGCAGTTTTTAGCATAGTTTTGGTAGCTTTAGCTAATTATAAATTAAATTGAAAATCATGAAATTACTTAAATCCAAATTTACTCACTTTATCATACTATACCTGTTTTTAAATTACACATTCGCACAGGATAATTTTGAAAAAGGTCTAGCCGTAAAGACCAATGGCGTAGAAATAAATTGCCTTATAAATAATAAAGATTGGATTGTTAATCCAAGTCAGTTTGAATATAAATTAGACGAAAATTCAGAAACAAAAATCGGAACACTAGACGAATTTGTCAGTTTTACTGTAGGAGATAGTTTCAAGTACACCAAAGAGACAATTAAAGTTGATAGAAATATTGAACAACAAGAATCTAATTCTGATTTTTCTTACCAGGAAGAAACACTGTTTTTAAAATTGATAGTAGAAGGCACAACAAGCCTCTATCAAATAGAAGATGGAAAACTGAGCATCTTTTTTATAAAAGACAAAAATTCTGATAACATAGAACAACTAAAATTCAAGACTTTCTACAATCAAAAGTATAAGTTAAGAGAAAACAATAGCTTCAGAAAACAATTGTATGATGCATTTGGATCAAAAAACATAAAAGTTGAAGATATTAAAAAAATCAATTACAACTTACAAGACTTGAAATCTATCTTCAAGCGGTACAATAAGAGTATGGGCAGTTACAGAGTTTATTTTCAAAAAACGAAGTTAAAATATAACATTTACGCCAAAGCAGGCTTAAGTTCAATCACCTATGATGTGCAAGGAGGAGATGGTCTGGTGAATATTAATTTTCCCGGCCAGACCTCGTTTAGAGCCGGAGCAGAATTTGAAATTGTTATGCCTTACTCAAATGATAAATGGAGTGTATTTGCAACCCCAACCTATCAAAGCTACTCTTCAGAATCTGTTGCAGGTATTGCCCTTTCTGAAAACCCATCAGAACTTACCAATTTCAATTCAATCGAATACAGTTCACTGGAAATCCCAGTTGGTGTTAGACGTTATTTTACAACTGGAACCTCAAGTGATTTTAAGTTTTACCTTAACGCAGCTTATGTATTTGATATAGAATTAAGCAGTGAGCAGATTATATTAGGTGAAAATAGTTTAGTAAGTAATAATTTAGGCTTAAACTTTATGCTTGGAGGCGGCGTACAGTATAAAGATTTTGGCATAGAATTTTTATACTTAACACCCCGAGATTTGGCTGATGATAATCCAGGTTTTTTCTCTGATTATAAAAGTATAGCAGTTAACCTGACCTATAAATTATTCTAATCTAGTGAAACCCGCACAGTATAAAAGCCTAACGAAACCGGGTAAAGAAATCTTATTCAAAGATAAAGGCAGTAAATTTTATGGTTACTGTTTTCCGGTTGAAAATGAAGAGGACATCAATCAGGCTCTGGCATTACTCAAAGAAAAACACCACAAAGCCCGGCATTTTTGCTACGCCTGGCAACTCGGCAAAACCTACGACACTTACAAAGCCAATGACGACGGCGAACCCAATAACTCTGCCGGCATGCCCATTTACGGACAACTCCAATCTTTTGAAGTAACCAATTGCTTAGTCGTCGTGGTGCGCTATTTTGGAGGCACCAAACTCGGTGTTGGCGGATTGATATCAGCTTACAAAGCCACAGCCAAAATGGCTTTAGAAAACGCCAAGATTAAAACCCATACCATTAATAAACAGATACAAATCACTTGTGAATACGATTTAATGAACAAGGTCATGCGTTTGGTCAAGGAATTAAACCTCAACATCATAGAACAAGACCTAAAAATCCGTTGCAAATTTATTATCAGCATTCGGCAAAACGATTTTAACAAAGTCAAATCCCGTTTTGAGCAGGTTTACGGTTTAGAAGTTAAAACTTTAGAGTAAAATAATTTGGGCGTGCCTCCCGCAAAAAAGCGGGAGTCGGGCTATCCGTTTCAAGTCCTCTACTGACGCTAACGGTCAGTATGCGGGCTTTCCACTGCTATCCCTCACGCAAGGAGTAACTTTACATAAAAGTGGTTTGGAAAAGCTTGACATCTCGATACAATTGAGTTTTATTGCTTTTGCAAAGCAATAAAACTCAATCACTCGATGTGACAGCACTGTTAGTTCGAGTGATTTTTTGTGGAATGTAGCACAGCGGAACAATCCAAAAATAATTGTGTTTCGACAAGCTTAATTGAACTGACAATTATCACGAACACCATTGGCAATACCTTACTAAAATTCATTAATTTTAAAGTCTTAAATTAAACTACAACTATGAACTCTAGAGCATACGTCGAAAAACATCAAGACCGATTCATTAACGAACTCATAAACTTACTGAAAATTCCTTCCATAAGTGCAGATTCTTCCTACAAAGCATCGATGAAAGATGCTGCGCAAATGGTGGCCGATGAGCTCAAAAACGCAGGATGTGATAGCGTAGAAATTTTTCCTACTCAAGGACATTCAATTGTCTTTGGTCAAAAGATAATTGATGCAGACTTACCCACAGTTTTGGTTTACGGCCATTATGATGTGCAGCCGCCAGATCCTTTAGATTTATGGGACTCACCACCTTTTGAACCTGTGATTAAAACCACCGAAATCCATCCTGATGGTGCCATTTTTGCCCGTGGTGCCTGTGATGATAAAGGGCAGATGTATATGCACGTCAAAGCTTTTGAGCTTATGATGGCTGAAAATGAATTGCCCTGCAACGTCAAATTTATGATCGAAGGTGAAGAAGAAGTCGGCAGTGAACATCTGGAAGATTTTATCAACAAACACAACGCGATGTTAGCCAACGATGTGATTTTGATTTCTGATACAGGCATGATAAGCAAAGACCATCCTTCAATCACCACCGGGTTACGTGGTCTGAGTTATGTCGAAGTTGAAGTCACCGGGCCAAATCGCGACTTGCATTCAGGTTTATATGGTGGTGCTGTGGCCAATCCTATCAACATTTTAACGCAAATGATTGCTTCACTTCAGGATGAAAATAACCGTATAACTATACCAGGATTTTACGATAAAGTTGAAGATTTAAGTGAGGAAGAACGTGCAAAAATGGCCGAAGCGCCTTTCAATTTAGAACATTATAAACAATCAATTGGTATCGGTGATGTGCACGGAGAAAAAGACTATACCACCAATGAACGCAATTCCATAAGACCCACACTGGATGTCAATGGCATTTGGGGCGGTTATATTGGTGAAGGCGCCAAAACCGTAATCCCAAGTAAAGCTTTTGCTAAAATATCCATGCGATTGGTCCCTAACCAGGACTGGAAAGAAATCACTGAACTATTTAAAACCCATTTTGAATCGATTGCTCCAAAAAGTGTAAAAGTAGAAGTCAAGCCGCATCACGGTGGTCAAGGCTATGTTACCCCTATCGACAGTATAGAATACCAAGCTGCCGACAAGGCGTTTCAGGATACGTTCGGCAAATCTGCAATACCGCTTAGAAGTGGTGGTAGTATTCCAATTGTGTCGTTGTTTGAAAATGCCTTTAACTCCAAAACCATCTTAATGGGTTTTGGTTTGGATACCGATGCGATTCATTCGCCCAATGAACATTTTGGCATTTGGAATTTTCTCAAAGGCATTGAAACAATTCCGCATTTTTATAAACATTTAGCAAAATTAAAGTCTTAATGTCGTAACTTTAAGGGTATATTATTAAAATACAATAACATGAAAAAAATTATACCCCTGTTGTTTGTGAGTTTTTTTATCTCGGTATGTCCGGCCCAGGACATTCAACTGGAAACGGTTGCTACTGGATTTGTTAGCCCGGTAAATGCTGCTCATGCTGGTGATTCCAGATTGTTTATTGTAGAACAACCCGGTGCAATTCAAATCCTGAATAGCGACGGATCGGTTAACGCTGCTCCATTTTTAGACATCAACTCTTTAGTCAGCGATAATGGTGGTGAGCAAGGTCTTTTAGGTTTGGCGTTTCATCCTAATTATAGCTCTAACGGTTATTTTTACGTCAACTACATTAATAATTCTGGAGACACCGTAATTTCGAGATTTACCAGAAGTACAACTGATCTGGCGGATCCAAATTCGGAGGTGATCTTATTGATCATTCCTCAGCCCTTTGCCAATCACAATGCAGGAGACATGCATTTTGGCCCTAATGATGGCTATTTGTATATCGCTACCGGTGATGGTGGATCTGGTGGTGATCCTCAAAATAACGCTCAAAACCTTAATAATTTACTTGGAAAAATATTGAGGATTGATGTGGATAACACCACGACAAATCCAAATCTGAATTATGCCATTCCAGCCGATAATCCTTTTGTTGGCGATGCTTCGGCAAGGGATGAAATATGGAGTTATGGGCTGAGAAACCCCTGGAAATTTTCTTTTGACAGCTTAAACGGCGATATGTGGATAGCCGATGTCGGAGAAAGCAACAAAGAAGAAATAAACAGAACATCGGGGAGTAGTAGCGGAGGCGAAAATTTTGGGTGGCGCTGTTATGAGGGGAGTTCAACTTTTAATACGACAGGCTGTGGTTCTATAAGTACTTTCACCTTTCCGGTAGCTGAATATTCCTACGGAGGCAACCCATTTAAATGTTCCATCACGGGCGGTTATCGGTATAGAGGCAGCTTAGAAAGCAGTTTACAGGGTTTATACTTTTTCGCAGATTTCTGCAGCAATCAGATAGGTTACGTAGAAGAAATATCTGATGATACGTTTCAACTGAATTTCGCCGGTACTTTTAGCGGTCAGAATTTTTCTTCTTTTGTAGAAGATGTTGATGGGGAGTTATATGCCGTAGGTTTGAGTTCCGGAACAATAAGCAAAATTATAGATGCTAACCTCAGCATAGATGAAAATAATTTCAATGAAATCAATTTATACCCTAATCCTGCAGATCATAAAGTAAACATTCAATGGGAAGGATATCACATTAATTCTATTCGCATTATGGATATTCAAGGAAAAATCATGAAAAGGCTTCATGACCTTCCAGACAATTTGATTCAAATGTCAGTTGAAAATTTCGAAAAAGGCCTATACTTAATAGAGATAAATTCTAATAACGGACAAAAAACTATAAAAAAACTTTTGGTCAAGTGATTTGATTGTATTTGGAGTAAACCCTCGGTTTTCATGCCAAATTCTTATTTATGAATTTTTAAGAAATCATTTAAAACTTCCTACCCTTGTGATGTGGCGAAGGATTAACCTTTTCAGAATCATCCATTTATTTGGTTTCAATACTTTAAAAAGGCATCCGAGGTTTACTTTTATTGGCGGGCAGGCAAAACTCTTTAATCCCATTTTGGACATCTAAACTTTGCCCGCATATTCATAGCCAATATCTTCAACAATAGTTTTCACTTTGTCTTCTGCAATATTGCCCTGTACATCAACTTTGCCGGATGATAAATCTACTTCGACATTTTCTACGTCATTAGTTTGGCTTAGATTGTTTTTCACATTGGCCACACAATGATTACAGGTCATTCCTTTAACAATATATGTGGTGTTTTTTTGTTCTTTAGATTCCATATTATTTTTTGATTTTTTAGGTAAATATCTTTGAATTTCTGCATTGATCACCAGCAGAGTCAGGACAACAGCCGAACCAAGACTGAGCCATTGAGGTAGAATATGATCGTGTTCAGCAATCATTTCAGTCACGCTAAAATAGCTAAGCCAGGCTTCGGGCAGAACATAATCTATGATGATTCCAAAAAGCATGGCGCCAATAATGATGCTGGCCAAGTATATTATTGTCATTCGTTTTCCTATGGCATTCCAGATCACAGTAAAGGTCGCTATATTTGTCGCCGGACCCGCCATTAAAAATACAATCGCTGCGCCGGGAGAAATCCCTTTCATCAATAATACAGCTGCTATCGGGACGCTCCCGGTTGCACAGACATATAACGGAATACTCGCCAATAACACCAAAAACATGCTAAAAATAGGTTCTGATAAAATGCCTTCTTCAAAGAACTGTTCGGGAATAAGCATGCTAATTACGCTGGCCAAGACCAATCCAATGATAAGCCATCGAGAAATATCCTGAAGAAATTCGACAAAGGCGTATTTAAAGATTCGGTCAAACCAATGCTGTTGATTCACGTCTACTCCACAATCATCACAGCATTCCGCATCTTTCATTTCTTCCTGACTTTTATCGAAATTATCAACAAAAAAACCACCAAAAATTCCCGTGATAAATGCTATAATTGGCCTTACAATAGCATATGCCCAGCCCATCATACCGTAAGTGATGAGAATACTGTCTATCCCGGTTTGAGGCGTGGAGATCAAAAAAGAGGTTGTCGCACCTTTTGAGGCTCCTTTTTTGTGAAGTGAAACGCCTGTCGGAATCACACCACATGAACACAATGGTAAAGGAACGCCGAATAATGCCGCTTTAATCGAAGAATTCCAACCCGGCTTACCCAGCTGACGCTGCAACCAATCTTTTGAAAACAGTCCGTTTAACAAACCTGCAATCAAAAAACCCAGTAAAAGATAGGGTGCCATTTCAAGGGTCAGATCCCAAAAAGTCAAGAAAAATTCTTCAATCCATTTCATAATGCAAAAGTAAGAAATATGATGTATTGAGTTTATAAGGTTATGAGTTTATTAGGGTTATGAGTTTATTAGAGTTATGAGTTTATTAGGGTTATGAGTTTATTAGGGTTATGAGTTTATTAGGGTTATGAGTTTATTAGGGTTATGAGGCGTTGCAACAAGCTTCGCAGAAGCGTAAGTAGGGGTTTACCTGAGCGTAGCCGAAGGTTTATGGGGTTTCGTGAACTTTATATTGTTATGATGTTTTTGGTATCAAGTCTAGACAATTACTCTAGGTTTGTAGGCTGCATTGCTCAAATAATAAAATCTTTTTATGAAATTCTTTTTTATAACACCTTTTTTACTGCATTTTGGGTTGGCCAATAATGTCTGTCAATGTCCACCTATGGATAAAGAAATCATACACACCATCAAAAAAAAGGAGTGACATTACACTTGTAGGAACAGCAATTGAAGAATTAGAAACTGAAAGCGTTTTCGATAATCCAATGTACAAATTACAAGTTGACAGTGACCTTAAAGGCAAAATACAGTCTAAAACTGTGATCATTAACCAAAATGAGTTATCAACAGTTTAGTTTAAAGTTTACATAAACTTGTCAACCTTATTTATGAGGCTTCACTTATAAACTTATAAACTTCAAACACTAAACTTTAAAACTTCCCACTACTATCCTTATATTTGCTTACACAAAATAAAAATTATGGGATTACTTGACAATAAAAACACACTCATCACCGGAGCTAGCCGCGGTATTGGTCGAGGCATTGCTCTAGCCTTTGCAAAAAAGGGCTCAAACGTCGCTTTTACTTTCAATTCATCTGCCGGTCCGGCTGAAGAGTTGGTAAAACTTTGTGAAGCCGAAGGTGTAAAAGCCAAGGCTTACCAATCTGATGCGGCAAATTTTGACCAGGCTCAAGAGCTGGCCAAACACGTATTAGACGATTTTGGGCAAATTGATGTTTTAATCAATAATGCCGGAATTACCAAAGATAACCTTATGATGCGAATGAGTGAAGATGATTTCAATAAAGTGGTTAAAGTCAATTTGAATTCAGTGTTTAACCTCACTAAGGCGGTTCTACGGCCTATGCTCAAACAACGTCATGGCAGCATCATTAATATCAGCTCAGTTGTTGGAGTAAAAGGAAATGCCGGACAAGCCAACTACGCAGCGTCTAAAGCCGGAATTATAGGATTTTCTAAGTCTATGGCTTTAGAATTAGGCTCAAGAAACATAAGAACCAATGTTATAGCTCCCGGGTTTATTGAAACCGAAATGACTGAAAAACTCGATGAAAAAACTGTTCAGGGTTGGAGAGACAATATCCCACTCAAGCGGGGTGGCTCTCCGGAGGATGTCGCCAACGCCTGTATATTTTTAGCCAGTGACATGAGCGGCTACATTACTGGACAAACCCTTAATGTTGACGGCGGCATGCTTACCTAGACTAATATTAGTGCTTTTGCTCTGAATTTATTTATATGAATGAAATTGATGTGTTGTGGTTAGTGTTGGTTGTATTACTCAGTGCCGGTCTTTCCTGGTGGCAATATCAAAAAGAATTTAGTAAACGCTCCAGACAAGCATTTTACTATAGTATTCCGCGTTTTTTGGCTTATATCTGCGTCGGACTGTTATTGATAAACCCTAAAATAAAACAAACGACTTATGTTATTGAAAACCCTAATTTAGTGCTTGGGATAGACAATTCCATGTCCATAGCTCAAATTACCGACACTACAACTTACAAAACTCAATTGATGCGTTTTATTAAAGATGAAGACATCAATAAAATGTTTAATATCCAGACCTACAAGTTCGGAGAAAATTACATGGAGTTCAACAACATCAATTTCAATGAGCCCCAAACCAATATCAGTGGTTTTCTTAAGAAAATGTCATCCATATACTCAACTTCAAAATCACATATCTTACTTTTTACAGATGGTCAAGCCACTTTGGGTCAGGATTATATTTATACCTCAAAATCTATTGACGAACAAATAATTTCAGTCGTTGTTGGTGATACCACGAGTTATGTTGATACAAAAATAGACCGGTTAAACACCAATTCCTACGCCTTTCTTAATAACCGTTTTCCGGTTGAAGTGTTTTTGAGCTATAACGGCGAAAAACCAATGGAAACTGACTTCCTTTTAAAACGAAATGGCAAAATATTGAGCAGAACAAATGTTGCATTTACAAAAAACGAAACTACCAAAAATTTTAAAGTATTTTTAAAAGCTGATCAAATCGGTGTTAATACAATTGAAGCTGAGTTGAAGTCTGAAAACGAAAAAAACACACAAAACAATATTCAGGAATTTGCAGTTGAAGTGATAGACGAAAGAACTAAAATTCTGCTTTTGTACGATAAGTTGCATCCAGACATCGGAATGCTTAAAAAAAGTATAGAATCCAATCCCCAGCGGCAATTAAAAATCGCCTCAATTGAAGAGCAAAATGAAGACCTCGCCACTTACAACCTGATTATGTTCTATCAACCCAACAGGAGTTTTCAATCAGAATTCAATTTTGTCAATAAGCAAAACATCAATCATATCATCGTGACCGGTACATTAACCGATTTTAGATTTTTAAATCGTGTGCAGCCGCATTTCAAAAAAACGCTCACGGGCGCTACAGAAGATTATTATGCCAGCCTCAACCCAGCTTATAGCAGTTACCAGAATAAAGATATAGGCTTTGAAAGTTTCCCTCCACTAAAAGACAGTTTTGGAGATATTGAACTCACTTCTGAGGCCGATATCCTGCTTTTTCAAACCATTGATGGGATTTCTACACAACAGCCGTTGATAATGACTGCCGCTGAAAAGAATCAAAAAGCGGCATTTATTTTTGGTGAAAACATGTGGCGATGGCGCATGGCATCTTATGTGGAAAATGGCGATTTCAAAGCATTTGACAGGTTTCTGGATCAGCTCATCCAGTTCACAAGTTCTACTGAAACCAAAAAACGTGTAGTGACCGATATCAAATCCTTCTATAACCGTGGGAATAACAATGTGATAAATGTTCAATATTTTGACAAAAATTACAATTTTGATCCTGGTCAAAAAATAACTTTAAATCTTGAAAATAAGGAAAATAATAAAAACTATTCCTACAATCTGGTTTTAAAAGATGGCAGGTATTCAACTAAAATAAATAATTTACCCGACGGCGAATATGCTTATAAATTAAAAGTAGAAAACCAAAACCTATCAGACAGCGGTCAATTTAAAGTCTTGGATTTCCTACTAGAAAAAAGTTTTTACAGGGCCGATGCAGAAAAACTACAACAGGCTTCCGATACCTTATTTTATGTTGATCAGTTTGAGGCTTTAAAAAATTACCTGACCACAAAGCAAAAATTCAAACCTATTCAAAAATCTATCACAAAAAAAGAATCTTTAATCAATTGGTGGGTACTATTAATCTTAATAATTGTATTTTTGAGCTTGGAGTGGTTCAGTAGAAAATACCACGGGTTAATATAAAATTCAATATTATGGAAAGATTATCAAAATCAGTAGTTGCAATAATTATAATTGTAATTGTAGGGATCATCATTTTAGCCAATACCGTTGTTACCATAGGTTCCGGTGAGGCTGGAGTATTATTTAAGCCGCTTGGTGAAGGTGTGGTCACCGATAAACCTCCAATGGGAGAAGGCTTTCACATTGTTGCCCCATGGAACAGTGTGTATGTTTATAACGTAAGACAACAGTCTATAGATGAAAAGATGACAGTTTTATCTTCTAACGGACTAGATATAA
>Ga0102940_1001704_pt1 | contig 13844 bp, 11 predicted proteins | sample SalPonR2_C_D1_MG_FD_78215 | JGI IMG/M metagenome (GOLD analysis project Ga0102940, IMG submission 78215) | Salt pond soil microbial communities from South San Francisco under conditions of wetland restoration - Salt Pond MetaG R2_C_D1_MG | ecosystem: Environmental > Aquatic > Marine > Intertidal...
GACCTGCCCCGCCCGGCGCGGGCCCAGCGCATGCATGAACTAGCACAAAGCCATTGCCGAATTCATGCGTGGCTGGAGCGCCTGCTGGCGGCCTCCGACAACCCGACATCGTTCCTGCAATCGATTTTCGAGCGCGCCGGCGAATCTGCGCTGACCCAACTTGAGCTCCGGCGCGAAGGACCGCCCCCGGGAACCCGTATCGGCGACTGGCGGCTGGCAGAGCCGGTCGGCGCCGGCGGAATGGGCCTGGTGTATCGGGCCGAGCGGGCCGACGGCGCCTTCGAGATGAACGTTGCGATCAAGTTCATCCGGTCGGCCGACGACCCGCTGATGGCCGAACGACTGGCGTTGGAAACCCAACTGCTGGCTCGCCTAGACCACCCGAACATCGCCCGCGTCATCGACGGCGGCACCCTTCCGGACGGCCAGAACTACCTGGTCATGGAGTGGATAGAAGGCCGGGACCTGACCGACTGTCGGGACCGGACAGGCGCGTCCACGTCCCACTGCCTGGGGCTGTTCACCGAGATCGCGGAAGCGGTTGCCCACGCCCATCAGCGCCAGGTCGTGCACGGCGACATCAAGCCGGCCAATATCCGCATCGGGCGCGACGCGAGACCGAAGCTGCTGGATTTCGGTGTTGCGCGCCTGATTTCCGCGCAACGGGCAGACACGGCCCGGACCGAAGCCCTGACACCGGCGTTCTCCGCACCCGAGCAGCTGGAGGGGGTCCCGGCCTCGACCCAGAGCGACATTCACTCCTTGGGTTCACTGCTTCGCTGGATGCTGACCGGCCAACCGGGCGCGCACGGGGTGGCCGTTCGTCCGGCCGAGCTCCGCGCCCCCCGGCCGGCCGCGCTGGCGGCGATCATCAACAAGGCAACCGCCGAGGATCCGGACCTCCGCTATCGCTCGGTGCCGGAAATGATCAGCGATGTTCGGAACCTGATGGCCGGCCGGCCCGTCTCGGCGGTCGAGTACGGCATGGCCGGGCGAATCTGTCTCTGGGCGCGTCGGCACCAGGTTGCGGCCGGGCTGGCCGGCCTTGCGCTGGCCGCGCTTGTCACCGGCGTCGCCGGCATCTACTGGCAGGCCCGTATCGCGGCCGGCGAGCGCGACGCGGCGCGTTTCGAGGCGGAACGATCGACGCTGTTGCGCGAGCAGCTGATCCTGCTGTTCCGCCAGGTCGGCCAGGACAACGCCGACCATGACCTTTCCACGCGCGAACTGCTGACCGAGAGCGTGCAGGTCGCCGAACGACTGCACGCCAACGACCCCCAGATGCTGGTCTCGATCAAGGCGTTGCTGGGCGAGATTTACATCGCGATGAACGATTTTGCCGCGGCCGATCCGCTGCTCTCTTCGTTCGTCGAGTACAAGCCCAATCTGGCATCGCCGCTGGTCCAGGCGGTTGCGCGGGCCGACCTGGCGCAGGTCCGCCTGCGCCAGGGCGAGGCCGCCGCCGCGCTGGCGCTGACCGACGACGCCCTGGATTTCCTGCGCCGGACGCCCGGCCGAAACGCCGCGCGCATCGCCGACGTAATGCAGATTCAGGGCCAGGCGCTGCGCGTCCAGGGGCAGTGGGAAGATGCGATCTCGACCCTTCGAGAGGCCCTTGATCTGGCCAGGCGCGAGCCGGCACCGTCGCGCCTGCGAGCGAGCGCAAGCAACAACCTGGCCACGACGCTGATCTACGCCGGCCGCGCCGGCGAAGCGATGCCGTTTCTGCGCGGAGCGCTGGACAACTGGCGCGGGCTGGGCCTGGAAGACGGATCCAGCGCTCTGACGGTGATGGCCAACCTGGCCGGCCTGCTGCACCAACGCGGCGAACTGGCCGAAGCCGAACCGCTGTACCGCGAGGCCATCCGCCGCCGGACCGAACAGTTCGGCGAATCCGGCGCACTGGCCGCCGCCCACCTGAACCTGGGCTCGCTGCTGGCAACGCGCCACCGCATAGAGGCGGCCCGGGATCACGTCGGGCGCGGCATCGCGATGATCGAGCGCTTCGAGGGCCGCGACAGCCTGAACCACGTGCGGGCCGTGCTGGCGCGCGGTCGGGTGGAACTGGCCGCGGGCAATTTCGACCGGGCACTGGAGGATATGGGCGCGGCACGACGGCGATTCGAGCGCATTGTCGGGCCCGATCACCTGTTTACCGTGATCGCGGAATTTCAGACCGCGCTGGGGGAGGCGCGGGCGAACAGCAGCGCGACCGAGCGGCTGGACGCGGCCACGCGAAGGCTCGAAGAGCAGCGGCCTGCCTCAAACAGGTATCTGGCACAGGCGCTGTGCGAGACCGCACGGCTGAAGATCGATGGCGACCCGCAGACCGCCCGATCACTGGCCGACCGGTGTCTGAAGCTGCGACGCGACGAGCTCTCGATGAGCGAGTGGCGCATCAGCGAAGCCCGCGCCATATCGCTCGCCGCACGCATCGAAAGCGGTGATCGCAGCGCGATTCAGGCGCTGAACAACGCTAGATCCGTGCTTGCCCGCGCGCTGGGGGCGGGCCATCCCAAACTCGACTGGTGCGATCGCTGGCTGGAAGACCCGGGCAACATCTGAACGGTATCTGGGAAACCGCCCGAAGCCGCGGATCATGCTGCCGATTCGCGGCACAACGCCGCAACGCCCGGCCAGGGGCCAGCGTTGCTTGAAGTTGCCTCAGAGGCTCTTGACGTGCTGTCCCAGGCGCGATTTGTGACGATCGGCCTTGTTGCGGTGCATGACGCCCTTGCTGACCGAACGATCGATCGCCGGCACGGCGGCCTTGTAGGCGGCTTCGGCTGCGGCCTTGTCACCGGCCTTGACCGCGTTGACGACCTTCTTGATCATGGTGCGCACATACGAGCGCTGGCCCGCATTATGCTGTCGGTTGCGCTCGGACTGGCGGGCGCGCTTGCGTGCTGATGGGCTATTGGCCACGAATTGCTCCTGAAACCTTTTAAAGAACCACAGTGGGTAATGACAAACAATAATGACAAAAATCAAGCCGTATAGTATCGCGGGTTGCAGCGATTTAGTCAAGGGATTATCCGGAAGCCGGCCACGCAGAGCACGCCGCAACCGATGAGCCTGCTGCGCTCCATCTTCTCGTTTTCGAGCATGACGCTGATCTCGCGCGTACTGGGGCTTGTGCGCGACGTGGTGCTGGCGCGTTATTTCGGCGCGAGCGCCGCCACGGACGCGTTCTTCGTCGCGTTCAAGATTCCCAATTTCCTGCGCCGATTATTCGCCGAGGGCTCGTTCTCGCTGGCCTTCGTGCCGGTGCTTGCCGAATACCGGGTGCGGGCCGATCAAACCGAAATGAAGTCGCTGGTCGACGCGACCGCCGGCTGCCTGCTGGCCGTGCTGCTTGCGCTGACCGGCCTTGGAATGCTGGCCGCGCCCTGGGTGGTCGCGGTCTTCGCGCCGGGCTTTGCCGATGACCCCGACCAGCAGGCTCTGGCCGCCGAAATGCTGCGGGTAACGTTTCCGTACCTGCTGTTCATCGCACTGACCGCGCTTTCCGGCGGAATACTGAACACGCTGGGCAGGTTCGCCCTGCCGGCCGTGACGCCGGCGCTGCTCAACATCAGCCTGATCACCGCCGCAGTGGTGTTCAGCCAGCGTTTTCCGGAGCCGGTCAAGGCGCTGGCCTGGGGCGTGCTGGCCGCCGGCGCCCTGCAACTCGCCATCCAGCTGCCGGCACTGGCGCGTCACGGACTGCTGCCGCTACCCCGCCCGAATTTCCGCCATCCGGGGGTTCGTCGAATCATGAAACTGATGATTCCGACCCTGTTCGGCTCGTCGGTCGCACAGATCAATCTGCTGCTCGACGTTCTGATTGCATCGCTGCTGGTCGAAGCCAGCATTTCCTGGCTGTATTACGGCGATCGGCTGATGGAGTTTCCGCTGGGCATGTTCGGCGTGGCGCTGTCGGTGGTCATACTGCCGACCCTGTCCTCGCTGCATGCGCGGGCCGACCGCGAACGATTCCGCAGTACGCTCGAGTGGGCCGTGCTGCTGGGCCTGATCATAGGATTGCCGGCCGCCGCCGGACTTGCGGTGCTCGGCGGACCGACCGCGACCACGCTTTTTCACTATGGCGAATTCTCGGCCGGCGATGTCGAAATGACCGCCCTGGCGCTTGGCGCCTACTGCATCGGGCTGCCCGCGTTCATCGGGGTCAAGATCCTGGCGCCGGCGTTCTTCTCGCGCCAGGACACCCGAACGCCGGTGCGGATCGGGATCATCGCCCTGGTCGTCAACATGGGCCTCAACATCGTGTTCGTCGGCGCCATCACCTGGCATCTGGCCGGCCAACTGCTGCTCGACGACCCGTGGCAGGCGCTCGCGCTGAACCCGGGCGCGCACGCCGGACTGGCGCTGGCCTCCAGCGTTTCTGCCTGGCTGAACGCGCTGCTGCTGTGGAAAAGCCTTGCGCGCCAGGGCCTGGCGCCCGCCTTTCCGTGGCGCGACCTGGCCCGCATCCTGGTCGCGGGCCTGGCCATGGTGCTGGCGCTTTACTGGCTCGTGCCGCCAACGCCGGACTGGCTCGACATTAGCCTGCAGGTGCGGGTCGCGTGGCTGACCGCCGCCGTGGCCGGCGGGGCCGGCATTTACGCGCTGGTCCTTGCAGCGCTCGGCATTCGACCCTTGACCCTGATACGCCCTCGCGACTCGGGATGATTCATGGCCGGGACGGTAGAATCCAGTGCTGGTGGAAATCGATAGGGAAAAAGCGATCTTGCCGCGGATTGACGCGGATGAGCGCGGATAAATGCATGTCGACATTACAGCCCGGATCAATGAATTGCTTTCCATCCAGTTCGACGAATTGCAGCGGTCCATTCAACAACCGGAAGCTGCGGTCGAACTCGTTTTGCTCTTGCGTTGATCCATTTCCATCCGCGTCCATCCGCGCCCATCCGCGGCTGAAATTGCCTTCCGATTTTTCCGGCAATGCCGACTTTCGTCACAAGGCCCGTGCATGCAACTGATCCGCCACCTGCCCGCCCGGCTTGCGGACGGACGTCCACTCGCGCTGGCGATCGGCAACTTCGACGGGCTCCATCGGGGCCACCAGGCCTTGCTCACACAAGCCCTGGATTGCGCGCCGGCAAGTCGGCCCGCAATGCTGTGCTTCGAGCCGCTGCCGCGCACCTTCTTCGCCCCGCACGATCCGGTGCCTCGCGTGATGAAGCTGCGCGACAAGATCGACGTCGCCGGACGCCTCGGCGTCGAAGTCCTGGCACAGCTCCGGTTCGATGGGGCGTTTTCGCGGCTGTCACCCGAGGCGTTCGCCCGTGATGTGCTGGTCCGCGACTTGAACGCGGGCCAGGTGATCATCGGGTCCGACTTCCGTTTCGGCTACAAGGCGGCCGGCGACGCAGCCGCCATGACCGAGTACGGCCGGAGATTCGGATTCGAAACACTGGTCGCCGAAACCGTCGTTGCAAAAACAGGCGCCTCCCAATCCGGCCAGCGGGTCTCGTCCAGCCGACTCAGGCAGGCGCTGGGCGCCGGCGACCTGGCGCTGGCCGAGCAGCTGCTCGGCCGCCCCTACGCGATTTCGGGCCGGGTCGTTCGCGGCCAGCAGCTCGGCCGTGAACTGGGATTCGCCACCGCCAATATTCGCGTCGCCGAACCGCCGGCCTTTTCCGGGATTGCGGCGGTTCGCATCGACGGTGCGGGTTTTACCGGCCATCCCGGGATTGCCAGCCTGGGCCGCCGACCGACCGTGGCCGGGCGCGACTGGCTGCTCGAAATCCACCTGTTCGACTTCGACGGCGATCTCTACGGTCGGCACCTGCGCGTTCGGTTCGAGGGCTTCATACGCCACGAGGAGCACTTCGACTCGCTACCGGAAATGGTCGAGCAGATGAACCGCGACGTCGAACGGGCAAATGCCCTGCTGACCCGTGGCTGAATGGGCGACAATAGCGACCATGTCACGCCGAACGGCCAGCAACTGAAGATTCCATGGATTACAAAGACACCATAAACCTGCCGAAAACGAATTTCCCGATGAAGGCCTCGCTGGCCCAGCGCGAGCCCGAGATGCTCGCGCAGTGGTTCGCCAGCCGGCGCTACGCGACGATTCAGGAAAATACCCGGGAGCGGCCGGCCTTCGTGCTTCACGACGGCCCACCCTACGCCAACGGCGACATTCACATCGGCCATGCGCTCAACAAGATCCTCAAGGATTTTGTCGTGCGCTCGGCGCTGTTGTCCGGATTTCGGTCGCCGTATGTGCCGGGCTGGGACTGCCACGGACTGCCGATCGAGCTTCAGGTCGAGAAAAAGGTCGGAAAAGTCGGCCACAAGGTCGACGCCAGGACGTTCCGCCAGAAGTGCCGCGAATACGCCGGCAAACAGATCGACCTGCAGCGCGAGGGCTTCAAGCGCCTGGGCGGCCTGGCAGACTGGGACGACCCCTACGCCAGTCGCGATTTCAGCTTCGAGGCGAACATGCTGCGGGCGCTGGGGCGCATTGTCGAGCGCGGCCACCTCAAGCGCGGCGTCAAGCCGGTCCACTGGTGCTTCGACTGCGGTTCGGCGCTGGCCGAGGCCGAGATCGAATATGCCGACAAGACCTCCACCGCCGTTGACGTGCTGTTCGAAGCGGTCGACTCGGCGGCCATGGCCGCGAAGTTCGGTGCCCCGCCCAGCGAAGCACCGACCGGCGTGGTGATCTGGACGACAACGCCCTGGACGCTTCCTGCCAATCAGGCCGTCGCCTTGAATGCCGAACTCGGCTACGATTTGCTGCAGGCCGACCACGCCGGCCGAACGCTGAGGCTCGTGGTCGCCCATGACCTGGTCGGCCCGGTCAGCGAGCGCTGCGAGCTGGACAATGTCGAAACCCTGGGCAGCGTCGCAGGCAGCGCGCTCGAGCACCTGCGACTGAAGCACCCGTTCAACGACTACGACGTGCCGGTAATTCTTGGCGAGCACGTGACCACCGAGACCGGCACCGGTGCGGTGCACACCGCCCCCGGCCACGGCCAGGAGGATTTCGACATCGGCCGGGTCTACGACCTGCCGGTGGTCAACCCCATCGACGGTCGCGGCGTGTTTCTCGAAGACACCGCAGAGGTCGGCGGCGAATTCGTCTGGAAGGCCAACGACCGGCTGGTCGATGTGCTGCGCGACAAGGGCGCACTGCTGTGCGCACGCCCGTTTGATCACAGCTACCCGCACTGCTGGCGACACAAGAGCCCGACCGCGTTCCGGACAACTCCGCAGTGGTTCATCTCGATGGACCAGGCCGGCCTGCGCGCCGATGCGCTGAAGGAAATCGATAACGTGCGCTGGGTGCCCGAGTGGGGCAAGGCACGAATTCGCGGGATGGTCGAGAATCGTCCCGACTGGTGCATCTCGCGCCAGCGAACCTGGGGCGTACCGCTGGGACTGTTCGTCGACCGCGAAACGCAGCAACCCCATCCGGAGACCGTCGACATTCTGGAGCAGTTCGCCGCGCTGGTCGAATCGGAGGGCGTCGACGGCTGGTACGAAGACGACATTGCCGAACGCCTGGGCGTGGACGGCGAACGCTACGAACCGGTGCCGGACATCCTCGACGTGTGGTTCGATTCGGGGGTGACGCACTACTGCGTACTCGATCAGCGTGCCGATCTGACGCGCCCGGCGGAGGTTTACCTCGAGGGATCGGACCAGCACCGCGGCTGGTTCCAGTCGTCGCTGCTCACGTCCGTCGCGATGCACGGCGAAGCCCCCTACAAGACAGTGCTCACGCACGGCTTCACGGTCGACGCCGACGGGCGCAAGATGTCCAAGTCGCTGGGCAACGTGATCGCGCCTCAGCAGATCATGAAAACACTCGGGGCCGACATTCTCCGGCTCTGGGTGGCGGCAGCCGACTATCGCCAGGAAATGAGCGTCTCCGACGAAATCCTCAAGCGCGTCGCCGACGCCTATCGCCGAATCCGCAATACCGCACGCTTCCTGTTGGGCAACCTGCACGACTTCGATCCGGCCGAACACGCTGTCGAAATCGACCATATGCTCCCGCTGGACCGATACGCGTCCGACCTGGCCGCCCGGCTCAACGTCGAGGTCATCGACGCCTACGCCAACTACCGATTCTGGCAGGTCTACCAGCGCGTGCATCATTTCTGCTCGATCGACATGGGCGCGTTCTATCTCGACATCATCAAGGACCGGCTCTACACCCTGCCCGCCGACCACCCGGCCAGGCGATCGGCCCAGACCGCGATGTTCGGCATCCTGGAGGCGCTGGTGCGCTGGCTCGCCCCGGTCTGCAGCTTCACCGCCGAGGAAATCTGGGGCGAAATGCCTGGACGGGCCAGCGACACCGTGATGCTGGCGACGTGGTGTTCCGACCTGACCGAACTGGCGCCGAAGCAGCGCGCACGCTTCGAGCGCCTGCGCGCCGTGCGCGACGTGGTCGGTCCTCGACTCGAAGCGCTCAGGCGCGACAAGGCGATCGGTTCCTCGCTGGCCGCTGCGGTCACGCTGGAAGCCGACGGTACGCTGGCCGAGGATCTGGCTGCCCTCGGCGACGAGCTGCGATTTTTCCTGTTGACCTCGGAGGCTCGCCTCGGTCCGGTCGATTCGGCCGACGAGGCCACCGAAATCGCCGGTTGCAAGCTGCGCGTGGCGGTCACGCCTACCGATCGTTCCAAGTGCATCCGCTGCTGGCACCACCGACCCGACGTCGGTACCGACCCGGAACATCCCGAGATCTGCGGTCGCTGCGTGCAGAACGTGGCCGGCGACGGCGAACGACGCAACTGGGGCTGACGCGAATGGACACCGCCCATCCCCGGATGACCCTGCCGCGCTTCGGCGCCTGGTTGCTGCTGGCTCTGCTGGTCGTGGCGCTCGATCTGTGGACCAAACACCTCGCGACGACCAATCTGGAACTGTACCGCCCGATCCCGATCACCGACTGGCTGAACCTCACCCTGGCCCACAACACCGGCGCGGCGTTCAGCCTGCTTGCCGACGGCGGCGGCTGGCAGCGCTGGTTCTTCATCGTTTTCGCCTCGGGCATCAGTGTCTTTCTGCTGATCTGGCTGTGGCGCCTGCCGCTGACCGCCCGGGCGCTGCCGGTCTCGCTGATGCTGCTGCTGGGCGGTGCCATCGGGAACCTGGCAGACCGGATTCGGCTGGGCTACGTTGTGGATTTCATCGATGTGCACTACAACAACTGGCACTGGCCGGCATTCAACGTTGCCGATTCGGCAATCGTGATCGGAGTCACGTTGATGCTGATAGAAAGCATGCTGCCTCCGCGCACACCCCCGGGAAAATGACTCATTGCTGCCAGAAAGCATTGTAATCGAGCGCTAAGTGCATGAAAATAGAGCCTCGGGGGATTGGTAGAAGAGGACTACAGGAGAATTTTCATGGCGACTACCCGCGACGAACTTGAAGTCTTTCTGTGGGAAGGAAAGGACAAACGCGGCAAAGTGCTCAAAGGTGAGCGATCGGCGCGCAACCAGACGCTGATCAGGGCCGAACTGCGCAAGCAGGGCATCACGCCTTCACGCGTCCGCAAGAAACCCAAGCCGCTGTTCGGCGGGGCCGGCAAGTCGATCAAGGCGCGAGACATCGCGATATTCACCCGACAACTGGCAACGATGCTCAACGCCGGCATTCCGCTTGTGCAAGCGTTCGGCATCATCGCCGCAGCGGCCGAGAACCCACGGCTGCAAAAACTGATCAATGCCATCCGGATCGACGTCGAATCCGGCGCGACGCTATCGGAATCGCTGGCCAGGCACCCTGCGTACTTCGACGAACTCTACGTCAACCTGGTCGATTCCGGCGAAAGCGCCGGCGTGCTGGATCAGGTGCTCGACAGCATCGCAACCTACAAGGAGCGTATCGAGTCGATCAAGGGCAAGATCAAAAAGGCCCTTTTCTATCCGGCTACCGTGGTCGGCGTCGCCATAACCGTGACCGCGATCCTGCTGGTGGTCGTGATCCCGCAGTTCGAAAGCATTTTCCAGAGTTTCGGTGGCGACCTGCCGGCTTTCACGCGCTTGATCGTCGATCTTTCCGAATCGCTGCAGAGAATCGGCTGGCTTTATCTTCTGATCTTCATTGCCGCCGTCGTCGGGATCATCCAGGCCAAGAAGCGCAGCCGGGCGTTCGGGCATTTTCTCGACCGCGCCAGCCTTAAAATTCCGATCATAGGTGATGTACTGGAAAAGTCGGCGCTCAGCCGCTTCGCCCGCACCCTGGCGACGACCTTTGCCGCCGGCGTGCCACTGGTCGACGCACTCAAGACGGTGGCTGGTGCCACCGGCAATGTCGTGTATGGCGATGCGACGCTGCAGATCCGCGACGATGTGGCCACAGGGCATCAATTGCAATTGGCCATGCAGCAGACAGGCTTGTTCCCGCCCATGGTTGTGCAGATGACCGCGATCGGCGAAGAGGCCGGGTCGCTGGACGCAATGCTGCTCAAGGTCGCCGACTTCTACGAAGAGGAAGTCAACAACACCGTCGATGCGCTTTCCAGCCTGCTCGAGCCGTTCATCATCATTCTTATCGGGACGATTGTCGGCGCCATCGTGGTCGCCATGTACCTGCCCATCTTCAAGATGGCGGCTGTCATGTAATCAATGCAATACCTGGCTGCCCTCCATCCGGCCACGCTGTACGCGCTGGTCATCGTTCTCGGCTTGCTCGTCGGAAGCTTTCTGAACGTTGTCATTCTGCGTTTTCCGGCCGCGCTGATTCACGACTGGAAGTGCCAGTGTCGCGAGCTGCTGGGACTGGACCAGCAGGAACAAGGGCCCGAAGCAAAGCCGGCCGGCGTCGCCAACGGCAGATCGCACTGTCCCGCGTGCGGCCATTCGATCGCCTGGTACGACAACGTCCCGGTCATCAGCTGGCTGGTTCTTCGGGGTCGTTGCCGCAACTGCGGTACCGCCATCTCGATTCGCTATCCTATCGTCGAATTGATCACCGCCCTGCTCTCGGTCATCGTGATCTGGCGCCTGGGTCCGACAGCGGCCGGCGCGGCGGGTTTGCTCTTGACCTGGACGCTGATTGCCGCTGCGGGAATCGACCTCGACCACAAGCTTTTACCCGACCAGCTGACGCTGCCGCTGCTCTGGCTTGGGCTGATTCTGAACGTCTTCGGCGTCTTTACCGATCTCGAGTCGGCAGTCATCGGTGCAATCGGCGGATACCTGGTGCTTTGGCTTGTCTTTCACCTGTTCCGCCTGGCCACCGGCAAGGAAGGCATGGGCTACGGTGATTTCAAGCTGCTGGCCGCCATCGGGGCATGGTTCGGCTGGCAGGTATTACCGACGGTCATCCTGCTCGCCTCGGGCGTCGGCGCGATACTCGGACTGGTGCTGATCGCGCTTCGGAAGATGGGGCGCGAAGTGCCGATTGCCTTCGGCCCGTTCCTGGCAGCCGCCGGCTGGCTGGTACTGGTGGGCGGCGATGCGATCGTCGATTTCTGGCTGTTAATCTAGGAAATCGCTGCAAAGCTGCTGCGCGTGCCGCTGGCGGCGTCCGGCGGTGCTCGGAATCCTCATGTACAACTTCGTACACTGCGGTTCCTGCGCGCCGGCGGCCACCGCCAGCAACCCGCTCGCTACGCTTTGCAACGATTTCCTTCAATTCCGTATCGGACACATATCAATGAATAGAATGGTGCACTGTACGTATCTCGGCCGCGAAGCCGAGGGACTCAAGCGCAAGCCGCTCCCAGGCCAGCTGGGCGAGCGGATCTACAACGAGATTTCGGCCGAGGCCTGGCAGAAATGGCTGGCCCACCAGACCATGCTGATCAACGAGAAAAGACTTTCGCCGATCGACCCGGAGCACCGCAAGTACCTCGAGCAACAGGCCGAGGCGTTCCTTTTCGGCGGCGAAGTGGATGCGGCGGAAGGCTACGTGCCCCCGCCGGAATGATTCCCGCTGGGGCCCAAGGTCAGCGACCGTCGGTTCTGTAAGCGCTGCCGCGCACCGTACCTTCGGCCGGCGGCGACGAGACCGATCGTATTTCCTCGATCAGACAGACGTTTTCGTCCAGCCGCACGCGGTCTGATCGATGGATCAGATTCGGCATCGCCGAGACCAACGCCAGGGTCCTGGCTTCGCGGACATCGCTCATACACGGATCGCGCGGTCGAATCGCGACCGATTTGCCGCCGTTGAACCGTAGCAGCAGCCAGTCTCGATCCAGCGGCTGCCAGTCGATCAGGTTCGAAAAGCTGACCCTGTCCAACGGCTCGCCCGATTCCGGCTGCCAGTCACCGAAGCTCGGCGGATCGGTCCGGGGTGTCACCGAACAGCCGCCCCCCAGGATAAGAGCCAGCGCGGCCAGCGCAGCAAAACGACTGCAACGGATATCGATCGTTCCTGTCATCATGTTTGAATGTCCTTATTGAGCCTGCCATCAGATTGACAATCATGTATTTGAAAATCAGAAATGCCGAAATGTTCCGCAAGATCGTTTGCGCGCTCGCGGTGATGCTTGTCCCGGCCGCATTCGTCCAGGCGCAGGCACCGGGTGTTGAGAATCCGTCCGGTCGCGGCGCCATGGCACCCGGTCTGACGGCGCTGCCCGGCGGTTCGGCGGCGATCCTGACCTGGATCGAGAAGGACGGCGAGGAGCATGTCTTTAAGCTTAGCCGCTTTGAAGGCGGTAGCTTCGCCGAACCTCGGGATATCGCCCGCGGCGACGACTGGTTCGCCAACTGGGCCGACACGCCTGCCGTCCATGCTCGCGCCGACGGCGTGCTGATCGCCCACTGGCTCGAGAAATCCGCCGAGTCGACCTACGCCTACGATATTCGCGTCACATCCTCGTCCGACGGCGGCCGGAGCTGGAGCGAGGCGAGAACCCCGCACGGCGACGGGACCCCGACCGAACACGGTTTCGTGAGTTATTTTCCCACCGACGGGCAACGTACCGGCATGGTCTGGCTGGACGGCCGCGAAACAGGTTCGGGGGGCAACGGTCACGATCACGCCGGATTGATGACCCTGCGCACTGCCATGATCGGCGCCGACGGCACGCTCGAACCGGACCAGCTTGTCGACGACAGCGTCTGCGACTGCTGCCAGACCGCAAGCGGGACGACCGCGCTCGGACCGATCATTGCCTACCGCAATCGGACCCGGGATGAAATTCGCGACATCGCGGTGGTGCGACGCACCGGAAGCGGATGGACGGAACCGCGCCTGGTGCACGCCGACGGATGGAAGATAAGCGGCTGCCCGGTGAACGGCCCGGCGCTGCTCGCCAGCGGGATGCGGGTGGTCGTTGCCTGGTTCACGATGGCCGACGATGAACCCAAAGTGCGTTTCGCCATCTCGAACGACGCCGGCGCCAGCTTCGGTCCGCCGATCACCCGATCGCCGGGCACGGCGCTGGGACGCGTCCAGCTCGCCTGGCTCGATGACGGGTTCGCCCTGAGCTGGATGGATGAGGATGACGGCGCCAGGCTGCGCGTTGCGCGCTACGCCCGGGACGGAGAACTGCTGGGCGATCTGACACTTGCGCAGATGGACCGGGGGCGCATCAGCGGCTTCCCGCGAATCGTGACCATTGATGATCGACTACTGGTTGCGTGGACGGCCGGCGGCACCTCGAAAGGCCCGGAAAGAGGCACCCGGGTAATGACCGCACTCGTCGACCTGGAGCGGATCGAAAACTGACGCGCATCGGGCAACAGGTGGTTGACTTTTTCGCCGGTTCGCGGTTAAATACCCGGCTTGCAATCACGACCCGTTCCGCGGCGTCGGCGCGCAAGCGAAATACCTCGGAGGCCAGGTAGCTCAGTCGGTAGAGCAGGGGATTGAAAATCCCCGTGTCGGCGGTTCGATTCCGTCCCTGGCCACCA
>Ga0102940_1001706_pt1 | contig 13816 bp, 11 predicted proteins | sample SalPonR2_C_D1_MG_FD_78215 | JGI IMG/M metagenome (GOLD analysis project Ga0102940, IMG submission 78215) | Salt pond soil microbial communities from South San Francisco under conditions of wetland restoration - Salt Pond MetaG R2_C_D1_MG | ecosystem: Environmental > Aquatic > Marine > Intertidal...
ATCTTTTAAGAATTTTATCTTATTTCATTTTTCTGTTGACAAGCAGGAGCAGGGATCAAAGATAATTAGCACAATACAAAAGGTCATTCAAAATTATTTTTTAGGGTTATCAATTATTATTCTCATTCTGGGAACACTTAATGGAATTGGATTATTAATTATTGGAATAGACTATCCTTTTCTATTTGGTTTTTTTGCAGCTTTCCTGGCAATAATTCCCTATATAGGAACTTTCATTGGTGGATTCTTGCCTTTTTTGTATGCGCTTATAAATCATAATTCGATATGGGCTGCTATTTTTGTTATACTTTGGTACATGGTGGTTCAAACCATCGAAGGAAATATATTAACACCTAAAATAATTGGTTCTAAAGTAAGTTTAAACCCCCTAATAGCATTATTGGCTTTACTGGTCGGTGGGGTTATATGGGGATTAGCCGGAATGGTAATCTTTATTCCGCTGATGGCTATTTTAAAAGTGATTTTTGATAATATTGACGGCTTAAAACCCTATGGCCTCTTGCTGGGAAGTAATTTCAAGAATGAGGCGTTTACTCTTTTAAAGCGTTAAGTGAAGGAATGGAATGGAAAAAAAACCTCGATATAAAAGAATACTACCGATTCGTAAATGATAACCATTTTAATTCGCCTTATTCCAATAATCTATTTAAAGGAGCTAAAAGTGCTTTCAATTATTGACAAAAACCAATTCAGAATTCGCTTTGGGGGGGGGACTACAACTCGTAAAGTTTTATTTTATTATAAAGTGTTTTGCGATCGATGTTTAATACTTTAGCTGCCTTCGATTTGTTGTAATTTGATTCTTTTAAAGCATTGGAAATTACTTCCTTCTCAGTCATTTCAGTTGCTTCTTTCAAATCGTGAAGTTTTCCCTTGAATGTTGATGTATCGATTTCCTGCTTTTCTGACAGCTTACTTATTTCATCGGGCAAAACATCGGGTTTAATTGTATTGCCTTGAGACAACAATACAGCACGATTAATAATATTTTGCAACTCACGGATATTTCCAAACCAGTCGTATTCAAGAAATAGCATTTTAACCTCTTCATCTAAGTGTTCAATATTTTTGCGAAAAGCAATATTTGCTTTTTTGATAAAAAATTCCGCAAATTCAAAAATATCGTCCCCCCGATCTCTTAAAGGTGGCAATTTTACTTTAAACCCATTAATGCGATGGTACAAATCTTCACGAAATTCGTTGTTTTCTAATTGTTTAATCAAGTCGTCGTTTGTAGCAGCAATAAGCCTGACATCCACCTTAATATCTTTATTTGCACCGACCTTACTAATCACTCTTTCTTGCAAAGCCCTTAACAGCTTAATTTGATTCTCATAGGGTAGATTTCCAATCTCATCGAGAAAGAGCGTTCCGCCCCTGGCTTGTTCAAAAAATCCAATTTTATCGTTTATGGCCCCGGTAAATGCTCCTTTTACATGTCCAAACAGCTCACTGTTGGCAAGCTCTTTGGGTATTGCCCCACAATCTACAGCTACAAATGGTTTATGTTTACGGTTGCTTGCATAGTGGATAGCTCTGGCAAAATATTCTTTACCCGACCCCGTCTCGCCTTCAATAAGTACGGTTATATCTGTTGGGGCAACAACTTCGACATGTTGCATTGCTTCTTTAATTCCATCACTATCCCCTACAATGAAGTTTTCATCAAAAGAATTGTGGGTTTCCTTTTCTGACACATCATTTGTAGCTTTTTCGATAACTTTAAGAATTTCTTCGTGTTGGATGGGTTTGATAACATATTCGAATGCACCCGCCTTAATTAATTTTACAGCCATACGAACATCGGCATATGCTGTCATTATAATTACCGGCAAGGTCGGTTGTATCGCTTTTATTTTTTGTAAAATTTTCAGTCCATCTGAATCGGGGAGCCTAAAGTCCGATAAAACTAAATCGAATTCTTTTTTTTCAATTAATTTAATTCCGTTGTTTCCGGAAGTTGAATATTCTGCCTGATATTTGTTCTTCTCCAAATAATTTACAAGTAAATTACAGATATATATGTCGTCATCAATAATTAATATCTTTTTCATTTTGTGCCTTACGTCAAATCTTAGTTTGTAACACGCCACAGCGTATAATCATATAAAATTAGAAAAAAAATCTGAACTTTGGAATTTATAACTATTACTCAAGAACAAATTTATATAACTGTACATACAGCCAAACACATTTAAACAATCACAGAAAGCAGAAGTTCTGGCACATAGTGTATATATTTTTAAAATACAAACTTGTTCTATTGTCACCTCATTTCTTTACGTATTTCTACCAACAATTTTTCCATTTCAATTATCATATTTTCAACCAATTCGGGTACAACACTATAATTGTATTCTACAATGCAGTTTGTTTTTATCTCCAGTAACATAGAGACAATAGATTTGACATCCAGATGCCGATATGAAGGTAAAAGTTTGTGTGCAACCTCTCCAATTTGCTCCCAGTTTTCGTCTTTTAAGCCTTCCTGAAACAATAGAATAGCATTTTCTGAATTATCAATAAAAGTACGCAACATTGTATTGATAAATGAAGTACTATTACCCGTCATTTTTTTTAATTCTGTTAAATTATATCGTTCAGAATCATTGTTCTCCATTACTATGGTCTGAGAATTCAATTCATTTTGGGGTTTTAAATCAAGCCCCAAAATATTTTGCATTTTATCATACAAGCTAAATTCTTTGAAAGGTTTGATTAAAAAGTCGTTTATCCCTGCCCGAAAATAACTATGTATATCATCTTTCATAACTGCAGCAGTCACGGCAAGTATTTTTGTAACCTGATCTTTTCTTTTCTTTCGAACAAACTCAGCAACCTCTATTCCGCTATAATCAGACATATGGATGTCCAGTAATACAATATCGAATTTATGCTTATCTAAATAAGAAATAGCCTGTGTGCCATTATTCGCAATTGTGGTTTTACAGGAAAATTTGTCGAGCATTATTTTAGCTAACAAGCGATTAAAATGATCATCATCAACCAGTAAAACTTTTTTGCCCTTCAGTGTTTCTGAATTAATCGTATTTTTTTCTTCCGGTACAATATCATTCAGGGTCCCTTTTTTATAAGTAATGGTAAAGGTAAATGTCGATCCTAAGCTTTCCTGACTTTCAACCGACAGGCCCCCACCCTGTAATTCAATTAAATTTTTGCATATTGCTAAACCTAATCCTGTTCCTCCATACCTTTTAGTTATGGAAGAATCTGCTTGTTTAAATCGTTCAAAGATTATTTTTAAATTCTCTTTGCTTATCCCAATACCAGTATCTGTTACTTCGAATTTCACTGCTACATCAGTATCCGTTTCCTCATCTAAAACACATTTTAACTTAACAGAACCTGTATTTGTAAATTTTATAGCATTACCTAGTAAATTTAGGAGTATTTGTCTTAAACGGAATGGATCGCCTAACAAGACCCGATCCAATTTCTCATCAAAATAATAAGTAAATTTCAAATTTTTCTCATTGGACCTGATAAGCAATGTATTATGCAAGTATTTTATCGTATTTTTTAGCTTAAAAGGGGATGTTTCGAATTTTAGTTGCCTCGCTTCAATTTTAGACAAAACCAAAATGTCGTTTATCAGGGATAATAAATGTTCAGAAGATTTTTCAATGATATTGGCATATTCTTTTTGTGATTCATTTAAGCTTGAATGTTTTAACTGCTCTGTAAAACCCAAAATAGCATTTAACGGTGTTCTAATTTCGTGGCTAACACGAGCCAGAAAGTCTGTTTTAGACTTATTAGCCCTTTCTGCCTCTTCCTTTGATTTTCTGAGTTTCCGCTCTATTTGTTTGTCATCAGTTATATTTTGTGTAATTGCCACTCCCGCTTCTATTTCATTTTCCTTATTATAAATCGGCAACACCCAAATGTAGTAATGGTAATTGTTGTACTGAAATTCTGATGCAATCTCTTTCCCCTTTAGAGCTGATTTAAAACAGGGCTCCCACAGTTTTATTAATTCTTTATCGGGTAACTGATCAAGGGTTCTGTTCTCAAAATAATCACGGTTAAAATCATTATTTTTCATTTCATTCCCCTCAGCTAGTATGAATTGTAGATTTTTATCAAATAAAAACAGATTAATATCCGGTATATTATTGGCCAGCAATCTATATAAATTGAGATCCAAATGCAGTTCTTTTTCTCTCTTAAGATGATTGGTAATATCATTACCTGAAATTAACATCCCCAACATGTTTTTTTTCCTATCAACGATCGGTACATTTTTCGATTCTATGATTTTTTGTTCATTATTAGCTCCCTGGATATGGATTTTAATTTCTGTTTGAGGGAAAGAATTGCCCTCAGAAATCTTATCTATCAGTTTTTTTGTTTGACTTTGTTTATCCTTAATAATGAAATTGTATATAAAATCTTTTCCTGTGATTTCACTTTGACTGCAACCCAGAACTTCTTCAGCAGTTGCATTAACAAAAATAATCTCACCTCTGATGTTAATCGCTATAACAAATACACCAAAAGCATCAAAACATTGTCTGATCATATCATTTCCCGAAATATTTTCGGAATCAACCATAAAATAATTATTTGGTAATTTAGTATCAACGTTACTACTCATGATTCTCCATTTTTAAGTATAAACAAGATTTGTTACCATTCCTATGACAAGAGTTTCTAAAATTAGAAATTACAGCTATGAATAAACACAAATGTCAAAAATATTTATATTTGTGTAGATTGAGTAAAGCAGATTTAAACTGTGGATAATATACACATTTCGTAGTGATTTTTACCCAACCTTAGGCCTGAATTCACACAAGTTTATATTGGTACGATTTTGTTATTTAAACACAGTAATAGAAACATATTTACAAATAATAAAACATACATGCCTAAATTAAACCCAAAAATAAAGAAATACATCCCCCCCTTTTTTGCAGCTATTATCCTGGCATTGGGTGGCGTTTTTATGCTTGTTCCGTTTATCCCACTGGGATATATTTTTATTTTTATCGGGTTGTTTATGCTTTCGCGTTACCTCCCTTTTGTAAGAAAATGGATAAATAAATTAAAAAAGAAGGACGATAATAATATGGTAGAAGGCGTTGAACGAAAAATAGTAAAAATAGATGGAAAAATTAATTCATGGTTAACCGAAGATTCCGAGAACACAAATGAGAAAGATAAAGCTTAAAATATCCCAGTCGTTGAAAGACTTCTTTGAAGAAATTGGCGACATGGTCATTTTTACCGGACGTGTGATCCGACAATTTTTTAAAGGGCCTTTTGAACATAGAGAACTTTTAAAACAAGCTTATTATATTGGAAATAAAACTTTCCCGCTTGTTGCAATTACGGGATTTATTATGGGGCTTGTGTTGACCTTGCAATCGAGACCGATGCTGGTCAATTTTGGTGCGAAGTCGTTGCTGCCCGGTATGATTGCCATTTCAATAATAAGAGAGATTGGCCCCGTCATTACAGCCTTACTTTGTGCCGGTAAAATCAGTTCGGGTATTGGAGCAGAACTGGGAGCCATGAAAGTTACAGAACAGCTCGATGCAATGGACGTTTCAGGTACAAAGCCTTTGAATTTTGTGGTTGCATCACGTGTACTTGCCACCACCATTCTCGTTCCTATTCTTGTATTTTGGGCCGATGCAATGGGGCTGCTGGGATCATACGTTGCAGTTATTATGCGTGAGCCGATGCCTGTTGAGTTATATATTTCGCTGGCCTTCGACGCTTTAAATTTCGAAGATTTTATACCGTCTACGATAAAAACGGTCTTTTTCGGTTTTTTTATCGGATTAATTGGTTCTTATAAAGGATACAACACCAATGCAGGAACCGAATCAGTTGGGCTTTCTGCAAATTCTGCAGTTGTAACTGCATCGTTAGTAATTTTTATTATCGACCTTATTGCAGTACAAATAACAGATTTGATATATGGTATATAGAAGATGGTTATGGATAAAGTTATAACGGTAAAAAATTTGAAAAAATCTTTTGGTGAGAACCATGTACTGAAAGGGATTGACCTGGAGTTATCTAAAGGAGATAATTTAGCGATTCTAGGGCGTTCTGGTATTGGGAAATCGGTACTTACCAAATGCATTATTCGGTTGATTGAAGCTGATTCGGGTATGGTAAGCGTATTGGGTAAAGATATGTACCAACTCGATGACGATAACCTCGATGAGATGCGCAGGCGAATGGGCTATTTGTTTCAGGGCGGCGCACTGTACGACTCCATGTCGGTACGTAAAAATCTTGAATTTCCGGTACGACGCACACAGGTTTCCAGAAAAAAAGGAGAGCTGAAAGATAAGGTTGAGGAAGTTTTACAAAATGTAGGCTTAATTGATGCTATTGATGAAATGCCGGCAGACCTTTCGGGAGGAATGAAAAAACGGGTTGCCCTGGCAAGAACATTGATCCTCGAACCTGAAGTTATTTTATACGACGAGCCAACAACCGGACTCGATCCGGTAACCTCGGGAGAAATAAGTGATTTGATTGTAAGGTTGAATGAACAATATCATACCTCGTCAATCATCATCACACATGACATGAAATGTGCACGCATAACAGCCGATAAAATATTCCTTTTGCACAATGGACGATTGCTTTATGGCGACACTTTCGAAAATTTGAGCAAGAATAAAGATGAACTAATCAAGCAATATTTTGTATAAAAAAGAAATAAGATGCGTAAATCAGTTATAAGAAATATCAGACTTGGATTTTTGGTCATATTTGGCATTATGATTTTTACAGTGGCCATTTATTACCTGGGAAGTAAAGAGGGATTATTTACACAAACGATAACCATCAAAAGCCACTTCAAAAATGTAAACGGGCTTGTAGAAGGTAACAATGTTCGATTTTCAGGAATTGACGTTGGTATTGTTTCTGATATTTGGATCCTTTCCGATTCCATCGTTGTCGTTGAAATAGATATCGACAAGAAAGTCAAGAAATTTATCCGCAAAGACTCAAAAGTGGAGATTGGCAGCAAAGGCTTAATGGGAAGCAAGATTGTGAATATTTACCCCGGTTCTGAAATGGCTGGGGGCATCGAAAGCGGAGATGTTTTACAATCGATGAAAACCTACGACATCGAGCAGGTTTACAATGAAGTTAAAAATATTATTGCCGAAGTGAAACAAATTACAACTTCCATTAAAGGAATCACCCATAAAATCGATCACGGAGAAGGCGATTTGGCTTTGCTTCTGAACCAGGACAATATCACCCGGGCGTTATTAAAGTCAACATCCGAAATCGATAAGGTCTCTAAGAATTTAAACAGCATTACCTACAAAATCAATAGTGGAAAAGGCGATATTGGCAGATTGATTAACGATACAACGCTGACTCATCAGCTTAATAATGCGATTGCAGATATTAATGAAATCACAACCCGATCAGACAGCTTGTCGATAGAATTGCTCAATTTTGGTGAAGCCCTGAATAATGGACCAGGTGTTTTGCCAACCCTTGTATATGACAGGTCAATGACAGAAGAAATGGACACCTTACTAGATAAGGCAGATGCTGGTATAAATGAGCTGATCAGCACTTCACGTAAAGTAAATGACAGTTGGATATTAAACTTATTTTCAAAGGATAAAAAGAAATAGAAATAGACCATCAACAATCAATTGCTTTACTTTTTGCCAGATTGATTTTCACCGTCATAATGGTCTGCATGATAGGCGTTGCGCTCTCCCATCGGCCTGTTCTTTCCAATTGTAGTGTCTTTCTTTGTCTGGTACTCCATTTCCGAATTTATTTAAGCACCATGCAATATTAAAAAACTTGTAATTAAAAACCATTACATTAATAGTCATTGCATCCATTTCTTTTTACCATCCTGTTATTATTTTTGTATTTTTGCACGCCTTGACGTAAAATACATATTTTCAGATAAAAAAATACAGCGATGAACTTTATTGAGGAACTGAAATGGCGCGGCATGATACACGATGTGATGCCCGGAACAGATGAACAACTTCAGAAAGAAATGACATCGGCCTACGTGGGCATCGACCCCACAGCCGACTCACTACATATTGGCCACCTTGTTGGCGTTATGATGCTTAAACACCTTCAGGTAGCAGGCCACCGTCCTATTGTTCTGGTAGGTGGGGCAACCGGAATGATTGGCGACCCGTCGATGAAATCATCCGAGCGCAATCTGCTCGACGAGCCAACATTACGTCATAATCAGGATTGCCTTAAAAACCAGTTGGCAAAATTTCTCGATTTTAAAAGCGATGCTGAGAACAAAGCCAAAATGGTGAACAATTACGACTGGATGAAAGATTTTTCATTTCTCGATTTTATTCGCGATGTAGGAAAGCATCTTACCGTAAACTACATGATGGCTAAAGACTCGGTGAAGAAACGTTTGAGCGGCGACTCACGCGAAGGACTTTCGTTTACCGAATTCACATATCAGCTGGTACAGGGCTACGACTTTTTGTACCTCTACCAAAATGAAAATTGCAAGCTTCAAATGGGTGGATCCGACCAGTGGGGTAATATCACTACCGGAACCGAATTAATCCGCCGCACCGAAGGCGGAGAAGCATTTGCACTCACCTGCCCGCTCATTACCAAAGCCGATGGCGGTAAATTTGGTAAAACCGAAAGCGGCAACGTTTGGCTCGACCCCGAGCGTACCAGCCCATACCAGTTCTATCAATTCTGGCTCAACACATCGGATGCCGATGCTGAAAAGTATATTAAAATTTTTACATTGCTGTCCAAAGAAGAAGTTGAAAGCCTGGTAACCCAACACAATGAGGCACCGCACGCCCGCATGTTGCAAAAACGACTTGCTGAGGAAATCACCACAATGGTACACTCAAAAGAAGATCTGGATATGGCCATCGAAGCTTCTTCTATTTTATTTGGCAAAGGAACAGCCGGCCAACTACGAAAACTCGATGAACGCACATTCTTGTCGGTTTTTGAAGGAGTTCCACAATTTAAAATTTCAAAATCAGATATTGAAACCGGGATTCCCGTTATGGATTTACTAAGCGAGAGCACCGAAATTTTCCCTTCGAAAGGTGAATTGCGTCGTACAATTAAAGGAAACGGGCTCAGCATTAATAAAGAAAAAATATCGGACAACGAACTCTTAATTGACAGTGAATTTCTGATTGGCAATAAATACATACTGGCACAAAAAGGAAAGAAAAATTATTTTCTCATCATTACTGAATAATAAAAGCACAATTCTCTACGTTCAAATTTAGGACTAACGATATTCTATGAAAATGGATAATTTTTTTGATAATAGCCGAATTCTTAAATCGGTTTGGAAATGGAAATTTCACATTGGAGTTGCAGTATTTGCTGCCATTGTTGCTTCTGCAATCATATCGGGGCCTGCTTTTATTACCCCAAAGTTTAAATCAACGGCACGGTTATACCCGGCAAATATTGCCGAGGTCAGTGAAGAATCAACAAGCGAACACTTGCTTGAGTTTTTGCAATCAACCGATATTAAATTCCGGCTTATCAACACATTTCAACTCAACGATGTGTATGATGTTAACCCTGAAGGTAAATATTACAAGGCATATATTTTAGATGAATACCGCCGCCATGTTGAATACAAGAAAACCGATTTTGAGACCGTTGAAATATCCGTATTGGATGAAGACCCTATACGGGCACGCGATATGGTTGATTCACTCATTGTTTTCTTAAATGATGCAATTCATCGTGAAAAATCAGCCAAATTTCTTGAAAAAGCCATTGCGGCAAAAAATGAGTTGGCAGTAAAAAAAGCTGAAATCGACTCGGTTGAAAATCGCATTGACCATATACGGCAAAAAACCGGCCTTATTGATTATTTTGCCCAGGCCACAACTGCTACAAGAGGTTTGATGGATGCCGCTGCAATGGGGGGTGATAAACGTCCGGCACAAAAAACATTAAGCCATTTGGTTGAAAAAGGAACAGAACTTAGAAGAAACCTTGAATTACTGGAAGATTTTGAGGTTAAAGCCGACACCCTTAGGAAGCGGCACGAAAGATATTACAACCGTGTGATTCAAGATGTTTCTTATTCAAAAATTGTAGAACACCCGTTTGCTGCCGATAAAAAAGCCCATCCGATACGATGGCTTATTGTTTTTCTGGCCACTCTGGGAACCGGAATTATTTCAATTATAACCGTTTCGCTGATCGACTATATTCGTGAAATTAAATCAACTTTATAAAAATATACCGCAAAAGTGGATACAGCTGGCTGCATTTTATGCCGTTGCATTAGCCTTTATACTGCTTAATTCATGGCTTTTGCTCGAAAAAAGAACCTTGCTGGGTGTTGTTGTACCCATTGTTTTGCTTATCCTTATCACCGCTGTATCGTCATATCAAAAACTAATATGGCTGGTGGTTGCACTCACCCCCTTATCAATTCCATTTAAATGGTTGTTCCCCGGCTTATTGCCGGTTGATATGTTCATTCCTACCGAGCCCATTCTTTTTGGAATTCTCATCCTGTTTCTTTTTTCGGTTAGCAGTGGACAGAAAATTGGGAAAGATATAACACGTCACCCTGTTTCAATCACCCTTTATTTCTATTTGGGATGGATGGCATTAACAACCATTACCAGTACTTTACCGGTTGTTTCAATCAAGTATTTGCTGGTACATGTCTGGTATATTGTTATTTTCTTTTTTCTGCTCACCTACCTGTTCAAACAACAAAAAAACATCCCAAAATTGATATGGATATACGTGTTGGCCATGGTTCCTGTAATTTTTTATACCATTGGCCGCCATATCGTTAATGGGATGCATAACGACAATGCAGCGCACTGGGTTATGACCCCGTTTTTTAATGACCATACATCGTATGGTGCTGTATTGGCAATGTTTATACCTTTTTTAACTGCTTTTGTGTTTTCAACATGGATGACAAAGAAGAATAGAATATGGAGTGGTGTGCTTTTAATCATTTTCATCATAGCCGAGATTCTTTCATTTACCCGTGCTGCCTGGTTAAGCCTTGTTGTAGCCATTGGAGTTTGGGCAATCATTAAACTCAAAATACGCTTCAAAACACTGGCAATAACAGGGATATCCCTCATCCTTTTGGTTTTCGCTTTTCAGAATCAGATATTAATGAAGCTGGAACAAAACTCTACCGATTCATCTACAAATCTTACAGAGCATATAAGCTCAATGACAAATATTTCGACAGATGCATCAAATCTTGAACGAATAAACCGTTGGCAAAGTGCATTAGCGATGTTCGAAGAAAAACCTGTTTTTGGATGGGGTCCCGGAACATATGCCATGAATTATGCCCCATTTCAGTTAACCGGGCAACGAACCATTATTAGTACCAATGCTGGCGACGGGGGGAATGCCCACAGTGAATATCTTGGGGCATTATCTGAATCGGGCGTGCCCGGCATGCTTAGTTTTATGCTTATAATTATTGTCGTGCTATATACAGCGATTAATGCCTATACACGCACCAACAACAAAAGGCTAAAAACCCTGCTTATTGCTTCAATTGCAGCATTGGTTACGTATTATACCCATTCATTCTTAAATAACTTTCTCGATACTGATAAAGTAGCTGTTCCGTTTTGGGGATTTACCGCAATAATTGTTGCGATTGATATTTATACCAAAAAAGGTTGCGTTCAACCCAATCAATCATAATTTAATTGATTCGACAATATTTCACATATTGACGTCACAGGAGAGTCCGTTACTATGAAATCTTGTTGATCAACCGTACGCTAAATGTCCCCTTTCCTTTGTAGACTATATACAAACAAATAAGAATGTAAATACAAATATTCCAATACTATTTCTTCTTTTCATAAACCAGTGTTCCGATATTTTGCCCGGTAACAACTTTGCGTAAATTACCCGGGGTGTCCATATCAAAAACAACAATTGGCATGTTATTTTCCTTACACAAAGTTGTTGCTGTTAAATCCATTATTTTCAGCCCCCGCTCGTACACTTCATCGTAGGTGAGTTTAGTGAATTTTTTGGCATCAGCGTTTTTTTCCGGATCGGAGTCGTAAATACCATCAACCCGTGTTCCTTTCAGTAATACATCGCAGCCCATTTCAACAGCACGTAAGGCTGAAGCGGTATCCGTTGTAAAAAAAGGATTACCTGTTCCGGCAGCAATAATGGCCACTTCACTCTGTTTTACAGCTTCTACAGCTTTTTGCTTCGAATACATTTCACCGATGGGCTCCATCCGGATAGCCGTGTATACCCGGGCGGTAACACCATGCTTTTCCAGCTCCGACTGTAAAGCCAGGCTGTTAATCACCGTAGCCAACATTCCCATTTGGTCCCCTTTTACCCGGTCGAAACCGTCGGCTGCACCGGCCAAACCTCGAAAAATATTTCCGCCACCAATTACAATTCCAAGCCGGATGCCGGTTTCTACAATGTCTTTAATCTGGTAGGCATATTCGTGTAAGCGTTTCGAATCTAACCCATAACACTCGTCACCCATGAGCGACTCACCTGAAAGTTTTAATAGAACACGTCTGTAAGGAGTAATCATAAATATAAATTTTTCATTAAAATTAAGGATTTTACAGGATTCGAATCATAAGTTACCAAAAAAATCTGATTCGTCGTGAAAAAGCTAAGACCGTTTCATTTTAACAGGTTTTGACTTTTCAGGTAAAATCAAATTCAGCACAACCCCAACAATCGAAGCTAAACCAATACCCGCCATTGAAAAATTTCCAAATTCAACAACAGCGCCACCAATTCCAACGGTCAATATTACCGACACAATAACCATATTCCGGGTTTTGTTCATATCGGTTTTCGAGTTAATCAGCGTTTTAATTCCCACACTGGCAATGGTTCCGAACAGCAGTAACATAATACCGCCCAGTATCGATTGCGGAATAGATTTCAACACTCCGCTTACCTTGCCTATAACTGAAAATACAATCGCTGTTATTGCTGAAATTCTCAACACATATGGATCGAACATTTTAGTGAGCGACACTGCACCGGTAACTTCAGAGTATGTTGTGTTGGGCACACTACCCATAAAACCGGCAAGAGATGTGGCAATACCATCACCAAGCATCGTGCGGTTTAACCCGGGATTTTTAATGAAATTCTTCTTGGCAACCGCGCCAATGGCATACATATCGCCAACATGCTCAATAAGGGGTGCCACTGCTACCGGCACCATAAAAAGAACGGCATTCCAATTCAACTCAGGTTTGGTAAATTCAGGTAATGCCAGCCATGCAGCATCATGAATCGGGGTAAAATCAATTTCGCCCATGAATAAAGCCAGCACATACCCGGCTAAAATCCCAATAAAAATCGGAATTAGCTTAATAATTCCTTTCATGTAAATTGAAACCACAATAGCCGTAAGCAAGGAAACAATGGCCAGAATCCAGTTTGTTTCAGCCATATCGACCCCGGCTGAAGCTAATGACAAACCAATAACCATGATAATAGGGCCAACAACAACCGAGGGAAATATACGTTCGATAAATCCCTTACCCTGCCATTTCACTAAAAGTGCAACTAAAGTGTAAATCACGCCAACAGCAACAATGCCCGAAAGCATACCAGCATACCCATATAATTCGGTTGCTTTTATGATGGGGGCAACAAATGCAAAGCTACTCCCCAAAAAAACAGGCACCCGCCCCCTGGTCACCAAATGAAATATCAAGGTACCTATACCGGCAGACAAGAGAGCTAAGCTTGGCTCAATACCTACTAGCAAAGGCACCAACACTGTGGC
>Ga0102940_1001707_pt1 | contig 13808 bp, 8 predicted proteins | sample SalPonR2_C_D1_MG_FD_78215 | JGI IMG/M metagenome (GOLD analysis project Ga0102940, IMG submission 78215) | Salt pond soil microbial communities from South San Francisco under conditions of wetland restoration - Salt Pond MetaG R2_C_D1_MG | ecosystem: Environmental > Aquatic > Marine > Intertidal...
CCGCCCCCGGCGGCGGGCCGCGCTCCTCCGGATCGGCGGCGAGCGGACGCGTCGCGGCGCCGCGCTCCGATGCGGCGGGCGCGGCGGCGCCCTCTTTCGGGACCGCCGCGTGGGCGGCGGGCGGGATCGGGTCGGCGGCGGCCGCGGCGGGGGGGATCATGGCGTCGCCGCCTCCGGAGGCGGCGTCGGGGGGCCGAGGGCCTTCGTGCTCGACCCCGGCCGTCGCGGCCCGCGGGCCGTCCTCGCCGGACACGCCGGGGAGCGCTGCGGAGGCGGCCCCGAACATGACCACGGTCTTGGGCGCGGCGGCCCCCATCGCCGGCGGCGTCTCCGGCGGTGGCGGGGGCGGAACCTCCGAAGGCGGTTCGGGCGCCTCCGGCGGCGGTCCGGGCGGGGTCTCCCGCGGGGGGCCGAACGGATCCTCGGAGGGCGGCTCAGGCGGCGTCTCCGGCGGCGGCGCGTCCGGGTCGGGGGCGTTGGGATCGGTCTCCGGCGGGACCTCGGGCGGGGTCTCCTCGGGCGGCTCGGGGCGTTCCGGCGGCTGACCGGGCGGGCCCTCGGGCGGCTGGCCCGGCGGGGTCTCCGGCGGCGCGTCGGGGGGCGTCTCGGGCGGCTGCTCGGGCCGAGGCGCGTCCGGCGGCGGGGTCTCCGGATCGCCGGCGGCCGCGAAGGGGTCGGGGACCGGCGCCGGGTCTTGCTTCCCGGGCTGGGCGGCCGCGTCGTCGGGCGCCCCCTTCCCCGCCGGATCCGGGGACGTCCCGTCAGCGACGACGAGGCCCGCCGGAGACGCCGCCGCGCTCGGCGGCTCGTCGGGATCGCCCGCATCGGCAGGGCCGCCGCCCTCCGTCGCCGCCGCGCCCTCGGCCGCGGCCCCGAACGGGTCCTTCCCGATCCGGGGCGGCGGAGAGGCGTCGAAGGGATCGCGGCGGGAGGGCGCATCGGGACGCGGGCCGGTCTCGAACGGATCTTCGGGATCGTCGGTCATGGGGCTGGCCTCGTGCCGGTTTCGGGAGCGAAGCGCGCGCGCTCGCGTCCGTCGGGGCGACGCAGCACCGTCTCGACGAAGCTGTTCGCGTCGGCCTGACCGGCGAGCACGCGGGCGAGGACGAGGGCGAGACCGCAGGCTTCCTGCGCATCGTCGCGGAACACGAGCCCGGCTTCGAGCCCGCGCACGAAGGCGATGGGGGCGGCGGCGTCGCCGGGACGGTCGTAGAGGGGGCGGGCGCGGCGCACGGTGGGCGCCGCGGAGACGTCGGCGAGCGCGTCGATCAGCCGTTCGGCCATCTCCGAGCCCTGGGGCGCGTAGATCCGCATCAGCGCGCGGAGGGCCGCGGCGGCGTCGCCGCGCTCGCCCCGCTCGCCGTCGATCAGGCTGAGATGGTTGAGCGAGAGATGGCCGACGGCGTCCCAGAGGCGCCGGCCCTCGGTCAGGCCCGCGCGGGGCGCGGAGGGGCCGGCCGCGACCTCGACATGGCTCCAGCCGAGGGCGAGATCGGACTCGAGCCGCCCGTCGGCGCCGAGATCGACCAGCAGATGCTCCGCCCGATGACGATTGGAGCAGAGGAGATCGAGCCCGACCGAGCGCACCGCACCGGCGGGTCCCGCCGCCGCTTCGCCGCGGTGGTCGACGATGCCGAGGAACGCCTCGGTCCCCGCGTAGAGGTCGAGGCTGCGGTCCCGGTCGGAACGGACGTCGGGGCGCTGGCGGGCGCGGCGCACCAGGTGCCAGTAGCGCCGCGGGCCGTCGAGGCGGTCGCCGAGTCCCTCGATCGAGTAGAAGGGGCGGAACGGCACGGCCTCCCCCGCCGGGCCGGTCCCGGTCACCGAGAGGATCGAGTGCACCTCGTAGTCCGTCGCGCGCCGGTCTGGCAGGATCGGGTGCTCGGTCCGCTGAGGGGCGAGCGAGACGTCGTTGGCCGAGAGCGGAAACAGGTTCACCGCGGGCACGCAATTGGTGCGGATCGCGTCCTCGGGCAGCGTGCGGGCGAGTTCCGGCGCGGTGCGGTTCAGGAGGACGAGGACGCTCGCGCGCCGCTCCTCTCGTCCTTCGAGCGCGCGGCGCAGCCCCGAGAGGCGCAGGAAGCGGAAGCGGTCCGGAAAGGCGAGGAATTCGTGCAGCAGGCGCCAGCCGTCGAAGCTGCGGTGGCCGTAGGGAAGCAGGGCGTCGGTCTCGTCGGGTCGCGTCTCCTCGCCCGGCAGGCGCGGGCACGGCGTGCTGCGGTCCAGCCCGAGCGGCGCGAGCGAGAGGGCCGCGCCGTCCTTCGCCGTCTCGACGCGGGTGGAGGCGGCGATCACGGCCTCGAACAGGTCCGGACCGGCGCCGTCCCGGTCCCCGACGAAGAGATCGAGATGGTCCGCGGCGAACGCGGAGAGCTTGCCGGCTTCCGGCGTCGCGACGAGGTCGAACGCGATGGCGGCGGGCGCGGGACGCGAGGCGCCGGCGGCGCGCACGGCGGCCGGCCCCTCGAGATAGCGGAGCGATTCCACGGCGACGGGAAACAGGCGGAGGGCGCGGCCGGTGGTGAAGCGCACGGGACGGTCCCCGGAGCCCGCGCGCGCCAGCTCGAACGTGGCGCCGCGGGGCAGCAGGGCCCCCTCTTCCAGCAGGGCGGGATCCGGACGCATGTTCGCCGCCGCGACGATCATCGAGGGGGTGGGCGCGTTGAGATGCGGATAGACGACCGAAAGCAGCGCCTGGGTGAAGCGGGGGAACTCCGCCTCCAGCCGGCGCTGCACCCGGGCGGCGAGAAAGGCGTAGCCCTGCAGCAGCCATTCGACGAAGGGGTCGCGCGCCTCCTCCGGCGCGTCGAGGCCGAGGCGCGCGGCGATGCGCTGGAAGCGGCCGGTGCGCGCGAACTCCTGCGCGTGCGAGCGCAGATGCGCGAGTTCGGCGGCGTAGAGGCGCTTCAGCTCGTCGTCCATCTCAGCGGGTGACCTTGGCTTCGGAGCGCAGGCGTTCGGGGTCCCAGACGGTGTTGATGACGAGGCCGACGCTGTCCTCGGCGCCGCGGATCTCGCCCTGCACGACGAACTGGAGCGGCGCCTCGGTGTCGAGCCGGCCGTTCTTCTGGGAGAGGATCTGCACGCGCAACGTGTCGCCGCGGATCCGCGGCTCGAAGGCGAGGATCGCCTCGCGCATGCGCTGCTCCACCTCCGCGGCGGTGAGGGCGAAGGCGCTGGCCCCGATGATCGCCGGCAGACCGTAGTTGACGATCGAGGTCCGCACGTCCGGGGCGTCGTGGAAGGGCAGCTGCTGGCGTCGCCGCTCGCGCGGGGTCTCGTTGAAGGCGCGGCCGTCCAGTTCGCCCGCGAGCAGCGCGGATTCGAGGCAGGAGGCGTTGAGCAGGCAGACCAGCTCCGTCTCGACGTGCAGACGCAGGGTGTCGAAGTCGGTGAAGAAGGCGGATTCGCCGAAGCGCTCGGCCGGGACGTCGCCCGACTCGGGCGCGGGGACGTCCGGATCCGGCGCGTCCTCGTCCCCGCGCCCGTAGCGCGAGGGTGCGATGCGGGCGTAGAGCGAGGGCCAGAACAGGGTGTCGGGGTCGGCCATGGCCGTGGGCTCAGCCCTCCGCGGTCGGGTCTTGGGCGGCGTCCGCCTCGTCCGCGTCGGCGGCGTGATCGAAGACGAGGCTGCGAAGCTCGAGGATCGGGACGTCCGCCTCGGCGTGCGCGAACAGGCGCTGGCCGAGGCCGGCGGCGTGGCCGAGTTCCTCCGGGCCGAGGGGGCGCCACTCGGTCCGCCGGGCGAGGGCGATCTCCGCCCCCGCCTTTTCGGAGCCGGGATAGCGGGTCGGGATCAGGACCGGCCACTGACCGCCGTCGGCGAGGGTCAGGACGCCGACGCTCCAGACCAGATCGCGCAGATCCTTGGGCGGTTCGATCTCGAGGGCGCCGATCTCCTCGAAGGGGATCCAGCGGTAGGCGCCGTTGATCACCGCCTCGAGCACCGGGCCGAGACGGGTGTCGGCGTCGGCGAACCACTCGAAGCGCTCCCCGTCCACCGTGCCGGGGGAGGCGGGCGCGGCGTCGAGCGCCGCCGCGCGGGCCTCGAAGGCGGCCGCGGCGTCGCCCGTGGAGTCGAGCGCCAGCGCCTCGGCGAGCCCGTCGGTCCAGGCGCGGGCGCCCCCGAAGACGTCCGGTCTCTCCGCCCCGGCGAAGACGCGGTCGCGCGTCGTCTCGGCGGCGAGCGCGGCCTGATAGTCCGTCGTCATGTCGAGGGAGTCGGGGCGGAGCCGGCCGAGGAGCTCGAGGGCCTTCATCGCGCGCTCTCCGTTCCCGGCGAGGGCGGAGACCTCGAACAGGAAGGCGCGGAGGCCCGCGTCCCCCGGGGCGGCGCGCACCGCCTCGATCAGCTTGGCGCCGGCGGCGGAGAGATCCCCCGCCGCCAGCGCCGCCTCGGCCTCGCGCCGGCTCATCGGGCCGACCGCGCGGCCGGGGCGACGAGCCTCACTTCGGCGCGCCCGACCACTGCTTGTACTCGGCGATGTTGAAGCCGAAATCCTTCTTGTCGCCCTCGGCGCCCGTCTCCTTCTGCTGGGTGTACTTGAACCACCACTTGCGGAAGTTGAGCGAGATGTTCTCCGTCAGCCGGTCCTCGCCGCCGGAACCGCCGGTCGAGACCGAGGAGACGATGAGGTCCTCGAAGTTGTAGATCATGTACTCGAGCGGCTTGTCGCCCGCGGCCTTGCGGATGTAGAGCCAGCCTTTCGCGATGTGCGACCCCTTCGAGCAGAACTTGATCAGCTCGGGCGAGGCGATGTCCACGAACTTGGTGATCGACAGGTCCTGGAAGTTCGCCTTGCCGGAACCGCCGCCCCCGCCGATGTGCATGGTGCCGGACTGGGACATGCCCCAGCTCCAGGCAAGGATGTCGATCTCGCTCTTGTGTGCGTCGTCCGCGGACTCTCCGGGGATCCCGTCCAGCTTGAGGAACATGTCGACGGCCATTGCAGCGCCTCCTCCGATTTGATCAGCCCCCTGATCGGGCTGCAGCCTTGGTACGCGGCCGGACGTGATGGGACCGTGATCCCCCCGTCCGGCCGCGTGAATCCACCGTCAACCGTACGTCAGGCGCCGGCTTCGGACGGCAGCTTGGAGACGAGACGCAGCGAGATGTTCGCGCCCTCCAGCTGGTAGTGCGGGCGCAGGAAGAACTTGGCGTCGTACATGCCCGGATTTTCCGGATCCTCCTCCACCACCACCTCGGCGGCCTTCAGCGGCTTCTTGGCCTTGTCGTATTCGGAGGCGTTGTCCGAGAGTTCGACGTAGTTGGAGATCCAGTTGCCCAGCCACTTCTCCATGTCGTCGCGCTCCATGTAGGAGCCGATCTTGTTGCGCACCATGTGCTTGAGGAAGTGCGCGAAGCGCGAGCAGGCGAAGATGTAGGGCAGCCGCGCACCGAGCATGGCGTTGGAGGTGGCGAGCTGGCCGGCCGCGTTGTCCTCGAACCTCGGCGGGTTGTGCATGGACTGCGCGCCGATGAAGGCCGCCTTGTTGGTGCCCTTCATGTGCACCAGCGGCATCAGCCCGAGCCGCGCCATCTCCGCCTCGCGGCGGTCGTCGATCTGCACCTCGGTCGGGCACTGGCTGTCGAACTCGCCCGAATCCGCCTGGAAGACGTGGGTCGGCAGCTCGTCCTGCAGACCGCCGGATTCGACGCCCCGGATGCGCGCGCACCAGCCGTAGAGCTTGAAGGCCCGGGTGATGTTGGCGGCCATGGCGTAGGCCGAGTTCGACCAGCAGAACTTGGTGGCGTCGTTGCCGCCGGTCTCCTCGACGAAGTCGAAGGCGTCCACCGGGTTGTTCTCGCCGTAGGCGCGGCGGGCGAGCATGCGGGGCCCGGCGAGGCCGATGTAGCGGCTGTCGTCCTTCTCGCGCAGCGCGTTCCAGGCGATGTGCGTCGGACGCGCGGTGATCTCGGCGAGGTCGCGCTTGCCGACCACCCCCTCCCAGTCGTCCGCGTCGAAGAGGTTCGGGGAGACGCCGGTCATGAACGGCGCGTGGCTGGCGGCCGCGATCTTGGAGACGTCGTTCAGCAGATCGACGTCGGGGCCCGTGTGATCGAAGTGGTAGTCGCCGACGAGGCAGCCGTAGGGGTCGCCGTTCAGCACGCCGTAGCCGTCGGTGTAGACCTTGGCGAACAGCGGCGACTGATCCCAGTCGATGCCCTGGTACTTGGAGAGCTCGTCGGAGAGCTCCTTCTTCTTCACGTTCATCACGCGGATCTTGAGATCCACGCCGGTCTCCGTCCGCTCGCACAGGAAGCGCAGGCCGCGCCACGAGCCCTCGAGCGCCTGGAACTTCGGGTGATGCAGGATCTCGTTCATCTGATCCGACATCAGGCGGTCGATCTCGGCGATCATGGCCCGGATGGCGCGGATCGAGGACTGCGGCAGGTTCTTGCGCCGCTGCTCCTCCATCACCCCCTCGAGGAAGCCGGCGAGGGCGCGCACGGCGCCGCCGACCTCCTCCTTGGCGGCGTCGGAACGCGGCTCGAAGCGCTTCTCGAGCAGCGCCTCGAACTCGTCGAGCGCGATCTCTCCGGTCGCGCCCTGGGCGCCCTGCGGATCGGCGGCGGTCTCTTCGGCCATCTGGATCAGCCCTTGTCTTCGGCGTCGCCCTCGCCCGCGTCGGCGGAGGAGGCGGCGAGGGACTTCAGGAGGGTCTCGTTCTGCAGCAGCTCCTGGATCAGCTGCTCGGCGTCGGGCTTGCCGTCCATGTGGCTGAGCAGGTTCTTGAGCTGGTTGCGCTTGTCGAGGAGCGCCTTCAGCTCCGGCACCTTCTCGGCGATGCGGTCGGGGCTGAAGTCCTTCATGCTGTCGAAGCTCAGGTTCACGGCGAGGCTGTCGGCCCCGCCGCCGAGCTTGTTGTCCACGTTCATCATCACGCGGGGCTTCACCGACTTCATGTAGCGGTCGAAATTGGCGGTGGAGACCTCCTTGAAGTCGCGGTCGCCGACCGTCTGCGGCTTCTCGCCCGCCTCGGCGTCGTAGTCGCCCTTGAGGTCCGACATCACGCCCATGATGAAGGGCAGCTCGATCTTCTTCTGGGCGCCGCCCGTCTCGAGATCGTACTCGATCTGGACGCGCGGGGCGCGGTTGCGCCCGATGAACTTCTGTGCGCTGTCGGACATGGGAACCTCCTGACGGCCGGGCTGTTTCCGGACGCTATCGTTGCGGCAGCCTACTCACGGGCGGGATTCCGTGCAAGGCGAAGGGCGGGGCGGGAGACGTCGTCGGCCGCGACCTGCCGGACGACGTCGATGAAGGCGAGATCGACCATCTCGGCCAGCTTCTCGAGCGCCAGCGCGGCGGGCGAGGACGGCTCCGTCGCGCGCCAGTGACGCCCGAGGGAGAGCAGCGCGGCGCGCACCCCGGCGCGGTCGACGACGCGCCCCTGCGCGGCCCCGCCCGTGGCGGGGGGCGGCCCCGCGGCGGGCTCGGCCGCAAGGGCCTCCTGCGCGGTCTGCACGCGGTCGGCGATCTCCCGGAACACCGCCGGGTCGAGCGCGGGGGGGGAGGGAGGCTCGGGCGCGTCGGGCAGCGACACGTCGGCCTCCCCGGCCGCGAGCCGCTCGCGCGCCTCGGCCAGGGCGGCGGCGTGCGCCTCCAGCTCCTCCCGAGCGCGCAGGAGCGCGGAGGCGAGCGAGTCGACGTCCCACATCAGCGAACGAAGCTGGTGGTGGGTCTCCTCCAGAGCGCCGAGATGCGCCGCCCGATCCGAGGCGGCGGGCGCGTCCCCCTCCTCCGCCGGCGCGTCGTCCTGCGCCTCGGCGTAGCGGTCGAGCAGCGCGGCGTCGACGTTCCAGATCGGCAGCTGCGCCCAGTCGCGTCCCTCCTGCACCGTCTCCTCGAGCCATTGGTAGAAGGTGGCGCGCTGCATCTCCCGGATCTTTATGAGCGCGAGCGCGATGGGCGAGGAGCGGGCCGACCGGGCGAAATAGCGGAGGACGTCGTCGATCAGCGCCAGCGCCTCCTCGCGCGTCGCGAGGTCGCTCGGCGGCGTCGGGGCCGGACCGGCGGCCGCGGGCGCCGCGCCCTCCGCCGCCCCGTCCGCACCGCCCGGCTCCGCGGCGACGGCGCCGGCGGTCTCCTCGGGCACGAAGGCGGCGAGGGCGGCGGCGTAGTCCTCCAGCTCGTCGATCAGGCCGCGGCGGCGGCCGTCGCCGGCGAAGCGCAGGGTGTCGAAGCCCTCGGTCTCCGCGAAGAACGCCTGCAGCGCGCGCAGGGCGCCGGCGGCGCCGAGCATGGCGTCGCGCATCGCCGCGATCTCGGCCCCCGCCCCGACGCGGGCGACGAGCCCGTGCATGCCGTCGGCGGGATACACCGTCTCGCCGGAGGCGGGACGTCGCAGACGGCTGGCGTCATGGCGACCGGCGGCGTGATAGATCATGCGCAGCGTGATCTCGCCGTCGCGCTCCTTGGCGTCGAACACCACCACCGGCTCGAACGCGTTGGCGAGCAGGCGGTTGCGCAGCGGCGTGAAGGCCCGGACGCGCAGGCTCTGGGCGGCGGGGTCGTCGGCGGGGCCGGGATGGATCTCCTGCCAATGGCTCTCCACCACGTGCGCGAGACCGGCGAGCGCGCCGTGGAACGCCTTCGGCCCGTCGGACCAGGCCAGCGCCTCGGCGAGGCGGGTGTAGAGGCGCAGGTCGCGCGTCCGCTCCAGCCGCTCCAGCGCGGCGTCGCGGCGCTGGGCGTAGCCGCCGACGGCGGCGTCGTGGCTGAAGCTGTCGCGGTCGGCCGGATCGCCGCGCGGCACGGCGAGTTCCAGCGGCATGATCTCGGCGTCCTCGAGGGGCGGGCCCATCGGCGCCGCCCCGCCGAGGGGCTTCAGGAGGTCCGGATCGAGCGGCTCCTCGGGGTTCGGAAGATCTGCCATCGTCTGCCCCCTCCCCCCTTCAGCCGCCCAGGCTCCGCCCGCCGTCGCCGAAGACGACGAAGGGGGCCCAGTTGAAGGGATGCGACGTGGCCGGCGCCTCTCGCAGCGGAGCGACGGCGCCGCGCAGGGCGGCCGCGAAGGGCGCGCGGTCGGGTCCGGAGACGGCGGCGTAGAAGTCCCGCATCAGGCCGGGCGCGAGATCGTCCCGCACCAGCCAGTGCGAGGCCACGGCGGCGCGCGCCCCGCCGCCTAGAAAGGCGCGGGTGAGGCCCTGCAGCGTCTCGCCGGTGGAGGTCTCGGCCGGATCGACCGACTGGCAGGCGGACAGGACGACGAGGTCGGCGTCGATGTCGAGGGCGCGGATTTCGCCGCTCTCGATCAGACCGTCGAAGCCGTCGGCGCCCGGCGTCGCGGTGAGGGCGGGCTGGAAGCAGTCGACCGTGGGCCAGAGGATGCCGTGGGTGGCGAAATGCAGGATGCGGTAGTCCGAGAGTTCGCCCCGGTCCGAGAGGTCGCGCAGCGCGCCCTCGGTGAAGGCCCCCTGGGTCAGCGTGCGTCCGTCCGAAAACAGCGCTCCGACGAGGTCGAGTTCGCGCTTCGTTCCGGGCAGCGCGCGTAGGCTCCGCAGCACCCGGACCTCCCGCCCGCAGGCCTCGGCCCGGCGCCGATCGATCTCGGCGGCGATGTCGTCGGTCGGGTCGAAGTCGCCGAAGCCGAAGAAGCTGCGCGTGGCGCCGGAGGCGCCGACGGCGCCGCGCAGATCGACCAGCGTCCGGGCCGAAGGCAGGTAGGAGAAGGTCGCCGAGGCGCCGAGCCAGGAGACGCCGGTATAGTCGAGCGACTCCGCCGCGCGCCGCTCCGCCGCCGGATCGAAGCGGTTGACCAGCACCTCCAGCGGCAGCGACTGCATCGGTCCGTCGGCTGCGACGAACACCAGATCGGCCGCCGAGACGTCCTCGGCGATCGGGCCGAGCAGCCCGTCGTGCAGAAGGCTCGCGAGGCGCACGTCGAAGGGCTTCAGCCGGCCGCCCGGCAGAGGCTCGGCCGCGTCGCGCAGGCGCCGGACGACGATCCCCACCGTCTCGGGCGCGAGGGCCGAGGCGTGGACCTCGACCCGGTCGGGCGAGACCAGCATCACCAGCGGACGCGGCTGACCGACGAGGATCTGCAGCATGATCTCCCCCGGGCGGAGCGCGCCCTGCACCGCCTCCAGCGTCACCGGCGCCTGGATGGCGCGCACGTAGTCGGGCGCGAGGCGGTCGCGCCGCTCGCGCAGACGCGCCTCCTCGGTCAGCGCGGAGACGAGCTCGCGCTGCACCTCCTGGCGCTGCAGCGCGATCAGGTCGCGCCGGGCGGCGGCGGTGTAGAGCTGGCCGACCCGCTCGTCGGCGGCCTGCCAGTCCCGGATGGCGCGTGCCGCGGCGTCGTCGCCGGCGGCGACGAGAGCCGCGTTCTCGGCGATGTCGGAGGCGAGGGCCGCGCTTCGGACGAGCTGAACGGCCGCGAACACGCGGCGGTCGCGCTCCTCCCCCGAGATCAGGCCGTCGCGCTCGCTCTCGATGGCGAGCTTGACGAGCGGCCAGACGCTCTCGAAGCGCAGTTCCGCCGGCGTCTCGCCGTAGATCGAGAAGGCCTCGTCGAACGCGGCGAAAGCCTCCTCGCGTCGATCGAGGCGCGCCAGGGCGACGGCCTCGATCAACCGGGCGCGGGCGGCGAGGGAGGTGCCGGGGAGCTCCCCGGCGAGCTGATCCGCCGCGCGGGAGGCGAGCGCCAGCGCGAGCGGCGCGTCGCCGGCCGAAAGCTCCACGGCCGCGCGCTCCGCCTCGATGCGCGAGCGCAGGGCCCCGGTGGCGCCGGGCAGCCCGCCCGCGGCCTCCAGCGCCGACTCGATGGAACGGCGCGCGCCCTCGACGTCGCCGTCGCGCGACAGGGCCGCCGCCTGGGTGTAGCGCGAGGCGGCGTCGAGCACCCGTCGGTCGAACTCCGCCGTGTCCAGCCCGAACAGGCCGCCTCCCGCCGCGTCCGAGAAACCGCCGAATCCGACGCCGAGCAGCCGGATCGCCGCGTCGCTCTGGGCCCCGGCGACGTCGTAGCGGGCGCGGTTCAGCTCGTGCTGGGCGCGGTAGGCGGCCACCCGGGCGGCGTTCAGCAGGGCCCGCCGCTCCGGCCCGTCCTCGGCCGCCACGCCGGCCTCGACCACGCCCGCGTCGACCACGGCGGCGGTCTGCGCCTCGGCGTCGGCGAAGGCGGCCTCGGCGAGGCGGAACTGGCGCTGCGAGGAGAGGGCGAGCCCGAGTTCGGCCAGCGCGCCCGCCTCGCCGAGGACGTCGGGACAGGCCGAGGCGTCGTCGGGACGCCGCTCGTAGATCGAGAGGGCGGTGCGCAGGCGACGCTCGGCCCCCGGGAAGTCGAGGGTGAAGGCGTCGCGCCGCGCCAAGGATTCCTCGCGTCCGAGGCTGCGGCAGACCTCGCCTGCGGGCAGGCCGCCTGCGACGTCGACGCCGGCGGACCCGTCGGGCCCGCTCCCCTCCGGCGCGCATCCGGCGAGGGACGCCGCCGCGGCCATCGCGACGGCGAGCCGGGCGGCCGCGAACCGGAGCGTTCGGCGGGTCACTGGGCGTCCTCCTGATCGTCGTCCTGTTCGGCGAGATCGACCGTGAAGGCCGGCGGCGCCGCCCACAACTCCTCGTTTCCGAAACTCGCGTAGACGTCGGCGAGCTCGGCGAGATCGAGCACGAAGAGATCCGGCGGCTCCGGCTGCGGCGCGTCGATCCGGGCCGTGGGCGGCGGGTCGCTCGAGCAGTCCTGGAAGTTGCCGATCTCGCAGCGGTTGAACAGGAAGTCCGTCGACTCCGGCGGCGGCGGGCCCGAGGGCACCGTGCCCGAGACCGGGTCGATGCCGGCGGCGCGACGGTCGGAGCCGGCGATGGAGCCCGCGAGGTCGAGCCCGCGAAGCTCGGGGCTGGCGTCGTAGAAGAGGTTGTCCGTCAGCACGAGGCCGGAATACCGGGTGTCTTCGAGGAAGCGCTCGTTGACCGCGAAGTCCCGGTCGAGCAGCACGATTCCGTCGGCGCCGACGAAGCTCAGCGCCTCGGCGTAGAAGAGGTTCTCGCCCAGCGCGCCGTCCGCCTCGAGCGCCAGCGAGAGGATCGAACCGCCCTCCACCCCCGGAGCCGTGGTCCGGCCGACCGTGACGTCGTGCGCGTCGAGGATCGTCACCCGTCCCGCCGGACGATCGGCCGAGGCGAAGACGTCGAAGATCTCCAGCGTGCGCGCGTCGGGGCGCGAGCCGGCCGCGTCGCGATCGAAGCCGATCTCCACGTCGCCGAGCGCCGAATCGGGCTCGACACGCAGGCCGAGCTCGCCTTCGGAGACGATCCGGACGTCGCCGGGCCGGCCCGGCTCGCCGACCAGCAGGTGCAGCAGGCCGTCGCGGTCGGCGAGGATGCGGGTCATCTCGGCGTCCTCGGCGACGAGCGCCTGGGTCTGGCCGGGATCGTCGCCGAAATCCACCGGATCGCGGGCGACGCCGTCGAGCGCGAGCCGCTCGATGGTCAGCGCGCGCGGATCGGGCGAACCCGGCTCGCCCGCGCCCGGCCCGGCCTCGGTGGCGCCGACATGGGCCGAGCCGGCGACGCGCAGCCCGTCGATCGCGACCTCGGCCCCCGCGCGGGGATCGCCGCCGCGCCCGCGCACCACGAAGCTTCCCCCTTCCCGAAGGTTCGCGTCGGTCAGCACGACCCGGCCTCCGGCCTGCAGGTCCGCGACGAAGGACCCGGGCTCGGCGCCCTCGGGGGCGAACGGCGTCTCGGCCGTGTCGACCGCGAGGCCCCGCCGGTTGAGCACCAGATCGCTCGCCACGAGGTCGCCGTCCGAGCGCAGATCGGCCCCGCCGTCGGTGCGAAGCCCGTCGATGAGCAGCGGACCGTCCCGCGCGACGGCGAGGACCGAGAGCGCGAGGCTCGGCCGACCGGCGCCGCCGATGGTGACGACGCCCGCGCGGACGTCCATCGCCCCGCCCTGCGCGCGCACCGACTCGAGCGTCGCGAGATCGCCGGCGCGCACCCTGACGTCCCCCGCCGTCACGTCGGCGCCGGAGAGCGCGGCCGTGCCGGCCGCCTCGACCGAGACGTCGCCCGCGAGGACGGTGGCGCCCGACAGCGCCGCGTCTCCGAGTTCGGAGACCAGCCTCAGGTCGCCCGTGACGGTGGAGCGGCGGATCTCGGCTTCGCCGGCCGTGGCGGCCACGTCGGCGGCGCCCCTCACCTCCGAGGCGCGCAGGCTCGCTCCCGTGGCCGCGCGGAGCGTCGCGTCGCCGGCGCTGGTGACGTCGCGCGCCAGGACCGCGCCGCCGCGCGAGACGAGGCGGACCGAGTCGCTCGTCAGGCCGACGACGACGAGGTCGTCGACGTCGATGATGCGCACCCGGCCGGGCGCCGCGCCGGTCAGGGCCGCGTCCGCGACGCCGAGGGCGCCGAAATCGTTGCCCGGGTTGGTCAGCCTGACGTCGCCGATCGTCGTCTCGACGTCGGTGCGCCGACCGATCAGCAGGACCGAGCCGGGGGCCTGCGTGATCGTCCCGCCGGCGCGGATCACCACGTCGTCCGCCGCCACGTCGGCCAGGACGAGGGCGCCCAGGCTCTCGATGTCGACCGTGCCGTCGATCGTGAGGCCGGTGAAGACGCCGAGCCGGTTGGGCTCCTCGGTCAGGATCGCGTCGGTGGCGGCGACGAAGGTGGAGGTGTCCGCCTCGATCACCGAGCCGGGCGCCTGGATCAGCGCGCCCTCGTCCAGCGCGAAGGACAGCGCGTCGCCGGAGACGTCGCCGAGCCGGAGGCCGACGATCCGCCCGTCGACCACGCCCGGCCGCAGGGCGGAGGCGTCGCGCAGGCTGACGTCGCCCCCCGGACCCGCCGCCGCCTCGACCG
>Ga0102940_1001711_pt1 | contig 13784 bp, 12 predicted proteins | sample SalPonR2_C_D1_MG_FD_78215 | JGI IMG/M metagenome (GOLD analysis project Ga0102940, IMG submission 78215) | Salt pond soil microbial communities from South San Francisco under conditions of wetland restoration - Salt Pond MetaG R2_C_D1_MG | ecosystem: Environmental > Aquatic > Marine > Intertidal...
CGCTGAACACTCTGCGCAACTTTGCGGCAAACTCTGCGAGCCTCTGCGAGAAAAAAAGGTATTAAAAGACCCAGTGCGTCTTGGAGCCGCGCCGGGTCTATGCAACAATAGCTTCTGGATATTTTGATTTGATTTGTGCCACCTATTCCGGTTCAAATTGTGCCACCTCAAAAAAACCAATCCGGTTCAATCACAACCACCATTCTCTGAGTGGCCTCGTGCGAAGGCAAGTGCGAAACGAAGTGAACGGTTTTGTATTTTCCCAAAATATTACTCACAGTGCTATGCTAAGTGCTTCGCTGAGTTTCACGGAGTTGCTTAGCGGGACTTTGCTCGAGGACTTTTTTCGTAGCCTCCGTTGCGTGAAATTTTTTTGATTGCTTCGGGCAATGGCTTGCCGGAGTTTTGCAGATAGCAGGTCAAAGTGAAGTGGATTAAGTAATTAAGTGGATTGGTGTGTTATATTGCTCAGGCGTAAGTAGTAAATGTACTTCATAATTGTTTAATGATTAAAAGCTTCTTCGTGTCAATTCGTGGACAAAAACTAACATCGCAGGCGATGGTTGACGTGTAAATGACATTCCCTCCTTCACTCCCTGCTAAAAATATCAATAACTTTGTATAAATATAAATGCAAACGGGAAATGAATAAAAAAGATATCTCGCCCAAAAGCTTTTTTTCTTTCTTCCATTGATAGTCCTTAAATTCTTAATGGTTAGTTCTTAAACTTTTGAACCATGAAGGCATGAAGAAAAAATAGGAAAATTCTTAGCTTTGTTTTCTAACCAAAACGTAAATAAAAAGCATGCAACCCACCCGCGAACAAACACTCGAGCTTTTACAGAAGTATAATCAGAATCCCGGCCTCATCAAACATGCGCTTGCTGTGGAGGCTACCATGCGGCATTTTGCCCGCCATTTTAACGAAGAAGAGGAGAAATGGGGCGTTATTGGACTTATTCACGATCTCGATTATGAGCAATACCCGGAGCAGCATTGTACCATGACCAAACAGATTCTGGAAGAAAACAATTGGCCCGGGGACTATATTCGCGCTGTATTGAGCCACGGCTGGCAAATTTGTACCGATATTAAGCCCGAAACACTGCTCGAAAAAACACTTTACACCATCGATGAGCTTACCGGGCTGGTTACCACTTCGGCTTTGGTGCGTCCTTCAAAAAGTATTTTGGACATGAAAGCCAAGTCGGTAAAAAAGAAATGGAAAGACAAACGTTTTGCAGCTAAAATTGACCGTACTATCATCGAACGTGGTGCCGAAATGCTGGATATGGAGCTGAGCCAAATTATCACACTCACCATCGAAGGTATGGCGACAATTGCGGACCAATTGGAATTAGACGGAAGACTGGCAGATTAGTTTTAAAGTCAGGAGTGTTTTTTGAACCATTAAGACATTAAGAATAGTTAAGGAGAAAGGGAATTAAGTATGTCTTAATGAACCTTAAATTCTTAATGGTTAACCTTTTTAAACCATTAAGGCATTAAGGAAAATTCAGATGGGAATTTATTTTCCCTTAATGAATCTTAACTTCTTAATGGTTTTAAAAATTACTTTTCATTAACTTTGTATAAAACCATCCGGAAATATGAACGACAAAAACATATCGTCCAAAGACTTTTCTCCGCACCTTTTCTGGGATGTTGATGTGGAAACGCTGGATCTGGAAAAACATAAAGCATACGTTATCCGAAGAGCAATGGAATACGGGAAAATAAAAGATTGGAATTTGCTCAAAACCCGTTATTCCATGGATGAAATTAAAGATGCAATTATTTCTGCACGCTCGATAGATCCAAAAGTAATAAGCTTTGTTGCTCTGCTTACCAATACACCTTTAAATTCATTTCGATGTTACACAAATCAGCAGTCAAACCCGAGCTTTTACGGATATTAGATCAAGTAATGCAAATAGATGCATTCTCTGATTTAAGGATGGTTGGAGGTACAGCTCTTGCATTGCAAATTGGGCATCGGGAGTCTATTGATATTGATCTTTTTGGTAAAATTGCTTTTTTGGAACAAGAAAAAAACATTGAACTAACCGGCAATGTTGAGGTGCTAAAAAAATCAAAAAACATTAATGTACTATCTATCGACAACATAAAAGTAGACATAGTAAACTATAAATATCCGTGGATTTCGCCGTTAATTGAGGAAGATAATTATCGACTTGCATCAATAAAGGATATCGGAGCCATGAAACTCAGTGCCATTACAGGTCGAGGAACTAAAAAAGATTTTATTGATCTTTATTACCTGCTTAAAATGTTTTCTTTTGATGAATTATTTAATTTCTATAGTGAAAAGTTTGATGATGGTAATCTATTTCTTGTCAAAAAAAGTTTGGCCTATTTTGATGATGCAGAACCTGAGCCGATGCCGGTTATGAAAGAAAAAATCAACTGGGAAGAAATTAAGTCGCAATTGCAAGAGTTAATGCGGAAGTTTCTTTGAATTAAAAGTCATCTGATTCCCTTTTTCAAACTCGCCAGCCACTTAAAGGCCTCCCTTAATAATTTTTAACTTCGGGTACTGAGCATGTCGAAGTATAATGGTTAGGTTTTTAATTAGAACCATTAAGGCATTAAGAAGAGTTAAGAACCAGGTATCTTTTTTTCTTAATGTTCCTTCACTTCTTAATGGTTAGTTTTTTTGAAACCATTAAGGCATTAAGAATAGTTGAGTACCAGGGAGGTTTTCTTCTTAATGTTACTTGATTTCTTAATAGGTTGGTAAGTATTTTTGAACCATTAAGGCATTAAGTATGGTTAAGTGCCACGTAGATTTTCCCTTTTAAAGCTCGTTAACTTCTAAAGGTTGGTAAGCTATTCAGGATCGGGTGTTTTGAGGCAATTTTACGGTAAATTTACTGCCTTTGCCGGGCTCACTCTCTACTTCGATTTGACCGTTGTGTTTATCCACAAATTCTTTACACAAAATAAGGCCCAGTCCTGTACCTTTTTCCTCCTCTGTGCCGGGAAATGATTCATTTGAATCTATTCTGAACAATTTTTGCTGTTGTTCGGGCTCAATACCCTGTCCGATGTCTTCCACTTCCAGCAATACACTGTTGTTTTGCTGTGTAATAGAAAGATTGACGGTAGTATTGCGATAGCTGAATTTAATGGCATTGCTTACCAAATTTCGTAAAATGGTATTTAGCATGTTGTGATCTGCCATGAGTGTAATATCTGATGCAATGGTAGATTCTATTTTTATTTCTTTACTCCTTGCAGGTTCATCGAAAAACATCAATACCGATTGCACTAATTCATGCAGATTAATTTTTTCGGGCCTGAAAGTAATTTTTCCCCTCTGCGAACGCGACCAATCCAATAAGTTCGATAGTAATTCGCCTCCACTACGGGCAGTGGAATAAATGGCGCGGGCATACTTTTCAATGTTGTCGTACTGCCCCTTTTTCAATTGTCTTAACATGAGCTCGCTGAATCCCATAAAAGCCGTAAAAGGGTTGCGTAAATCGTGTGAAATAATACTGAAAAACTTATCCTTCGTGGCCATTAATGTCTTTAGTTGATCTTCTTTCTCTTTTTTTGCGGTTATATCATATGTAAAACCATAAGCAATTACTTCGTCACCTTTAAGTTCGCCTTTTCCGCATGATGAGAACCAGGCCAGGCTTCCATCTGCTTTTTTTACCTGGTAGCGAACTGTGAATGTTTGCCCCGGATTTTCAATTCCTGATTGAATGGTTTCTCTAAGTTTATCCAGGTATTCGGGTAATATAAAGCTAAAATATTTGTCCCAGTCGCTATTAATTGTTCCCGGTGGTTGGCCTAGCAGTTGATCTACCGAATTCGAGATGTAGGTTTCTGAAATTTGGCCGTCTTTCGAAACTTTTGCTTTCCATATGGAGTTTGGTATTGAATCAGTTATAATTTCTAATTCTTTGATTTTATCACTTAGTTTGTCTTCGAGATTTTGCTGTTCTGTAATATTTCTTAATGCGGTTACCCTGATGTTTTCTCCTTTGTGATTAATGTTTTTGGCCTCTATTTCACAGGGAAATATGGTGCCGTTTTTACGTAAAGCCAGCACTTTGTATGGCTGGGCATAATTTTCTTTCATTTTTTGCGCAACCAGCGCTCTGTCCTCAGGGTGAATCCAATCGGTTCCCGGTCGGCCAATGGCCTCTTCGTCGGTATAGCCAAAAATGTCTTTCGCTGCTTGATTTTGCGCTATACATATGCCTTTTTTTGAAAGGAAAAGGGCCTCAAAAGATAGACTGGCGAATAGATGATTTAAAGGTTTGTTTTTACTCATATTGCTGTTCATTTGGTGCATCCTTGAGTGCTTAGCGGTACCTGGCTGTAATTTCGAAAATTATAAAAAAACGAACCAAATAAACAGGTATTATTATGGTGTTTTGGCTTTGTTTTTCTGATTAATGAGGGCTTTTATGGGTATAATCATGTGGTTTTCACCCTAAAAGCAATACTACACACGATACCAGGCTCATTACAATGCTGAATTGTCGAAACAGAACCGTTGATACTTTTTTGTTGAGTTTTTTGCCCACAAATGACCCAATAAATAGTAAAGGCAGGAACAGAGCGATCATTTCAAGTGATTTTGTTGTTAGTATGCCTGAAAAATAGTAAGCTATGAGCGCTATAATTGCAGTAATCAGGCTAAACCAGGCAAATATTTCGCGAAATTGTTGTTTGCCTGTATTGGCAAAATTCAGAAATAGTGCCAGCGGAGGGCCACTTATGGATATGCACCCGGTTAAAAATCCACAGAGTGCCCCGGCCAACTTATACCAGGGTTTTTTAATTACCGGATGGTAGCGTACCTTTAATAAAGAAATGCCTGACAGAAGGATAAAAAAAAGTGCCACAAATTTAGCCAGGTGGTCCTCAGATATAAAATTTAGTGCAACTACCCCCAGTATTGTGAAAATAGCGCCAAATAATATGAGCCCCTTGAATGGCTTGCTAACTAATTTTTGCTCTTTTTTTTGTAATAAAATAAGGGCCGAAGACAATAGATTTGAGATCATTAATACCGGAATAAGTTCCAGTGGACTGTACCAAAACATCAAAAGTGGCAGGGATACCATTGCAAATCCAAAACCTGTAATGCCTTTTATAAGTGAGGCTAATAGTACGATAAGTATTATCCAGACAATTTCCATTTAGACTTTCCATTTTACAATCTGAATACAAATATAAGGCAGTATTATAACCAGGTCAAATGGTAAAAAATTATTCAGAATAACTAAAAGTTATAATTAAAAAGGAAGTTTATGAGCGTTTCCGGGATTTTATACTCATGGCCCTGTAATCGTGCAAACCTGAATTGGCGGTAAATCCGCAGGTTGGCGATGTTTAATTTTTTAAGCACGTTCAATTGCAGTTCTTTATCGATAGCTTTTTCTGACAGCAAGGCTATACCATCAAATTTTGGGAGGAAATTTTTAATTGCTTCCGTGCTGCCCAGGTGCATGTGAATATTTAGTTTTTCAAGGTTAATACCCTGCTTTTTTAATTCGTTATAAATCACTTCCAGAGTGCCAGAGCCCTGTTCCCTGAGTACGATGGGTGTTTGTTGTATTTCTTCTGCTGAAAGGGCATTGCGACGGGCAAAAGCACTTTGACTTCCGGTGACAATAATGATTTCATCGTCCATAAACTTTTGATACCGTATACCTGCTTTCGATGAGGCATTTTCGACAACAGCCAGATCAATTTTATTTTCGATAAGTAGTTGCTCCATTTCAAAAGAGTTGCCGTTAAAAAGGCTGACGTTTATTCCGGGATACCGGTGGTGAAAACTTGCAATAGCGGAGGGTATGACGTATTGTGAAATGGTGGAGCTTGCTCCAATACTTAGCGCTCCTTTGACATGACCATGTTGCCGGCTTAGTTCAAATTCCATTTCGGCATATTGCTGGTGTATTTGTTTTAAGTGCCGATAGGTAATTTTGCCTTGCCGGGTAAGATAAATTTTATTGCCTTTGCGTTCGAACAGGGCTTCATTAAGTTGTCGCTCAAGCTCCCTGATGTGTTTTGTTATTGCTGGCTGGCTTATAAAAAGCTCATCAGCTGCTTTTGAAAAGCTCAGGTTTTCGGCAACTGCTATAAAAACCATATCTCTGAAGTTCATAATACCCTGGGTTTATTCTGTCGAAGTTACATTTTTAGAACAAAATTCCGGGTCTGTACATAAATTAATTTGGGCCTTTGTCCCACGATTATGCACAACAATTTAAATTCCATGTTATTTGGTTGGTATTTTAGGACTTTACGTGTATTTTTGTAAACTTTAGCTAAAAGTGCCCGGTAATGGCTTTAAATTTAAAGCAAACCTAACCATGAAGCCCAGAGAAGAACGATCATCGAAAAGACGCCTGAGAACTTCATACATCACCACGGTAGTTTCTATTACCCTGGTGCTATTTATGTTGGGTATTATGGGGCTTCTATTGCTTAATGCCAAGAAACTTTCTGATTATGTGCGCGAAAATATCGGTTTCAGCATTATTCTGAAAGAAGAAGTGAAAGAACCCGATGTTTTGCGATTACAAAAAGTTATTGAATCGCGTGATTTTGTAAAAACTACTACGCACATAAGTAAAGCAGAAGCAGCAAAAGAGCTGCAGCAAGATCTTGGAGAAGATTTTATTGACTTTATCGGATATAACCCCTTACCAGTTTCAATTGATGTTAATTTAATAGCCCGTTATGCCAACAATGACAGCATTAGGAAAATAGAGCAAGAATTGCTTCAGTTTCCGCAAATTAAAGAGGTTTGGTACCAAAAATCGTTGGTACATTTGATGAATGAAAATATTCGTAAAATCACTCTGATTTTACTTGGATTTGCTGCTTTGTTGCTGTTTATTTCCATTGTTTTAATCAACAATACAATACGCCTGTCGGTGTATTCCAAGCGTTTTATTATCAACACCATGAGGTTGGTAGGAGCCACAAGGTATTTTATTCGTGGGCCCTTCCTTCGAACGAGTGCATTGCATGGAATATACAGTGGCCTTTTTGCCAATGCCATGTTGTTTGCGGTTATTTATCTTGTTGGTAATGAGTTTCCCGAAATCAGTGTATTTACCGACCCCTTTGTCATGGGAATTTTAACGAGTGGAATTATTATTGTAGGTATCGTAATCTCATTCTTTTCAACCCTGTTTGCAGTGAATAAATATTTACGAATCAGTACAGATAAATTATATTTTTAAATCCATATACAATGGCCGAAAAAAAATCAAACAAACTTACATTTGCCATCCCGAAAGATAGTTATAAGCATTTACTGATCGGATTTGGAGTCGTTATTATCGGCTTTTTGCTTATGATGGGAGGTGGCTCAGATAATCCGGAGGAATTTAGCCGCGAGATTTTTTCTTTTCGCCGCATAACACTTGCACCCCTTTTTGTTCTGGCTGGTTTTATATACATTATGTGGGCCATTATGCGCAAACCCAAAAAGAAAGAGGATTAATAAGCAGAAGAAGAAATGGAGTGGATTGAAGCGCTGATTCTGGGGTTGATCCAGGGACTTACTGAGTTTTTGCCTGTATCGAGCAGTGGACACCTTGAAATTGGAAAACACTTATTGGGTGTTGAGGCCCGTGAGAGCCTTATGTTTACTGTAGCGGTACACGGCGCTACCGTTTTGAGCACCATTGTGGTTTTCAGACATGACCTGGCTGAGATTATAAGTGGTACCCTCAAATTTCAGTGGAATAAAGAAACCAAATACGTTTTTTATATCATGCTTTCCATGGTTCCTGTGGCTATAATAGGGCTCTTTTTTAAAGATAATGTGGAGCAGTTTTTTGGAGGTGAGAATCTTGTTTTTGTAGGCGCTATGCTTTTGGTTACGTCAGCGCTGTTGGCGTTTGCCCATTTCTGGAGAAGTGGAAAGCGGGAGATTAAACCCGGAAATGCCTTTGTTATTGGTATAGCCCAGGCATTTGCTGTTTTGCCCGGTATTAGCCGGTCCGGGGCCACCATCTCTACCGGCCTGCTCTTGGGAGTTGATAAAAAGCGCATAGCACGTTTCTCATTCTTAATGGTGCTGATCCCCATACTGGGTGAGAATTTTCTCGATTTAGTAAGTGGAGAAATGACAGCAAATAGTGAAATTGGCACACTACCGCTGCTCGTAGGATTTGTAGCAGCATTTTTGTCTGGTTGGCTGGCCTGCCGCTGGATGATCAATATTGTAAAACGCGGTAAACTTATTTGGTTTGCTGTTTATTGCGTAGTTGTGGGTAGCATAGCCATTATTGCCGGATAATTATGGATATAGATACAATCAGGGAAGTTTACCGTTCGGGAAGGGTTGTTTTAATTAATAAACCACTGCATTGGACCTCTTTTGACGTAGTAAACAAAATCAGATGGCACCTGACCCGTGCCCTCGAAATAAAGAAAATTAAGGTGGGCCATGCCGGTACACTTGATCCGCTTGCTGGCGGGTTGCTTATTGTTTGTATTGGCAAAGCCACAAAAATGATTGAATTTATACAGGATGCACCTAAAACCTATGTGGCGGGTATTGACCTGGGTGCTACAACACCGTCGTACGATCTTGAGACAGAAATTGATCAGGAATATCCTGTAGATCATATTACAGAGCAGTTGGTTGAGAATGTGTTGAACGAATTTAAAGGATCGCAAATGCAAATGCCTCCTGTTTTTTCAGCAAAAAAAGTTAATGGAAAACCAGCCTATGAATACGCAAGAAAAAACATTGATGTGGCATTAAAAGCAAAAAATGTGTTTTTTCATGAAATTGATTTGCAGTATTTTGAACCAAAACATATAAATGTACGTATTAAATGCAGCAAGGGTACTTACATTAGGTCATTTGCCCACGACCTTGGCAAAAAACTCAATAGTGGTGCATATTTGCAAGAATTAACAAGAACAGCAATCGGGCAATTTTCATTGGATGATGCCTGGTCGCTTGATCAATATATCAATAAAATTAATCGATTAAACAAATATAAAGTTGGTGAGTTATGAAGTTGTCCCAGTTTAATTACAAACTACCAGAAGAGCTAATAGCTCTACATCCTGCCCATAACCGTGATGAATCGCGTTTGATGGTTGTTCATCGCGACAGCGGTAAAATTGAGCATAAGGTATTTAAAGATGTGCTCAACTATTTCAAAGAGGATGATGCCATGATTTTTAATAATACCAAGGTTTTTCCTGCCCGTCTTTATGGCAATAAGGAGAAAACAGGTGCTAAAATCGAGGTCTTTTTGTTGCGCGAATTAAATCGCGATCAGCGTTTATGGGACGTCTTGGTAGACCCGGCGCGGAAAATACGTATTGGCAATAAGCTCTATTTTGGTGAGAATAATTCACTTGTTGCAGAAGTTATTGATAATACCACCAGTCGTGGACGTACTTTACGTTTTTTATTCGACGGACCGTATGAGGAGTTTAAGAAAACACTTTATGCCCATGGCGAAACGCCGCTGCCAAAATTTATTAAAAGAGAGGTCAAAGAAGAAGATCGGGATCGTTATCAAACCATTTATGCCAAACATGAAGGTGCAGTAGCAGCTCCTACGGCCGGCATGCATTTTAGCCGCGAGCTCATGAAGCGTTTGGAGATTTTAGGTGTAAATTTTGGTTTTGTTACCCTGCATGTGGGATTGGGTAATTTTAGAACTGTAGAGGTTGAAGATTTAACGAAACATAAAATGGATTCGGAGCAAATTCTCATTACCGATGATGCTGCTAATATTGTGAACAGTGCCCGGGAGCGCAAAAGTAGTATTTGCGCCGTAGGTACAACCGTTATGCGTACGCTGGAGAGCTCTGTTTCGACTAACGGTATGGTAAAGCCATATGATGGCTGGACCAACAAATTTATTTTTCCGCCTTATGAGTTTAGTGTAGCTGATAGCATGATTTCAAATTTTCATTTGCCGCTTTCAACTTTATTAATGATGGTAAGCGCATTTGGAGGTTATGATCTTATCAAAGATGCATACCAGACTGCAATTAAGGAGAAATATCGTTTTGGTACTTATGGCGATGCCATGCTTATTTTATGATAATTTGACGCGATTTTTATCATAAAAAAAACCTGACGTGGCAACGTCAGGTTTTTTGGTTTTATAGGCTTTTCTATAGTGTTTTTTTCACTTCAACTTCCTTAAATGACTCTACCATGTCGCCAACTTTAATATCGTTAAAATTCTCGATATTCAGGCCACATTCGTATCCTGAAGCAACTTCTTTAACGTCGTCTTTGAATCGTTTAAGTGAACCGAGTTCTCCGGTATAAACCACAATTCCTTCGCGAATAAGTCGTACTTTAGAGTTGCGGTATATTTTTCCTTCGCGCACTATACATCCGGCTACTTTACCAACTTTAGTGATTTTGAATACGGTCAGCACTTCTGCAGTACCGGTCACTTCCTCTTTGATGTCTGGAGAAAGCATACCTTCCATTGCATCTCTGATTTCGTTGATGGCATCGTAAATAACGGAATATAGTCTGATGTCGATTTCCTCTCTTTCTGCAAGTTTGCGTGCAGCTATTGACGGACGTACCTGGAACCCAACAATAATTGCGTTCGATGCTGCAGCAAGCAGGATATCTGATTCAGATATTTGTCCCACACCTTTGTGGATAACATTTACCTGTATTTCTTCAGTAGAAAGCTTAATCATTGAATCGGCGAGCGCTTCAATAGAACCATCCACATCACCTTTTACAATAATGTTAAGTTCCTGGAAGTTACCAATGGCAATACGTCTGCCGATTTCGTCAAGTGTAATGTGTTTTTGTGCGCGTAAGCCCTGCTCTCGTTGTAATTGCTCACGTTTATTGGCAATATCTTTGGCTTCGGCGTCGCTTTCCATAGTGTTGAATTTGTCACCTGCCTGCGGTGCGCCGTTCAGACCAAGAATCTGAACCGGTACTGCCGGGCCAGCTTCTTCTATGCGTGCGCCACGCTCGTTATACATGGCTTTTATGTGGCCATAGTATGAGCCGGCCAGAATAATGTTGCCAATTTGCAGTGTACCTGCTTCTACAAGCACTGTGGCTACATATCCGCGACCTCGGTCAAGCGAGCTTTCAATTACGGTTCCTGTAGCTTTCTTGTCTGCATTAGCTTTCAGATCGAGTAGTTCAGCTTCGAGCAATACTTTTTCAAGCAATTCCTCGATATTAACGCCATTTTTTGCCGATATATCTTGTGACTGATATTTACCACCCCATTCTTCGACCAAAAGGTTCATTTGCGCCAGCTCTTCTTTGATTTTTTCTGCACTTGCACCGGGTTTGTCAATTTTGTTTATGGCAAACACAATTGGTACACCTGCTGCCTGGGCGTGGTTAATAGCCTCTTTAGTTTGAGGCATAATATTGTCATCTGCTGCAATGATGATAATCGCCACATCGGTAATTTGGGCTCCGCGGGCACGCATTGCTGTAAATGCTTCGTGACCTGGTGTGTCCAAAAATGTGATGCGCTTGCCATCATCAAGTTTTACATTATATGCACCAATGTGCTGCGTAATACCACCTGCTTCACCGGCAATAACGTTTTCTTTACGTATATGGTCAAGCAATGATGTTTTTCCATGGTCTACGTGACCCATGACTGTAACAATTGGTGGGCGTGGAGTGAGTTCTTCCGGATCGTCTTCTTCCTCCGTTTCAATTGCATCAAGTACTTCGGCACTTACAAATTCTACTTTGTAATTGAACTCATCTGCTACAAGCGACATTGTTTCTGCATCAAGACGTTGGTTGATTGAAACAAAAAGTCCGAGATTCATACAGGTGGCAATAACATCTGTGGCCGGAACGTTCATCATGTTGGCCAGCTCATTTACCGAAACAAATTCGGTAACTTTAAGGATGTTCTTATCCTGTTCCTGTTGCTGTATTTCTTCTTCCTGCTTGCGCTGAACAGCATCACGTTTATCACGACGATATTTGGCACCCTTACTTTTACCTTTTGAGGTTAATCTTGAGAGGGTTTCCTTAATTTGCTTTTGTACGTCCTCCTCATTTACCTCAGGTCTTGTAGGTTTTTTCTTTCTCTTTTTCTTCGGGAAATCCTTTTTGTCGGTGTGTTGCTTTTGGCGCTGCTTGTTATCATTGCGCTCCTTGTTTACGTCAACCTTATCTTTACGGATGCGTTTTCTGCGCTTTTTCTTTTTGCGCGAATCATCTTGATTCTTAGGCTGTTCTTTAGGTAAGTCAATTTTACCAACTACGGTCGGACCAGAAAGCTTTTCAACTTTCGATTCTATAAAGTCGCTATCTTTTTCCTCTTTTTTGGGAGCCTGTTTCTTCTCTGGCTCTTTCTTGGGTTTCTCCTGCTCAGCAGATTTGGGCGTTGGTTTTGCTTTCTTAGGCTGAGGGGCCTCTTTTTGCTTTTTAGCTTCTGGCTTTGGCGCTTCTTTAGGTTTAGATTGAGCTGGTTTCTCCTTTTCAGGTTGTGCCTTACTCTTTTCCTTTTTCTCAGTAGACTTATCTTCTGACTTCTTCTTCGGACGCGCCTTTTTTACATTGTCCAGGTTAATTTTTCCAACAACTTTAGGTTGGTTCTCCTGCTTTTCTTCTTTCGTACTTTCAGGTTTTTCCTCTTTCGGTTGTTCCTGCTTTTTGCTGGAAGTATCCTCTTTTTTCTCCTCTTTTACTTCTTCCTTCTTCTCTTCTTCTTTTGCTTCTGGCGATGCAGTTTTTCCTGAGCTCAGGTCTTTAATCATCACCTCATCTCCCTCCTCGTCGTCCTCTTCGTTGTCTTCTTCTTTTTTGTCGATTGTTACCACTTCCGGGTTTGACCTATGGGTGCCAAGACTCAGTTTTTCTGATTCTTTTTTCATTTTACCGTCCTGGCTGTATTCAGCCACCAGCATGTCATATACCTCCGGACTTATCTTTGTGTTAGGATTTGCCTTGATATCAAGTCCTTGTTTATCAAAGAAATCGATAATGGTAGAAATCCCCACATTTAATTCCTTGGCAACTTTACTTAAACGTATCGACTTTTTGCCTTGTGTCATATATTGTCCTTAACTTTATTTTGCGAATATAATAGGAATTATTATAAATTCTCCAAAATTATTCGAATTCAGCCTTTAATATGTTGAGAACGTCGTCAATCGACTCTTCTTCCAGGTCAGTTCTCGACATTAATTCATCTTTTGGTATTTCAAGTACAGATTTGGCTGTGTCGCAACCTATACCTTTGAGTGTATCAATTACCCAACCGTCAATTTCATCAGAAAATTCTTCCAGATCCACATCTTCGTCATCTTCAGCAAGCTCACGGTAAACATCGATTTCGTAACCGGTGAGTAAACTTGCAAGCTTAATGTTGCTTCCGCTTTTGCCGATGGCCAGTGAAACCTGATCGGGCATAAGGTAAACATCGGCTTTGCTGTTTTCCTCATCGATTTTAATGGTTGATATTTTGGCCGGACTTAATGACCTTGAAATATACAATTGTAAATTATTGGTGTAATTAATGACATCGATGTTTTCGTTTCTTAACTCACGCACAATGCCATGTATTCTGGCCCCTTTCATACCCACGCAGGCGCCTACAGGATCGATGCGGTCGTCGTATGACTCCACAGCAACTTTGGCGCGTTCGCCCGGCATACGCACAATTTTTTTAATTGTAATAAGACCATCAAATATTTCAGGTACTTCCAGTTCGAACAGGCGCTCCAGAAATTCTGGTGCTGTACGTGAAAGAATAATAAAGGGGTTGTTGTTTTTAAACTC
>Ga0102940_1001712_pt1 | contig 13776 bp, 10 predicted proteins | sample SalPonR2_C_D1_MG_FD_78215 | JGI IMG/M metagenome (GOLD analysis project Ga0102940, IMG submission 78215) | Salt pond soil microbial communities from South San Francisco under conditions of wetland restoration - Salt Pond MetaG R2_C_D1_MG | ecosystem: Environmental > Aquatic > Marine > Intertidal...
GCCATGGTTAATGACCGGCTGTTGAAGGACGTAATGTGGTCGGGATTCACCAGAGTGCTGCGGTGAATGCGGAGCAAGGCAGGCACCTCTTCCAGTGCCCCCTTGAGCGATTGGCTCACCCAAAACTGCCGGCTGTCGGCCAGGTACACGCGCAACCCCTCATCTTCGGCCTGCCCAAACAGGATATCGGACACCGGCAGCCGATACACTTTTTCCACTCCCGCTACCGTCCAGACCATGGCGTCAGGGGCCACAGTGGCCCAACTTTTCTGTACCCGCTCCTGCAGATCGGTATTGAGCGCCTGCAATTCGTCGCGTGCAAAAACCAGAGCTTCGTTCTCTTCCTCCAACCACTCATTATTCGCCCGCACCAGCACCAGGTTGCGCCGCCAGAAAGCGGCGATCAGGGTGACGGCCAGGGCCAACAGGATCAGTCCGCCGATCCAGAGTTGCTGCAGCCGATTGGCTTGCTTCTGTATCTGATTGTCCCGCTTGAGTAGGGCGTTCTCTTTCTCTTTCTCCAGGGTTTCGTAGGCTACGACCAGTTCGTTGAGTCGCTTGTCGGCAGCCCGCTCTACCCGCTCGCCTTGCAGCTGTACGTACTGGTCCATCGCAGAGAAGGCATCGGACGCACTGAGTGCCAGAGTGCGGTAGAGTTCCAGCTCGGCTACACTAGTCTGGCATTCCAGGGTAGCCAAATCAGCATGATCATTCAGTAGTTTTTTTGCCTGCGCCAGTAGCTGATCAGCCATGACCACCTCGCCCCGGCGGTAGCGTATTTTGCCTTCTACCAGAGCATGGATCAAAGCCACTTCAGTATCCTGCATATCAGCGGCACAAATGTTAGCTTCCCGGATGTGGTCCAGCGCGGTATCGTACTGTCCCTCTGCGTAGGCTAAGCGGGCCGACGTAAACCGATATTGGCGGCATTCTTCTTCGCTGAAGGGTTTTGCAGCCACCACTCGTGCCAGGTAGGCCCGGCAAGAATCCAGGTTACTGCTCTGTAAGAACTGTTCGGCCAAATTCAACTGCAGCATTTTTTCCTCAAAAGGATATAAGCCTGGCTGCCGCAATGCTCGACGCAGGTACGCTTTCGCCTGTACCCGGTCGCCTATTTCGTCCAGATACACACTCATCGAATTGAAGTACCCATCACGCCAATCGGGGAATTCCCGGAATATAGGAGACGCCATACCTGCCAAAAAGGCTTCCATCGCCCTCCGGTATTGTTCCTGATCTCCCAAAATGCGTCCTTTGTAATATTGATTCACCAGCCACGCCTTCCGCTCGGCCCGGCCCGCCGAGGTATCGAGCTGCGCCTGTGCCTCTGCTACATACGTCCAGGCTGAAGTATCTTTGAGCTGCAGCAAAACGGAGCTTAAATTAGCTTGTATTCCCAGTTGCTCCGCCCGGCTACCGTAACGTTGCAATAGGCTATCAGCCTGCCGCATCAGGTCGCGAGCCGAGGCCAATTCCCTGCGCCCCTGATGCACCCAGGCCTTAACCAGTAGATGACGGGAGTAGCCTTCCGGTAAAAACCTATTAGCCTGTGGGTGCGCCAATACCTGGGATACGTATTTATCGGCACTATCCAGGCTATGATATATGTAATAGTTAGCCAGATTTACCTTGGTAATTAACAGATCCTCTGGTTCTTCAGCTGTTTTCAATACCTCATATAGACTGTCCACATCCGCATCCCGCTGTGCCATCAGTGGAGCAAGCGCAAAAGATAAAAGCAGGAAAAAAATGATTCGTTTCATTTGGTTTATCTGGATCTTGCATTCAGTCTATTCCGAGAAATATCCATATATAGTAATTATACCTACCACAGGTAATTTTCATACGGAGTCCTGCCTCTGGATTTAGCTCATCCTGACTCCGCTCGATATTCACCTAGGGCATGGATCATCCAGTTCCCTCATGGTTATCAAATTACCAATCCCCCACCATTTCCCCCGCACGGTTGCAACTACAGCGGGGTTTTGCAACAGAAACCACCCCGTTTGCAACAGATTTTTTATTTTGCAACAGCGCTAATACCTAATACGCCATGCCCCGTTCACAAAACTCCGCCCCTACCCAGGCTTTATACCAACTGCTCGTTGCCAAAATCGAACGGGATTGGGATCGCTTTTCGGCCTACAGTACCTCTTTTGCGGAAGCGGCCAACTCCCTCAACTTTGCGCGGGCCGTACGCAACGATATCCTGCAGGAATTGCGCCGACGGGGGCTACCCGAAGAAGTATGCTCGGAGCATACCCTGTACCGCATGTTTTCGGAAGGTAAACTATCGACACGCGCTCAGCTCCATACCCGCAATGCCCTTAGCCAGTACCTGGGCTATGCCGATTGGAACGATTTTTTGCGCAAGCATGAGACACATCACATTTCCACTCCCCAGAGCGAGCGTCGTCCTCTTTGGCAAAAGGGCCTCTTCTTAATGGCTGTATTCCTTATTCTTCTCGGTAGCAGTCGCTATGCCTGGCAGCAGTACCAAAACCGGCAAGCCGTACAGCAAGTGATCCGACAGGCTAATCAGTGGGAGTTCGAGCGGTATCGGCTTTCGCCAAAAGTGGATACGGCCGATGCCAACCGCTTATTCATGCCCGACGGACCGGCCCTGCAGAGTATCCTTGGGTTACTGCAACGCAATGCCGAAAACCAACGCCTGCTGATGCAGCCGCCCTCGTCGTTTAGCATCAAGAAGATCGCTATTAAAGCCCTTAAACAAGAGCGTGCTCTCGTCGAAACCGAAGAATACTGGAAAATTCGCTGGAAAAATCAATTGGATGGTACCCAACTGCTCTACGACACCCTCAACACCCACGAGTACCTGCTGCTGAAAACGAACGGACGCTGGCGCATTCAGTACGATTACTACCAGGGGCAGGCCCGTAAGCCGGTGTCGGAGTGAATACTGCGCGTGGCTGCAGTGGTATGCGCAAATCTCCCACCCTCCGGGCAAGGAGGGTTTCGTGCGGAGTCCTGGCTAAGTGCCGGAAGGAACAGTTGTGCCTTAGAGGAGCTCCTCTTATCCAAAAATCAATCGTCTTTTCCGGGGTATATCGCCAGCACTGCGCACGGGGTGCAGGGGTAAGCGCCAGTGCCCCCGACCTGTCCAGGAGGGAATTTCGTGCGGAGTCCTGGCTACGTCCCGGAAAGAACAGTCGTGCCTTGGGGGCAACTCTTTCCTGAAAAGTGAATCGCCTTTTCCAGGGTATATCGCCAGCACTCCGCACGGGGGCCCAAAGGGAATCCGTTGCGCTTCTTGACAAATCTTACGAAGTACACATTGCCTGCCACAAACCGACGCACCACGAGCAGACGCACGTCACTCTAAACACCGTCAAGAAGCGCAACGAAACCCTCCCCCAGCGCAAGGCAACGCACCTCGCGCAACCGAAGTACTCCAACCGTTGCGCTTGTTGACACACCCCTCGAGGTACATAGGATCTACCACGAACAAACGTACCACGAGAGACGCACGTCACTCTAAACCACGTCAAGAAGCGCAACGAAACCCTCACCCAGCGCAAGGCAACGCACCTCGCGCTACCGAAGCACTCCAACCGTTGCGCTTGTTGACATATCCCACGAGGTACACATTGCCTGCCACAAACCGACGCACCACGAGCAGACGCACGTCACTCTAAACACCGTCAAGAAGCGCAACGAAATCCTCCCCCAGCGCAAGGCAACGCACCTCGCGCTACCGAAGCGGACCTCCCGTTACAGATTCAACCAATACGTCGCCTTTACCACCAGGGCACGCGATTTGGAATTGAAGGTATCGGGGAAGTAGTTGTCGGTGTACACTACAAACAAATCTGACACCGGCCGGAATCGCCACTGTAAGCGGGAATTCACGTTGATGTTTTCGATCTGATTGTTATACTGAATGAAGGTCGTCCAGAACACACTGCGCGAGAAGGTGATGTCGAAGCGCGGCCCGATCAGTACCAGATCAGCATCGGCGTAGGGCTCGGGCAGACGAATGCGGTTGAGGCTGAAATCGAGCGAAATGGAGCCATAGGGCTGTATGCGGTAATTGAGGCTACCCTCCAAATTGAGGCGGGTACCGTTGAAGTAGCCGCCACTGCGCGTACTCAACTCGTAGGAAAACAACTTACGCCGGTCAGAATTATACCGGGCAATAATCAAATTGTAGGCATAATCCGTCTCAGCGGGGAGTTCAACACCTTCCGTTCGGGTGGGATCAAAAGAATCGAATAGAAAAACGTATTCCCGACGCAGCCGCATGCTGAAGCGGGAGGTATTGCGGAAGTTGATCTCGTACAACAGGTTGACATCCCAGTCGGTAGTACCGAAGCGCTGATTGCCCAATACATCAAAATCGACACCTGGTCCGTGATTATTAATGATTCCCGACTCCGGATACCAGCGGTGTTCAATGGTTGTAGCCACGCGGTTGTAGCCTATACGGCGGGCAAAACCTGTTTCCGGGTTGTAGTTTTCTCCGATCGACTGGGCAAAAATACGCCCTTGCCATCGTAGGGTGTTGTAGTTGAGGCGGGCCGAAGTGGCGTAGCTTTTGTCTTGCTGTTCCTTGTCGAATGATTGGTGGTAAAACACCTTACCCGTCCAGGTATCGTCGGCCGAGGCCAGGTTGTAATCGATGCCTATTACCCGGTTGTAGTCGAATGCCTGCCCGGTGGTGTCGGTGATTGACATATCCTCAAAGGGCTGCTTGTTGACAAAGATCATTCCCACATTAGAGCGGCTGAATACCTTGCGCTGTACGGCCGCCACCGTATAATTAGTCGTGGGCGCACCGATCGACCGGTCGCGGGCCGACTGCATGCTGAGTAGCCCCAGCCGCCAGTCATCGTTGAGTTTTCCGCTCAGACGAGCCCCGCCATAAATGGGGTTCTGTACGTTCTGCCCCGTTTCTTCGTCGCGCGCCACTCCGATCCGGCGGGAAAAGAACGGCCGCATACGGTTGACCCCAAAATCGGCGAAAAGGTCGGCATTCTCCAGAAAGAACTGCCGCCGCTCCGGGAAAAAGATCTCAAAGCGATCCAAATTCGTCACCTGCTGATCGACCTCCACCTGGGAGAAATCGGGATTGAAGGTGAGGTCAAGGTTAAGGGCCGGCCCCACGGCCACCTTGGCGTCGCCCCCCACGTCAAACCCACTCTGCTGACCGGTACCTTCCAGGTAGTTTTCACTGGTACGCGCCAACGCGTAAGGAATCAACGCCACGTTGGCACCCGGTTTACTCAGCGGCCGGTCCCATACCAGCTCGCGCGTGTAGGCCAGAGAAATAATGCGGTAGTTGCGCGGAATGGGGGTCCAGGTAGACCGCTCCCCGTTGTAGCTGTCGATGCGGTAAAAGTTGATATTCCAGCGGTCACTGCCCTCTTTAAAGCGCAGCGTCTTAAACGGAATGGCCATCTCGGCCACCCAGTAGCCGTCGTGTTGCCTGGCGGCCGCAAACCATTTGTTATCCCAGCTCAACGAGAGGTCGCCTCCGTTGGAGCCGCCGTTAGCAATCAATCCTTCCCGCTGTACGCCGAAGGGATTAACCCCAAATTGAAAAGCATTGGTATTATCCTGGAAGGGGTCGAGAATGAGGGTAATACCGTCGTTGGCCTCCCCCCGATAGTCGCGCCGCAAGGAAGGGGTCACGTATTGCGAGCGGTTTGGATCCTGGTTATACATCTTGGCGCCCAGGTAAAGGAACTCCCCATCGTAGGCCATACGCACCTCCGTCTGACTCTCGGCCAGCGAGGTATCGAACGGGAAATACTGCATGAACTGATCGGCCACATCGGCCGTCTGCCAGGCCACATCATCAAGGCGGCCATCAATCTCGATCGGATCTTCGATCAACCTAATGCGCAGAGAAGGCTCCGTCTGTGCTTGTGCAAAGGAGAAGACAAACACCATCAGAGCGAAAACGAGGGACGTTTTCCGGTTCATAGTTTTGTTTTTATTGGCCTTGCTTTCGCAAAAAAGCGAAGGCAGTTTGTTCGGTGGGCGAAGGTACAAAATTTTGGCAGGAGCCAGAGCTCACCCAATGTGCCGTACCGCTGCCCATGAACCTTTTTGAGGTCCAACAGGTCGTATAGGTATCAGCTGTTATGCCGCCATAACGAATAGGGCAGACATATCCGCTATTATTCACATAACTCCCCTATCATGAAAACGATTCACTTTTTAACCCTAACGCTCTCCATCATCTTGTTCGCCACTTCCTGTGAGCAAACCACGCAGGAAACTGCCACCACCTCAACCGAAGAGGACGACATCGTCGGCCTGGTCGAAGACGTCCTGACCAAAGAGGAACAAGACGCTCTCACTCCGGATATGGTTATTCAGTCGTTCAAAGAAGGTAATCAGCGATTTATGCGCAATGACCTTACCGCAAGAAATCACTCCGAACAGGTGCGTAAAAGCACCAACGCGCAATTCCCGAAAGCCATCGTCCTCTCCTGCGTCGACAGCCGGGTGCCGGTAGAAGACGTGTTCGACCGCGGTATCGGCGACATCTTTGTCGCCCGGGTAGCCGGCAACTTCGCCAACGAAGATATTCTAGGTAGTATGGAGTTTGCCTGCAAAGTCTCCGGCTCCAAACTGGTACTGGTACTGGGGCACGAGCACTGCGGGGCAGTGAAAGCTGCGGTAGACGATGTAAAACTAGGTAACATCACCCCCATGCTCGCCAAGATACAGCCGGCCGTAGAAAGTGTCGATTACACCGGTGAGCGCACCTCTAAAAATGAGGAATTCGTGCACATGGTTTGCGAAAGCAACATTAAGAACACCATGGATCAAATCCGCATCAACAGCCCTATCCTCAAGGAAATGGAAGACAATGGCGAAATCAAAATTATCGGTGCCGTTTACGATATGGATAGTGGAAAGGTGAGTTTTCTGAACTAATAAACAGTTCGTGCAGGCAGATGACTTCCTGTCTCTGCCTGTTCTTCATTTCTCTTCCAACGCAGATTGACGCAGCTATGATGGTCTCCACCGTCTCTCTTTGACAGACAATCCCTCTTTTACAAATAGGATACGCTCCGGTGGAACAAATAAAAAACAGCCATGACCATACTGCTGATTGAAGTCATAGCGTTTTGCCTGTTTAGTACCCACAAAAAACAAGTGAGCATGAACCAAATCGCCGGAAAATGGGCTATCCTGATCCTTCTCCTAATCACCTGCCTGCACTGCAGTCAGGAAGATATTGATATCGATACCGTTGCCGAATTCGAAGCGTACCTGCAGGACGAAATCGATGCACAGGACATTCCGGCTATGTCCATTATACTGTTTCGAGCCGATGAGGTGCTGTATGAGAAATATACCGGACAAGCGAATGTGGAGCAAAATATCCCCCTAGCTGCTGACCACATATTCCTTTTGGCTTCTGTCTCCAAGGTAATTACCGCCACCGCTCTCTTACAGCTGTATGAGGACGGTCTTTTCACGCTCGATGAACCCATCAATGACTATTTACCGTTCGACATTTCCGTACCCGGTTACAATACACCCATCACCTTCCGTATGTTACTGACGCATACTTCGGGTATTGCCGATGGCAGTGCCCTCGATGATCAGTATTACTACGGGCAGGACAGTCCGGTCGCACTGGCCGACTTTCTGGAAGATTACCTGGTACCCGGGGGGGCGTTCTACCGCGCATCCGAGCATTTCCATGATTTTGAGCCGGGCACCCAGCACGAATATTCCAATGTAGGCAGTGCACTCATCGGCTTATTGGTGGAGCAGATTTCAGGCATGGATTTCAACGCCTACTGCAAAGAGCATATTTTTCAACCTATGGGTATGGAGCACACCTTCTGGCGGCTCAACGAAGCTCAGCAGTCGGGTACGACCATCGTTCAGCCCTACGATTATACCGGTAATCGGTTGGAGGCGATTCCGCATTACACATTTACCGACTACCCCAACGGAGGACTACGCTCAACCGGGAGCGATTTGATGAATTTTCTAAGCATTTTTGTTAACGATGGCGGACCACTATTACAGCCGACCACCGTACAGGCGATGATCACGCCACAGATCCCACAGATCGACGGTGAAGTGGGGCTACATCTTTTCCTGATGAACACCAGAAATACGCTATGGGGACACGACGGAGGCGAACAGGGCGTGGCAACAGTTATGGCTTTTAACCTCGATAGCAAAGTAGGCGTCATTATCCTGACCAATCAGGGGGATGCTGACCTGGATGAACTGCTAGTAGAAGCATATGAGCTGGGATTGAAGCTATAGGTCCATTTGGCGATATCTACTCGCAAGGAAACCTGGCCTTCCCCTGATGAGCCGTTGCTAACCGATCTTAACCGTTAAAAACGATTAATCCCTTCATATCGGATTGGTGGATTAGATCGAGAAAGCGTATCTTTTATGGCAAGAAAAATACCGCCATGAGAAAAACAGCTTTCCTCGTGCTCACCATGATCTCAACGATCAGTAGCTGCCAGCAAAGTACACCATCCGACAACCTCACCAAACTCACCGGTGAGCAGTATATCGAAAAAGTACTGAGTGGTTATCAGCCCAATTTCGACAGCATTGCCATCCTGACGGAGAATAGCGACACCCTGACTCCGGAAGAGCTACAAAGCCTCCCCAACCCTGATGAATTATTCCAGGATCTCTATGTGAATAAAAATAACGATATCCGCAAGGTTGTCGTCCGCCCAATTACGGAAGCGGATAAAGCATTGCTCGATACCATCAACCAACAAATGCAAGCTAAGATGCTTGAAGAACGTATCGGGCCCGCCGATTTTGACCTGATCGATATCGATTGTGCCACTTTATCGGCTCAGCTCGACAGCATTCGCACCCTCGACCAGAATATGCGCAACGGCGAGCGATTCTATGACCCCGGTGTCGACCGTTCCAACCTGATCTTTGTGGTCAGTGCACTGGAAACATGTCTGGCCAAAGATGACACCGGTCTTGCCCCGGACGTATACAACACTATTTGGCTAGTCGTACAGCACAGCCCGTACGATCGGTACATGGAGCGATATATCGAGCGCTTCACAGTCTGGGCCGACCGGGGCGACCTGAGTAAAAGCCGGGTAGCTCTCATGACAGACCGCATCTTGATGAATAAGGGAGAGCCACAGATCTACGGTTCGCAGATCGTTTCAAAAAATGGCGGTACCCGTGTGGTCTATGACTTACGTGACCCCGAATACGTCGACTACCGCCGCGCTCAAATGGGTATGGGGCCGCTGCAGGAATACGCGCAACGATTTGGGGTTGAGTTTACTGTTCCGCAAAAAAATAAGTAGGTTTTAACTAGAAGCCATTTCAAAAACATTCTGAGATGGCTTCTATTCAGGAGATCAGCCCAGACATACATCCAAAAGCTTTGTATCATGCAAAAAGCACATACATCCCTAGCAACCGCAGGATTCTTATTGCTTGTTGCGGGTATTGCCATTTTCATGGGAATTATCACCGCCGAAGTTTTTTATCCGGAAGGATATACAACCAGGGATAGTGAGATCAGTGACTTGGGGGCCACACGACCGCCCCATAGCATTATCACTCAGCCTTCGTCGACCATCTTCAACCTGACTATGTTGACTTCCGGTATACTCATTTTGATTGCTATGTTTCTTCTGCGGCCCTCCATCCGTAACCTATGGATCAGTCTTCCATTCTTTTTTCTGGGCATAGGTATCGTGGGCGTTGGTCTGTTTCCCGGAAATATTACGCCCTGGCACCCTATTTTTGCTATGCTAACCTTTACCGCTGGCGGTGTATCAGCTATAGCAAGTTCCTGGTTAGTTCCGTCTCCTGTTCGATATTTATACGTAGTACTAGGTTTTACGTCCTTATGTTTCTTATTCTTCAGCCAACTATTTATCCCAACGCTTGGTATGGGGGGCACAGAAAGATGGGTCGCCTATCCCATTGTATTTTGGTTAATTAGTATGGGTAGTTTTCTTTTGGGCAGGCATACCCCCGCCAGAAGTTTCTCTACATAAAACCGATAGTGACAAATATGATTTTTTTTAGTCAGGAAAAGCCCGCTTATTGCCTTAAATATATCTGCCTAATCTGGCCAGGTTGCTCTCCTTCATTTTTGCTTTCGCAAAAAAGAATAGGCTATTCATTATCCTTGCTGATCATACTCTTGACGATAAGTAGCTGTGAAAAATTTGACCTCTATTCTTGTCCGCCTAATGCAAGTACGCCAGGCACGACGCTGATCACGGAGGAAAAAGCAATGAACATCACAGAAACAGTTTGCCACACCCTAAATGACAATGAGCTCATCGGCATTCAGGTAAGCATTAGAGACAGTCTAAATGAGGAATGGAATATTTCTGGCGGAGCCGTTGATTTGGCACAACAAGTGGATATGGAAAACCAACATATTCTTAGGATCGGCAGTGTAACCAAAATATTTACGGCAACACTCATCCTAAAACTCATTGAAGAAAATCACCTTCAGCTCGATCAGCCATTATCTGACTTTTATCCTGAACAGGATAATATCGCAGGAATTACCATTCGGCATTTGTTGAATCACTCCAGTGGGATTATTGATCTGTTCTCTATTCCCAGTATTTTTATTTCAGCCTCCAACTTCCCCGGAAAACACTGGGATCCTAACCCCATAGTGGAGGTTTGTATGAATAAGGATCTCCGATTTACCCCGGGCAGTGATTATTCCTACTCCAACACCAATTACCTCTTACTTGGCCTGCTAGCCGAGCAGATAACAGATAAAGACATTGACCAATTATTTGGGGAGTACATTCTAGCGCCACTTGATCTCAACAGCACTTACCTCGTACCGTACATGCCTGTGCCTACTGCATTGACTAACGGTTACGTGCATCGTTTTGCCTTATCTCTGCAAGAATGGTACGTCACTGAACCGGAAAATACCGCCTGGGCAACTATCGGATTTACTGCAGGCGCCATGGCGTCCAACGCCAGCGACTTATCCGCTTTCTTATTTCACTTATTTAACGGCGACATTCTTAATGAAACAAGCCTGACATTAATGACGACCTTCAACGAGGATCATGGCTTTGGCTTATTCAGAATCAAAGTTAATGACCAGTATTACTGGGGGCATGAAGGGGAAATCACCGGTTTTGAAAGTATCGCGGTCTTCAATCCAACGACACGTACAATTATCTCAATCTGCTGCAATACCACTCCCTTTAAGATAAATAACCTACTCAATGAAATTGATGCCTTATTATAGCCGTATCCCGTCGGGAATTTTATCACTGATATTCTTGTCCGCCTTAAGCATATCATTGCGAGGTCAGTCGGTACAGGAAGTACCATCGTCCCGGGCTCAAAATGCTATTTATGGTTCTTTTGGCGGGGCCGGCCTTTTCTATTCGTTGACGTATGAGCGTACGGTATGGACACAGAATACATTCCATGCAGCCGTCAGAGGTGGGGTTGGCGCGAGCTTTTCTTCTGTTTTATTTCCTCATGAATTCAACATCCCCCTGGGCGTTTCCTTTCTGTATGGCAAAAGAAAAGGACATCTCGATATAGGCTTAAGCCTGTCTAACTATTTTTTAGATCAGTACGATTACGCTAGCGATAAAAGCAGTATAGAATACAGGGCACTTTATGTACCATCGGTCGCATACCGGTACCAGAAAAAGGATGGAGGCCTGCTAGTAAGAGCTGGTCTTTGTACGGTCATCAACCCTAACCCAATTGCGACTACCTATGTACCCTGGATCGATCTAAGCCTGGGATGGGCTTTCTGAAAGATCACAAATTATTGACCAGATGCTCCAAAAGCCACTATACTTTGCCACCACACACCCCCGCCGCCTCTTCGCCATCGACGGGGCGGGAGCCCTGCTCTCGGCCGTACTACTGGGCCTCGTCCTGCCCGCGCTGCAGCACCTGATCGGGATGCCGCTGCGGGCACTCTATCTGCTGGCTGCTTTCCCGGTCTTCTTTGCCCTTTATGATGCCTGGTGCTACTGGCGTCTGCAAAAAGGATATGCGCCCTACTTACGACAGATTGGCCTCGCCAATCTGCTGTATTGTATATTATCCGTTGGGCTACTTGCCTATCACCTCCCGCTGCTGCAGCCGGTTGGCATCGTCTACTTTACAGGAGAGTTGCTCATTGTCCTTTTCCTGGCTATTTTAGAGCTGCGGGCAGCAGCTATCCTCGCGTAATGCCAAAAAATAAATACCACATGACCACCCTCTCCCTACAAGACTTCCCCCAACAGACCTACGATAAGGTCCGCTACGCCGATACCGACCGACAGGGGCACGTCAATAATGCCGTATTTTCCACCTTTCTGGAAACCGGTCGTACAGCTTTTATCTTCCATCCGGAGCATCCGATTTTGGCCGCAGGGGCCAGCTTCGTGATCGCTTCCCTACACCTCGATTTTATCAAAGAAATCACCTGGCCGGGCCGGGTAGATATTGGCACCGGTGTTATCCGCATCGGCAACAGTTCCCTCACGCTTTTGCAACAGCTCTTTCAACACGGTCAGTGCGTTGCCCGCGCGGAGACAGTCATCGTGCAGGTGGATGATGCCAGTGGACGTAGTAAGCCGTTGGGGGAGGGAGCAAAACAAACCCTAACCACCTGGATGCTCCATAAAAAAGCGTAAGGGTATATTCTTTCAACGTATAGAAGCTTCCGGTTTACTCTCGCACGTATACCATGCGGTCAACTAGCCAACTTTCGCCCGTACGCAACCGTACAAAGTAGATGCCAGGCGCTAAATTATTTGCCTGAAACTGCACCCGGTAATATCCTTCTTCTTGTCTTATGTTAGGTACCAGCGTACCGATCAATTCACCACGCGCACTGACCACGTCCATTCGCGTATTAGTGGCTTCCGGCAAGTAGTAATCAATAGTCGTATTGGACACGAAGGGGTTGGGAAAAATGTGCAAGGTTGCTTTTCCTTTGGGATCGACGCGGGGTATATCTTCCCAGGCAGGCTTCGACACTGCAGCTTGTGGCACTATACATTCTTCGATGGTGGCTAAAAATTCCGCATTATTAATAACCACAAAACCTGGCTTCAGAATGATTACCTCCCCAGCTTTATATGTCACATCCAAATCGTTCGATACGTCATTGACCCCGTCAATGATTGCCGTGGATGTAATGGAGTCAGCTACCTGCCACAACTGATCCTCCGTCGGCATATCCTCCAGGATGACTACGGCAACAGCGCAATCTTCCATCGGTGCAAATTGCTCGCCTCCCACCGAGAAAACACCTCCCTGATCGGTAATATCTGCCATACGGCTTGAGTAATCCGCAATTGTCGTAAGTACCCATCCCGCATTACCGTAACGCATGGGGGCGCTATGGCCCGCATTGAAGCCCAACAGCTCATCCATCGCTTCCCATGACATGCTGACCGTTAGGTCGTCGTTATTTGACTCGTTGTGTACGACCCAGCTTACATCAAGTACATTTTTATTGATTGCAGCCCCGGTCAAACCCTCGAGGTGCGTATGTTCCAGCGCCCTTACACCTACCGTGGGGGTGCCGGTAGTAGCTGTCACCGACACGGGATCATAACTCGTCGTACTCGCTCCCACCGGAAATATAAATCCGCTGCTCGACACCTCATGTTGCACTTTACCACTACCATTGGTGACGATATACCGATCGACATCTACGCCTCCGATAGTGGCTGTCGCCAAAATTAGATCGTGTGCTCCCAGGATCAGCTGATTGTGGTTGGCTAAAAAGTCCAGATGAGCAATAACACGCGCTTCATCCATCAA
>Ga0102940_1001718_pt1 | contig 13749 bp, 18 predicted proteins | sample SalPonR2_C_D1_MG_FD_78215 | JGI IMG/M metagenome (GOLD analysis project Ga0102940, IMG submission 78215) | Salt pond soil microbial communities from South San Francisco under conditions of wetland restoration - Salt Pond MetaG R2_C_D1_MG | ecosystem: Environmental > Aquatic > Marine > Intertidal...
CGGGTGCGGAGGCACGGCCCCACCGGCCTTCAAGTAGGTCTCAGCCGCGCGCCTCGTCCATCAGCCGCCGCATCTCGCGGATCGCTGGGTCGAGGCCGCGAAAGATCGCCTCGCCGATCAGAAAATGTCCGATGTTCAGTTCCACCACTTCGGGAATGGCGGCGACCGGGGCCACGGTGTCGTAGGTGAGGCCGTGCCCGGCATGGACTTCGAGACCGAGTTCATGGGCATAGGCGGCCATGTCGGCAAGGCGCGCGAGTTCGCGGTCGCGGTTGTCGAACTGGCCGTCCGCATGGAAGTCGCAATAGGCCCCGGTGTGAAGTTCCACCACGGCCGCGCCGATCCGCGCGGCCGCCTTGATCTGCGGCCGGTCTGCGGCGATGAAGATCGACACCCGGCATCCCGCGTCGCGGAGCGGCGCGATGAAGTGGGCCAGGCGATTTTCGTCCTTCGCGACCTCGAGACCGCCCTCCGTCGTCCGCTCCTCGCGGCGTTCGGGAACGATGCAGACCGCGTGCGGCCGATGGCGGAGCGCGATCGCCTGCATCTCGTCGGTCGCGGCCATCTCGAAATTGAGCGGCAGCGCGAGCGCCTCTGTCAGGCCCTCGATATCCGCGTCGGAGATGTGGCGGCGGTCTTCGCGCAGATGCGCGGTGATCCCGTCCGCGCCCGCGCTCTCGGCGATCTTCGCCGCGCGGATCGGGTCGGGATAGGCGCTGCCGCGCGCATTCCGGACAGTGGCGACATGGTCGATGTTGACGCCAAGCCTAAGCTTGCCGACTGGATCCTTCACGGTCATCGGGCCTCCCGAGGTGTCTGACGCTTGCGCGCGACCTTAGCGGCTTTGCCGGCGGCGTCAGCCCCCTCATCCGTCGCACGGGACTGCGCGCGCTCTTCCCGCGCGGCCTCGGCCACCCTGCGGCGCTTTTCGAGCCGCTCCTTGAGCGCACGAATGCGGCCGCGCTGGTAGGAGAGGATGATCGGGTAAGAGGCGTAGTAGGCGATCACCCCGGCGAGAATGCCGGGAAACAGTCCGCCGACGAGGTAGGGGAGGAAGATGTATCTGAAGAACTCGGCGAGATGCGACCAGTCGGCCGTCGCGGAGGTGAAGACCGCCGTGAGGTTGGACCAGAGCTCCACCGAGGCGAGGCTGAACGCGTTGAGAACCTTCGGCAGCGGCACCGGCGGCAGTCCGAGCAGATACGAGCCGAGTTCGACCGAGAGCGTCGCGATGATCGGAAACGTGATCGGGTTTCCGAAGAACGTCGCCAGAAGCGCGGCGAGGATGTTTCCGCGCATGAGCCATGCGATCAATCCCGCGCAGAGGAAATGCAGCCCGTAGAACGGCGTGAAGGAGACGAAGACGCCCGCCGCGATTCCCCGGCTGATCCGGTGCGCGGGGTCGGGCAGACGGCGTAGACGATGCGCCACATAGACCCCGGCGCGACGCCACCCGCCGCGCGGATAGAAGAACTCCCCCACGATCTGGACGTATGTGCGTGGCTTTCGGCGCTTGAAGACCACTCTCGCAGAACTCCGTTCCTATGGCCGCCTCTCCAGATCGAGATGGCGGGCGATGTCCGCCACGTCGCTGTCGGCCTCCAGCGCAAGCATTGCAGCGTGCAGATGCTCCGTATCGCGAAGATCCACGTCTACAATTAGGCGATAAAAGTCCGGTTTCCTGTCGAGAAAACGCAAATCCGATATGTTCGCCTTCTGCTCGCCGATGAGCGTGCAGATCCGACCCAGAACACCGGCATCGTTGACGATGGTCAGCTCGAGACTGACGGTGTGGACCGGCTGGTGCTGGCCCGAGTGCCAGCGGAGATCGACCCAGCGCTGCGGCTGGTCCTCGAACTCCTCCAGAGCCGGACAGTCGATCGCATGCACGACGACCCCTTGCCCACGGTAGGTTATGCCGACGATGCGCTGGCCGGGGATCGGCTGACAGCAGCCGGCGCGGCGGAAGCTCTCGTCGGACGACAGCCCGACGACCGCCCGGTTCGGGTCGATCGTGTCGCCGGGCTTCGGCGTGAGCCCGGGATAGAGGGTGTCGATCACCTGCAGGGCCGTCAGATCGGCGGAGCCGAGCCGTGCCAGGAGGTCCTCGGCATCCACGAGGCCGAGCTGCTTCGCCGCCGTCGCGAGCGCCTTGTCGGTGGCCTTCTTGCCGATGTGCTCGAACGCCACGCGGGCGAGTTCCCGTCCGAGCTTCACGAAGCGCCCCCGATCTTCCTCGCGCAGGCTTCGCCGGATCGCCGACTTGGCGCGCCCCGTCGCGACGAGATCGATCCAGGTCGCCTGCGGGCGCTGCCCTTCGGCGGTGATGATCTCGACGGACTGGCCGTTCTTCAGCCGGGTCCAGAGCGGCACGCGGATGCCGTCGACCTTCGCGCCGACGCAGCTGTCGCCGATCCGTGTGTGGATGGCATAGGCGAAATCGAGCGGGGTCGCGCCGCGCGGCAGCTTCACCACCTCGCCCTTGGGCGTGAAGCAGAACACCTGGTCGGTATACATCTCGAGCTTCACATGCTCGAGGAACTCGTCGTTGTCCTCGGTCGTCTCGAAGCGTTCGGTCAGCGAGGAGATCCACTTGGCCGGATCCACGGCGAACCGGTTTTCGGCGCGCTCGCCGTCGCGGTAGGCCCAGTGGGCGGCGACGCCCGCCTCGGCCACTTCGTGCATCTCGCGGGTGCGGATCTGCACCTCGACCCGCTTGCCGTCACGGCCGGAGACGGTGGTGTGGATCGAGCGGTAGCCGTTCGACTTCGGCTGGCTGATGTAGTCCTTGAACCGCCCCGGCACGGCCCGCCAGCGCTGGTGGATCGCGCCGAGGACGCGGTAGCAGTCGGCCTCGGAGCGGGTGATGACGCGAAAGCCGTAGATGTCGGAGAGGCGGGAGAAGGCCTGTTCCTTCTCCTGGAGCTTGCGCCAGATGGAATAGGGCTTCTTGGCGCGGCCGAAGACGTCGGCCTCGATCCCGGCCTTCTCGAGTTCGAGGCGGATGTCGGAGGTGATCTTCTGGATGACGTCGCCCGCCTCGCGCTGGAGCGTGATGAAGCGGCGCATGATCGAGGACCGGCCCTCGGGGTTGAGCACGCGGAAGGCGAGATCCTCGAGTTCCTCGCGCATCCACTGCATGCCCATCCGGCCCGCGAGCGGCGCGAAGATGTCCATCGTCTCGCGCGCCTTCTGCACCTGCTTGTCGGACCGCATCGACTTGATCGTGCGCATGTTGTGAAGCCGGTCGGCGAGCTTGACGAGAATGACCCTGAGATCCTTCGACATCGCCATGAAAAGCTTGCGGAAATTCTCCGCCTGTTTCGATTCGAGCGACGACAGCTGCAGGTTGGTGAGCTTGGTCACGCCGTCGACCAACTCGGCGATCTCTTCGCCGAAGGTCGCCCGCACATCGGAGTAGGTCGACCGGGTGTCCTCTATCGCGTCGTGTAGAAGCGCTGTGACGATGGTCGCGTCGTCGAGCTTCATTTCCGTCAGAATGGCGGCGACCGCGACCGGATGCGTGAAATAGGGTTCGCCCGAATGGCGCACCTGGCCCTCATGCATGCGATCGCCGTAGGCGTACGCCTTGCGGATCAACGCTTCGTTCGTCTTCGGGTTGTAGTTGCGGACCAGTTCGATCAGGTCATCGACGTCGATATGCATCCGGTCCGCCCTGGGATCAGGCCCGGTCAGCCGCGCTCCTGGGCTTCCATCAGCGCGCGGAGCAGCTTCTCCTCGGACATGTCGTCCTCGGCCGGCTTGTCGTGATCCGCACCCATGAGAAGCGACATCGCATCCTCTTCGGGCTCGTCGACTTCGATCTGGGTCTGGTAGCTCTCGATCATCCGCTCGCGGAGATCTTCGGCCGACTGGGTTTCCTCGGCGACTTCGCGGAGGGAGACGACCGGGTTCTTGTCGTTGTCGCGATCGATGGTCAGCGGCGCGCCGGCGGTTATCTCGCGCGCACGATGGGCGGCGAGCATTACCAACTCGAAGCGGTTCGGGACCTTGTCAACGCAATCTTCGACCGTCACACGGGCCATGCTGTCGCTCCATTTCTTGCACGGGAGGTATGAGCGCCAGTATGTATAGTGGTCACTGGCGATTGACAAGGCCCCGGCCGCGGCATTGGGAGGGCCTCGGCTGACGCAAAGATCGATGACACCGCGGTCCGGAAAGTCGGGTTGAACTCGCGGGTCATATAGATAAATAAGGCTTGTTCCGCTCCGAGCAGAAGGCTCGCAACACTCACGGACCACCCGAGCGGGGCCTCATTTTGAAAGGGACGACTATGTTCTATCGCGACGAACGGCTTGCGCTGTTCATCGATGGCTCGAATCTCTATGCGGCGGCGAAGGCGCTCGGGTTCGACATTGACTATAAACTCCTTCGTCAGGAGTTCATGCGTCGGGGAAAGCTGCTGAGGGCGTTCTACTACACCGCGCTTCTCGAGAGCGAAGAGTATTCGCCGATCAGACCGCTGGTCGACTGGCTCCACTACAACGGCTTCGCCATGGTGACGAAACCGGCGAAGGAGTACACCGACAACCAGGGCAGGCGTAAGGTCAAGGGGAACATGGACATCGAACTCACCGTCGATGCCATGGAACTTGCGCCGCGGATCGACCACATCGTGCTGTTCTCGGGCGATGGCGATTTCAAGCCGCTCGTCGAGAGCCTTCAGCGGCAGGGCGTCAGGGTTTCGATCTGCTCCACCATCAGGTCGCAGCCGCCGATGATCGCCGACGAGCTCCGCCGTCAGGCGGACAACTTCATCGAGCTTGACGAGCTGCGCGAAGTGATCGGACGTCCGCCGCGCGAACCGCGCGAGCAGGAATCGAACCGCGAGCTGGCGGAAGAATAATGCCCCGAGGCCCGGTGTCCGCGCCGGGCTTTCTCACGGGATCACTCGCCGGACGCTGCGGCGTTCGCGTTGATCTCGTTATGGATGTCGATGATGCGCGGCGGCCATGTGCTCTTGATGTAGGCGAGCACCGCGAGGATCTCCTCATCGCCGAGCATGTCGCCGAAACCCGTCATGTTGCTGCGATAGTCGCCGCCGACGATCGCCTCCGTACCCTCTTTCGTGATGGCGAACAGGAGCCTGTCGGGATGATGCCAGGTGTGGCCACTGTCGTCGTGCGGCGGCGCGGGCAGGTAGCCGGCCGCGTCGCGCTCTCGCCAGTCGGGCTCTCCCTCGAGGGACGCGCCATGACACGAGGCGCAGTATGCCGCGTAGAGCGCCGCGCCTCGGGCGACCGCCGCCTCGTCGCGGTAAGGCAGGAGGCCGGGATCCCCCGACGCGGACAAGGAATACACCACCCCGCCCGCCAGGATGGCGAAACCGGCCGCGACCAGCGTCTTCTTCATACCGAGCGTCTCCCGCGAACGTCTTCACCGGGCATCGACGGCCCTCCCGCGCTGGAACGTCAAGTCGCGGTTGCGTGATGGGCCATGGCGTCTATCTTGCACCCGAAGGCCCCAAAGGATGAAGTCCGTGTCGAAACCGCCGCTCACACTCTACCTTGCCGCGCCGCGCGGATTCTGCGCCGGCGTGGACCGGGCGATCAAGATCGTCGAGATGGCGCTCGAGAAGTGGGGGCCGCCCGTCTACGTCCGTCACGAGATCGTTCACAACAGGTATGTCGTCGACGGCCTGCGGGAGAAGGGTGCGGTATTCGTCGAGGAGCTCGACGACTGTCCGGACGACCGTCCGGTGATCTTCTCTGCCCATGGCGTGCCCAGGGCCGTTCCGGCCGAGGCGGCCCGGCGCGAGATGATCTACGTCGACGCCACCTGTCCGCTCGTTTCGAAAGTGCATATCGAGGCGGCGCGGCATTCGGAGAACGGGCTCCAGATGGTCATGATCGGCCATGCCGGCCATCCCGAGACGCTCGGGACGATGGGTCAGCTGCCCGAGGGCGAGGTGATCCTCGTCGAAACCGTGGAGGATGTCGCACGCATCGAGCCGCGCGATCCCGAAAAGCTGGCCTTCATCACGCAGACGACGCTTTCGGTGGACGATACCGCCGATATCGTGGCCGCGCTCGAGGCGCGGTTTCCCGCGATCATCGGGCCGCACAAGGAAGATATCTGCTATGCGACGACGAACCGGCAGGCGGCCGTCAAGGCGATGGCGCCCAAGGCCGACGCGATGCTGGTGATCGGCGCCCCCAATTCGTCGAATTCGCAGCGGTTGGTAGAGGTGGGCCGCACGGCCGGCTGCCGATACGCGCAACTGGTGCAGCGCGCCGCGGAGGTCGACTGGCGCGCGCTCGAAGGCATCCGGTCGGTCGGGATCACGGCGGGCGCCTCGGCGCCGGAAGACCTCGTGAATGAGGTGATCGCGGCGTTCCGCGACAGGTTCGACGTGACCGTCGAGCAGGTCGAGACGGCTGTCGAGACCGTGGAGTTCAAGGTGCCGAGGGTGCTTCGCGTTCCCGCATGACGAGCATTCCCCGCGCTCCGCTGTTTCTCGGTCTTGCCGGGCTTCTCCCGTTCCTCTGGGGAGTCGCGACGCTCTTGTCCGATCCGCTCGCCGAATTCGCGCTTGCGCTGACCGGTCCGCGCTTCGTCGGCCCGTACGTCTTGCTGTCCTATGGCACCGTGATCCTTGCCTTCATGTCGGGCGTGCTCTGGGGCTTTGCGACCAGGGCCGAGGGCGCAGTGGCCGCCAGCGGGTACACGCTTTCGGTGCTTCCCGCGCTCTGGGCGTTCTTCTTCGTCGGCGGCGGCCCGACGGCTGCCGCGGTCTACCTCATCTTCGGCTTCGTCGGCGTCCTCGGGCTCGACTGGATGTTCTGGCGGCAGGGCCTCGCGCCGCCGTGGTGGATGACGCTGCGGATCGGGCTGACCGCGATCGTCTGCATCTGTCTGCTGAGCGTGGTCCTCTGATGCCCCAGTTCTTCGCCTTCACCGACGGCGCCTGTTCGGGAAACCCGGGCCCCGGCGGCTGGGGCGTCCTGCTTCAGGCGAAGGAGGGCGAGACCGTGGTGAAGGAGCGCGAACTGAGGGGAGGCGAGGCCGCGACGACGAACAACCGGATGGAACTGCTCGCCGCGATTTCCGCGCTCGAGGCGCTGGAGCGACCGTCAGGGATCACCATCGTCACCGACAGCGCGTACGTGAAGAACGGCATACAGGGCTGGATCGACGGCTGGAAGCGCAACGGATGGAAGACCGCCGCGAAGAAGCCGGTGAAGAACGTCGACCTCTGGGAGCGGCTCGACGAGGCGCGGCGGCGCCACCGCGTCAACTGGGAATGGATCAAGGGCCATGCCGGCCATCCCGAAAACGAGCGCGCCGACGAACTGGCCCGCGCGGGCATGAAACCGTTCAAGCCGAAGAAGTCCGCGGAGGCCTGATCATTTGCGCCGGGTGCGGCGACGGTGCGCCGCTTCGGTCGGGATGAGCACGAGCGCCCCGGCCGCGCCGACGATGGCGTCCACGCCCGGCGCCCCGAAGGACAGCCCGAACATCACCCGCACCATGAAGAGCAGCACCACCCCGCCCAGCGCGATGACGATGGACGGCAGAACACCGTTGTGGGTGAGATCCCATTTCTCGCCGAGATATCCCACGATCCCGCCGATCATCAGCGACCCGAAGAACGCGAAGAAGCCCATCAGCCGTCTCCCAGTTTGGTGCCCGGCTCGACCGGGGTTCCGCGAAGGAACTCGATCATATCCTGCCGCGACCGTCCCTCGGCCTGCACCTCCAGAACATCCACCGCGCCGCCGCCGCAGGCAACGGTGAAGCCCGAAAGAACCGTGCCGGGCGGGCCTTCGGCCGGGCTCACCCGCGAGCGTAGAAGCTTCAGCCGGCGTCCGTGCAGCGTGGTCCATGCGCCGGGGAACGGGGACAGGCCGCGTATCTGCCGGTCGATCTCCGCGGCGGGTCGGGTCCAGTCGATCCCGGCCTCCGCCTTGTCGATCTTGCGCGCGTAGCTGACGCCGTCCTCCGGCTGGGGGACCGGCGTCAGCTCGTCAAGCCGCCCCAGCGTCGTCCCGAGAAGATCGGCCCCCATCCGCGCGAGCCGGTCGTGCAACTCGCCCGTGGTCTCCTGCGGACCGATGGGCGTGGAAGCCGACATCAGGACCGGCCCGGTATCCAGCCCGGCCTCCATCCGCATGATGCAGACGCCGGTCTCGTCATCGCCCGCCATGACCGCGCGGTGGATGGGCGCCGCGCCGCGCCAGCGTGGAAGCAGGGATGCGTGTATATTGAGGCATCCCTGCTTCGGTGCATCGAGGATCGCCTGCGGAAGGATCAGGCCGTAGGCGACCACGACGCCCACCTCGGCGCGCAACTCGGCGAACGCCCGCTGTTCGTCCGGGGTCTTGAGCGACATCGGGTGCCGCACGGGGACGCCCATCGTCATGGCCGCCCGGTGCACGGGCGAGACCCTCTCCCGCTTGCCCCGCCCGGCGGGACGTGGCGGCCGGGTGTAGGCGCAGACGACCTCGTGCCCGACCGCGACGAGTTTCTCCAGCGCCGGGACGGAGAACTCCGGCGTGCCCATGAAGGCGACCCTCATGCCCGCACCTTCCGCGCCCGCTTGAGTAGCATGTCCCGCTTCATCCGGCTGAGGGTGTCGAAGTACATCCGCCCGTTCAGGTGGTCGATCTGGTGCTGGACGCTGGTTGCCCAGAGCCCCTCGAATTCGCGCGTCACGCGGTGACCGAGGCGGTCCAAGAAGGCGACGGTGACCCTCGCCGGTCGGTCGACCCTCGCGGAGACGCCCGGCAGGTTCGGGCTCGCTTCCTCGTGCGTGCGCGTCTCCTGCGAGGCGTCGATGACCTCGGGGTTCGCCATGCGGATCGCCTGCCCGCGCTCATCGGAGGCATCGACGACCGTCAGCCGCAGCATCACGCCGATCTGCGCCGCCGCAAGCCCGACGCCCGGCATCGCCTCCATGGTCTCGACCATGTCCTCCCAGATGGCGCGGATCTCGTCGGTTATATCCGCGACGGGCCGAGCGGCGGTGCGAAGCCGCTTGTCGGGCCAGGACACGAAAGGGCGGACCGTCACGCGAGCACCGCCGAATACGCCGCTTCGAGCCTCTGCCGCTCTTCGGGAGAGACGCGATCGAAGGTCACGAGACCCTCGAGATGGTCGTATTCGTGCTGTATGCAGATTGCGGCGAAGCCATCGAAGCGGTGGCGCTGCGGGCGGTCGTCGAGGCCGCGCCATGTGGCCTCGATTTCGGTGTTGCGGGCGACCTCGGCGGCAATACCGGGCATAGAGAGGCACCCTTCGATCCCCGTCGCGATCTCGTCGGAGCGCCAGGTGATCGCGGGATCGACCATGACGACCGGCTCGGGCGCGCCATCCTTCCAGGCCACGTCCATCACGAAGAGGCGCTTCGTCACGCCGACCTGGGGCGCGGCAAGCCCCCGGCCCGGCGCGGCGTACATCGTCTCGAGCATGTCGGCCGCAAGGCGCCGGACCTCCTCGTCGATCCCGCCGACGGGGATGCACGGTGTCGAAAGCCGCGGATCAGGCCACTTGAGGATTTCCAGAACGCTCACGCCCGCGCCTTCTCGCGCTTCAGTTTCACCATCCTGCGGGTGATGAGCTGTCGCTTGAGCGCGGTCAGGTAGTCGATGAAGAGCTTTCCGTCGAGGTGGTCGATCTCGTGCTGGACGCAGGTCGCCCAGAGGCCGCCGAACTTTTCCGAATGCGTCTCCCCGTCGAGGCCGAGCCAGCCTACCTCGACCTCCGCCGGACGTGTGACGTCGGCGTATTGGTCGGGGATGGAAAGACATCCTTCCTCGTAGGTGTTCGTTTCCTCGGATGTCCAAGTGACCACGGGATTGAGCAACACCATCGGACGCGGGGCCGCGCCTTCCTCCTTCACGCAGTCCATTACCAGAAGCCGCTTGGGCACGCCAAGTTGCGGGGCGGCAAGGCCGATGCCGGGGGCGTCGTACATGGTCTCGAGCATGTCGTCGGAGAGCCGTCGAAGATCGTCGGTGATATCCGTGACCGCCTCCGCCTTCTTCTTCAGGCGGGGGTCGGGATGAATGATGATGTCGCGCAGTGCCATGACCCCGATTTAGGCGAGCGGCCCGCCCTCTGCAATCGCCTTGCGCTCGCCGGTGTCACGGGTAGTTTCCCGGGAATTCAGAAAGAGAGTCCGGATGACATTCGACTTCGAGACCTCGGCAGGCGGACCGGGGCAACACTGCTCCAAATGGGAGACCTCCGTGCCGGAGGGCGCCACCCCCGGTGACATGATCCAGATGTGGGTCGCCGACATGGACTTCCGCGCGGCGCCCTGCGTCATCGAGGCCCTGCAGAGAGAAGTCGACCGCGGCTTCATGGGCTACTTCGGCGACATGACGCCGGTCCGGGAGGCCGTCGCGGGCTGGATAAGCGCGCGACACGGCTGGTCGTTCGATCCAAGCATAGTTCGGTTCACGCATGGGGTCATCGCCGGCTACGCCAACGTGATCGACGCGTTCTCGGAACCGGGCGACGGCGTCATCCTGTTTTCACCGGTCTACCACGCCTTTTACGGCAAGATCGCGGCGATGGGGCGCAAGGCGGTCGAGAGCCGGCTTGTCCTCGGGGATGGCCGCTACGAGATGGATCTCGACACGCTCGCGGCCAGTCTGACGGGGCGCGAGCGGATTGTGACCCTCTGCTCGCCGCACAACCCGGGGGGTCGGCGCTGGAGCGTCGAGGAAATCCGGCGGCTGGCGGATTTCTGCGCCGCCCACGACCTGATCCTTCTCTCCGACGAGATCCACATGGACCTGACGTTTCCGAGCGTCGCGCATGTGCCGACGGCGGTCGCGGCACCGGAGGCGAAGCCGCATCTCATCACCATCACGGCGGCCTCCAAGGGCTTCAACCTCGCCGGCGGCGAGACCGGATTCGCGGTCATCGAGGACGAGCGGCTCCTGGCGCGCTTCGACAAGTCGAACAAGGACAGGGGCGGCACGCCGAACCGGTTCGGCATGATCATGACCAAGGCGGCGCTGACCGACGGAGGCGACTGGAGCGAGGCGGCGCGCGCCCATATCGCGGGTAACTACGCGGTGTGGAAGGACCGGATCGGCAGCATTCCCGGCCTGCAGGTCATGGAGATGGACTCGACATATCTCTCGTGGGTCCATTTCACCGGCACCGGCATGAACTCGGAAGAGATCGACCGCCGCGTCTTCGACGAGGCGCGGATCGTCAAGAGCCCGGGTGCTCAGTTCGGGACAGGCGGAGAGAGCTGGAATCGTTTCAATCTCGCGCTGCCCCGAACCCGCCTCGAAGAGGCGATCGGGAGACTCGAATCCGCCTTCTCCGATCTCCAGTGACTACTTCTCGATGAGAGCGACCGGCGCGTTCTCTTCCCGGGAGTAGTCGAGCGGTGCGCTATCCTTGGCGGCCGTTGACCACTTGAATTCGTAGACCATCTCGCCCTCTTCCTCGGACGAGGCCACGATCAGGCACTGCGACAGGTGACGCGCGCCGTCGTAGACATCGACGAGGCCCCGCAGATGCGGCGCGTCCTCTTTGTCGAGCGCGAAGCCCTCTTCCCAGTGCCGCAGGATGGTGAAGGTCTGATCCCCGACCTTGACCCTCAAACGACTTCTCTTCTTCCGGTCCGACTTGCGTGCAAGTTCCAGACCGGCCCGTACTTCCTTGGGCAAATACTCGGACATGGCAGCCTCCAACCCCGTGCGAGCATGATGCGCGGGATTCGTCTCCGGTCAAGAAAAGTCACGACCGTATCGGGAGACAGCGAAACAATTCACGCGCGTGTCATGCTTTGGAAGCGCCCCGGAACCGCATTCTGGCGGAAAGATGGCCGGCCGTTCCCGTCGGACCTGTTCGTTGGCGCACGCCCCTTATGCCATCTTCGCAGTTTTTCACACTCCCGCCGCGTCCTATTTCGCTGGGAGAACGGAAGGAGACTGACATGGGCAAGCTGGTTGACGGCATCTGGCGCGACGCGTGGTACGATACGGGAAAGACCGGTGGACGCTTCGTGCGGTCGACGGCGGGCTTTCGGAACTGGATCACACCGGACGGCGCGCCCGGCCCCTCGGGGGAAGGTGGCTTCGCCGCCGCCAAGGGGCGGTATCATCTCTATGTCGCCTACGCCTGCCCGTGGGCGCACCGGACCCTTATCTTCCGCAAGCTGAAGGGGCTCGAGCACTACATCGGAGTTTCCGTCGTGCACCCTGACATGCTCGGCGACGGCTGGACGTTCGACACCTCTTTCGACGGGGCGACCGGTGACCGGCTTCATGGTTTCGAGTTCATGCGCGACGTCTACATCAAGGCTGATCCGAAGATTTCCGGCCGGGTCACGGTGCCGGTGCTCTGGGACACGGAACGCGAAACGATCGTTTCGAACGAAAGCTCCGAGATCATCCGTATGTTCAACTCGGCCTTCGATCATCTGACCGGAAACACAGACGATTATTGGCCGGAGGAGCTTCGGGACGAGATCGAAGAGGTGAACGGGCGCATCTACGAAACCGTCAACAACGGCGTCTACCGATCTGGCTTCGCCACCACGCAGGAGGCCTACGACGAGGCCGTTACGTCCCTGTTCGAGTCGCTCGACTGGCTCGAATACCGGCTGTCGGGGAACCGCTACCTGATGGGCGACCGGATCACGGAAGCCGACTGGCGGCTGGTGACGACGCTGTTCCGGTTCGATCCTGTCTACCACCTGCATTTCAAGTGCAACCGACGCCGGCTGATCGACTATCCGAACCTCTGGGCTTACACGCGCGAGCTTTACCAGTGGCCGGGCGTGGCGGAAACTGTGCGGCTCGACCACATCGTGCGGCACTACCACTTCAGCCACGAGACCATCAATCCCAACAGGATCATTCCGATCAACCCGATCCTCGATTTTAACGCACCGCACGACCGCGACGCGCTCGGCACTCCGGCCCTGCGAGCCACCGGCAGCTGATCTAGGCGCCGTAATGCGCGACGATCGCCGCCAGATCCTCCGGCGGCGTCTGGACCGGAAAGAAGCCGCAGGCGTTCGGGACGAGGTTGAAGATCGACCCGTCGGAGAAGAATGTCGAGCGCGTGACGAAGACGACGCGCGCGCCGGGTTGGCGGTAGCTGGCGAAATCGGCGACCGCGAAGGCGCTGCCGGCTTCCAGCAACAGGTTAAGCACGATCACGTCGATCCGAGCCTTCTGGAGAACGCACACCGCGTTTTCCTGGCTCGCCGCCACCTGAACCGTGCAGCCATGTCGTTCGAGGTGCCGCTTCCAGACCTCCGATAGGTCCGGATTCGCCTCGACTATCAGTATGTTCATCGCTCCTCCGGGTGCAAGATCCCGGTAAGTCGTCCCCCGCTGCGGACTATGTTGCCGGTTCCCTAACAAGTGGTTAACGGGCGGGTAATCATCGTTAACCAGATCCGGCTGCGCGCGGATTGCCGCCGACGCCGGAAACCGCGGAGGGTTGAAGGCACCGCCGTGCCTGCTACCGTCCAAGTTGAGGTTTCGACGAGGAGCTCCGATGCGTCGGTTGGTCACCACCCTCGCCCTGTGTGCATCGGTGGCCACAGCCGCTGAGGCGGGCGTAGCCTGCGGCGGAGACTTTCGGGACTTCGTCGCCCGGATGAAGGCCGAAGCCGTGCGCCAGGGCTTCGACCGCCGCCTGGCCGACCGGTTCTTCTCTTCGGTCCGGCAGGACCCCGCCGTGATCCGGGCGGACAGGGCGCAGGGCATTTTCCAGCGTCCGTTCACCGACTTCTCACGCCGCCTGATC